>Ga0209234_1000655_pt1 | contig 12335 bp, 9 predicted proteins | sample GraSoi013_1_20cm_2_FD_185816 | JGI IMG/M metagenome (GOLD analysis project Ga0209234, IMG submission 185816) | Grasslands soil microbial communities from the Angelo Coastal Reserve, California, USA - Sample 08_20_2013_1_20cm (SPAdes) (version 2) | ecosystem: Environmental > Terrestrial > Soil >... | reverse complement strand
CGGCGACTCGATCACCGTCGCCCCCGCGATGACGCTCACGGACCGGGAGTACCAGCGGATGCGCGACGCGGCGATCGCCATCATCCGCGAGATCGGCGTCGAGGCGGGCGGGTGCAACATCCAGTTCGCGGTGAACCCCGCGGACGGCGAGATGCTGGTGATCGAGATGAACCCGCGCGTCTCGCGCTCGTCGGCGTTGGCGTCGAAGGCGACGGGCTTCCCCATCGCGCGCATCGGCGCCAAGCTGGCCGTGGGCTACACGCTCGACGAGCTCCCCAACGACATCACGCGGACCACCCCCGCGTCGTTCGAGCCGGTGCTCGACTACGTCGTGGTCAAAGTGCCGCGGTTCGCATTCGAGAAGTTCCCCACCGCCGACTTCCGGCTCACCACGCAGATGAAGTCCGTGGGCGAGGCGATGGCGATCGGCCGGACGTTCAAGGAAGCGTTCCAGAAGGGTCTCCGCGCGCTCGAGGCCGGCCGTTCCGGTTGGGAGGTGGGACAGAGCCTGGGCGACGATCGTCTCACCAGCGACAGCCCCGAAGACCTGCGCGTCGCGCTGCGCACGCCCACGCCGGAGCGCATCTTCCAGATCAAGCGGGCGCTGCTCGCCGGCGTGTCGGTCGACGACATCGCGGTCGCTTCCGGCATCGATCCCTGGTTCCTGTTCCAGCTGGAGGAGCTGATCGCCGCCGAGCGCGAGTTCGCCGACCTCCCGGAGCCGGGTGCGGCCGACCTGCGCCGCATGAAGCGCCTGGGCTTCTCGGACCGCCAGCTCGCCGTGCTGCGGGGCACCACCGAGCAGGCGATCCGCGAGGCCCGCTGGCGCTGGGGCCTACACCCCGCGTACAAGACGGTCGACACCTGCGCCGGCGAGTTCCCGTCGCGCACGCCATACCTCTACAGCTCGTACGACGACGAGAACGAGTCGGAGCCGCTCGGCGCGAGGGGGATCGTGATCCTGGGCAGCGGGCCCAACCGCATCGGGCAGGGCGTCGAGTTCGACTATTGCTGCGTCCGGGCCGGCCTCGCATTCCGCGAGCTGGGCTTCCAGACCATCATGATCAACTCGAACCCGGAAACCGTATCGACCGACTTCGACATCTCGGACAAGCTGTACTTCGAGCCGCTGACGCTCGAGGACGTGCTGGAGATCGTGCGCTTGGAGCGTCCCAAGGGTGTAGTCGTCCAGCTGGGTGGGCAGACCCCGCTGCGCCTCACCAAGCCGCTCGAGGCGGCCGGCATCCCGATCCTGGGCACGCCGCCCGATTCCATCGACATCGCCGAGGATCGCGAGCGGTTCGAGGCGCTCGCCCGACGGCTCGGCGTCACCCAGCCCGCCAACGGCACGGCCCGTTCGGTGAACGAAGCGGTCGCCGCGGCGCAGCGCATCGGATACCCCGTGCTGGTGCGTCCATCGTACGTCCTCGGTGGACGCGCGATGGAGATCGTGTACGACGACGCGTCGCTCCGGGCGTATTTCGACAAGGCGGCCCGCGTGGCTCCGGAGCACCCGGTCCTCATCGACCGCTTCCTCGAGGATGCGTTCGAGGGGGACGTGGACGCAATCGCCGACGGCCGGCGCACCGTGATCGGCGGCGTGATGCAGCATATCGAGGACGCCGGCGTGCATTCGGGAGACTCGGCGTGCGTGCTGCCGCCCTATCTCATCGGGGACCGCCAGGTCGAGGAGATGCGCCGCTACACCCAGGCCTTCGCCCAGGCGCTCGGCGTGGTGGGGCTCATCAACGTGCAGTATGCCATCAAGGACGGCGTCGTCTATGTGCTCGAGGTCAACCCGCGGGCCTCGCGAACCGTGCCGTTCGTGAGCAAGGCGACGGGGGTGCCCCTGGCCAAGCTCGCGGCGGCAGTCATGGTCGGGCACACCCTGGACGAACTGGGCGTTCCCGATGACCTTCCGCTCCCCGGGGTTGCGGTGAAGGAAGCGGTCTTCCCCTTCACGAAGCTCCCTGGGGTGGATACCATCTTGGGCCCGGAGATGCGCTCCACCGGGGAAGTGATGGGGCTGGCGGACAGCTTCGGGATGGCGTTCGCCAAGGCGCAGATCGCGGCCGACGGGAGCCTCCCGTCCGCGGGCGCGATTTTCGTGACGGTGAACGATTCGGACAAGCCTACCGTACTGCCGATCGTGCGGCGGTTCCACGAGATGGGATTCCGCATCGTGGCCACGGACGGCACGGCGCGGTACCTCCGAGCCCGGGGGGTCCCGGCCGAGCGGGTGGCGAAAGTGCACGAAGGGCGGCCCAACGCGATCGACCTGATCGTGTCGGGCGAGGCGCAGCTGCTGATCAACACGCCTCTCGGGAAGTTCACGCAGGCGGACGACTACGCGATGCGGCGCGCGGCGCTGATGCACCGCGTGCCCTACACCACGACGATGTCGGCGGCGAGTGCCGCCTGCGACGCGATCATCGCTCTGCGCAGCCGAACGGGCAGCGTGAGGAGTCTCCAAGAATGGCACGAAAGAACGACCGCCGAAAAACAGTCGCCGACGGGCGCAAAAGCCCCGGAGCCAAGCCCCACGCCGGCGGTGCGGGCGTAGGAAAACGGTCGGCCGTCGCGGCGTCCAAGGCGGCGGTGAAGCCGGTCGCGAAGGGCGGCAAAGGCGCCGCCAAGCCGGCCGCGGCGATGCCACCCCCGGCCAAGGTCAAGTTCCGCGGCCGCGTGCTCGAGAACGAGCCCCTGGCGCGCTACACCACCTACCGGCTGGGCGGCCCGGCGCGCTACGTCGTCCTGCCGGCCGACGCGGACGACGTCGCCAAGGCGCTCGATCTGGCGCAGGACCGCGGGCTCCCGTGGCTCGCGCTGGGGCTGGGCTCGAACGTGCTCGTCAAGGACGCCGGCTTCCCCGGCGTCGTGATCCGCATCGGGAAGGGTCTCGACCGCTTCGAGATGAAGGGGGCCACGGCGATCGTCGGGGCCGGCCTCGCGACCCCGCTGCTCGCGCGCCGCACGGCGGAGGCGGGATTCGCGGGTGTGGAGCGCTTCATCGGCATCCCGGGAACGGTGGGCGGCGGCGTGTACATGAACGCCGGTGCGCACGGAGCGGAATTCGCCGAAGTCTTGACCGAAGCGACGGTGATGGACGCCAAGGGCAAGATCAAGCAGGTGCCGCGCAAGCAGATCTCCTTCAAGTACCGCTCGTCCAACCTCGGGACGGTGGTCGTGCTGGAGGCGAAGCTCGCGTTGATCGAGGAGCCCCCCGCGAAGCTCAAGGAGATGCAGGCGCGCCTGTTCCGCTGGCGCAAGGCCGGCACGCCGTTCGACCAGCCGTGCTGCGGCTCCGTGTTCAAGAATCCGGGTGGCCCCCGCACGGCGGGGATGCTGATCGACGAGAGCGGCCTGAAGGGCTTCACGCTCGGTGGCGCCCAGGTCTCGCCGCTGCACGCGAACTACATCGTCAATACGGGCAACGCCACGGCCAGTGACGTCCTCAAGGCGATCGAGCACGTGCGGAAGACCGTCGCCAAGAAGACCGGGGTCGAGCTCGAGCTCGAAGTCAAGGTGATCGGCTAGATGGCGGATTTCTTCGTGCACGAGTCGAGCTACGTGGACGACGGCGCCCGGATCGGCAAGGGTACCAAGATCTGGCATTTTTGCCACGTGATGCCGGGCGCCGTCATCGGCGAGCGCTGCAGCCTCGGGCAGAACGTCGTGGTGATGCCCGGCACACGGATCGGCAACAACGTCAAGATCCAGAACAACGTGTCCATCTACGAGGGCGTCACGCTCGAGGACGACGTGTTTTGCGGACCGTCCTGCGTGTTCACCAACGTGACGAACCCCCGCAGCCACGTGTCGCGCAAGCACGAGTATCGCCCCACCCTCGTGAAGCGGGGCACGTCCATCGGCGCGAACGCCACGATCGTGTGCGGCGTCACGCTCGGCGAATTCGCGTTCATCGGCGCGGGCGCCGTCGTGACCTCCGACGTCCCGTCGTACGCGCTCATGGTCGGCGTGCCGGCGCGCCGCGTCGGCTGGATGTGCCAATGCGGTGAGCGCCTCTCGGTGGCGGCCGGCCAGGCGGCGTGCGCCGTCTGCGGCTCCCGCTACCAGGAGACGAACGGCAGCCTGCGCGCGATTGCCCAACCCAGCCGCGTCGGGTAGCTTCGTGGCCCTCCTTTCGGATACCGAAATCGTGAACGTGCCGCTGCTGGACCTCGTGGCGCAGTACCGAGCGATCAAAGACGACGTCCTGCCCGCCGTGCAGGCGGTGATCGAGTCTCAGCAATTCGTGATGGGCCCGCCCGTTCCGCGGCTCGAGACCGCCATCGCCGGGCTGGGCCACGCGAAGTACGGCATTGCGTGCGCCAGCGGCACGGACGCGCTGCTCCTCCCCATGAAGGCGCTCGACCTGAAACCGGGGGACGAGGTCGTGACCACCCCGTTCACGTTCTTCGCGACCGCCGGGACCATCCACAACGCCGGCGGCACGCCGGTGTTCGTGGACATCGAGCCGGGAACGTTCAACATCGATCCCGCTGCGGTGGAGGCCGCGATCACGCCCCGCACCCGGGCCGTCATGCCGGTCCACTTGTACGGCCAGATGGCGGCGATGGAGCGGCTCCTGGCGCTGGCGCGCGCCCGGGGGCTCCGCATCATCGAAGATGCCGCGCAGGCCATCGGGGCGCGGCGCCGGATCGACGGGGAATGGCGCATGGCCGGAGAGCTCGGCTGGGCGACGGGCTATTCCTTTTTCCCCAGCAAGAATCTCGGCGCCTGGGGCGACGGCGGGATGATCGTCACCTCGGACGAGGCCCTCGCGGAGCGCCTGCGGAAGCTGCGGCTGCACGGCGGCGCCAAGCAGTACCACCACGACGAGGTGGGCACCAACTCGCGGCTCGATTCGCTGCAGGCCGCGGTGCTGCTGGCCAAGCTGCCGCACCTTGCGTCCTGGTCGGCGAAGCGGCGCGAGCATGCCGCCTATTACGGCAGGGGTTTGAGTGACGTCCCGGGCGTCCGTCCCCCGGTGGTGGACCCCGCGAACGAGCACATCTATCATCAGTACACGGTGCGCGTCGAGCGCCGCGACGAGCTGCAGGCGTACCTCAAAGCCAAGGGCGTGGGAAGCGCCGTCTATTATCCGGTGCCGCTCCACCTCCAGCACTGCTTCGCTCATCTGGGCTACAAGGCCGGCCGGCTGCCCCAGGCGGAGCGGGCGTGCCGCGAGGTGCTCTCGCTGCCGGTGTTCCCGGAGCTGACCCATCAGCAGCTCGACTACGTGATCGAGATGATTCGTGGATTCTACCGGTGAGCCGGCTCAAGCTCGGCGTGATCGGCGCCGGGACGTGGGGGAGGAACCACGTCCGCACCGCCGCCGGCCTGGCCGACGGCGAGCTCGCCGCGGTGTGCGATACCGACACCAAGCGACGCGAGCAGGTGTGCCGCCAGTACCCGGGCGTGCACGTCACCGCCGACGTGGCAGACCTGCTCGGCCGGGTGGAAGCGGTCATCATCGCTGCGCCCGCGGCGGCGCACGCGCGGCTGGCGCTGCAATGTATCGAGGCGGGGAAGCCGTGCCTGGTGGAGAAGCCGTTCGCCTTGAGCACGCGCGATGCGGAAGCCGTCGCCCGGGCCGCGGCCGAGCGCCGGGTTCCCGTCCTGGCCGGCCACCTGCTCGTGTTCCACCCGGCGGTGGAGCGGCTGCGGGCGCTGGTTCAGGGGGGGGAGCTGGGTCGGATCTATTATCTGTATGGTCTCCGGGTCAACCTGGGTCAGATCCGGGCGGACGAGAACGCTCTGTGGAGCTTCGGGCCCCACGACGTATCCGTGGCACTCTACTTGCTTGGTGAGGCGCCGGTGCGCGTCGCCGCGCACGGAAAGAGCTATCTCCAACGCCAGATTGAAGATGTGGTGTTCCTGACGATGGAGTTCGCCACCGGCATCCTCACCCACGTGCAGCTCTCCTGGCTGGACCCTCACAAGGAGCGCAAACTGACGGTCGTTGGGGCCAAGAAGATGGTGGTGTTCGACGATATGGAAGCGCGCGAGAAGCTGCGCATCTACGACAAGGGCGTGGAACGCCCACCCGAGTACGGGTCGTACGGCGAAGCGCTGTCGATCCGGGAGGGGGACATCTTCATCCCCAAGATTCCCAACGTGGAGCCGCTCGCAGCGGAGTTGAGCCACTTCGTTCGCGTGGCGCGCGGGGCGGAGCCACCACGCGCCGGCCCCGACGACGGTGTCCGCGTCGTGCGCGTGCTGGAGGCGGCGTCCCGCTCGCTGGCGACGAGCGGCGCGCCGGTGTCTCTGTGACCGCCACGGCATCCTCGGCCGCCGACCTGCTGGTCGCCAAGACGCGCGACCGGTCGGCGCTGATCGGCATCGTGGGTCTGGGATACGTCGGCCTGCCGCTCGCCATGGAGTTCGTGCGGGCCGGCTTCCGCGTCCTCGGGTTCGACGTGAGCCGGAGCGTGGTCGAGGGCTTGAACCAGGGGCGGTCGCACGTCCAGGACGTGGCGAGCGCCGACGTGGCCCGCTTCGCGCAAGTGGGGAAGTTCGCGGCAACGGCGGATCTGGCCCGGTTGCGCGAGCCCGACGTCGTGTCGGTTTGCGTGCCCACGCCCTTGTCCAAGACCAAGGACCCGGACGTGAGCTACGTGCTCGCCGCGACCAATTCCATCAAGCAGGCGCTGCGGCGCGGCCAGCTCATCGTGCTCGAATCGACCACCTATCCGGGCACCACCCGCGAGCTCCTGCTCCCCGCGCTTCTGGAAACCGGTCTCAAGGTCGGGGAGGATTTCTTCCTGGCGTTCTCGCCCGAACGCGTGGACCCGGGCAACGCCAAGTGGAACACGCACAACACACCGAAAGTGGTGGGCGGCATCACCGAGACGTGCCGGCGCGTGGCGTTGGCCGTGTACGAGCCGGCCATCGAAACGCTCATCCCGGTCTCGTCCACTGAGGCCGCGGAGCTCGTCAAGATCCTGGAGAATACCTTCCGCAGCGTGAACATCGGGCTCGTCAACGAGATGGCGATCGTGTGTGAAAAGCTCGGGGTGGACGTGTGGGAGGTGATCGAGGCGGCCGCGACGAAACCGTTCGGGTTCATGAAATTCACGCCCGGGCCCGGCGTCGGCGGGCATTGCATCCCGCTGGACCCCCACTACCTCGCCTGGAAGATGCGCACGTTGAACTACCGCACCCGCTTCATCGAGCTGGCGGGTGAGATCAACGCCGCGATGCCCGAGTACTGGGTGGGGCAGGTCGTGGACCGTCTCAACGAGCAGGGCCGCGCGGCCCGGGGCAGCAAAGTGTTGGTCCTCGGGGTCGCGTACAAGAAGGACATCGACGACATCCGTGAGAGCCCGGCGCTCGACGTGATCCGCCTGCTGCAGCAGCGCGGCGCGGTGGTCGGGTATCACGATCCGCACGTGCGCAAGCTCAGGGACGAGGACATCGACCTGGCATCCACGCCCCTTACGGCGGAGACGCTCGCCGCCGCGGACTGTGTGGTGATCGTCACGGACCACTCGGACGTCGATTACGCGCTGGTCGCGCGCAGCGCGCGCCTGGTCGTGGACACGCGCAACGCGCTGGCGCGGCAGCGGCGGCGGGGGCAGGAGCGATGAAAGTCGCGGTCGTGGGCACGGGGTATGTGGGCCTGGTCGCCGGCGCGTGCCTGGCGGAGACCGGAAACGACGTCGTGGGCGCGGACCTGGACGCCGCGAAAATCGCGGCGCTCCGTCAGAATCGCCTGCCGATCTACGAGCCGGGCCTCGAGCCGCTCGTGACGCGCAACCAGCGCGACGGGCGCCTTCAGTTCACGACCGACGTGGGCGCCGCGATCGAGAGCTCCGACGTGATCTTCATCGCCGTCGGAACGCCGCCCGACGAGGACGGGTCCGCCGACCTGACGCACGTGCTCGATGTCGCCGCCACCATCGGCCGTCACATGAACCGGTCCAAGCTGGTGGTCACCAAGAGCACCGTTCCCGTCGGCACGGCGCAAAAGGTCCGCGCGGCGATCGCCGCCCACACGACGACACCGTTTCAGGTGTGCGCCAACCCCGAGTTCCTGAAGGAAGGCGCGGCGGTCGAGGACTTCATGAAACCGGACCGCGTCATCGTCGGGGTGGATTCGCCGGAGGCCGCCCAGGTGATCGGGGAGCTGTACGCGCCCTTCGTGCGGACGGGCAACCCCATCATCTTTATGGACCTCGCCTCGGCCGAGATGACGAAGTATGCGGCCAACGCGATGCTCGCCACGCGGATTTCGTTCATGAATCAGATCGCGCGGCTGTGCGACGCGGTGGGCGCCGATGTCACGCTGGTCCGCAAGGGTATCGGCACCGACCGGCGCATCGGGCCGGCGTTCCTGTTCCCGGGTCCGGGCTACGGTGGCTCGTGCTTCCCCAAGGACGTCAAGGCGCTGATCCGCACCGGCCAGGACTGTGGCGTGCCGCTCGACGTGCTCGAGTCGGTGGAAGCCGCCAACGAGCGCCAGAAGCGCGTGTTGTACGAAAAGCTGGCGCGCCATTTCGGCGGCAAGCTGCGCAACGTCGCCGTGGCGGTGTGGGGGCTCGCCTTCAAGGCCGAGACCGACGACGTGCGGGAGAGCCCGGCGCTCGTGCTCGCGGAGCAGTTGCTCGACGCGGGAGCGCGCGTGCGAACGCACGACCCCGCCGCGATGAACAGCGCGCGCCGCCACCTCGGCGACCGGGTCACGTACGCGGGCACCGCCTACGAGGCGCTCGAAGGCGCAGCCGCGCTCGTCATCGTGACCGAGTGGCTCGAGTATCGCAACCCCGATTTCGGCCGGATCAAGCAGCTGTTGTCGCGGCCCTTGATCGTGGATGGACGCAACCTTTACGACCCGCAGCGTCTCGCGCGCCTCGGATTCGTCTACGAAAGCATCGGCCGCCCGGTCGCATGCGCGTCCTCGTAACCGGGGCCGCGGGGTTTCTCGGGTCGCACCTGTGCGACCGGTTGCTGGCAGAGGGTCACCGCGTCGTTGGGATGGATAATTTCCTCACCGGTAACCCTGCCAACATCGCCCACCTCCGCAAGCACCCGAGCTTTCAGTTCGTGCTGCACGACGTCGCGAATTTCGTCGAGGTCCAGGGGCCGCTCGACGGGGTGCTGCACTTTGCCAGCCCGGCGAGCCCGGTCGACTACCTCGACTTCCCCATTCAAACCCTCAAAGTCGGCTCGCTCGGCACCCACAAGGCGCTCGGACTGTCGCGAGCCAAGGGCGCGCGCTTCCTGCTCGCGTCCACCTCCGAAGTGTACGGCGATCCCCTGGTGCATCCCCAACCCGAGAGCTACTGGGGCAACGTGAACCCCGTGGGCCCGCGCGGCGTGTACGACGAAGCCAAGCGCTTTGCCGAGGCGCTGACGATGGCCTATCACCGCTACCACCAGCTCGACACGCGCATCGTCCGCATCTTCAACACGTACGGGCCCCGCATGCGCCCCAAGGACGGACGCGTGGTGTCGAACTTCATCGTGCAGGCACTCAAGGGCGACCCGCTCACCCTGTACGGCGACGGGTCGCAGACCCGCTCGTTCTGCTACGTGGACGACCTCATCGATGGGATAGTACGGTTGTTCGAGCGCGGCGGATCGGATCCGACGAACATCGGGAACCCGCACGAGTTCACCGTTCGCCAGCTCGCCGAGCTGGTGCTGCGGCTTACCGGCAGCCGAAGCACCATGGTCGAGCAGCCGCTTCCCACCGACGACCCCAAGGTGCGCCAGCCGGACATCCGCCACGCCCGCGCGACGCTGGAGTGGGAGCCGCGCGTGCCGCTCGAGGACGGGCTGCGTCGCACGATCGAGTACTTCCGCGGGATCGTGGGATGAGCCCACGCGTGCTCGTCACGGGCGCGGCGGGGTTCATCGGTTCGCACGTGGCCGAAGCTCTGGTGGCGCGGGGCGACGAAGTCGTCGGCGTCGACAACTTCGATCCGTTCTACGCCCGGCCGGTGAAGGAGCGGAACCTCGAGACGCTGCGGCGCAGCAAGGGATTCCGCTTCGTCGAGGGCGACATCGTGCGCGACCCACCGCCGGTCGAGGGCGTGACGGTGGTGGTGCACCTCGCGGCACGCCCGGGCGTGCGCCCCTCGCTCGAAGACCCGGCGTCGTACAGCGAGACGAACGTGAGCGGGACGGTACGCGTGTTCGAGGCGGCCCGGCGCGCCGGGATCCGGCGCGTGGTGTTCGGCTCGTCGTCGTCCGTGTACGGCGACACGACCGCCGCACCGTTCAGCGAGGAGGCTCCGGCCGTCGCGCCGATCTCCCCGTACGCCGCGAGCAAGCGCGCCGGCGAGCTGGTGGCGCACGCCTTTGCGCATCTCTACGGCATGCAGATCGCCTGCCTGCGGTTCTTCACGGTGTACGGACCCCGCCAGCGCCCCGACCTGGCGGTGCACCGGTTCACCGACCTGATCGCCCGCGGACGGCCGGTTCGCATGCACGGCGATGGGTCGAGCGAGCGCGACTATACCTATATTACGGATTGCGTCGACGGCGTCCTGGCGGCCGTGGCCTGGACGGACCGCTCGGGTCCCGGCGGGCTCGCCCAGCCGATCAACATCGGCGGCGGCGCTCGGGTGCGGCTCGATCGGCTGATCGAGCTGATCGGGCGCACGCTCGGACGTGAGGTGCGAATCGAGCGCCACGGCGACCAGCCGGGGGACGTGCGACTCACGGACGCCGACCTGCGGCGCGCCGGGCGGGAGCTCGGCTTCCGGCCCAAGGTCGGCATTGAGGAAGGGATTCGGCTCTTCGTCCGCTGGTACGAGGCGACCCATGGACGTCAGTCCTGAGCATCTCGTGGAGCAGGCCCGGGAGCGGTTTCAGCTCCAGGACTACTACGGCGCGATTCACCTCCTGGAAGAGGTGATCGCGTCGGGCCGGGCGTTCGCCGACGCGCACCACCTGCTCGGCCTCTCGTACTCGCTGGTCGGCCAGCAGGACCCGGCGTTGGCCCAGCTGGACCGCGCCCTCGCGCTGAACCCGCATTACGTCGAGGCGCTGGTCCACCGCGCCCTCGTGCTCAACGAGCTGGGGCGCGAAGCGGAGGCCGATGCGGCGTTTCGGCACGCGGCCCAGGTCGGCGGCGTGCCGCGGCAGGGCTTTCCGGCCCACGTCGCCGCCAAGCTCGCGAACCACCACGCGCGCCTGGGGGACGCCTACCTCGAGTCGGGCGGTCTGGCCACCGCGATCGATCAGTACGAGGCGGCGCTGGCGCTGGGACCCGCGTTTCACGACCTGCGGTATAAGCTGGGACGCATGCTGCTCGAGGCGGGACGCGCGTTGGATGCGCGCGAGCACTTCGAGATCATCGTGCGGGCGCGTCCCAATTACCTGGACGCCGCCGCGATGCTGGGGCTCGCCTGTTATCTCGCGGGCGATGGCCTCGCCGCCAGGGCCGTGTGGGAAGACTGCCGTGAGCGCCGGCCGGAGGATCCCCGCGTGGAAGCCTACCTCGCCATGCTGGCCCGCAGCGACAGCGCCACTCAGGTGCCCGCGGGCGCCACGGCGTCGGTCGACACCGATCCGCCCACCGCGCCATCCGGAGACGGCGGCGCTGAAGCGGGCGGGGGGCGCGGCGGACGAAAGAAGCGAGCGTGAGGCGCTGGAAGGTTGTCGGCGTCGCGTTGGCGCTCGCGTGCCAGCCCAGCGCCGCCGACCACGAGGAGCTCGGCGACCGCTGGTACGGTAGCGCTGCCTACCGTGACGCACTCGCCGAATACCAGCTCGGGTTGAAGGCGCACCCCGGAGACGTGGATCTGGAGGCGAAGCTGGGGGCGGCAGCGCTGCATGTGGGCGACTACGCGACCGCGGTGAACGCGTACATCGCACTGGGGGAGGGAGACCGCTCGCGCGCCGGCGAAGCCGCGGACGGCCTGGAGCGCACCGCCCGGGCAGCACTCGGGGCCAACGACCGCAGCGACGCCGCCAGAGGGCTCGCGGGCCTGCGCGCGGTGGCGCCCACCCGTCCGCTGGGCCGCTACGCCCGTCTGGCGGCGCTTGCCGCCGCCGATCGCGGCGACACGGCCGGCGCCCTGGCGCTTCTGCCGGGCGCCGCGGCCGCCGCCGGCGATCCGCGGATGACCGATTCCCTCCTGTTCGTCTACGGCATGGCGGCGGTGCGCGCGCGCGCCTGCAGCACCGCCGTGCCGGTGTTCGAGGGCGTCATCCGGCGCCAGCGCGAGCCCGCCGTAGCCGACGGTGCGCGCGAGGGGCTGGGCCTGTGCGCGCTGGTCGAGGGGCAACGGCTTGTCGCCGCCGGCAAACCGGCCGACGCGGAGGACTGGTTCCGCCGGGCGGCGGCGCCGGGTGCGCCGGCGGACGTGGTGCGGGGGGCG
>Ga0209234_1000652_pt1 | contig 12357 bp, 11 predicted proteins | sample GraSoi013_1_20cm_2_FD_185816 | JGI IMG/M metagenome (GOLD analysis project Ga0209234, IMG submission 185816) | Grasslands soil microbial communities from the Angelo Coastal Reserve, California, USA - Sample 08_20_2013_1_20cm (SPAdes) (version 2) | ecosystem: Environmental > Terrestrial > Soil >... | reverse complement strand
TGACATCGGTGCGGGAGTGGTGGCTGGTGCTCTCGGGCCGCAAGCGGGCGGAGACGCACGAGACGCCGTATGTGGAGAGGGCGTATGCGACGGGAGACTGACGGCGGCAGAGGGCGGCAGAAGGCGGCAGAGGGCGGCAGAGGTTGGCGCCACGCGCTGCGCCGCATGTTTGGCATGCCCGATTACGACGCATATCTCGAGCATTGTCGGGTCGCGGGGCACGAGCCGCGATTGAGCGAGCGGGAGTACGTCGCGGAGTTCTTCGAGGCGAAGGGCAGAGGCGTACGGTGCTGCTAGCGGCCGTCCTCGCCCTCCGCTCCCTGGCCCTAGACCAGGCGCCGACCGTCACGATCCGTGCCGGGACGGTCCTCGACGGACGCGGCGGTGTCATGCGCAGCACGACGATCATCGTGGTCGCATCGCGCATCGTAGGGCTCGACTCGTCGCGCGCCGCGGTGACGTACGACCTGAGCCGACTCACGGTCATGCCCGGCGGTATCGACACGCACGTGCATCTGACGTCCCACTTCGACGCGAATGGACGGGCGCACAACGACCCGGGCGGCGCTGAGCCGCTGGAACAGACGGTCCTCTATACCGAAGAGAACGCGTACCGCGCCCTCATGGCGGGGATCACGACCGTGCAGAGCATCGGCTCGAATCTCGATCGCGAGCTGCGCGACGCCATCGCCCGGGGCACCATGCCGGGCCCTCGTGTGATCACGTCGCTCGATTGGATCACTCCCGCCGACGGCGACGCGGAGGCGCTGCGGAACGCCGTGCGGCAGCGCGTGGCCGCGGGCGCGAACGTGATCAAGATCCTCGGCTCGAAGAGCATCCGCGAGGGCGGCGGGCCGACGTTTACGGAGGCGCAGCTCGCGGCCGCCTGTGGTGAGGCCAAGGCGCTGGGGCGGCGCTGCGTGGTACACGCGCACGCGGCGGAGGCGGCACGGCGCGCCGTGCTCGCCGGCGCCACGTCGATCGAGCATGGCGCGCTGCTCGATTCGGCGACGCTCGATCTGATGGCCGACCACCGGACGTTCTTCGACCCGAACCTGTACCTCGTGTTCCAGAATTACTTCGACAACAAGGCGCGTTTCCTCGGCATGGAGAACTACACGGAAGAAGGCTTCGCCCAGATGCATCGCGCCGTGCCCCTGGTGCTGCAGGTCTTCAAACAGGCGCTGCGGCGCCCCAAGCTGCGGATCGTGTTCGGCACCGACGCCGTGGCGGGCGCGTTCGGCAGGAACTGGGAGGAGCTGATTTACCGGGTGCAGGTCGGAGGGCAAGCTCCCATGGCGGCGATCGTCTCGGCCACGTCGCTCTCGGCCCAGTCGCTGGCGCTGGGCGATTCGATCGGCGCGATCGCGCCGGGACTCGAGGCGGACCTGATCGGGCTCGACGGCAATCCGGCGGACGACATCACCGCGCTGCGACGCGTGGTGTTCGTGATGAAGGGGGGCACGGTGGTGAAGAACGTCGCGCCACAACCCCGCTAGGGCGACCCTAGAAGAGGCTGCCGGACGCGTGCTTGACACTCCCCCGTGCCGGCGCAGATTGAAACGCACTCAGATGCTGTGAACCCCGTGGCGGCCGTCGTGTCCACCCGCACGCCGAGCGGGCATTAGGAAGGAGGCCCCATGCGCCCTCAACACCACCAGCATGCGTTGCTCGTCCTCGCGCTCGCCCTCGCGGGCTGCCGCGGCGACTCGAGCGGCGCGCTTCCGTCGGAGCCCCGGCCCGGGCTGCTGGCGTCACGGCACAGCGCCCTCGATGCACCGCAGTTCTCCGACTGGTCCACGGCGGTGCATCTCGACGCGCCCATCAATTCTCCGTGCCAAGACCAGACCCCAACTCTCTCACGGGACCAGCTCGCACTGTACTTCATATCGAACAGACAAGGTGGGCTCGGCAACGACACGCCGGACGGTTGCCAGGATACCTTCGACCTCTGGGTCGCCCGGCGCGCCTCCCGCGAAAGCCCTTGGGACAATCCCGTGAATCTGGGATCACCGGTCAATACACCGGCGAATGAGGCGGGACCTGCGTTATCTCCCGACGGGCGCCTGCTGTTCTTCTACAGGTTCGAGGGTGCCGGCGGACAGCGCGACATCTACGTTGTGCGGCACGCCCACCGCAAGCACGCCGTGGTCTGGGATGCTCCGGTCAATCTCGGCCCGAACGTGAACACGACGGCCTCAGAAGAGGGACCGAGCTACCTACGGCGCGGAGCAGATGGAACGGCCGTCCTGTTCTTCGATCGGGGAGCGACCCCGCTCGAAAGTGACATCTATTCGGTGCCGGTCGACCGGCGTGGCACGCCTCGTGGGCCGGCGATGCCGGTGGCGGAGCTCAACTCGAGTGTCGAGGACAACCATGTCTCGGTGCGCGCCGATGGACGGGAGATCTTCTTCGACTCGCGGCGCCCCGGTAGCACCGGCTTCGACATTTGGACGTCCACGCGCCCGAGCGTCCACGACGCCTGGTCCACACCCGTGAACCTGGGAGCGCCGGTGAACTCTCAGTTCAACGAGTTTCACCCAAACCTGTCGTTCGACGGTCGCACGCTGCTGTTCATTTCGGGTATGAATCGTAAGCCCAATCTCGGTGGGTTCGACATCTGGATGGCGACCCGCACGCCACTGGGCGACGTGGACCGCGAGGATGACGAGCTCGAGTAGCAGCGACCGGTCGCCGCTCAGCCCCCCCCTGGATCGGGGGAACTACATGCGCGCGCTGGGCCGCAGCTGCAGGTACGCCACCAGGCCGGCCGGAGTGCGGCTCCCATAGAAGAGGCTCAGCTTTTCGGGGACCAAGTTGAGTGTGCCCCGCGCGCCCAGTCCGGCGGCGACGGGAGCCCGGCGCCAGACCCGGCGCTCGTACCCGATCGACACGGCGCCGATGTCGAGCTCCCGGCTCACCGATCCGATCAGTGCCAGGTCGGCGGCCGTGCGCCGCACGCACTCCGCCCGGCCGTACACCGCGTTGACCTCGTTCAGCGCGAGTGTGGTTTCGAGCAGCAGTGTGTTCAAGGGATGCCCCGCACCGGCAGGCAGATCGGCGCCGTATACCAATGCCGTCGACCACGTTCCGTGAGTGTGCAACACGGACGCGCCGAACCGATCGACCGCTTCGTGGACGTGGGAGCCGCCCGACGCCGCAAGATGTCCGAACCATGCCGCCGTGCTCCACTCGGCGCCAGGATTCCAGCTCACGCGCGCCGCATACGAGTCGAGCCGCACCGCGTCGAAATTGGTCCGGTCCTCGTCCGGGTGCGCGCCGTTGAATGACGATGCCTCGAGCCGCAGGCGTCGCGTGAAGACCCCCACCGTCACGACCCCGAAGCTCGTGTGGGTGACGTCCTGGACGTGATGCCCGAGCGGCACGGCGGGATCGTAGGCCGCCGAGGGACGATGCAGGTAGGTCACGGGGCCGAGCGCGGGCTCCCCGACCGGGGCCGCGTAGAGCGACCCGGCGACCCTCCTGCCCACGGTGTGTTCGTATGTGACGGCGGCCTCCGATACGACGTCGTGGGGATGCTGCCGGTCGGTGTAGGGTTCGGCAACCTGGAGCAGTTGCGGGTATCCGCGCGCGGTCACCGTCCATGGTTCGGCGCTCACCATCGCGCGGAACCGGAGCGTTCCACCCGCGGTTGGACGCTCCGCCACCGCCATCAGCCAGTTGACGCTGCCGAGCTGGTCATCCGCCCGAGTGCCGAATTGCCGGTCGTATTGCAGAAAGACGTTTCCGTGGACCATCATCGTCCAGTGGCCCGCGGACGCGTGATACCCCGGCAGCGGCGCGGCGTCGGGGAGCCACGCGGTACCCGATCCCATGCGCGTGGGCGGGATGCCCAGGGGAGGCTCCTCGTGCTCGTGCTGCGCGCATCCGAGGGCCGGCCACGCTCCGGACAGAACGGCGGCGATTCCGACGACGGCGGCCGTCGGGACTTCAGTGTACCAGGACGTCGAACGGCCCAAAGGTCTTGGTGGACGCGTCGGCGGGAAAATGCAGGGCGACCTCGAGTGTGCCGAGCGTTCCGGGCGGAGCGGACGGTGTGACGTTCCGCATCAACGGCTGCCCGGCGACGGGCGTGGACGAGGCCAGCGTGGTCGGCGTGAAGCCGAAGTCGAGCGCCTCTCCGCCGGTGACGCTCGTGACGTGGCGGCCGCTGGCGGCGTACATGCGGACCTCGACCCGAATGGTGTCGCCGGCGGGCAGCGGCATGTGAAACGTCAGCTCCACCCCCGACGCGTCGAACAGCCGCACCGACGCCACGTCCCCCGGGTCGCCCGGTCCGTCAGGACTGCCGCCGCCCGTCGGGCCGCCGCAGGCGGCCAGAAGGGCGACGCCGAGAAACCCCCAGAGTCCGATGCGCATCGTACGGATAAGGTACACTTGCAGGGGCGTAGCGCCCGTTCACGGGCAGGCGCCGAGCCACGGGGTCACCCGCGCCCTCCGGGCGACGCACTGCGTGACACGAGCGGCCACACCAGCACGAGCGCCAGTCCCCCCGCGGCGCTCGCGAAGAACGCGGTGCCCGCGCCGAATCGCTGAAACGCCGCTCCTAGCGTCACGCCCCCGATGAGCGCCGCGAACCCCGTCACCCCGTGATAGACCCCAAACCCGCTCCCCTGCCGCGGGCCCGCCAACCGCGCCACGAGCGCCCGCTCGGGGCTCTCGGTCAGTCCCGCGACGAGTCCAAGCAACAGAAACAGGCCCCAGGCCGCTCCCGCCGTGGCGGCGCGCGCCATGCCCCATGCCAGCGTCGCGTACACGAGCCATCCCGCCCACATCGTCCGCCCGGGCCCCAGCCCGTCGCTCGCCGCTCCCCCCACGAAGCTCGACGACGACCGCACGACGTGCACCGCGGCCCACAAGAGCGGTACGATCGCCACCGGGACGCCCAGCTCCTGGGAGCGCAGGATGATCAGGGTGTCGGGCATGCGGAGGAGATAGAAGGCGGAGACGGCGAAAAGAGCGGGCGGGAAAGGGCGGTAGAGGACGGTAGAGGGCGGGAGAGGAGTCCTGTCGGGCAGCGCCTCTACCGCCCTCTGCCGCCTTCTACCGTCCTCTACGGCCCAAACCGCGAGCAGAAGAACCACCACTCCCGGCGCCAAGCTCCACGCGATCACCGTTCGCACGTTCGCGCTCCCCGACGCGAGCAGCCACCACGCGAGGATCGGCCCCAGCACCGCGCCCGCGTGGTCCATGCCGCGCTGCAGCCCGAACGCCCGGCCCACGAGATCCGCGGGAGTCGCGTCCGCGATCAGCGCGTCGCGCGGCGGCGTGCGCATCCCCTTCCCCAGCCGGTCCACCACGCGCAGCCCGATCACCTGCCATGCCGCACCGCTGACCGCGATGACGGGGCGCACCACGACCGCGGTGAAATAGCCCAGCACGATCAACGGCCCGCGCCAGCGCCGCTGGTCCGCGGCCCGACCCGCCCCGAGCTTCACGACGGCCGCCGCGAATTCCGCCGCGCCGTCGAGTGCCCCGAGCGCCCCGGCTCCGCCGCCCAGCACGCCCGTCACGAACGCCGGCAACAGGGGATAGATCATCTCGCTCGCGAAGTCGTTCAGGAGCGAGACCCAGCCGAATAACTTGACCTGGCGAGGGAGTGTCGGGGCCGCGGACGACGTCGCGCCGCCCCTATTCATTCAGACCGAGACCCCAGCGGATCAGCGCGACCGGGAGGCCGCCGTAGCGGAGCATCGCATCGTGGAATGCGCGCAGCGTGAACCTCGGCCCTCTCGCCGCGCGGAAGTCCTTGCGCAGCTCGAGGATCTCGCGGCGCCCGACGGCGTAGCACAGCGGCTGCGCGGCCTCGGCGCAATACCGCCGTACTTCCGCTTCCGCGTTGGACCGATCCACGTGCAGCTCGGTGACGAGGTGGTCCACGGCCTGGTCGAACGTCATCCCGCGGGTGTGCAGGCCCACGTCGAGCAGCACGCGCGCGGCGCGCCACAGCAGATGGACGCGCTGGAAGAATTCCTCCTCCTCCGACCGGTAGAACCCTTCCTCGCCCATCATGTCTTCGCAGTACAGCGCCCAGCCCTCGACCGTGAGCGGCGTCCACACGTTCTTGCGGGCATGGGAGCGCTGCTGTTGCGCGTGCACCAGATGGAGGTGATGGCCGGGATATCCCTCGTGCAGGGCCGTCACGCCGAGCTCGTGGCGGCAGTGGTCGCGCAGGATGCGCTCCTGCGCCGCCGCCGGGAGCCGCGGATCGGGCAGCGTGACGTAGAACCATCCGGTGCGGTCGCTCGAATACGGGCCGGGACTGTCGTAGGCGGCGAACGGGATGAACGGCCGCATGAATGCCGGCGTCGGCACGACATCCAGCGGCGCGTCGGGGATCGCCGCCAAGGCGCGCGCCGCGACGAAGTCGCGCGCGCGCCTCATCTCCTGCGCGTACGACTCGACCAGGCCCTCCGCTGGGGCATGGTCGGCGCGCAGCCGGTCCGCCACATCCTGCCAGCGCGTACCACCGTTGAGTCGCGCGGCCCGGCGCGCCAGGTCGGCTTCGAGCTCTTCTTTCAGGTGCATGCCGTAGCGCCACAGCTCGGGGGCCGTGTCGCGCAGGGCGTGCTCGTAGTGCAGATGGAAGTTGAAGTCGTCCTCGCCCAGCGCGAACTGGTCCGATGCCGATTCCAGCCACCGCTCCAGGTCGTGCGCGAACGTCGCCAGAGCCGCCGCCGCGCCCTCCGCGGCGGCGGCGAGACGCCGCGCGTCGGCAGGCGCCACCCCGGCCAGCGCGCTCCCCACCTCCCGCACCAGTGCCAGCCCGCCCTCGTTGACGCGCAGTGCCGTCTCCACGAACACCCGCACCGGCTCGACCAGCGTGGCGCGCGCGTCGTCGAGCAGCGCCGGCACGTCCTCCAGCCGGCCGGCGAGCGCGGCTGCCCTGTCGGCCGGCGAGCGGTCACGGCGGCCCAGCAGGAAGTGCAGCCCGCCGAGCAGGTGCGACAGCCAGAACGCCGGGTTCTTGGCCTGGGGGCGCTCGCGCTCGAACCGCCGCAGCACGACCCGCAGCTCGTTCACCAGCGCGGTTCGATCGATCTCGTCGTCGAGTTCGTCAACCGGAGTCTCTTCGAGGGCGGTGCCGATGGACTTGAGTGCGGCGAGGTGCGGTGCCAGCGCGACCGGGCTGAACCGCCCGTACCGGTCGTCGTACGTCCTCACACCCGCCTGCGTCGCCGCGACGGGATCGAGGTGCCAGCGCAAGTCGAAGTACGCCCGCTCGATGTCGCGGAACGACCCTACCGCCATACCGCCCGCTTGAGCAGCCGATGACACTCCTCGTCCGACAGGACGCGGTCGGTGCGCTTCGCGGCCTCGAACAACACCCGGCACTGCGCTTCGTCCTCCGCGTCGTAGCCGTGCGTCTCGAGCCAGTACTTCACGTTGGACAGCCCCGAGACCGGCGAGATCTCGATCTTCTGCTCGAGGCCGAGCTCCTGCGCGGGGACGGAGCTGTAGACGCGATCGGCGAGCCAGGCATGGCCCTTCTTCTTGGCCTTGATGATCGCCGCCGCGTGCACGCCGGTCCCGGTGCGGAACGCGTCTCCGCCCATCACCGGGTAGTTCACGGGGATCGGCACGCCCACTGCATCGGCGACCAGCCGGCAGTACTCGGGCAGCTTCGCGATGTCGTGCCGGTGGGCGCCCAGCAGCTTGAGATTCACGATCAGCAGGTCCATCTCGGCGTTGCCGACGCGCTCCCCCACCCCGAGCGCCGTGCCGTGCACGCGGTCCACGCCCGCTTCGATCGCGGCGAGACAGTTGATGAGCCCGAGGCCGCGATCGCGGTGCCCGTGCCAGTCGATTTTCACCTCGTGCCGCTTGACGATCTCCTGCTTGACGAATTTCACCAGCGCCTTGACCCCGTCGGGCGTCGCATGGCCGACCGTATCCGCCAGGCAAATCCGTGTCGCCCCGCAGGCTATCGCCGCCCCGTACAACGCCTTGAGCGCGTCCGGCGTGGCCCGGGTGGTGTCTTCGGTCACGTACATCACCGGCAGGCCGTGCTTCACGGCGTACGTGACCGCCTCTTCCGTCGATTGAAGGATCCGGTCCAAGGTCCAGTCTTCGGCGTACTGGCGGATGGGCGACGATCCGATGAACGTCGCGGCCTCGATCGTGATCCCGACCGTCTCCGCCACCCGCACGATGGGCTCGATGTCGGCGATCACGGTGCGTGCCGCGCAGTTCGGGGCGATCGGCAGCCGGGCGTCGCGGATCTCGGTGGCGAGCGCCCGTACCTGCTCCACGACGCGCGGGCCCGCCCCCGGCAACCCGATGTCGGCGGCCACGATGCCCAGGTCCGCCATGAGGTGGAGCAGCCGCTTTTTGACGTCGAGCGCGGGATCGTGGACGGAGGGGGACTGCAGGCCGTCGCGCAGCGTCTCGTCATTCAGGTCGACGCGGGCCCGCGTCCAGTCGAAGGACGCCGCGCCGCCCGCCTGGTTCCAGTCGTAGATCAGCTCGCGCTCGTCCATGACCTAGTGTCACCCTCTCGCCCCCCACCGTCAAGCGGGTTAGTGTGAAAGACTGTGGAGCACACCCTCTCACGCCTGCTCGCGCACGAGCGCATCCGCGCCGCCCGACGTCACGTCGAGCGCGCCGACGCCGTGACGCTGGCGCGTCAGGCCGCACTCTCCGCGACGCCGGCGCCGACGGGTGCGGAGGGAGCGCGCGGCGCCCGCCTCGCGGAGCTGTTTCGCGAGGTCGGACTGTCGGACATCGCGGTCGATCACGCGGGCAACGTGCGCGGCTGGCTCGGGAACGGTCGAGCGTCGAGTGTAGGGGCGCAGCATGCTGCGCCCCTGCCGTCGCCGGTCGTGCTGGCCGCGCACCTCGACACCGTATTCGGCCCCGACGTGGACGTGCGGGTGAAGCGGCGCGGCCAGCGGCTCGAGGGTCCCGGCATCTCGGACAACGCCCGCGGCCTCGCGGCCCTGGTGGCGGTGGCGGAGGCCTTGGTCGCGGCCGCGGTCCCGACCGCCCGGCCCATCCTGTTCGCCGCCACGGTCGGCGAGGAGGGATCGGGGGATTTGCGGGGGGTGAAGTATCTCTTGAACGGCGGTGCGGACCACCTCAAACCGGTCGCGTTCATCGCGCTCGACGGCGCTGGGCTCGAGCGCGTGATCCACCGCGCGCTCGGCTCCAAGCGCTATCACGTCACGTTCCGCGGGCCGGGGGGCCATTCCTGGGCCGCCTTCGGTGTCGCCAACCCCGCCAACGCCGTGGGGCGCGCCGCCGCCCTGCTCGCGGACCTCCCCACCGCCACGGCGCCGCGCACCACCTGCGCCGTGGTTCGCCTGGGCGGCGGCACCGGCCTCAACTCGATCCCCCAGGACGCCTGGCTCGACCTGGACTTGCGGAGCGAGGATCCGCGCGCCCTCGCGCAGCTCGACGTCACCGTCCGCGCCGCGCTCGAGCGCGCGGCGGACGACGAGAATCGCACGCGCTCCACGGGCACGCCGCCCCTGCGCCTGGAGGTGCAGCTCGTCGGTGACAGGCCGTGCGGCCTCACACCGCGCGCCCATCCGCTGGTGCAGGCGGCGATCGCCGCCAATCGCGCGCTCGGCCGCGACTGCGAGCTCGCCAGCGCGTCCACCGACGCGAACGCGCCGATCGCGCTCGGCATTCCCGCGATCGCGCTGGGCGCGGGCGGGAAGGCCGGCGACGCGCACCTCACCACCGAGTGGTTCGAGAACGTCGAAGGAGCGCTCGGAATCGTCCGCGCGCTCCTCGTCACCGCCGCGATGGCGGAGGTCGGCTAGGCCGGGGTCGCCGGTGTCTGGAGGGCCCGCGCCACCGCGAGCGACTCCCGGCTGTGGCTCGTGACACGCAGCTGCGAGGAGTAGATGTGCCGCACCACTCCCTCCAGATCGATCACGTACGTCACGCGACCGGGGATGAGCCCCAGTGTTTTTTCGACACCGTACAGCTCGCGCACCTTCCCGTCCCGGTCGGAGAGCAGCAGGAACGGCAGCCCCTGACTCGCCGCGAAGCGGCGGTGCGACGCCACCGAATCGGCGCTCACGCCGATCACCTCCGCGCCCGCCGCGGTGAACGCATCGTAGCTGTCCCGGAACGCCCGGGCCTCGACCGTGCAGCCCGGCGTCTGGTCCTTCGGGTAGAAGTACAGCACCACGGTCTTCCGGCCCACCAGGTCACGCAGCCGTACGGGCGTGCCCGTCTGATCGGGCAGCGTGAAGTCCGGCGCGGCTGCTCCCACACCAACTCTGCTTGGCTTGGTCACGCGTTGCTCCCTTTTCACGGGTCTCTCAGTGCGCGGCCGCGGCGCCGCCCGGCATCCCTTTGCTCTTGTGCATCAGCAGCAGGAGCGGCAGCGACAGCACGAAGCACGCGCCGAACAGCAGGAACAGCTGCTCGAACGACAGCATCAGCGCCTGCCTCGTGACCTGGCCGTTCAGGATCATCAGGGCTTTCGACTGGGCGAGCGGCGCAGGCGTACCGGTCGTGACCAGCCGCGCCATGATCCCGCCCAGCCGCTCGCGCGTCGCCTCGCTGTACTGCGTCACGTTGGCGATCAAGTCGGCCCGATGGATCGCCGTGAACCGCTGCACCAGCGTCGCCGAGATGGCGATGCCCACGCTGCCGCCGAGCTGCCGCATCAGGTTGAACAGCCCGGTGCCGTTCGGGATCTTGCTCATGGGCAGGTCCGCGAGGGCGAGATTGGTGAGCGGTACGAAGATGAGCCCCAGCCCCACTCCCCGGAAAATGAGCGGCCAGAAGAAGTCGCTCATGCCGCTCTCGGTCGTGAAGTGGGCGTGCTTCCACATCGACAGGGCGAAGATCGACACCCCTGCCAGGATCGACAGCCGTCCATCGAATTTGCCGGTGAAGCGGCCCATCGTCGCCATGGTGAACGCGCTCGCCAGGGCCCCCGGGAGAATGACGAATCCGGTCTGCTCGGCCGTGAAGTTCTGCAGGTTCTGCAGGTAGACGGGCAGCACGAACACCGTGGCGTAGAGGCAGACGCCCAGCACGCCGCCGAACACCACGCCCACGGCGAGCTGCCGGCTGTTGAGGATCCGCAGGTCAACCACCGGATGCTCGGTCGTCAGCTCGTGCCACACGAAGGCGATGAGCGACACGGCGCTGACCAGGCCGTACATCGTCACTTCACGCGATTGGAACCAGTCGAGTCGCTCGCCACGCTCGAGCATGGTCTGCAGCGTGCCGATCCCCACGGCCAGGAGCAGCAGCCCGACGTAGTCGACTCGCTCCGCCTTCTGCTGGAAGCGTGAGTCGTTGACGAAGCTGAGCGACAGCGCCAGCGCCAGCATGCCGATCGGGATGTTGATGTAGAAGATCCACGGCCAGCCGAAGGCGTCGGTGATGTAGCCGCCGAGGGTTGGTCCGAGCGTCGGACCGACCATCACGCCCACGCCGAAGATCGCCATCGCGGTGCCGTATTCCTCGCGCGGGAACTCCTCGTACAGGATCGCCTGCGAGGTGGAGAGCAGCGCCCCGCCCCCCAGTCCCTGGATGATGCGCCAGAATACCAGTGAGGCAAGCGAATGCGCGTTGCCGCAGAAGAACGACGAGACGATGAAGATGGCAATCGAGCCCGCGAAGTAGCTCCGCCGCCCGAAGTACGCCGACAACCAGCCGGTGATCGGCAGGATGATCACGTTCGCCACGATGTACCCGGTCGACACCCAGGCGATCTCGTCCAGCGTCGCTCCCAGGTTCCCCATCATATGGGGAATCGCGACGTTCACGATGCTGGTGTCGAGCAGCTCGAGCACGGACGCGAGCGACACCGTGACCGCGATGATGTAGCGGTACTTGTAGCGGTCGGCGCTCTCGCTGAGCGCCGCAGCCGGAAGAGCGGCCGTGGCCATGGGTCGGCTACTTCGTCTGGATGGTGACGACCACGCTCAGCCCGGGCCGCAGCGGATGGGCCGGATCGACCCGGTCGGGCCGGACGCGCACCGGCACCCGCTGCACCACCTTCGTGAAATTGCCCGTCGCGTTGTCGGGCGGCAGCAGTGAAAACCGCGCCCCCGTCGCCGGCGACAGGCTCTCCACGTGCCCGCGGAAGTGCACGCCGGGGTAAGCGTCGACCGTGAAGTCCACCGGCTCACCCGGCTTCACGTCCGCGACCTCCGTCTCCTTGAGGTTGGCCGTGAGCCACACGTCCTCGAGCGGCACGACGCTCATCAGCGGCTGACCCGCCTGGACCAGCTGCCCCAGCTCCACGCTCTTCTTGCTCACGACACCGGAGGCGGGAGCGATGACGCGGGTGTACGACAGATTCAGCGCCGCCTGGTCGCGGGCCGCGCGCGCCGCGCCGACCCGGGCGTCCGCCGCCAGGAG
>Ga0209234_1000651_pt1 | contig 12364 bp, 7 predicted proteins | sample GraSoi013_1_20cm_2_FD_185816 | JGI IMG/M metagenome (GOLD analysis project Ga0209234, IMG submission 185816) | Grasslands soil microbial communities from the Angelo Coastal Reserve, California, USA - Sample 08_20_2013_1_20cm (SPAdes) (version 2) | ecosystem: Environmental > Terrestrial > Soil >... | reverse complement strand
CCTCCACCGCTAATCTATATTGCGACCGTGCGAATTTCCCGCGACCACTTCCTTCCCCCCGATCCGAACGCCTTCCTCGCCGCGGAGCCCGCCACCGGGCGGGTCGTGGTGATCGCCCCGACCCGCGCGGCCTGCGAAACCATCGAGCTCGCGATGAGCCTCGATATCGACACGCTCCTCGCCCGAGAGCACGGTGAGGACATCTCCCGCCTCGCGGCATCGGGGCGGGGGTTCGGGATCGTTGCCGGGACCGGCACGGGCAAGACGCTCGCCATCCGGCCGATTGCGACGACGATCCTGCAAACGCCGCTCAAGGTCGGCGTCGTGAACCGCGAGCGGGAAGCCACGCCCGAGACGCCGACCTGGAACGTGGTGATCGTGACCACCGGGATCGCGCGCCGTTGGTTCGAGGACGGCCTCATCACCGCGCGGGACACCCTCGTCGTGGATGAGATTCACCAGACGTCGGCCGAGCTCGAGCTGTGCCTGGCGCTCGGCAAGCGAGCGGGCTGCCGCTTCATCTGGCTTTCCGCCACGGTGGATCCGGCGTTCTACGCCCGCTACCTGGGATCGGTTGAGGTCCTCGAGACCCGGGCGTTCGATCCCGCGCGGGCGGCCGATGTGCGCGTCCTGCCCCAGCAGCCGCTCGAGTTCCTGAACGATCGCTTCATGAAGGACGTCCTGCGGGAGCGGCGTGGCGTCGCGGTGTTCGTGCCCACTCGGGCCGAGGTCGAGCAGATCGCGAAGGAGCTCGGCGACCGCTGGCAGGGCCTGCCGACCGCGTTCTACCACGGGGGCGAGCCGATCCGGGTCATCCGACCCTTCCTCGACGGCCAGGTGCGCCGGCCGTTTCTGCTGGCGATGACCGCGGCAGGCCAGTCGGCGCTCAACATCCGCGGCCTCGACACCGTGGTGATCTACGACGCGCGCTACGCCAACGTCGTGGAGCGGGGTCGCAACGTGCTGACGCGGCTCTACCTCGGCGCGAATGAAATCCTCCAGATGGCGGGACGCGTGCACGGACGCGTGGAAGGGGGCGAGGTCTACATCCTGAGCGACCGGGAGCTCGTGTTCGACGAGCTGCGGCCGACGCCGCCGGAGTTCCAGCTTGCCGGAGACGCGGAGCGGGTGGCGATTACCTGCGCGGCGCTCGGCGTGGACGCGCGCGAGCTCGACCTGCCCGTGCCGCTCGACCGCAAGGCGTACCGCGACGCCGTCGAGCTGCTCACCGAGCGCGGCTTGATCGAGCGCGGGCGACTGACCCGCTACGGCCGCGACGTGGAGGCGATGCCGGTCGAGCGACCCTGGGGCGAGTTGCTCTATCACGCCGATCCCGACCTCGTTCCGATGGTGGCCGTCGCGGCGAGTGTCGAGTCGTTGCACCGCATGACGCGCGAGGAGCGGGACCTGCGAGGCTTGATCGTGTCCGGAAGCGACCACCTCACGGCGTACAACGTCTACGCCGAGGCGGTCAACAAACACGGCTACCTGGGCGAGGTGTACGGTCTGCCGCGCCACCTGTTCCGTGAGAGCGTCGATCGCTGGGCCGAAGGCCGCGGCGTGCTCGTGAAGGCAATCGAGGATGTAGCGCTTGGGCTGGCCTCGGTGTACCGGCAGCTCGAGCTTCCCCTGCCCGAGCGGCTGCCCCACGCAGGCGAGAAGACCCTGGCCGCGTTCGCGGACCTTGTGGCCAAGATCCAGCCGTTCGATCTGGTCATCGACGAGGAAACGGCGGACGGTCGCGAGGCCCGCGTGAGCCGCGGCTCGGTGTGCTCGAGCTGGGGCGCCGTCGCCGGCATGCTGCGCTACTTCGCGGACCGGTTCGGCGTGCCGCGCGCCAGCATCGAGGGAACGCAGCTGCCCGAGCGTGCCATCCGCCGCTACGCGCGGCGCGGCGCACCCACTGTCGTCTTCGAGCGACAACGCCGGTACGAGGGCCTGATGCGGGTCCGGACGGTCGGCTATTTCGGGTTCCTGCTCGAGCGCGACGTCGAGCCCCTCCCGAGCCCGTTCCCCCCGGAGCTCGCCGACGCCGCGCGGGCGGCGCTGGTGGAGGCCCTGCTCGCCGGCCATACGCCGCACCCCGATCAGGCACGGGTCCGGCGCGCGCTCGAGCGGCTCGGATCCTATTGGCGACGCTCGGGCGGGCGGCTGACGCAGGCGGCCACGGAACACGTGACCGCCCGGCTCGCGGCCCAGCTCGCGCGGGTCGGCTCGTGGGACGAGTTCATCAACGCACGGCTGGAGCTCGACGTAGATCAGATGGTGCCGGAAGCCGAGCGCCGTGCCTTGGATGCGCTCCCGGCATCGGTCCACCTCTACGGGGACCGCGTGCCCGTGGATTACGAGGTGGAGCAGGGGATCGGCGTGGTGCGGTTGCGTCTCAAGGAAGGCCAGGCACGGCGGCTGCAACCGCGCGATCTGCCCCCGCTCGACCGGCCGGTCCGCTTCACAGTGCTCCGGGGCAAGCGCGAGGCGGTGCGGTCCGATTCGTTGGAGGACCTGCGTCGCCAGTTGAGCGGCCTGTCCCGGGGAGAACGGCAGCGCCTCGCACGGAGCGGCCGAGGCGGCCGTGGGAGGGGGGGTCGGGGGGGCCGGCGTCGCTAGCGGCCGCGTCCGCGAGTTGTGACCTCCGCACGCTCCGCGGGTCTTGCTTATGTGGTGCTGTCTGGAACCCTGACGCGCAACCTCGGCTATGCAAGGACGTATGCCTGCGAGAGAAAAGACCCCCAGTCTTCCGGCCCCGCTGGGCTTCGCCCCGCTCGGGCAGGCCGTGATGGAAACATTCAGCGAGGGCGTGGTCGTCTTCGACCCCTATGGCCGGATCCTGTACGCGAACCAGCGGGCGCGGCGTACCCTCGACGCGCTCGGGGACGGCGCGCCCCATCGGGGCGATAATCTGCGCGAGCGGCTCATGGCCTTCGGCGGCCGGACGCGCACGCTGAAGCAGGGCTCGCTCGAACTCGGTGAAGTGGTGTTTCTGCCCGGCGCCAGCGGAGACAGCCCGACGCTGGCCGAGCGCGAGCGCCAAGCCATCCTCGACACGCTCGAGGTGACGCATGGGAAGCTGGCCGAGACCGCGCGACGGCTCGGCATCAGCCGAACCACGTTGTGGCGACGGTTGCGAGCCTATGGGCTCCGGCCCAACGGGAACGGGGGCTCCGGGGCCGCGACGCGCGTCTAGCACCGCTCCGTCATCCTGGCGTGGGGATATCACCACCCCTAGCTTCCCGCTCGGGCTTCACCGTTCGGGAAGCGATGCCCGCCAAGCCGTATATCATCCAAGAGTATGTCCGGTGGTCCGACGTGGACTTCGCCGGCATCATTTTCTATGGGTCCTACGTCCGGTTCTTCGAGATCGCCGAGACGGAGCTGTTCCGTGCCTGCGGCCTCGCCTACGCCCGCGTGTTCGACCGCTACGACATCTTTCTGCCGCGCAAGGCTGTTCATAGCGAGTTCTACCTCCCCGCGCGGCTGGATGACCGGCTGCGCGTGGCGACGTACGTCGGCCGGGTCGGCACCAAGTCAATGACCCTCAACTTCGACGTGCTGCGCGACGACCCGCCGCGGCTCGGGGCCGCGGGTTGGATGGTGCTGGTCTGTGTGGACCGTAAGGGCCTGAAGCCGCAGCCTCTGCCTCCGGGGCTGGTCGAGGCCCTGGCTCCGCACACGCTGACGACCGCTGCTGCGCGCGCGATCCTCGGTATCACGACCCCGCCGGGCGCGCGAGCCTCCCTCTGAGACTGCCTCGATTCTTCGCCCTCGCGCTCGCGGTGCCGGGCGCGGCCTGCGGCAGCGCGTCCGAGCAGGGGGGTCGCGTACACGCCCTCGTTACCTTCCCGCGCCAAGACACCGTCCGATTCGACGCTCCGGCGCGCGCGCGGCGCTGCGGCGGCGGTCCGGGGAAGGAAGGACTGCTGCTGCAAGGGTCTGCTGACGGGAACGGTGTCATCATGTGGCTGCGGGGAGGCGGCCGCGGACCGCCGGCGGCCGGCCCGTGGCCGCTGCTGCAGCGGGGTGATACGGTATCGCCGCGCGGCGCGACGGTCGGCGTGCGGTACATGATGAAGGACGTGGCCCGGGGCTTCGCGCTCGACAGCGGCGTCGTCGAGGTGCGGGCGACCGGCGCTGTTCTCACGGTTGTCGCGCGTGGCACCGGACTCGAGACCGCTGCCGCGGGGCGGGTGGCGGTCGAGGCGTCGTTCGAGGCGGTGCCGCTCGAAACGGAAACCGTCTCCTGCCGGACGACATTGTGACGCTGCGGGTCGGGCTGATCGGCACGGGGTTCGCGCGTCGGGTGCAGGTCCCGGCGCTGCGCCTCGTGCCGGGGGTAGCGGTGACCGCGATCGCGAGCGGCAGCATGGAGCGCGCCCGCGCCGTCGCGGCGGAGTTCGGCATTCCCAACGCATTCGGGAGCGGTGAGACGCTCGCCCGCGCTCCCGAGGTCGACCTCGTCATCGTGTCCTCGACGCCCGACGCCCACGCCCGTCACGCGATCGCGGCGCTGGAGGCGGGGAAGCACGTGTTGTGCGAGAAGCCGATGGCGCTCGCGGTCCGGGAGGCGGAGGAGATGCTCGAGGTCGCGGAGCGGAGCCGTGGGCTGGCCCGTATCGACCACGAGCTGCGCTACGAACCCAATCGGCGCAAGGTGCGGCAGCTGATCCAGGTCGGCGCCATCGGACCGGTCCTCCACCTCGAGCTCGTGCTCAGACCGTACGTGCGGGGCGACGGGCGGCCGCAGGCGTTCGACGCTCCCTGGAGCTGGTGGTACGATGCCGCGAGAGGCGGCGGCATCCTGGGCGCGGTCGGGTCCCATCTCATCGACCTGTGCCGCTTCTGGACCGGGAGTGAAGTCGTCGAGGTCGGCGGCCGGGCGGCCACGTTCGTTGCCGAGCGTTACGACGAGCAGCGCGTGCGGCGCCCCGTGACTGCGGACGAATACGCGAGCTTCGTGATGCGGTTCGCGAGCGGCGCGGTTGCCACCATCACGCTGACGACGGTGGCGTCGCACGGGCCCGGACATTTCGCCCAGATCACCGGACGCGACGGCACGCTCGTGTTGACGGGCGAGACGTCGCTCGAGATCGGTCGCCCCGGCGGGCCGCTCGAGGATGCAAGCGTGCCGGATGACCTGTGGGAGCAGACCGCCCCCAACAACATGTGGGCCCGCTCGTTCGTGCGGCTGATGCGGGATATGGTCGCCGTGCTCGAGGGCCGGCCCGCCGCGGGAGAGCCCGCTACGTTCTACGACGGCCTGGCGGTGCAGCGTGTCATGGATGCCGTGCGCGATGGGCGCGGTGCACGGTTAGATTGACGTCGTGGAACAGACCTACTTCCGACGCGGCTTCGGCCTCAAGGGCGACATCGAGGGGGCCCTCGCGGCCGACTATCACAGCCAGGTGGTGGATCGCATCCGCGCCCACGGCTACGTCCTCGCGGTCGGCGACCTGACCTTCAAGCTCGCCCGCGAGTTCGGGTTCTGCTACGGAGTGGACCGCGCGGTCGAGTACGCGTACGAAACCCGCACCAAGTTTCCCGAGCGCCGTGTGTTCCTGGTCGGCGAAATCATCCACAACCCGCACGTCAACAAGAAGCTGCAGGCCATGGGGGTCGAGTTCCTGCAGCGGCCGGATGACGGTGAGTTCGACTTCCACGAGATCACCCCGGCGGACGTCGTCATTCTTCCGGCCTTCGGGGTCACCGTGAAGGATTTCGAACGGCTGCGCGCGGTCGGATGCGTGCTCGTGGACACGACCTGCGGATCGGTACTCAACGTGTGGAAGCGCGTGGACTCCTACGCCAAGGACGGGTTCACCGCGGTGATCCACGGCAAGTGCTACCACGAGGAGACGAAGGCCACCTCGAGCCAGGTCACCAAGTACCCGAGCGGGAAGTACCTCGTGGTGCGCGACATGGCGGAAGCGCGTGAGGTGTGTGCGTACATAGAGGGAGCGGGGAGCGGGGAGCAGTTCGCCTTGCTCTTTGAGGGGAAGATGTCGCCTGGCTTCGATCCCGCTCGCGATTTGCTGCGCATCGGCGTGGCGAATCAGACTACGATGCTCTCCGGGGAGTCCCTTGCCATCGCGGCCGAGATCCGGCGGAGCCTGGCGAAGCGGTATGGTGAGGCCACGTTGCCCGACCACTTCCGCACGTTCGACACGATCTGCTCGGCCACCCAGGACCGCCAGGACGCGGTGCTGAAGCTCATCGCCGAGCCGATCGACCTGATGGTCGTGATCGGGGGATACAACTCGAGCAACACGACCCACCTCGCCGCCATCTGTCATGACCGAGCACCGACCTATCACATAGAAGACGCGAGCTGCATCGATCCGGAGACCGGGGCGATCCGCTTCCGTCCCGTAGGGGCCAAGGAGGAGCAGGTAGTGACCGGGTGGTTGCCGAGCGGGCCGCTCACGGTGGGTGTGACGGCGGGCGCATCGACGCCGAACAACAAGATCGGGGAGACCGTGGAACGCATCGCGGCGTCGCGGGGGGTGTCGCTCCTTCGGTAAATCTTCGCCATATTTCAGGATGTCGTTGTCCGGTTTTCATCCCGCCATTGAGCGCTGGTTCGAGTCCCGCTTCCGCGAGCCCACCGAGCCGCAGCAACGTGCGTGGCCGCTCATCCAGGCGGGCCGCAATGCGCTGATCGCGGCCCCGACGGGCTCTGGCAAGACATTCGCGGCATTCCTCGCCGCCATCGACTCGTTGTTGCGTCAAGGATTGGACGGGGGGGGGACGCTCGCCGACGGGACGCAGGTGGTGTACGTCTCGCCGCTCAAGGCGCTCTCCAACGACGTGCAGAAGAACCTGGCGGAGCCGCTCGCCGAGATTCGCCGCACGCTCGAAACCCTGTGCCTGCCGGATGTGGAGATCCGCACGCTGGTACGCACCGGCGACACGCCGGGCGCGGAGCGCCAGGAGATGGTGCGGCGCCCCCCGCACATCCTCGTCACCACCCCGGAGTCGCTCTATCTGATCCTCACGGCCGAGCGCGCCCGCGAGATGCTGCGCGGCGTGCGGACCGTGATCGTGGACGAGATCCACGCCGTGGCGCGCGACAAGCGGGGGAGCCACCTGGCGCTGTCGCTCGAGCGGCTGGAGCACCTCACCGGCCGGCGTTTGCAGCGCATCGGGCTCTCGGCGACGCAGAAACCGATCGAGGACATCGCCGCCTTCCTCTCCGGGAGTCGACACCCGACAACGGACACCTGCATTGTCGACTCGGGACACGCGCGCAGGCTCGACTTGGCGATCGAAATTCCCTCCTCACCGCTCGAGGCGGTCATGGCCGCCGAGGTGTGGGAGGAGATTTACGAGCGCCTGGTGCAGCTGATCCTCGAGCATCGCACCACACTGGTGTTCGTGAACACGCGCCGGCTGGCGGAGCGGCTGACGCTGCATCTCTCCGAACGGCTGGGCGCGGACCAGGTGACGTCGCATCACGGCAGCCTGTCCAAGGAAAAGCGCCTCGACGCGGAAACCCGGCTCAAAGAAGGGAAGCTGAAGGCGTTGGTCGCGACCGCGTCGCTCGAACTGGGGATCGACATCGGCGCCGTGGACCTGGTGTGCCAGATCGGCTCGACCCGGTCGATCGCGACGCTGCTGCAGCGCGTGGGTCGATCGGGACACCACCTCGCCGCCGTGCCCAAGGGCCGGTTGTTCCCGTTGTCGCGCGACGAGCTGATCGAGTGTGCCGCGCTGGTGCGGGCCGCGCACGAGCGCCAGCTCGACCGGCTGATCATCCCGGCGCACCCGCTCGACATCCTGGCCCAGCAGATCGTGGCGACGGTGGCATGCGAGGAGTGGCAGGAGGATGCGTTGTTCGAGATGGTACGGGGGGCGTACCCGTACCGCGACGTCTCGCGCAAGGACTTCGACGCCGTGGTGCAGATGCTCGCCGAGGGATTCACGACGCGGCGGGGGCGGCGGGGCGCGTACGTCCACTACGACGGCGTGAATCGCCGGCTACGCGCGCGCCGCGGCGCCAGGCTCGCCGCGCTCACGTCGGGCGGGGCGATTCCGGACATCGGCGACTACCGGGTGATCCTCGAGCCGACGGAGACCTTCGTCGGAACCCTCAACGAGGATTTCGCCATCGAGAGTATGCCGGGCGACATCTTCCAGCTGGGCAACCGGTCCTATCTGATCCAGAAAATCGAGTCGGGCCAGGTGCGCGTCGTCGACGCCCAGGGCCAGCCACCATCGATTCCCTTCTGGCTCGGCGAGGCGCCGGGTCGTACGCCGGAGTTGTCGCAGGAAGTGTCCCGGCTGCGCCGAGATGTCGGCGGTCGGCTGGCAGACGACCGTGAGGCGACGGCATGGCTCGCGGGCGAGATCCCCGGGGTCCCCGAGCCCGCGGCGCGCCAGATGGTCGAGTATCTCGAGGCGTCGCAGAAGATCCTCGGGGTTATCCCGACGCAGGAGACGCTGGTGCTGGAGCGCTTCTTTGACGAGGCGGGCGGGATGCAGCTGGTGCTGCACGCGCCGTTCGGGAGCCGGGTCAACCGCGCGTGGGGCCTCGCGCTCCGCAAGCGGTTCTGCCGCAGCTTCAACTTCGAGCTGCAAGCGGCCGCCACCGAGGACGCGATCGTCCTGTCGCTCGGCCCCCAGCACAGCTTCCCGCTCGAGGACGTGTTCCAATACCTGAAGCCCGAGACGGCCGAGCACCTGCTGGTGCAGGCGATGCTCGACGCGCCGATGTTCGGCTCGCGCTGGCGCTGGAACGCGACCCGGGCGCTCGCCGTGCTGCGCGCGCGCGGCGGCAAGAAGGTCCCCACGCCGCTCCAGCGCATGGATGCGGAGGACCTGGTCGCCGCCGTGTTCCCCGACCAGCTCGCATGCCCGGAAAACCTCGTGGGAGACCGCGAGATTCCCGACCACCCGCTGGTGCAGCAGACCATCGCGGACTGTCTGCTCGAGGCGATGGACTTCCCCGGGTTGAAGCGCGTGCTCGAGGGGATGGCGGCGGGGCAGTTCACGCTGGTCGCGCGCGACACGACGGAGCCGTCACCGCTCGCGCACGAGGTGATCAACGCCAAGCCGTACGCCTTCCTCGACGACGCGCCACTCGAGGAGCGCCGCACCCAGGCGGTGATCACGCGACGCGGGCTCGACGTGAAGACCGCGGAGGAGCTCGGGAAGCTCGATCAGGCGGCGATCGATCGGGTGCGCGAAGAGGCTTGGCCCGACGTCAGTTCCGCCGACGAGCTTCACGACGCATTACTCGTCACCGGTGCCCTGACGAGTGCGGAATGCGGAACGCGGAATGCGGAATGGCAGGGGTGGTTCGATGAGCTGGCGCGGGCGGGGCGCGCGACAACACTGCTGCGCGAGCCTCGACTCTGGATCGCCGCCGAGCGGCTGCCGATGCTGGAGGCGGTGTTCCCCGGAGCCAAGTGCGAGCCGGCCCTGACCGTGCCCGAGCGCGATCGCGCCAAGGCATGGACGCGCGAGGACGCGGTGCGCGAGCTGGTGCGCGGGCGGCTCGAGGCGGTCGGTCCCACGACGGCCGCCGACGTCGCCGGCTCGCTGGGCGTCGCGGTCGCGGACGTGGACTTCGCGCTCGGCGCGCTCGAGCACGAAGGCTTCGTGTTACGCGGCCGGTTCACGCCCGGCGTAGCGGAGCTGGAATGGTGCGAGCGCCGCCTGCTCGCCCGCATCCACCGCTACACGCTCGACCGGCTGCGCCAGGAGATCGAGCCGGTCACGGCGGCGGACTTCATGCGGTTCCTGTTGCGGTGGCAGCGCGTCGCACCGGACGCCCGGGCCGAGGGACCGGAAGGGCTCGGCGCGGTGCTCGATCTGCTCGACGGATGCGAAGTGCCCGCGGGTGCCTGGGAAGCCGACGTGCTTCCGGCCCGGCTCGGCGAATACGACCCGTTGTGGCTCGACGGCCTGTGCCTCTCGGGGGAGATCGCCTGGGGTCGGCTGTCGCCGGCGGCCTCGTCGAACGGGCATAAGTCGGGGCCGATCCGCACGACGCCGATTGCCCTGTTTCGCAGGGAGCGGGGAGCGGTTTGGCGGTCTCTGACGGTGCAGCCCGATCCGGCGAGTCTCCCGCTCTCGCATTCGGCCCGCGCCGTGCTCGAGGCGCTCGACCAGCGGGGCGCATCGTTCTTCGGCGACCTCGTGAACGCGACGGGACTGTTACGCACCGAAGTGGAGAAGGGACTGGGTGAGCTGGTCGCGTGGGGGCTCGTGAGCTCGGACAGCTTTGCTGGGCTGCGGGCGCTGCTCGTGCCGTCCGATCGGCGCCGCCCCATTGGCGGGTTCCGGCGGCGCGGGCATATCGCCCCGTTCGGGGTGGAGACGGCGGGGCGGTGGTCCCGCGTGCGGGCCGCGGCGCCGCTGCCGGAAGAGGCCGTCGCGGAAGCGGTGGCGTGGCAGCTGTTGCGCCGCTACGGAGTGGTGTTCCGGCGGCTCATGACACGCGAGACGCTGCTGACCCCGTGGCGCGACATCCTGCGGGTGTACCGTCGGCTCGAGGCGCGAGGAGAGATTCGCGGCGGGCGCTTTGTAGGCGGTTTCTCGGGTGAGCAGTACGCGCTACCGGAGGCGGTGGGGTTGCTCCGCAGCGTCCGGCGCGAGGAGCCGCGCGGCGAGCTGGTGGCCGTGAGCGGGGCCGACCCGCTCAACCTGGTGGGGATCGTGACGCCGGGAGACGTGGTCGCCGGAGTCGCGACGAACCGGATCCTGTATCGAGACGGAATACCCGTCGCGCTCAAAGAGGGAGCGGGGAGCGGGGAGCGATACCTCGCGGAGGTCGCACCGGATGAACGCGAGCGGCTCAAGTCCGCGCTGGTGCGCGGGCGCGTGGCACCGCTCGTCCGGACCTATCTCGGTAGGAGTCGTCCCAGACCCGCGGCCACGCCCGACTAGTAGTTGACGAAGCTGATCGCCTGCCGGATCACCGCTCGCACTGCTCGACCCTCACTGCGCGCGGGGCGATACACCGACCCACGCACCACGCGCAGCGCTTCCTCGTCGAGTGCATGGTTGGGGCTCTGGACGATCCTCGCCGACCCAGGCTCGACGTGTCCCGTCACATCGAGCGCCGCTTCCACGAGGACGGTGCCGTCCACCCGGAGCGACTGCATCTCCGGCGGATAGCGGATTGGTGGGTGGGAGACGAGCGCCGGCTGCTCCTCCACGGCCCCGACCGCGATCGGCGCAGACATGGTGGCGCCGGGCGGCTTGGCCCCACGCCCCCTGAGCCGGACCGAGTCCGCGAAGCGGCGCAAGAACGGCGCGAGGTCTACGCCGCGCGCAGTGAGGGTCTGGTACAGCGCGAGGCCCTCCGCCAGATCGGCGCGCCCGGCGCTATCCCGCCCCGTGCGCGATGCGGCGACACCCCGCACCAGCAGCGCGTACAACCGTTCGCCGTCGGTTGGATGCGTGAGCGCCGTATCGAGAGCGAGAGCGACCTGCGCGAGCGCGCTATCGGGGCGATTCGCGCCGAGGTGGCTGCGGGCGCTCGAGACGAGCTCCGTTGCGCTGAGCCGGGGCGGCCGCACGTCCACCGCCATCTGGACCATCACGCGCACCGCCACGCGTTTCAGGCGGCCGGGAGAGAACCGGGACGCCACCATCATCTGTTTTACGGGCTCGACTAGGCCGGAATCGGGCGTCGACAGGACTTCCAGGGACGCCGGCTCCGCGTGCCCGGTCGTATCGATGATCGCCGCGATCTGCACAAACCCCTGGACATGCCGCCGTAGCAGGCTGCGCGGGTAGTCCACCGGGGGGCCCGACAGACGTCGCGGCGACTCGTCGACGTCCTTCGAAACGTAGAAGCCATGGCTCCGCCCGGCCGCTTGCTTCTCCTGCTGGAACAGCTGCGCCAGCTCGGGCGAGAGCTGATCGAGCCCGTTGACCTCTAGGCCTGGGTCAAGAGCCAGCGCCTGCCGGAACGCGGCGCGGGCGAGGTCCTCGTGGCCGCGGAGGGATTGGACGATCCCATCCCACACGAGTGCGTTGTTGCGGTCGGCGGGCGCAGCGGGAGCCGTGGTATCGAGAGCAGACCGCAGCAGGGCCTCGGCAGAGTCGAGATGGTTGGCCGCGAGCTGTACGCGGGCGGAATCGACCAGTTGGGCGACACGCGACTGGCCCAGCAGCGCACCGGGCGGTGCGAGTATGACGGCGACGAGCGCGACGACGGACGGCCGCGACATGCCGCCCAATCGTGCTGCGGCGCGCTGCGAGCGTCAAGCCGCCGCGCTACGGCCGCGTCAGATCCACGCTGACCACGGGCAGGTCCCAGTGCGCCGCGAGGATCTCGAAGCGCCGCTGCTCCTCGCGCCGAAACGTGTCCTGGTCGGGAAACAGACGTTTCAGCTCCGCCTCGGGGAACGGCTCGTGC
>Ga0209234_1000648_pt1 | contig 12388 bp, 17 predicted proteins | sample GraSoi013_1_20cm_2_FD_185816 | JGI IMG/M metagenome (GOLD analysis project Ga0209234, IMG submission 185816) | Grasslands soil microbial communities from the Angelo Coastal Reserve, California, USA - Sample 08_20_2013_1_20cm (SPAdes) (version 2) | ecosystem: Environmental > Terrestrial > Soil >... | reverse complement strand
TACACGTCCGCTTCCTTGCCTGCGCTGATCAGGCGCCGGACCTCGGTCGCGAGGCCCGCGTCGAGGATCGCCGCCGCGGTCCCGCGGTATCCGGGCTCGCGCAGGTCGATCGTCCCATGGTCGATGCGCCACTGGACGCTCGCATCGAGGGTCGGATGGTTCGGCATCTCGGATTGTGAGTCTCATCGGGCAGTCGCACGCCAAGCGCACGGCGCCGAAGTTGCGGACGGAAGCTCACGCGGTTCTCGGCGCGGATCGGAAAACAGAGCGGGACATCATCGCCGGGAACCTCCTGGTCCTTCGGACCGTCGGAGCGATGGGGCCGACGGGCATCAATGTATCGCCCTGGGAACCGCGAGGACGGTGACCCTTAAGCCCCAGCGCGGCATCGGTTCTTGGCGGGGTCTTTGTTGTGGTCCAAATCACGCTCGTCGGTGAGAGACAGGCGAAGCCGGGCCACGAATTCGTGTACCGCGGGCCCCAACCGGCGTGCGGACCTTGCAAGGTCCGCGGCGCGTGCCTGAATCAAGAGGTCGGCCACCGCTACCGGATCCGGCGAGTCCGAGACGTCTCCCATCCCTGCCTCCTGAACGAGGAGCGCGCCCGCGTGGTCGAGGTCGAACCGGTGGCCCCGGACTGCAGCCTTTCGAGTCGATCCGCGATCGAGGGAGCCGTCCTCGCCTACGAGAAAATCGTGTGCGCGAACGCGGCCTGTCCGAACTTTCAGACGTGCCACCCGGTCGGGATCGAGCCCGGCACCCGGATCCGCGTGCTCGACGTCGGACCGGAGCTCGAGTGCCCGCTTGGCTATTCCCTCGTGTCCGCGAAGGTCGCGTACGACGATTGAGGACTCCGATGAAGGCATCCCTCCCGCGTCGGATGACGCTCCCCGCGATCGAGGCCGCGGTGATCACGCTCGGATATGGGCCGAAACGCGAGACGTTCGATCTGGTCGCATTCAAGGCCCTCCACAACGGGAAGCGGTTCCACATGCGCCTGGAGACGCACGGCCTCGACCGGGTCCCGAAGGGATCCGAGATCGACCTGCACATGGACTTCTTCCGCGAGGTGAAAGGCTTCCACGGATCCGAGGGGGAGTCCGAGGAGATCGCGTTCGAGATGGCCCAGCTCCTCGGCTCGCTGAATGCACAGGACCCGGACCGGACGCGGCCGCGGGTCCGCTGCCCGGAATGCGGTAAGGAATTCGGACAAGAAGCGTTCCGGGCGCACCGCAAGGTGGTCCACGGATTCTAGAGGATGTCCCGACCGTAGACGGTGCGACCGCCGGTCCGGAAGCCCATCGATTTCCAGAACGCCGCCGCGTTCGCGTTCGTCGGCGTGACTTCGAGATCGATCCGCTCGACGCGCATCGCCTTCGCCTCTTCGAGGAGGCGCGTGGCGAGGGCCCGCCCGACTCCCTTCCGCCGCCACAGAGGGTCGACGAAGAAATCGTTCAGGACCAGGAGCCGGCCCTCTTCCGCGGACGGGGAGTACACCGCAAGGGCCACGCCGACGACGGCCTTTTTCTCCCGCGCGACGAGGACGACTCCCCCGACCCGGTTCTTCATCACCTGCTCGACGGCCCACGTGATCCGCTCGGGGCGTGGCTTGACGCTTTCGGAGGTCAGGTAAGCCGCGATGAGCCGTTCGACGTCGAGACGATCCGTCGGATTCGCGCGCTCGACGAGGACCATCGGCCGCGGGCGACATCCCGCCACCCTATAAGCATTACCCTGCGACAATCGGAATCGATGCCGCGCGGACAGAATCGTGCCGTGGGACGGACGCCCTCCACGAAAATCAGAAGAGCGTGACGCGGACGGTCTGGCCGGTTTCCAGTCGTTCGACGTCTGCGGGAATCTCGATGTATCCATCCGCATGGGCCATCGACGTGATCGCGCTGCTTTCCTTGAAAGCGGAGAAGGCCTGTCCGTCCACGATGCGAACCGTGTGAAACTCGAGACGCCCCGTGGCCCGCTCGATCCGTTTCCCGAGAGGAATTTCGACGATCTGGGCCTGGGCCAGTGGCAGCCGAGCCATGCGTCGCAGCATCGGGGCGAGCAGCAGGTAACAGTTGGTCAGGCAGGACGTCGGGTATCCGGGCATCCCCAGGACGGGCTTTCCGTTGACACGGCCGAGGGACGTCGGCTTTCCCGGCTTCACCGCGACCCCGTGGAACAAGAGATCTCCCATGGACCGCACCGCATCGACGACGATGTCCCGCTCGCCGACGGACGAACCTCCGGAGAACACGACGAAATCGTTGACGATGCCCCGATGGAGCGCGGCACGCAACGCCGAGAGCCGATCCGAAAGACGACCGAGGAGAACCGGCACACCACCATGTGCGCGGACGACACTCGCGATCGTGTGCGAATTGATATCGTACACCTGTCCCGCTCGAATCGGTTTTCCGGGTGGCACGATCTCGTCGCCCGTCGTGAGAATCGAGACCCGCGGTTGGGAATACGCCCGCGCACCCGCCGCTCCGATCGCTGCGAGAGCGCCCACTTTCGCGGGCGTCAGTAACTCCCCCGCACGGACCACGATTGAACCGCGTCGGATGTCCGCTCCGCGCGCAACGACATGTTGGCCGGCATGGACGGCGGCGAGGATCTTGACGACCTTTCTGTCACGTTCCGTGTCTTCGACCCGGACGACCGCGTTCGCACCCGCGGGAAGAGTCGATCCTGTCGCCACCTCCGTGCAAGTTCCCGTCGTCACTCGTTTCCGTGGGATCGTGTCCGCATGGAGGACCTCGAGCTGCCGCAATATCGTAGGCCGGCTCATTTGAGCACGGGCCGTGTCGCGGGCGACGACCGCGTAGCCATCCATCGCGGCGCGGTCGGCGAGAGGTACATCGATCCTCGAACGCACGTCCTCCGCGGCGACCCGACCCGCAGCCTCGATGAGGGCCACGGTCTCCTTCCGTTCCATGGGCCGGACGAGATCCATCGCCATCCGCCTCGCGTCCTCGAAGGAAATCAGAGCCTTGAACGGCCGCATCCCGTGCCCCGCATGTTCCCGCGGTTCGTGTCCGTGGGCCGTTCCTCGCCTCATCGGCCCATCACCCCGACGGCATGGCCCAGCTCCGGGAGGATCAACTTCTCCATCGCCAGTCGACATGCATCCGGGGATCCCGGGAGGCAGAACACGATCCGGCCGTGGTACACGCCCGAGGCCGCGCCGGAAAGCATTGCGGCACTGCCAATCTTCTCGTACGATAGGAGGCGGAACAACTCGCCGAATCCCGGGAGAGTGCGCTCGAATGTCGGAAGGAGCGTAGGGATCGTCACATCCCGCTTTCCGATCCCGGTCCCGCCGTTCGTGACGATCGCGTCGCAGGTCCAAGAGGCCTGTTCGACCGCGTCGAGGATTGGTTTCGATTCATCCTTCACCACGGCAGAGAAGAGTACTGAATGACCGGCCCGCTGGAAGAGATCGCGAATCAACTTGCCCGATTCGTCCGTGTCCTGTGTCCGACTGTCGGAGATCGTGATGACGCCGCACTTCACCGATGCGGGGGCTTGCTCTTTGTGTTTCCTGGGGACGGCCATGGTTCGGATGGCAGAGAAGACCGAGGCGCGTCTAAAGGTTCTCCTTCTAGTTCAACCTTAAACAAGGTTAACCTGGGAATTGCCTACAAACGATGTCTATGGCCTCTACATCGCGAGGCCGAGAAACGGAGCGACGCGATCCCCGGCAGCGGGATCATCGAGCGAGGCCACGAACGCGGGCAAGGAGTCGAACGGTCTCGCGCGGACGATGCGCGCCGCGCGTTTCGCCCCGATTCCCGGAAGGGCCGAAATCGCCGCGAGCGGCGCGCGGTTTACATCGAGCGGGTATTCGACCGCCGTGAGGGACCGCTGCCCGTGGCTCACGACGCGGACGTCGACGAACCGATTGATGCCGGTCCGGTACGGCAAGCCGACGAGGATCGGATAGGTACCGATCTGTCTGCCATACGTCACATGTCCATCCTGCAGCTCCAGGAACACGTCGCGCAGGACGGCCCCCTCGGGAACGACGCGCTGCAACATCTCATGGTCGATTGCCGTTCGGACCGCCTCCTTGAACCGACGGAACTCGCGGTACAACCCGGTCGGCTCGAACTCCCGCCGCACGGGCCGCACCTGCCGGATGTTGATCCGGCGAATCCAGAGGTCTTCCTCAAGGAGGTGTTTCAGGAATGCGAGGTTCAGCTCGAACGTCTTCTTCGTCTCGCCGTCGAGGCCCACGACGAAATTCAGGCCGGGCAGGAGAGTCGGCATGCCACTCGCGCCCCGCTCCCTCCCCACCTCGTTCACCATGCGGATCGCTTCGAGGCAGCCGTCCGCGTCGATGTTGAGGTTGTTCGCCTCCGTGACTTTTGGATCCGCAGACTCGAGTCCGAACGACAACGAGTTGCCGGAGGATGCAAGACGGGCCAGATCGTGCATCGCGGCCATCGCGTCATCCGGATGCGCAATCATCATCGCGGGATCGCCGTTGTCCGTGTGCAGCACCTTCAGATTCGGGGCGGCCGCACGAATCCCCTCGAGCAACTCTCGAATCACCGGCACGTTAATCCGCGGCGTCGGGGAGTTACCGAGTCCAATCGCCTGGTAACTGAAGAAATCCGCTTGGCCTCCGAGACGGAAATTCACCGCGCCGAGCTCCGCGAGCCGCCGGACCTCCGCCAGGACGCCGGCCACCTCGCGGAACTTCGGTTTGCCGTACATCGGCTCGATACAGAAGGAGCAGCCTTTGTTGACGTACCGGACACAGCCCTTCGACGTGTCGAGCTCGACGGTGAGCGGCTCCGGGAAATCCGGATGCTTGCGCACGACGTCCGCGCCGAGCAGTGCCCAACGATCCCATTCCTCCATCGTCTTGTCGCGATGCGTCCATTCGCCCGTCATCAGATGATCGTACACGGCCGCGTCGAGATCCCGCAGTGCGACCCAGTCAAACGGTTGGATGAGTGAGTCGTCGTAGTATCGGAACCGCGCCAGTGGGCCACCGAAGACGCGCGGTCCCGTGAACGCGCTTGCATGGTGGACAATCTCCTTCTCGCTGATCGGTAGGCTACGTAGGTACTTGCCTGGGACGATTGGGCCGGAGATGAGGACGAGCAAGTCACCGGCGACCGGGTGGCCTGCGCGAACGCGGTCGATCGTCACATACTCCCATTCGTGGCCCGCGTCGCGGACCGCGCCCGCGACGTACCGCGGATACGGCGAGATGTACGGTGGCACGCCGAAGTTCGACGGCTCGTCCACGTACCCGTCGAGAATCACGACTTTCATGGGCTGGAATCCATGTCGCCGTTGCGATAAAAGGACTTCGCCCGAGGCGGACGACTCCCCGGGCGTGACCCTGACGATCTACTTGCTCCCCCATCGGCCGATGACGATGATAAGGACAATCATGACGACCGTAATGACGAGGGCAGTCACCAGGTAGCCAATCCAACCGATGGGCGTGATGTTCGCGAACGTAGTGTCGACGCCCGCGACTTTCAGCCCTCCGGTTACCACATTGTTCCATAGCAGGGCAATGACGAACCCGAAGGCCGCTGCCAGGGAGGTCGAAATTGTCTTGCGCACTTCCGCCATCGAAATCTTTCGTTCATCCGCCATACTTCGTCCCTGGCGGAAAATGGCTGTTCGGGTTCTAAGGTCTACTGTTCCCCGGCCTTCCCCTCTTTCTCCTTCCTCACGACGTGGACGTCCTCGATGCGGGCGCTCGGGTACTGTCCCTTCGAATCCTTCTCCAATGGTTTCACCATGTCCCACACCGTGAGTAGCGCGACCGTGGCGCCGTAGAGCGCTTCCATCTCGACGCCGGTCTTGTACGTCGCTTCCACGGTCGTCGTCGCGACGATCCGATCACCTTGGACGTCGAAGGTCACACTCGCCGCGGTGATCGGGATCGGATGGCAGTGCGGCAAGACCTGCCACACGCTTTTCATCGCATGGAGGGCCGCGACTTCCGCGGACGCAAGGACGTCGCCCTTCTCGATCCGACCGTCGCGAATCGCGCGCACGGTGGGAGGTCGGAGACGGATCGAGCCGGTCGCCACGGCGCGCCGGTGGACGTCGGGCTTCCGGCCGATGTCCACGATCTTGGCCATCCCTTCCGGATGGGGGCCCGCGCTATTTCTCCCTCGCGCCTTTGTCAAGCGTTTCCTGTCGGTCAGGCGCCGTATCGCGGACCCACCACACGCGCGCGACGGATTTGTCAAGTCGACCTGTCGGACGCGACAAGCATTATCTACGATGCCCGCGGCTCCAGACGACTGCGTGCGGACTGGCTGCGCGCAGGAAGGGATGGGAAGGGTGACCGCTCGGCGGTTCGCCCCAGGACGATCCTTCTCCGCGCCACCAACCGCCATGCGACGCAACGGATGGTAGGAGACGCGAACACATGGCAAGGCTGAAAAAACTCGTGGGGCTGACCTTGGCCGTCGTCTTGGCGACGGCGCTGGTCGCCTACATGCTCCGGCCGTCGGCCACGCCGACGACGACGAGCAACACGACCGAGCCGCCCGCGAATCAGACGTGCCCGTCGCGCCATGGCCACACGTGCGGGACGATACCCAGCACGACAAACGGCGGTGGCCAAGGCTCGAACGGCGGATCGAACGGAGACCACGATACCGACGACCATGACGACCACGGAGACCACGGTGGCCATTCGGACGATGACCACGATGGGGGCCATGGCGACCATGGACACGGCGACCATGACAGCGAAGGCCATCATGGCGAACACGGTGGAGCCTCCGATCGAGGCCACGGTCATGGCGAGCACGACGATTCGTGAAGCGACGAACCTTTAGCCCTCTCGGGTGCGGTGGCGCGGGGCCGGAGCGGTCCCGCCCGATCTTTCCGCCGAATCGAGGCGGAGGGATGCGAGAGCCGACGGCTTTGAGGTCAGCGACGGCGACGGACGCGGTCGGGCCGATCGGCGATGTCCGTTTTCCAGATCGGGACGATGCGCTTGACCTCGTCCATCACCCATCCGCAAGCCGCGAAGGCTTCCGCGCGATGGACGGCGGCGCAGGCGATCGCGACGGAATCGCCGCCGACCGGAATGCGGCCGACCCGGTGGATGATCGACACATCCGTGAGGCCGAACTTGTCCTTCCCCCGCTCCGCGAGCGCGGTGAGACTTTTGATCGCCATCGGACGGTACACTTCGTAATCCAGGGCCCGCACGCCTTCGTCCGAACGGACCGTCCCGACGAAGAGGACGATTGCACCGGCATCGTTGCGTCGGACGCTGTCGACGACGGCCTCGAGATCGATGCGCGCTCGCCGCACGTCGATCATGGCGCACCCCCGCTGACCGGTGGGAGGAGGGCCACCTCGTCTCCCTCCTGGAGGATGCGATCGGACGGCGCGAAGTCGTGATTCACCGCGAGCAGCATGGTGTCCCGATGGCCCGCGAGCCGCGGGTACTTCGCCACCACTCCGTCCACGAGTTCCTGAAGCGTGAGGCCGTCCCGCGCCGACCACGTGAGGCCCCGCGATCCGACGATCTCGCGGTACGTCGCGAAGAGCCGGACCTGGATCCGCATCGATCGGTTCCATGGCCCCGCCGTCCTAAGGCCTTTGTCGTCAGGGCGGGAGGGCGCGGGCCAGGATTTCCCCGCGACGCCGGCGGAGCTCCGCGGTGAGTCGATCCAGGTACGCATCGAGCGCCTCCTCGAGTTTCTGTCGCGCGGCCTCGGACCGAAGGGCGCCGAGATACCGAAACGCCTGAACCCTCCGACCGCCCCGCTCCTCGTAATGCCAGAAATACAGGTACCGCCGCCCGCGAATCTCCTTTGTTGTCACGCCACAGCCGATTTGCACAGCCCCGAATCGAATCAACCTTATTCAAGGGTAACGGTGCATCTCTTTGGTTCCGGAATTCGGACAAACGTTAAATTCTCTGAGTCGGTCGTTTCTCGTATGGGACTGCGGGATCGCCGGCGAGCAGGTCTGCTCCTCTTCGCCGGTTCGATCGGGTTCGCGATCGGGATGACGGTCGCCGAAGCCATGTATCCCGGCTACAATGTGGCGCATGATTTCCTCGGAGACCTGGGCGTCGGGCCCAGTGCGCTCACGTTCAACGCCTCGATCCTGTTCCTGGGCGTCGCGTTCCTCGCGGCGGCCGTGTTCCTCGTACGGGCATTCCGGGATCGGCTCCTGCCCATCGCGGTGGCCGTGACCGGAATCGGCGCGATCGGCTTCGCCCTCGTGCCCGCGACGGAGGACAATCCGGTCCGCATGATCCACACGGGCGCCGCGTTCCTGGCCTACGCCTTTGGCGCCTTGTCCGCGATCCTGGCGGCCCGACTCCTCCGACCGCCGCTTCGATATGCGTCGGCGGCCCTCGGCGTCGTCTCCTTCATCGGGCTTGGATTGATGATTTCCCAGACCTACGTGGGCCTCGATCGCGGCGTCTGGGAGCAGGTCGCGGTCTGGTCGATCCTCGTCTGGGGAATGGCCATGGGCGGATCCCTTCTGATCCCGCCCTCGGCCTCTCGAAGGGAATCGGCTCCCGCCGGTTCTCGGAGCGCTTGATCAACCTGGTTTAAGGTTGATTCCGTGACCGCAGCTGCGGGGTACGAAACCGAGTGCGTAAACTGCTTGAGGCGAGTGGGCGTTCGTTCGGGCCGAATGGTCGATATCCTTGAAGCCGCGACTATCTCGCTAGTCGTAGCCACTGTTGTCTACGTGATCGCCACGATTTACCTCGCACGATTCACTAAAGACCTCGCACGATTCACCATGGCCCTGAACCGCACGACTGAGCGGTTGGCGGAAGGCGAAGAAAGGAGGGAGCGCGTCGACGCCAGGAATCGACAGATTGAAAGACTGAAAAGAAAAATCCGTCGCGCGGAGCAGATCATTGCATGGAAACCGATGGGGTGGCGAGGGTTGACGAATCTTCCTCACGAAGAATTCGAGGGGCTCAGCGAGCTTGCGCAGTTGCTCACTTATGGCAAAGACCAAGCCCCTAAATCAACGATAGATTTGTTGTTACTCGCTTTCGATATCGCGGCACAAGGTGTCACGATCAAGAACCAATTGGCAGACGATTTTGTGGATAACGTCGGCCGTATACAGCAACACCTGCGCGACGATTTACCGCGATGGCGGACTCGCGTAGTCGAGCTCTTCGCCGAGGATGCTCAAGAACTGCGAGATTCGTCCCGCCAGGCGAGCTAGTGGTAGACGCGGTCATGGGCCGAGCCAGGACCTGAAGAGCGATCTCGCGTCTTGGTCACCCCCACCCCTTCGCTTCCACTGGAAAGCCTTATGCCGCGGGCGTCGCCTCGGACGGGCGCTTGGACGTCCTCCTGGTCTCCCTCGACCCTGACGTCGTCGAGATCTCCGCTCTCTTGGCGTCCGCGGGCCACCGGATCGTGGACACGATCATCCAGCGACGGAACCACCCGGACCCGCGCACCTTCATCGGCCGAGGCAAGCTCGAGGAGGTCCGGGACCGCGTCGCCGAGGACGATGTCGATACGGTCGTGTTCAACGGGGAGCTGCGCCCGACGATGCACTATCTGCTGGAGCGGGAGTTGCATGTGGAATGCTACGATCGCCTTCGGGTCCTGCTCGAGCTGTTCGCGCAGCGCGCCTCTAGCCGGGAAGGAAAGCTCCAGGTCGAACTAGCCCTCCTCCACTATGAGGTCCCTCTCCTCCGGGAATGGATCCATGAGGGAGACATCGGGGAGCGGCCCGGGTTCATGGCGGGCGGGGAGCAACGCGTCGAGGCGTACTACGAAACCGTGAAGCGACGAATGAAGAAAATCCGCGACGAACTCGAGACGATCCGACGAGAACGGGAGGTCCGACGGATCGTACGGAAGGACCGGGGCTATCACCTGGTCGCCCTCGCGGGTTATGCGAACGCAGGGAAGACGTCTCTCTGCAACGCCCTGACGGACGAGCATCTGCTCGTAGAGGATCGGATGTTTTCGACCTTGGCGACGACCACGCGCAGCTTGGTCGGGACGAGGAAACGGATCCTGCTCACGGACACAATCGGATTCGTCGATGGCGTGCCGTTCTGGTTGGTCGAGGCGTTCCACGCCACGCTCGAGGAGATCCTTCAGGCGGACCTGGTCCTCCTCCTGGTCGACGCCACGGATTCCGAGTCGGAGATCCAGCGAAAGGTCCGGCTTGCGGCCCGCACGCTCTTCCCGAACGTTCCGTCGGACTCCGTCGTCCCGGTGCTGACGAAGGTCGACGTTCTTCCCGAAGAACGAATCGCGGCTCGCGCAAGCGTCTTGGAAGATTCGGAATTCCACAGAGCCCCACTCGCGATTTCCGTGCGGACCGGACGCGGCATCCGAGAGTTGCGGGAGGCGGTCCACCAGGCCTTCGTGTATCCACTCGAACTCCACGTGGTCCTGATACCCGGCCCGGAGGCTTCCGGAAAGGTGCACTGGTTGTACGAGCATACGGACGTGGTGTCGGCGGTCCACGGCCCGGACCGGATCGAGCTCGTCGTCCGATGCCGGATCCGCGACCGCGAGGCCGTGGAACGTCTCGGCCGGATCGTCCTTTCGAGAGACGTCTCGTGATCAGCTTTTGATCCGGAACTCGCGCTTCTTATCGAGGAAGCGTCGCTCGTACGCGGACGGCAGATGGTCGTACGTGAGCTCCTCGATCCGCCGCATGTTCTTCACGAACAGTTCCTTCGACGTCGTCGAGATGAGCCGCTCGAACTCCCTCTCTTTACGAATCGTGTCGATGAAGTAAAAACCGCCCGCGAGCACGGCGAGGAAGCCGAGGAACGCTTCCCATACCACGTACTCGCCGACCGCATGATGGATCGACTTCAGCCAGTCCGGGCTCTGCGTCGGTGCGAGGTACTGGGTGAGGGAAAAGACCATGCCGAGGATCCCGAGGGCGAAGAACAAGGCGCTGAGCTCGTAGCGGAGCTCGCGGAAAATACCCATGGTGGCCGCGGGCAACGAGGCGGGTCGGGATAAGCTTTGCCGGGAGGAAGGCTTTCATTCGGACGCGCGTTGCCTTTTCGATGGCGTCGCGCACGCCTTTGTATGATTGGCATCGGTCCGCCGGTGCCCGGTTCATCGAGTTCGGCGGATGGGAGATGCCGCTCCTGTACACGGGCATCGTCGAGGAGCACGTGACCGTGCGCAAGTCGGTCGGCCTCTTCGACGTGAGTCACATGGGAAAGATCTTCGTCGAGGGCCCCGCCTGTCATGCGTTCCTGGATTCTCTCAGTGCGAACGAGATTGCTCGGACGCCGGGTCGCGCGCGGTACACGCATCTGTTGCGCGACGACGGCACAATCATCGATGACGTGATCATCACGTGCCTCGCGCCGGATCGATTCTTTCTCGTGTGCAACGCCGGGCCTCGTGCGGACGTGATGTCGTGGTTGAAAAGTCACATGAAACCGGGCGTGAGCCTTGCGGATCGCACCCTCGAGTTGTTCTGCCTCGCGGTGCAAGGACCCCGGGCACCCGAGCTCCTTCAGCGGTTCACGTCCGTGGACCTCTCGCGCGTCAAGCCCTTTGCTGGCACGGTCCTGGACTTCGTGACGCCGGCGCCCTGGGGGGCCGCGCCGCGGGCGGTTCCACCGGAAATCGAGGGGTGGGGGCGCGTTCAGGCCACGGACCCCTCCACGCCGCGTCGAGGAGAGCCCACCGCTTCCGGTGGACGGACCGCCTTTCTCGCCACCCGAACCGGGTACACGGGCGAGCCGGGATTCGAGCTTTTTCCGACCGCAACCGAGGGCCAGGGCGTCTGGGAGTCGGTCCTGAAATCCGGCGAGGACCTCGGGATCCGGCCGATCGGACTCGGCGCGCGGGACACCCTTCGCCTCGAGAAGGGCTACCTGTTGTCCGGTCAGGATTTCGACGGCCATCAGACGCCCCTCGAGGTGAACAGTGCATGGCTCGTGAAATGGGACCACCCCTTCATCGGACGCGATGCGCTCGAGCGACAACGGGCGAGAGACCAATATCGAAGGCTCGTGAGCCTGCACATGGAGGATCGCGGGATCCCACGGCACGGGTACCGCGTCCTGTTCCAGGCGAAGGACGTCGGCCTGGTGACGAGTGGGACGATGTCTCCGTCTCTTCGCGTCGGGATCGCGCTCGCTTCGGTGGACAAGTCCGCCTCCGCGATCGGGACCACGTTGGATGTCGACATCCGCGGGACCCTGCATCCGGCGTCTGTCGTGAAACTCCCCTTTCTGTGAGGCCGTCCCTCCATGGGAATAGGTTCACCCATCTCCGTCCGTATCTTGATATGGAACGTGCCTGTATGGTAACAAACGTGGTAACAGCCGTGCGGACTGCTGGTAACATACGTGGTTCAAAAAGGACTATACCGCGGACGGTCCTTCGCGGCGCCCCCCAGGGATGGTC
>Ga0209234_1000644_pt1 | contig 12440 bp, 10 predicted proteins | sample GraSoi013_1_20cm_2_FD_185816 | JGI IMG/M metagenome (GOLD analysis project Ga0209234, IMG submission 185816) | Grasslands soil microbial communities from the Angelo Coastal Reserve, California, USA - Sample 08_20_2013_1_20cm (SPAdes) (version 2) | ecosystem: Environmental > Terrestrial > Soil >... | reverse complement strand
CCAGGGCTGGGAGGTCTACACCCACGGCGGCCGCAAGCCCACCGGCCTCGACGCCGTGTCCTGGGCGGAGGAGGTCGTCGCCCTCGGCGCCGGCGAGATCCTGCTCACGTCGATGGACCGTGACGGAACGAAGGCCGGCTACGACTGCGAGCTGCTCCGGGCAGTGGGCGCCGCCGTCCCCGTGCCGGTCATCGCCAGCGGCGGGGTCGGCACCCTCGAGCACCTCTACGAGGGGCTGGCCGACGGCGGCGCCAGTGCTGTGCTGGCTGCGTCGATCTTCCATTTCGGCCAGCACACCGTCGGGGAGGCGAAGGAGTACCTGGCCGCCCGGGGAATTTCCGTGCGGATGGTGACGACTTCGTGACGATTCTGCAGAAAGCTGGATTAATCGATGAACAACATCACTGGACCGGGGGCAAGACTACTTTCGTCCAAGTCGGGGACCTCCTGGATCGTGGCCCGAAACCCCGCGATGTGATGGATCTGATGATGTCGCTCGAAAAGGAAGCGCCAAAGGCCGGCGGGCGAGTAGTGGGCCTGCTTGGCAATCACGAAATGATGAATATCATGGGCGACCTTCGCTACGTCACGCCGGTGAACTACGCCAGTTTTGCAGATAGCGATTCTGAGAAGCGGCAGAAGTCTGCCTATCAGGATTATGTGAAGTGGCGTCATGGTCATTCGGCTCTCATAGGAGAGCTTCCGCAGCCGATGGAACTGACGGAACCGGAGTGGATGGCACGGCACCCCCAGGGTTTTGTCGAACAGCGTGAAGCCTTCAGCCCGAACGGAATCTATGGCAAGTGGCTGCGAGAGCACTCCGCTGTGGCCCAAATTGGTGGCGTGATCTTCTTGCATGGTGGGATTCATCCTAGCCTGGCCCACTTGAAGCTTGAAACCATCAATTCCCACATCAGGGACGAGATCAAAGCGTTCGATGCCGCAAAGCAATACCTGCAGAGCGAAAAGGTGATCTTGCCCTTCTTCACGCTTCAAGAGATGACGGCAGTAGTCCAGGCCGAGCTCTCGGCTGAACGTAAGTCACTGATGCCGGGGAACCAACAACGGCAAGCCAAAATGATGGAATTCCTGGGTTTCCAAGACTGGCTCAGCGTGCGGCCTGATGGTCCGCTGTGGTTTCGTGGTTATGACCAGTGGAGCGAAGAAGAGGGCGTGGCGCAGGTGAGTAAGCTCTTGGAGGCCTACAAGGCCACGCATATCGCGGTAGGGCACACTGTTCAAAAAGGCGGGCGAATTCGGCCACGATTTGGCAACAAAGTTTTCCTGATTGATACTGGCATGCTCAGCAGCTACTACCCCGGAGGCAGAGCATCGGCGCTGGAAATTCGCAATGACGCCAAATTCACGGCCGAGTACATGGACCAGCAAGTTGTACTGCTCGAACCTGCTGCAGTTTCACTTCGAGAGGGCGTGCCTGACCCACCGGCAAGTGTTGAGGATGCTGTGAGGATTTCGAAAGGCCTGCCATTGCAAATGTCACCGTCGCGAACTGTATTGCACTAACGGACAGACCGCGACAAAGAGAGTCACCGAAAGAGGATTCTGCGGGTGAAAAAGTGGATTGAACGCGCTCTTAACATCCACCCCGGTGATCTGGGGCGCGGCACTCTTTTGTGCTCTTGTTTATTCCTCGTAATGACCACTTACAAGGTCGGTGGAGTGGCGGGCGCAGCCTTGTTTCTGTCTCGCTTCCAGGCGAAGCAGCTTGCTTACGCGGACATTGCCAGTGCGCTGGTGGTGGCGCTGGTGGTAGCGGGGTACGTGCTGCTGGCGCGGCGTGTTCCTATCCTGGGTCTGCTGCTGGGCAGCACCTTATTCTTTGCCAGCAATTGCGCACTGTTCTGGGCTTTAGCCCACTATCACTTTCATCTATCGTTCCTGTTTCCGGTGTTCTATATCTGGGTGAAGATCTTTGGGGTGCTGCTGCCCACCCAGATCTGGACGCTGGCGAACTATGTCCTCACAACGCGCGAGGCCAAGCGTGTTTTCGGGATGGTCGGGGGCGGCGCCATCGCGGGTTGGATCTTTTCCGGATATTTCTCTAAAACCGTGGCCAGGAACTTCGGCACTGAGAGTCTGCTGCTGGGGATGGCACTGTTTCTGCTGATTTGTACCGGGCTGATTGTCTTGATCTGGCGCAGCGGGCGGGTCGCCGTCGGTGGGGCGCATGACATGACGTCCGCGGGAAACAGCCCACGCAACCTTTTTGCGAGCATGCGGGTGGTGTTCTCTTCGTCATACTTGCGGGCCATCGCCGCCGTGATCTGCATTTCGTCTTTAGTCACCACGCTGACAGGCTGGCAGTTCTTGGCCCTTATGCAGCAGTTCCTGGTGAAAAAAGACGCGATAGCTGCTTTCTACGGTGACTTCAATTTTTATGCTGGCGTGCTTTCGTTGTTGTTCCAATTGCTCCTGACCTCGAGATTCCTGCGCAGGTTCGGTATTGGCACGGCACTGTTTGTGCTTCCCACCACTGTGTTGCTGGGTTCGGTTGGCCTGCTGGCTTTTGGCACTCTGGGCGCAGCGGTGGCGCTGAAAGGCTGTGATCAGACGCTGCGCTACTCCCTGGACAAGTCCACCGCCGAATTGCTATATCTTCCGCTCCCTGCCCGGATCAAGTTGCAGGTTAAATGGTTCATCGATACCGTTATTTGGCGCTTAGGGGACGGCCTATCTGGGTTGGCGGTTCTCCTTTTTGCTACTACCCTGCATCTGCCAGCCCGTCAAATCAGCTGGATCGTGCTCGTGCTGGTCAGCGGTTGGCTGGTGGCGGTTTCGGTAGCGCGACGACAATATGTTGCTACGCTTAAGGAAAGCATTAGCCAACACCGGGTGGATGTGGAACAGGCCTCAGCCTCTGTGTTGGATCGTTCGACTGCTGAACTTCTGGCGACCAACCTTTCGGCATCCGATCCGAACGATATTCTTTATGCGCTGAGCCTGTTTGAGGTGGAGCGCCAAAGAGCCGCGCATCCCGTAATCCGGAGCTTGTTGAGCCATCCCGCGGCACCCGTACGACAAAAGGCGCTCGCTATTCTGGCGGCGTCTGGCGACAAAACGGTGCGACCAGATGTCGAAGGGTTGTTACGCGACCCCGACCTCAACGTCCGCACAGAAGCTTTGCTCTACCTGACCCACCACGCACACGTCGACCCGTTGGAGCTAATCCAGGAAGTGGGCGACTTCGCCGATTTTTCCGTCCGCTCGGCCGTTGTGGCATTCCTGGCACGGCCTGGCGAGGCTCAGAACTTGGAAGCCGCGCAGCAAATCCTGGCCGCCATGGCCAGTGAACCTGGGGCAGAAGGCCAGCGCACCCGGGTAGAGGCGGCGTGCCTGCTAGGTGAACTGCCGGACTGCTTCGATCCGCTGCTCTCGAAGCTACTGGCCGACACCGATACCGCAGTCGTGCGGAAGGCTATCGGTTCTGTGGGGAAATTGCGCAAGCGCCGGCTGGTTCCGGAATTGCTGGACCGGCTGGCACATCGCGAATTGGGCGCCGAAGCGGCAAAAGCGCTGGGCGGATTTGGAGACACAATCGTTGGCGCGTTGCGCGATCATCTCAGCGACTACTCGGTAGCGATCGAGGCACGTAGAGAAATCCCTGCTGTGTTGGTGAAGGTTGGGACCTCGTCAGCCGCGCAGGTGTTGATGGAAAACCTTCTGGAAAGCGACACCACCCTGCGTTTTCGAATTATCTGCGCGCTTAACAAGCTTCACCGGCTCCATCCTGAGATCGAGACGGACATCCAGATGCTGGAGACGGTGCTGGCCGCCGAGATTTTGGGGCACTACCGCTCGTACCAGATTCTCGACAAACTCGGGGCTGCCGAGCACAATGAAGATCCGGTCACGCGCGCATTGACGGAATCCATGCAACAAGAGCTGGAGCGCATCTTCCGGTTGATGGGACTGCTGTATCCCCACCTTGATGTGCACAGCGCCTACCTGGGGCTGCAATCCAAGAACATATCCGTGTACGACAACGCGCTCGAATTCCTGGATAACGTTTTGAAGTCGCAGTTACGGGAAATGCTGGTGCCGCTGCTGGATGGCAAAGTCACCGTGGCTGAGCGTGCTCGCCTGGCACAACGGCTGGTACGCGCCAAAGTCGAGAACCAGGAGCAGGCGGTAGTTGCATTGGTCACCAGCGACGACCCCTGGCTAAGGTCTTGCGGCGCATATGCCATCGGAACGTTCGGAATGAAATCTTTAGAAGGGGAATTGAACCGCTGTCTCAATGATTCAGACCCGCTGCTACGAGAGACCGCACGGGCGGCCAAGCTTCGCCTGGACGCGTTGGCGGCAAAGGCCTGAACCTCAGGCCAGAAAAAGGGCTCCACCATGGCGCACCGCCCGAGCAGCGGCCCGGTTCTACAGGAAAGTTATCTGGGCAGCCGCAAATCTACCCGGGTCGCGTGAAGGACGCCTTTGTCATCAGGATGACCGAGCACAATCACAAACGAACCCTCTTTGAATTCACTCTGGTCCGCCGGCTTGCCCTGCTTGGTCCATTCGGTCGAGCTGTCGTAAAAAATCTGCCTCTCCATGCTCTCCATGTTCTTTTGCCCGCCCCGAACACTCAGGCTTGATTTCTCCTTGTTGATCCGCACAATGTGGCCCTGCCACCGAGTTTCTTTCGTGTCTGCGGTTGCCTCTTTCTTGTCGCTGGCCGGCGTTGTTTGACCGGCGAAGGCCACGCCCATAAATGCAAGCGTGAGCAAAATCACTGATAGTTTCATAGCATCCTCCATGGCGTAAGCGCCGGATAACGCAGGGTGACTCCTGCGAAGGGAGTTTTTTGAGCAGCCAGAGCATAGCCCCAGTATTGGGCAAGAGTAAAGCTCAATTTTGAAATTCCAAGACTGGTGCTGGGTTCCGAACATTTTGGGTTGCCGATCGACTGGCACTGGGCGTAGATTTGTGGGCACCATCCGGGAGGGTACTTCTATGCACACGCATTATCTCTATTGGCGGAGGCTCATTCTCGCTGCAATGGCTTGCCTCGTTTGCGCGGGCGTTGCCAGTGCCGCCGACGACACCGCTCTCACTAAAGACCAGATCAAGCAATTCCTTCTCACTGCTAAGATCGTGGGCGGCAAGCATACAGGCAAAGGCGTCACCCAGCCGTGGCGGCTGACGCTGAGTGACGGCACGATCACCCACGACGCCTCTTTCCAAGCTATTGATGAACACAAGACCAATATGCAGTTTGCTAGCGGCCGCAGCGAAATGAACTTCGTAGACTCATACAAGTACAACATTGCGGCCTATTCATTAGCCGAATTGATTGGGCTGGACGACATCGTGCCCGTTTATGTCGAACGCAAATGGAAAGGCGATTCAGGTTCGCTCAGTTGGTGGCTGCCAGTGAAGATGGATGAGGAGGAACGCCACAAGCAAAATTTAGTTGCGCCTGACACTGACGCGTGGAACAAGCAGATGTACAAAGTACGAGTCCTGGACCAACTGGTATACGATAACGATCCCAATCTCACCAACGTGCTGATTAGCGAGGACTGGAAGATTTGGAGAATCGACTTCACCCGTTCTTTCCGGACCTTCAAGGATCTGAGGAACCCTGGCGACTTGGTACGCTGCGACCGGCAACTATTCGAGAAACTGAAAGCGCTGGACGCAAACCAACTAGCGGAAAAGACCAAGCATTATCTAACCAAAGATGAAGTGAAGGCCGTGATGACGCGACGCGACAAAATCGTGGACCGCTTCCAGAAGCTGATCGCCGAAAAAGGCGAGAACGAAGTGCTGTACTGAATAAATAGAGGCAGCGGTATCCAAGGCGGGAATTAAGCACGACTGCCGGAATTGGGGCTTGCTCTTTTTGCCTCCAAGGTCTATTGTTTTTGCCGCGCATCACAATTTTTCAGTAAACGGAGGAGATCACACCGTGAAGAAGCTACTCACTGCGTTGTGTTTTGCGTCTGTGCTTGCCTTTCTGCCCTTGGCTTTGGTTTCCGCGCAGGACAAACCGGAGGATGCAAAGGCGGCTCCCGCTGAGGGAAAAGCCGAAAAAGCCACAAAGCAGGGACGCTGGGAGGGTATCGTCACCAGAAGTAATAAGGATAAATCCACGCTGACAGTTCGTAAGCGGGGCTCGAGCGTGGAGAAGACCGTTGCGTACGACAGTTCGACCAAATTCACTAGTCAAGAGCATGGCAGCAAGAAAGTCAACGACATCGATGCTAGCCAGATCAATGACAACGACCGGGTGATCTGCATGGGAACTTGGGACAAGGACGGCGTGATGCACGCCACCCTCATCTCTAAGCGGCTCACACCGTAGAGTTTCGCTCTGCGTTGCAGTGTGAAGGCGAGGACCGTGCAGGCTTTCGCTCGCGAAAGCCTGCCGACGAAGTTGATGCGCTTGCCCGGCCCATTCGACAATCTCGCCGCCGCTCGCCTGCCCCGAAGCTAAAAACTGAGCCGCGCGCCTTAAAAATTGAGGCGCTTGTACGGGCATCTAAGCCGTACGCCGAAATGCTGAGCTTGTCGAACGTATCCCGAGCGAAGGCGAGGGATATCCGTGGATTTATGCATGTCGTTGCAGACTGTTTCTCCCCATTGGATGTCATCCTGAGGAAGTGCAGGCTTTCGCTCACGAAAGCCTGCCGACGAAGGATCTATGCATTTCGAAATCGCACGGTCAGTTTCTCTACCGGTTTGGGTAGGCACAGCTTTAGCTGTGCCACCAAGCTCCGCCTGCCGATTCCCTGCGCGAGCGCTCTAGCTCGCGAGGAATTCAGCTACCCTCGTCTCTTCCCAACCGCAGTCATCCTCGAAGCGCAGACCTCAGCGCGTACCTGCCGATTTTATTCCGAGGAACCGCGCGCGCCTGAACGGTACACTCCGATGTCATCCTGAGGAAGCGCCGGCTTTCGGTCGTGAAAGCCTGGCGACGAGAGACCTATGTATCATTTGCAGAACACCAACTCGTCACGAACTCCTTCTCGCGTTGGATGTTCATCCTGAGCGTCGCCGTTTTGCGAAGCAAGACGGAACTCAGCGAAGGATCTATAGTATTTCAAAATTGCATGACAGTTTTCTACCGGTTTGGGTAGGGCACTTTTAGCTGTGCCGCCAAGCCCTACTTCATCGTCACTTCATCACGCCCCGCTGCGCGATCCCTATATTGTCCCGGCTCGTGTTCTTCACCAGATACATCATTTCATCCGCCTGGCGGATGATGTCATGTGGAGTTTTCGCGTCGTGCGGAAAAGTCGCGACACCCATGGAGGCGCGCACGTTTAGGTTTAACCCTTCTTCTTGGCAGAAAGTGCTCGTGCGGAGCGTGTCGCGCAACCGTCGAGCTACGACCAGGGCGGGATCTTTCCCAGTCTGAGGCAGCAAAATCACGAACTCGTCTCCGCCATAGCGAAAAGCGTAATCAATCAGCCGAAGCTGCGCTTTGATCAGATACCCAATTTCTGCCAGCAGCTTGCTTCCGATCAGGTGCCCGTGCGTGTCATTCACCTGCTTGAAGTGGTCCAGATCGATGAACAGTACCGTGAACTCGTAGCCGAAGCGTGAGGAGCGGTACACCTCGGTTTCTAATGTCCGATGCAGATGGCGCGCGTTGTAAAGCCCGGTGCAGTCGTCGGTAATAGTCAGTTCCTGAATCTTCTCCACGGATCGCGCATTTTCAATCGCGATTGCTGCGTAATCACATAGCGATTGCAGAAAGAAAGTTTCCTGATCGGTGAAGTGCTCCATGTGAACGTTGACCAACTGAATCACGCCTAAAACGCGGAGCTTCGAGCGCAGCGGCACGCAAATAATGGATCGAGTCTCCAGCTTTGTCATCTCGTCAATTCTTTTAGCGAAGCGCGGATCGGTATAGACATCCGGCACAATCAGGCGCTCGCCATGTTTAGCAACCCATCCGGCGATCCCCTCTCCCACTTTCAGCCGCACATTTTTCAACGTCTCTGAGGCAGTGCCGACTGCTATGGCGAAATACAGCTCGTCCTTCTCCACATCCACCATAAGCAGTGACCAGGTATCGGGGCGGAAATACTCCGCCATTTTTTCCATGATGGTCTGAAGGATGGAATCGAGGTCGAGCGAGGAGGTCAAGGCCTTAGCCACATCGTGGAAGATGGTGATTTCCTGAACCTTGCGATCCGAGCCCGTGGCCTTGGTCATTAACCGCATTCCTCGAAGAGGTAGTCAGGAAGTCCTAAAATTATATGCGCCGTGGGAAAGCAGCGGCAATGAACGTTGGTAACCCGAACCCACGATGGTACGTCCTGAAACGGCATCGAGGGCTGCAAATGAACCGGTTGTTACCCCGGTTCCGGCCCTCTGAATTCATCACGACTTCTGCATAGAATTGACCTATATTTATCTGGTCATCTTAAAAGACACAAACCGGCGGGAGAACGTCGAATGGAGTCATTCGGCGCAAGATTAAAACGCGAACGCCAGCAGCGCAAAGTTGAACTGGACGACATCTCTGCGTCCACCAAGATCAGTGCGCGGTTCTTGCGTGCGCTGGAAGAAGAGCAGTTTGACAAGCTTCCCGGCGGAATCTTCAACAAAGGTTTTGTTCGCGCCTACGCTCATCACCTTGGGATTGACGAGGGGCAGGCGATCGCCGATTATCTAGCCGCGGTGGCAGCGAGCCAGCCGCAGGCACAGCCGGCATCGGTCGTAGAACCGATGCCGCCGGCGCCAAAGCCGGAAGACAAAGATCATCCAGCCGCTGAGATTCCTTGGGGTTGGCTGGCCCTCGCGCTCCTGGTGATCGCCTTCGGCTTTGCCACGTGGGGGTTCTATTCGCGGGAAAAATCCACAAAGCCAGCCAGGGTTGTATCGTCATCGGTTCATGACCGGAAAACTCCGGCGGCTTCTCAGGGCACCGCCGCACCGAGTGCTCCAACTCCTTCGCCTCAACCATCGGCTACGGAATCAATACATCCTCCGGCGCAGGAGCCCGTGGCGCTGTCGGCTGCGAGTTCAGTACCACCCAACACCCCGGCAGCTTCTGGCCGAATCGTCCTCCTGATCAAAGTGCGCGAAGATTCCTGGCTCTCGATTGACGCCGATGGCAAGCCGCTCATGCACGATTTGATGGTCGCGCCCACGGAAAAAGCGGTTGAGGCCGAGAAGGAGATTGTGTTGAGAGCGGGCAATATGGGCGCTCTGGACATTTCCTTCAATGGTAAAAGGCTTCCGTCCCAAGGAGATTACGGCGAAGTCAAGACACTGACCTTCAGCGCCGACGGCCTGCAACCCCCGGCCCCGAAGCCCGCGGCTCCGGTCCCCCAATAAGGCTTGTAGTTGAAGGCTGCTCAAAAGCTCGGTTTTGGGTGGCAGCAGCGCTTCCAGCGCTGCGGTGGTGCCTTAGGCTGGAAAGCTGCTTTGGTTTTTGGGTGGCGCAGCGCTTCCAGCGCTGCGGTGGTGCGAAGCCTGTTAGGCCGCTGCAACTCCCCACTCTCTGCCCATAATTCCCTTTCACTGTGGTTATTTGCCGCACTGCCTGAAATGATTGCCTCAAGCATCCTTCTCTGGTACGTTTAAAAGGTTGCAAAATGCTGATTTATGGGCCGTTGTCTTCTGAATTTCCCGCCAGCCGAAAAGTCCAGATTGCTTGAAGGAGAAGCTCACTGTGTCATCCAGAAATCGCTACCTTTTTACCTCAGAATCCGTAACCGAAGGCCATCCCGATAAGATCGCCGATCAAATCTCCGATGCCATCCTCGACGCGTGCCTGACTGAAGACCCCTCCAGCCGCGTGGCCTGCGAGACTCTGTTGACCACGGGCTTGGCCTTCATCGCCGGAGAAATCACAACCAAGGCCTACGTGGATTTTCCCGCCATCGTTCGCGGCACAGTCATGTCGGTCGGCTATACCGACGCAACCTACGGCTTCGACCATGAAACCTGCGCTGTCATTTCCTCGATCCACGAACAGTCCCCCGACATCGCCATGGGTGTCGACCCCGGTGGCGCCGGCGACCAGGGAATGATGTTTGGGTATGCGAGTAATGAGAATGCGGAGCTGATGCCGACGCCGATTCTGCTGGCGCATCGGCTGACGCAGCGGTTGGCGGAGGTTCGGAAGAGTGGGCAACTGGATTTTCTAAGGCCGGATGGGAAGTCGCAGGTAACGGTTGAGTACGACGAAAGCCATCGGCCGGTGCGGGTGGATGCGGTGGTGGTTTCTACGCAGCACTCGGAGCTGGTGGATAACAAGAAACTGCGAGCGGAAGTTTTGCAGCACGTGATCCAGCATGCTATCCCGCCACACATGCTTGATGCGGACACCAAATATCACATCAATCCGACAGGACGATTCGTCGTCGGTGGCCCCATGGGAGATACCGGACTTACGGGCCGGAAAATTATCGTGGATAGTTACGGTGGGATGGGTCGCCATGGGGGCGGCTGTTTTAGCGGCAAAGATCCCACCAAGGTAGACCGCTCGGCTGCTTACATGGCGCGCTATGTGGCAAAGAATGTGGTCGCGGCGGGACTAGCTGATCGCTGCGAGGTTCAGCTCGCATACGCGATTGGCGTGGCCGAGCCGGTGAGCGTGCTGGTGGATGCGTTTGGAACAGCCAAAGTTGATCCGGCATTTCTGTCGGAGTTGGTGCGCTCTCATTTTTCTTTAACGCCGAAAGGAATTATCGAATCGCTGAAGCTGCGGCGCCCGATTTTCAAGAAGACGGCAGCGTATGGACACTTTGGGCGCAGCGATCCCGACTTCACCTGGGAAGCGACCGACAAAGCGGCGAAGCTGGCCAGTGACGCAGGCGTGCGGGAACCGGTGGCGGTGCGGAGGTAATTGACTTTGGTTATGCGCGGGCGAGACGCCGGCGCTACGGGGCGCTGGGCTATGGACGCTGGCGCTACGGGACTAGCACCAATGCGCGATTTCAACAGGATAATTTGTGCCTGCTTGGGTGTATTTTGATTTTCTGAGAAGACTTGGCCGGCAATAAACAATAAATCCTACAAATTTCTTTGAGCGCCACAGGAGAAGCATGGCTACCACACCGACGCAAATGAATTGTGACATCAAGAACCTGGACTTCGCCGATCTCGGCAAGAAGCGGATTGAATGGGCGAACCAGTCGATGAAGGTTCTGCAAATCATCCGCAAGGAATTTATTAAGAACCAGCCGCTGAAAGGCGTGCGTGTTTCTGGCTGCCTGCATGTAACCTCGGAAACCGCGAATCTGGCGATCTGCCTGCGCGATGGCGGCGCCGATGTGGTGTTGTGCGCGTCGAATCCGCTTTCTACGCAGGATGATGTCTCGGCCAGCCTGGTGCGCGATCACGGCATTCCGGTCTTTGCGATCAAGGGCGAGGACAGCGACACTTATTACAGCCACATTCTTGCTGCCATCGATCACAGGCCGCACATCACCATGGATGATGGCGCGGACCTAGTGAGCATTCTTCACACTAAGCGCCAGGACGTGCTCGATGGCGTGCTGGGCGGCACGGAGGAGACGACCACTGGCGTGATCCGCCTGCGGGCGATGGCCAAAGAAGGCGTGCTGCGGTATCCGATTGTTGCGGTGAACGACGCCGATACCAAGCACCTTTTCGACAATCGTTACGGCACCGGGCAATCGACGATTGACGGCATCATTCGCGCGACCAACTTTCTGCTGGCTGGCTCGAAGTTCGTAGTTGCCGGCTACGGCTGGTGCGGACGCGGGCTGGCCAGCCGCGCGCGGGGCGCCGGGGCGGAAGTGGTCATCACGGAAGTTGATCCGACAAAGGCGCTCGAAGCCGTGATGGATGGCTTCCGCGTGATGTCCATGAACGAAGCAGCGAAGATTGGCGATGTCTTCTGCACGGTTACAGGCAATAAAAACGTGCTTACGAGAGAACACTTCGAAGTGATGAAAGACGGCGCCATCGTTGCCAACTCCGGCCACTTCAACGTGGAGATTGATATTCCGGCGCTGGAGAAGCTGGCGTCATCGAAGCGGCCCACGCGCAATTTCGTGGATGAATATTCGATGAGAGATGGACGCAAGATCAACTTGCTCGGCGAAGGACGGCTGATCAACCTGGCCGCAGCCGAAGGGCATCCGGCATCAGTGATGGACATGAGCTTCGCCGACCAGGCGCTCTCGGTGGAGTATATGGTGAAAAATCACAAGACTCTGGAAAAAACCGTTTACAGAGTTCCCGAGGATCTGGACAAGCGCGTAGCTCGGCTGAAGCTGGAGTCGATGGGAATCAAGATTGACCGCCTGACGCCGGAGCAGGAAGAGTATCTGGCGGGGTGGAGCGAGGGGACGTAGAAGGCGACAGGTGGCATTCAAGGGTCAGCGAAGAATCACGGCCTCTAAACCTGAACGAAGACTGTCTTTCGTTCAGGTACGAAAGGATATCCCTCCGTGCCGTGCTTCTCCAGGTCGGAAACGAAGCTCCTCAAGCTA
>Ga0209234_1000642_pt1 | contig 12446 bp, 8 predicted proteins | sample GraSoi013_1_20cm_2_FD_185816 | JGI IMG/M metagenome (GOLD analysis project Ga0209234, IMG submission 185816) | Grasslands soil microbial communities from the Angelo Coastal Reserve, California, USA - Sample 08_20_2013_1_20cm (SPAdes) (version 2) | ecosystem: Environmental > Terrestrial > Soil >... | reverse complement strand
GTGCATGTTCCAAAGGATTCATGTCTTGATGAGGCCAAGGAGATCGAGCTTTTTACGTAGCGCGTCGAGCGTGCATGGCTTCTGGATGTATTCGTTGGCACCTGCTTCCACGGCTGCGCCAAGATAATCACATTCCGAGTGTGTCGTGACCATGATTAGTGGAAGAGGGTCGTAGACGTGCAGCTCGCGAACGGCACGTATGAAATCAATGCCGCTCATCACGGGCATGTCCCAATCGACCAGGACCACATCTGGCGGGGACATCTCCTTTAAGCGATCCAGGGCTTGCCGTCCGTCGGCAGCCTCCACAACCTGAATGTTCATTGTTCGCAAATACCCACAGAGGATCATTCGAATAGTGGTCGAATCTTCTACGACGAGAGCGCGCATGAAGCCTCTTTCCACCTAGAATTTCCCACCGCGATTATCGCCTTCAGGTTCTTCGCAGCTCGCCGCGCAATGATATTCAAAGCGTTCTATTCTCTCGGAGTTGTACTCATAACAGCAAGTGCTAGGAAACAATTGGTTTACCCAGCTTTCTGGAGCCGCACGAGCGTACTTATTAGAGCCTCGTATTCCCTATTGCCTTCCTGACCAGTCGCCGCGATATCGGACAAGCTTTCGCGGACCGCATCCACAAGGGACAGCAACGCGTTGACGATTTGTGGGTTCGCCACCAAGGCCCCGTCACGCAAACGAACCAGCAGACTTTCCCCGGTGTGTGCAAGTGTCGAGAGTTTCGTGAAGCCCAGGAAACCGGTGGCCCCTTTTATGGTATGCATGGCGCGGAATACTTCGGCCACTGCTTCCCGGGAGCTGGGACTCTTTTCCAGTTGAAGCAGGTACCGCTCCACTAGGTCTGCCTTTTCATTGCCTTCTTCGACAAATTCCATGACGATGGCGCTCATTTCACGCATTGCATGCTCCTTATCCTTAATCATGGCTTGACCCTCTCGGACGCAACCTTCCAGGTATCCGTTTGTACTCATTGGATAACCGCTGTGTACCGGCGCTGCGACCGCGCGAGCACCGACTTCACGCGAGCCGCCAGGCGGCGGGGCTCAACAGGCTTCAGGATGTAGTCATCGACGCCGGCTTCGAGTGCTTGCGTCTCTTTCTCGATGCTGTCCTCTGAAGTCAGCATCAACACAGCGATACCGCTGGTCGCGGCCTCACTCCGAAGTGCTCTAACCATGGCCATACCATCCATGCCAGGCATGTTGTAATCCGTCACGATCACATGCGGTTGATCGCGCCTGGCAGCTTCCAATCCCGAGTTTCCATCCTTGGCCACTACAACTTCGAACCCTTCGAGCTCTAGGAAATATTTCACTACCGAAGCGATAGTGCTGCTGTCTTCGACGACCAGAACTCGCTCTTTCCTTTGGGGATCGCCCGGCTTGCCCATTTCGCTCGCCACCGGAGGAGTGGCTTCATCGGGCTCGAGTTCGGTTTGGTTCTGGTGTGCCGCTGCATGGTCACGAGCAACCGAGGAGCAAGAGTCTTCCGGTTTGGTGGCCTCCTCTTTGTGAGTTGCCGCATCATCAGCCGCCACGACGCGAACAACATCTTCCAGCGTGGTGAGGCTTCGGGCAGCCTTGAGGATTCCATCTTCGAGAAGAGTGCGCATGCCCGAGTTTCGGGCGGCCTTGCGAATCGCGTGTTCCGGTGCCCGACGAGAGATTAGCTCCCGCACTTCATCGTTGACTACGAGCAGTTCATGGATCGCTACGCGCCCCTTGCTTCCTGACTGCTGGCATACCTCGCACCCGCGTCCCGCGACCCACTTGGCATCGGATGGCAACCGCGAAGCTCCACCCGATTTTTCAATCGCCTCTGCGCTGGGCGGCTGGGAAACACGGCAGCAAGGACAAGGACTGCGCACCAATCGCTGGGCGAGAATGCCAATCACTGCGGAAGAAATCAGAAACGGTTCAATCCCCAGATCCAGCAAGCGGGTAATGGTCCCGGGCGCATCGTTCGTGTGTAGCGTGCTCAAGAGCAAGTGTCCGGTCTGCGCCGCCTCCAGCGCAATGCCAGCGGTTTCCTGATCGCGAATTTCTCCCACCAGGATAATGTTTGGATCTTGCCGCAGAATCGATCGCAGGCCAGCCGCGAAGGTGACGCCCGCCTTGCTATTGATTTGGACCTGGTTTACGCCGTCGAGTTGATACTCAATCGGATCCTCGACCGTAATGATGTTTTTCGTCGGCGACTTTACCCAATTCAAGGCCGTGTAAAGCGTCGAGCTTTTCCCGCTGCCGGTTGGTCCGGTGACCAAGATCATTCCTTGCGCCCGCGACAACATCGATTGAAATGCGTGCTGGTTTTCGCTGGTTAGTCCCAACTGCTCCATGGTCACCTGCGCCCGCTTGCTATCCAAGAGCCGGATCACTACTTTCTCGCCAAATTGTGTTGGGAGAGTCGACACGCGAAGGTCAATCCGTTTTCCCTCATATTTTAGCCTGCTCCGACCGTCCTGAGGGCGGCGGCGATCCGCGATATCCATTCCGGAAATGATCTTCATCCGGGAAATGGCGGCGTCCGTTTGGTTCTTGGGAACCTTGATGACCTCACGAAGCAATCCATCCACCCTGTACCGGACCTGGAGGTGATTTTCCTTCGGCTCCATATGGATATCGCTGGCGCCATTTTTCGCCGCCCCACTCAAGATCAGATTCACAAGTCGAACGACCGGCGGCATCTGGGTGTCCTTCGCCAGCTTAGCTGGGTCGACGACCTCAATTTCAGCATCTCCAACCGTTTCCACCTCGCCTTGGACATCTCCCGTGGCAAGAGCGCTCTGATGCGCGGGAACCTCGTCCGGATGAATCTTGTGGATCAAGGTTTGGATATAAGTCTCGCCGGACACGACGGCGACCACTCGCTTGCCGGTACGAAATTCCACATCCTGCATCGTTGAATAGTCCATCGGGTCCACAAGGGCCAGCCGGAGGGTTTTTCCTTGCAAGCTCAGTGGTGCAACCAATCGCTTGCGGCAAAAGTCAGCCGGTAGAAGAATGGCCGCCTCGGCAGCGACTTCGGGCAACTCACCGATGAGCGACTCCAGGTGAAGACTCTTTGCGATGGCCGCAACCTGGCGTTGTTCATCCGCTAATCCTAGTGTTGCAAGGGCCTTGCTTAGAGAAATTGCGTATTTCTCCTGAGCTTCTCGAGCGAGCGACAGCCCTGAAGAATCGATGATTCCTTCACGTACCAGTAGGTCGCCGATTGCCGCTTTTTTTGGCATACATGCCGTCCGATGGTCCGATGAATTTTACGCGACCCAAAGGAATGCCTTACTCTCAGGAAGGGGCTGCTCTACCTCAACAGGATATCATCGCGAATAAGGATATCCAGCGATCCATAAGTGAATGTGACTATTGATAAACTACTTATACGCTGATACCTGGACGGCAAACTTTCACCGGGGAGCACAGTGACCCACTTCCTATTCGCTTGGCGTAAAATTTGTTTTTGTAAATGGCCGCGGGTCCTCTGGTATGGAACCATCACCGAGGAACGCCGCGGCAAAGCCTCGCACGGCCCTGGCTACCAGGCTGTTCCCAAAGGCTCAGCTCTTCGGGACTCGTTCGAGCGTCGGGGGGTCTATCCCAGAACTGCCGGTAGAAGAGAACCATGCACGCATTACTTCCAGCACTCATTTCGGTTTCCTTCGGGATGGAAATGTCAGGCCGTACCGGCGCGGATCAAGCAACGAGCGCGACGGGGAATCTATGGCTTCGATTCTTGCAGAAGGACGACGTATGGCCACGCAGGATGCCAAGACTCTGGCCGTCCGGCGACCAGTGAAACGAAAGGATCTGCTCCCTGTCGAATTTGGTGATTTGCCGGCCGGGAGAACCGTTAATTGGCTGAATCCAGATGTTGTCCACGCCATTCTCGCGAATGCCGTATGCGACTGCCTTTCCATCTGTAGTGAATTGCGCGGCAGTCGAGATTCGAGGATCGACATCCAGTAGGCGCGGCGAATGCAGTGTGGCGAGGTCCAGCAATGCGATCTTCTCGATGCCGCTTTGCTTCTCCGAAGTCAGAACTTCGGTCAGATACGCCAAGGTGTTGCCATCGGGCGAAATGGCTAACTCCCGGCCTACCAAGATGGCATGAGGGACAGCGCTGCCAGGAATCGGTTCGGGTTTTGCAGATGCATCCAAGGGAACACGCCAAATCTGTTTTCAGTTGGACTCATAATAAACCCAGTTCTGATGGTCCGGGCACACCGGAGTCTCCTCAAATTCACCATCGGCAAGCCTTTCGGGAGCCGAGCCGTCCGCGTTCACTCGCCAAATACCAATAGAGTTCGTGCCGCCAGCAAATGACCAGGGAAAGACGACATATTGCGAGCCGCACGGACAGACACTGAGAATACCGGCTGCGGCATCGCTTACCAGCCGGCTGCGGTTTCTCCCATCGGCATCGTCGCACGAGCCGGGTCCCGTCTGTGGTAAGCAAGCCACCATCGGGAGCCCAATGGAAATGCTGGATCTGCTCTCCGTCAGAAAAGAACGGGCTGACGTTGGAGTTCGTGCTACCCTGCCCCGGCAACACATAAAAATTGCTGACCGCCTTCTGCTGCACCGTGGCCAGGGCCTTTCCATCGGCCGACAGGGACAAAGTCTCATAGCTGTTGATGTCACGAGAAATGGGACGCACTTGGCCGTCGGAAACGGAGGCGAATCCGATCTGGCCGTGGCCGTACTTGGGTCCTTTCTGGTGGTAGATAACGAATAGACCATGCAGCGCCGGCGACCAGACCATTCCCAGATAGCCTTGTCAGCAAAAGTGAGGGTTTGCAATTTTCCCGTATTCAAGTCAAACAAATTAATTCCGCCCAGCGCATTTTCGGGTTGAAGCTCCGGATCGGCGATCTTTTTGCCGTCGGGGGACCATGTCAGCGAACGAGCGAGAATGGTGAGGGAGGCAATGTAGAGCACCTTTTGATCCGTGCCATCGAAGTAAGCTCCGCCATTGGTGCGGTCATCTTAGGTGCGGTCATCTTAGGTTGAGTGTTTGGGCTAAGTCAACGAATCTACATGATTTTTGAGAATATTGAGCGCACCTAAGACACACCGTTTAGCTTCATACAGGTCTTCTGCTTTTCGAAGACTAGGAGACTGAATTTGCTTCTAGAAGCGTAGCTACTCTACCTCGCAAAATAAAAAAGGGTCGCGTCCGGGGGCCAGTTGACAGCGGAAATCTACAGTTTCTGCTCACGTGCAAAGGCGGGTGTTGATGCCGAAGACTTTCGGCTGCTCTGGCATCCTGGGTTCGCCAACTCGTTCCCCCAAGATTTCACCTGAACGAATAGCTGCCATGCGCCGCTTCCTGCCTTCAACCGTCCTGCATGGTGAGGGCGTTCCCATAAAGCGCGCGGGATGAGTGAGGATGAGTGCTGTTGCATTACTGAGACGGTCAGGTGTAGGCTCTCGGTCGGTCGCAAAGTCAAAACGAAAAAATTTGGTTTAAGGAGCAGGGGATGAAGATCCTTGCGCTTGGTTGCCTTTTTCTCATGCTGAGTGGTGCGCCCGCTCTTCAAGCGCAGGACGCGTGCCCGCCAGGACTTCCACTCGGAACAACTTGCCTGCCAGGGCGGGACGCGCATGGCGCGTTTTTCCTGATCGCCGTGCCCACAGGCTATAACGGTCGGCTGGTGCTCTGGAATCACGGCTACTCGTTGCCGCCGCCGGCACCGCTCACCGCGGCCGATCTTTTCCCCGGCGCTCCGGTCGTGCTGCAGCTGGGTTTCGCGGTTGCCGCGTCGAGCTATCGCCCCGACGCTATCGGGCTAGGAGGGTGGGCGGCCAAAGATGGCGCGGAGGATACGGAGCATCTACGGCAGCGGTTTGTCGAGATCTTCGGCCGCCCGGAGCAGACCTTCGTGGTGGGCGCCTCCTTGGGCGGCCTTATCACCGACGAGATGGTAGAGCGCTTTGGCCGGGGTGAGGACGGGAGGCTGAACTACGATGGTGCCTTACCGGTTTGTGGCGTAGTGGCTGGCGCGAGCCGCCACTGGGATGGTGCTTTCGACCGGCGCGCGATCTATCAGTATTATTGCCAGAACCTGCCTCGCGCCAACGAGCTGCAGTACCCGCTGTATTTTGGTCTCGCACCGAACAATACGCTGACACCGAATGATGTGGCTGCGCGCGTCAATGAATGCACTGGCGTGCTCCAGCCGTCGGTCATGCGTACACCCCAACAGACCCAGAACTTGGCCAACATTCTCGGGGTCACGAAGATTCCTGAAAGCGCCTTTCTCGCCGATGTACTGGGTAATACGTTCGGCCTGCAGGAGTTGGTCTTGGTAAGGACCCACGGACTGAGCCCGGTGACCAACCTCGGTGTGCATTACTCCGGATCCACTGATGACGCGGCCCTAAACCAGGGTGTCTTCCGAGCTGGCGCAAGTGATGCGGCTGAGGAGTTCCTCGAAAGCGCCTATGACCCTAACGGGCGCATCGGCATACCCACGCTGACAGCGCATACCATCGGCGACCCCGTCGTCTTCGTGGAACAGGAAAACACGTATCGCCACACGGTCGAGGACGCACACCGGCTTCGCAACCTCCAGCAGAACTATGTCGATGCCAGCGGGCACTGCCAATTCACCTTCTCGGAAGAACTGGCTTCCTTCCAGGCCCTCCTCGGTTGGGTCGACTCGCACAACCGACCGACGCGGGAGGAGATCGCCGGCTTTTGCCAAAGCAATGCCCTGATCTTCGGAGACACATGTAACTTCAACCTGAGCTTCCAACCAAAAGAGCTCGACACACGAATTCCAGATCGCTCGTCCGAAAAATGAGAAGTGCGTCCCCAACGAGCGATTCGCCATTAAGATCATAGGCGAGCGCCCGCCTCTACAAAAACCAAGGGCGCCGGTGCGACGTTGCCTTTAGGGAGCGTGGATCCGCCGCGAGATGAGGGGCGATCGCTTGAAAGTGATTCACGCTATCAACCAAAAGCTGACCTGTGATCTCGTTCTAGGCGGAGCAAGAACATGAAATTAAGTGAGGGTTATCGGGAGATTCCCGTGCCCCATCTCCACAAGTTGACGCTCCAGGACGAGTGGATGACGTTGAGCAGTTTTCATGAGGTTTCGCGGGCCATAGGCCCTAAAGGACAGATGGGAGAGGCCGATCTCCGCGGGATGCGATACGCTCCCAATGTTCGACGTGCTCAAGGCACAAAAAAAGGAGACCGGAAATGCGGAAGATTACCACTATTCGGGCAAAGAGAACTGGAATTTTCAAAGTGCGTTAGCTCACGATTGGTCTGGATCTGGGAGATCGCTTGCCGTTCAACCGCGTCTTGGATGAAGCGAGCAGTTGAAAAGGTGCTACGGAGTCACGTCGCCCTGAGAGACCGCAACGTCATTCCCCCTGGGTCCGCCGCCGTTAACCGAGCTGGGCACGAAGTGATCGTCGCGCATGCACGGAAGGTACGCTTAATCGGAGATAGCAGCCGAAAGGACAACCGCATCCATGCGCAGACACTGGCGCAGCTTGGCAAGAATCGATCCCCGGCTGTGGGCCCGGTGCGGCATGGCGGTGCGAAAGCGCAGATTCATCTGACGGTAATCCGGACGCGGGCCGGACTGGCGAGTGCACGAAACGACCCTGGTGAATACGGCGCGCGGGCTGGCGAAGACGTATGGCGAACGGCCGCGCAGGACTTGGCTTATTCACGCTGTGCCAATGAGACTTACTCTCCTTGCAAATTCGTTGTGTCCAGGGCATGAGAAGCATACGATGCACGCGCCACAGATCTGAAATGGGAAATCGCAGTCAAAAATAATTCCCTCTAACAGTGATAAACTTTTCCGTTTCGCTGGAGGTCAGTGTGACCACTGCTCGGCGCTGTTTGATTTCGTTCGCACTCGTCGGCATTATCGAATTTTCGAGCGCGCCTTCGTTCGCGCAACCAGATTCGCAGACCATCGACCAGAGTCTGTACTCTGCGATGCGCTGGCGTCTCATCGGTCCTTACCGTGGTGGCCGTGTCACGGCCGTCGCCGGAATTTCCGGCGATCCCACGGTCTATTACATGGGCACACCTGGAGGCGGACTTTGGAAGACGACCGATGGCGGACGCGTTTGGAATCCGATCTTCGATGATCAGCACGTCGCGTCCATCGGTGCTGTTGCGCTCGCGCCCTCGAATCCCAACATTATTTACGTCGGAACCGGCGAGCAGACGCGCGGTAACGGCGCGTACAAATCTACTGATGCAGGCGCCACGTGGATGCACATTGGACTCGAGAAGGCCTACTACATTAGTTCGATTGTGGTGGATCCGCGCAACCCCGAAATCGTGATCGTCGGCGTTCTCGTCCGTGCCGTGACCAGCGTCTCATCCGAACCCCCGGAACGGGGAGTTTTTAAATCCATTAACGGCGGCAAGACTTGGACGCGCACGCTTTCGAAAGACGAACTCGATGGCATCGCCGATATGTGCGCGGATCCCGATAATCCGAGAGAAATCTTTGCCGCGATGTGGCATCCACCCGACCCATCCTCCAATCGCGACGATAAAAATAAACAGGACGGGTGGATCTATAAATCGACGGATGAAGGCTCCACCTGGCGCCAAGTTGCAGGCAAGGGGCTGCCCTCCGAGCCCCTCGATCGCATCGGACTGGCAGTCGCTCCGGGCACGCGCGGCCAACGAGTGTTCGCGATCACCGGGCAAGGACTTTTTCGTTCGGATGATGCAGGCGACACCTGGCGCAAAATCACAAGCGACCCGCGCATCATCGGAAGCGCTTACATCAGCCGCGTGTACGTTGATCCGCGCAACCCCGAAATCGTACACGTGATGCAGACTTCCACCTATCGCTCGACCGACGGAGGCCGGACATTCGCCGCTTTCAAAGGAGCACCGGGCGGCGACGACTATCACGTCCTGTGGATGGACCCGCAGAATACGAATCGCATGATTCTAGGAGTCGATCAGGGCGCAACGATTAGTGTCGACGGAGGGAAGACGTGGAGTTCGTGGTACAACCAGCCGACGGGGCAGTTCTATCACGTCATCACCGACAATCAGTTTCCGTACGTTGCCTACGCGCCACAGCAGGATAGCGGCACCGCCGCCGTACCCAGCCGCAGCGATTACGGCGAGATCAGTTTTCGCGATTGGTTTTCGATTGGCGGGTTCGAGTTCTGCTACATTGCGCCCGATCCCCTGAACTCGAATATTGTTTACTCGGGCGGATGGTACGGCAGCGTGGTACGCTTCGACAAGACCACTGGACAGATTGTGCACGTCTTCGTTCGCGGCAACCAGGACCACACGTCTCAAATGCCGCCGCTGGTTTTCTCGCCGCAGAACCCGCGCGCGCTTTATTTTGGCACGCAATACGTGATGAAGACAACAAATAAAGGCGATACCTGGCAGCGCATCAGTCCCGATCTCACTGCTCGCCCTGGCACGCCAATGAAACCTGAGGGCGGTAACTCCGGTGGACACGAACTGCAAGACGAGTCTTCGGGTTACGCCACCGATGAGCGTGAAAAGGACGCTGCGCAGGAGCAGGCTCCACGGGGACGCATGGCGCTCACCGCACTCGCGCCTTCGCCCATCGCTCCCGCCATGATGTGGGCGGGGACCGGCAACGGGATCATCCAAATAACTCCAGACGCCGGTATTACCTGGCAGAACGTTTCGCCGCCAGATCTGAAACCCGAAACGATGGTGAGCATCATCGAGCCGTCCCACTTCGACGCGTATACCGCTTTTGTTGCCGCGATCAATAATCGCGATTCGACGCCTTACATTTATCGCACTCACGACAGCGGAAATTCCTGGCAGAAAATTACGGAAGGACTCGAACCCGGCCGGATCGCGCGCGTGGTACGCGAAGATCCCCAGCGCAAAGGCCTTCTTTATGCGGGTACAGAGAATGCCGTATACGTTTCATTCGACGACGGCGATCACTGGCAATCGCTGCAGCTGAATCTTCCCACATCAGCCGTTCGCGATTTGGCCGTGCATGATATTGATCTGGTTGTCGCCACGTTCGGCCGCGCTCTTTGGGTGCTTGACGATCTTTCTCCGTTGCGGCAGGCCAGCACGCAAATCGCAAGTTCCAATGCCTATTTGCTGCGGCCCGCAATGGCTGTTCGCGTTCGCTGGGACAACGACCAGGAAACCCCGCTGCCTCCTGAGGTTCCCACGGGACACAATCCTCCCGACGGCGCGATGATTTATTACTATTTGAAATCACCGTCCCCGTCGGCCATCTCGCTTGAAATCCGTGACGCCGCAGGAAAACTCGTCCGTCGTTTTTCGAGCGAGCCGCCCCCACCCGACAAAACGCTCAAGAACGTTCCCGACTATTGGTTCGCCCCGCTCGTAGGCATTCCGAAGAATGCGGGACTCAATCGATTCGTATGGGACCTGCACTACGATCCCCCTCCCACGCTGCAATACAGCTACTTTGGGAATACGCTCGATTTTGTGGAATACACGCTCTCCGGCCACGCCATCGCCGGCGACACGCCGCGCGAGCAGACGCTCGGTCCGTTGGCAGTTCCGGGCGAGTATAAGGTTGTGCTCACGGTCGGTGATCAAAAACTTACGCAGCCGCTCGCGATCACACTCGATCCGCGCGTCCACGTTTCGCAAGCGGACCTTGACTGGCAATTCGAAACAACCATGAAGATCGAAGCAGGATTGAAGTCCAGCTACGGCGCGTTCGGCGAGCTGGCCGCGCTGCGTAAGGAAATTACGGAGCGCAAGAAGAAGCTCGAATCCAACGCGCCAGCCAAAGATGCGGCGGCCGCGATAAGAGATCTCGAGATGCAAGCCGACGCCATCCAGGACGGCTCGCCCGCGTCACCGGGGATCGGGCCGATCAATCGCGATCTCGCACGCGTGGCGTTCATGGTTGAAAGCGGCGACGCGGCTCCGTCCGGCGCCGCGCAATCGGCCATCAAGGAGTCTTGCAGCGGACTTACGAAGCATCTGGGCGAATGGCGTGCGCTGCAGACGCACGCGCTCCCGGTCGTGAACGCGACGCTTGAAAAGTACAAGGTTGCTCCGCTGCCGCTCGCAAGCACGGGCACAGCGAAAACGGCCGACGATCCTCGCGGCGACGCCTGCCAACCGTAGTTAGTCCGTTTTTGTTTTGTTGTCGTGCACAAGGTTCGAGGAGTGAAACAAGCCGTTTGTCCAAGGTGCCCACACCAGACCGTTGCGTAAGTCGGGTCCTGAATTCAACGGCAGTTAGATTGTCCCTAAACCGAGGACTATCACTCCTCGCGAAGAGCGGCGGTGGGGTCCAGACTTGCCGCCCGCCATGCGGGTAGCCAGGATGCCGTGGCTGCCACGATGAAGAACAATAGCGACATGGTTGTATAGGTTGCGGGGTCGGTCGCCTTAACGCCAACCAGCATCGTCGCCATCCCGCCGGTGAGGACGAAAGCTGCAATCAGACCGGCGGCGATGCCAATGGCAGTAAGACGCAGTCCCTGGCCGACAACCAGTTGGAAAATGTTGCCCGGCTGAGCACCCAAGGCCATGCGAATGCCGATTTCCGCGGTACGCTGTCGCACGATGGTCGCAAGCACGCCGTAGAGTCCGACGCCCGCGAGCAACGCTGCGATTACCGCGAACACTCCGATGAGGAGTAACGAAAATCGCGTGCCGGCTTGTGCCTTTTCCATTACAGCGTCCATGGGCTGCATGTCGGTGATCAGGAGGTGCGAGTCGAATGCCTTGATTGCAGCGCGAACGTCGTTCGCGTATTTCGATGGGTCGGTTCCAGCTCGGAGAGCCCAGTGATCGGCGGCCCCGGAGCCAACGTACGCATCGGTAAGATAAACTTGCTCGCGCCCGGGCTCGCTCAACGATACACCGCGCTCGTGGGCGACCACGCCGATGATGTCGACCCATACGGGTTCGGGCGTTTGAATGCGGATAAGAATGCGCTTGCCGACGGCCGATCGAGTTGGAAACGCGCGATCGGCCAAGATTTTATCTACAACGACATCGGTGTGACCTGGCTGGTTGTCTTGGTCGTTGTATGTGCGGCCCTCGATCAGAGATGTGCCCATGGTTTCGAAGTAGCCGGGAAGCACGATTAGGGGATCGACTGCCTTGTATTTGCTCGCGTCGGCGAGTGCTTCTTCGGTGCCCCAACGAATCGGGCTGAAGCCACCAGTGAGAGGAAATGGATTTGCGGCGGTCGCGCTTTGAACGCCGGGGATGGCGCGCAGCCGGTCTTCGAGCTGGCGAATAGCGACGGCTCGTTCTTCCGGCTTCTGGAGAAACCGATCGGACTGAACCTGAAACGTGAGTAGGCCATGAGGATTGAACCCGGGATCGATGCGCTGCAATTCGAGAAAGGTGCGGACCATAAGTCCCGAGCCGATGAGAAGTACGTAAGCGAGAGCGACTTCGAGGCCGACGACGATCTTGCGCGA
>Ga0209234_1000638_pt1 | contig 12463 bp, 11 predicted proteins | sample GraSoi013_1_20cm_2_FD_185816 | JGI IMG/M metagenome (GOLD analysis project Ga0209234, IMG submission 185816) | Grasslands soil microbial communities from the Angelo Coastal Reserve, California, USA - Sample 08_20_2013_1_20cm (SPAdes) (version 2) | ecosystem: Environmental > Terrestrial > Soil >... | reverse complement strand
GGGCGCACTCAGCCAGGCCGGCCTGAACGACGGAATCGCCCATCTCGCGCATCTCGGCGGCGTCGCGACGGCGCTGCTCTATCTCAAGGGGCAGGACTGGCGGGCAACGCGCGGCGAGGGACGGCTCAGGCAGATGGCGGAATCGAGCGTGTTGGTGAGTCAACCGCCACGTGTGAGCCGCAGCGGCAACATGCCGCCGTCGGCGCAGCGCACCAAATCGCGTGGCGAACCGGATGCGCGCGCCAGCGCTGAAGTCGACCGCGTGTTGGACAAGATCAGTGCAACCGGCGTCGAGAGTCTCACACCCGCCGAGCGGAAGTTCCTCACCGAGTTCAGCCGCAGGAAGCGCACGCCGCCCAAGGCTTGACGCCATGATCGGGCTGCTACTGTCAGCGCTGGCCCTGCAATCCGCACAGGTCGATTCGCTGATGGCGGCGGGCCGCGCGCTCTTTGCGCAGCGCGTGATCGGCCGCTACGCCGCGCTCGAGGATTTCCGTGCCGCGGCTCGACTCGCCCCCACCGACCCTGAGCCGTGGTACTGGCAGATGAAGGTCGGATTCTATTTGCGCAGTGAAGACGGCGACTACATCGCGCGCGAAGCACTCCTGGGGTTATTCGCTGCTACTCCCGACTACAATGACGCCTGGGCGAGATTTCGGGACGTTTATCATGATGTCAAGATCTGGCGCCGCGCGGAGCGCGCGCTTGCGAAACATGGGGAGCAGCCGGCTGCACTCGAGCACCGCGCGGAGCTGCTGATCGCGCTGGGTGACGGGCGGCGCGCGGATTCGCTGCTCGCGGTGGCGACGACGCACGCCCCTGTAACCGCGGCGACATGTCTGCTCCGCGCCGAAGCGAACTTCCTCGCGGGTCGAAGGCAGGCCGGATTCGCCTGGCATGATTCGGCGCTCGCGCGCGCGGATGACGACTCGACCGACGCGCTGTGGGGAGAAGCCTGGCTCATCGCCTCACCCGATGAGGTCACCCGTCACACGCTGACACCCCGAGGTTATCGACGAGTCTTTTACAAACGGTTCTGGCAGCAGCGCGACCCGAACCTGTTGACCCCGGAAAACGAGCGCCTCGAAGAGCATTACGCGCGGCAGGCAGAGGCGCGGCGCACATATCGGCTCTCGCACCCCCAGCGCTCGACCTATTATTCGAGGTGCGCTCGCGCCCTGAAGTACTACGAGGACCGCCAGGAGCTCAAAGCGCTCGCGGAACAGGGAGCGGTTTCGGTCTCAAGCCGGGTTGCGACGCTACCCGTCGAAGCGCTCCAGGACACCGCGCTGCCGCTCGCGGCGCGCGCTGGGCTCACTGCACAAGGGTTGATCTACCTCCGCCATGGCGCTCCGGATCGCAGAGCCAACTGTGTGACGGACTTGGCGCGTTCCGGCTTCGCTCTGCCTAGGTGCAGCAGTTTCCTCGATGCTGAATCGTGGATGTATTTCACACCTGACGGTCCGCTCAACATCCCATTCGGCAAAGGAGAGTACTTCCAACCGGTAACAACCGAGCAGGTTCGCAACGCGCGAGTCCTGATGCACACCGACCGCACCACGCTCCCCGCTCCGCTCATCACCCATGCCTGGAGCGCATATTTCAAGAGCGCTGCGGCCGGATTGACCGATGCGTACTACAAAGCGCGCGGCGATTCCGCGGCCATCGTGTTGTGGGACGCGAATGGCACGCCGACGCGGGCCACGGGGCGGGGCCTGCTGCAGTTGACCGTGCCGCCCGGCGGGTACGATCTCGGACTCGACGTCGATTCGGCGGGCGTGCTCGGCCGCATTCGCCGCGACGTGACGGTACAATGGTTTTCGCCGCTGCGCCTTGAGCTGTCGAGTCTCGCCCTCGCGCCCATAGACCGCAACACGCCGCTTCCAGACCGCGAAACGACGCTGCGCGGCATGCCGGCCGACCTGTCGTATCCCGCCGGGACGCCGCTCGCCGCCTACATGGAGATCTACGGACTCGCAACCGATCCGACGAGCCGATCGCATTACCATCTGCGGTACAGCTTCGAGCCGGTGCGATCCGTGTTCGCGCGGCTGTTCGGCGGCACCGCACGACCCATCGTCTTCGAATTCGACCGCGACGCAATCGGTGCAACGGCGACACAGCAGCTCGTCATCGAGCCCGACCGGCTGCCGCCCGGGCGTTATCGCGTCACTGTCGCGGTGACGGACCTGTCACGAAATGTCAAGTCGGAGTCGGTAGCGCTCGAGATTGCCATCCGCTAACGGGCTTCCCAGATTGGGGCGGCGCGCGCGCGCGCTAACGCTCCATGCTCGTCAATCTCATTCCGGAGTTTCTCTCCACGCTGTCTGCCGCGGATCGCTCAGCGGCCTACCACGAGTATCTCGATCGCCATCGCCCCATTCTGGGCGCGTATTGGCAGAACTACGTGCTCGACCCCGAGTCGCCGCACGCCGAGCCCATCATCGAAAACGCGCTGCGGGCCGATCGATCCGACTTGAAGCGCTTGCTCGAAGACGTGGACGTCGTGGCCATCGCGGAGGATGGGCTCCGCCGTGCGACAGAGATCTTGGAAGCGGACTGTCCCGTCGACCTCTATCTGATGGTCGGCGTCGGCGCGGCGAATGCCGGCGAACTGGTCGTCGGCGGCCGCGGCGTCGCGTTCGTCTGCCTCGAGCACTTCACGGGACGCGCGAACGCGCAGACCTACGGCATGGGACTCGGGCCGCAGCTGTTGCCGCTGTGGATCGCGCACGAGGTGGCGCATACGTTGCGCTACACCTCGCCGTCCAGCCGCGCGGCGCTCCGCCGGCTGGTGGACGAGTTAGGCGGCTACTACGACGGCTGGGAGCTGGGATCGCGCGCCACGCTGCGCGAGCTCGTCGTCAACGAGGGCGTTGCGATCGCGGCGTCGCAGGCGATCGCGCCGGGGTTCGACCCGTGGGAGTACTTCGGCTACAATCGCCGCCAGTATCGGCGGCTGCGCGAGCTCGACGTCTTCCTGCGGCGCGCCGCCGCGAATGACCTCGACAGCTCCGGGCTCGGACTCAGGCTCCGCTATCTCTCGGGCGGGACGAGCCCGGCGGCACGACTGGTGGCCGGCAAAGTGCTTCCCGAGCGCTCGGGCTATTACCTCGGCTGGCGGCTGGTAGAGAACTATCTGGGGGAACACGGCGCCGCATCAACGGTGCGGGCGGCGGTGGAGGAGCTGCGGCAGGCGGACGACCGTGCCTCGGGAATCCAAACGGCCTAAGCCGACATCAGGTGAAGAGACCCCGGAGCGCCGCCGCAACCGGCCGCTGCGGGAGGTTCTGGACGAGCTCCTGAACCACGCCCGCGAAATCGCCCGCCGCGCCAAGGCCATGACGCCAGCGGAGCTCGACTACGCTCAACAGCGGCTCGAATGGCTGGCCGACGAGGTCTGGCGGGTGGCAACCGGCGAGGCGCCTCCACCCGAGTAGATTCCCTGCATGGGTACTCGCGGCGATTTCAAGGTAGCCATCACCAAAGAAGATCTCGTCTTCGCGGCCGCGCACTTCATCACGTTCGCCGGCCACCGCTGCGAGAAGCTGCATGGCCACAACTACCGCGCCAGCGTGGTGGTTGAAGGCGGACTCGAACAGGACAGTTGGTTTGTCGTCGACTTCTCGGCCGTCAAGAAGCTGATGCGGAGTCTCACCGCCGAGCTGGATCACCGTGTGCTGCTGCCGCGCGACAATCCGCAACTCGCGATCTCCGAAGCAAACGGCAGCGTGCACGTAGCCTTTGCCGGGCAGCCGCGCTACGTCTTCCCGGCCGGTGACTGCGTCATACTGCCGATTCCCAACACCACCGTCGAAATGCTGGCGCAGTATCTCGCCGGACGTGTGCGCGCCCAGCTCGGCGTGGCGCGACTCAAGTCGATCGAAGTCGAAGTGGAAGAGAATTTCGGACAGTCAGCCAGTTACCGTGAGATCCTGGACTAAGCGATGGCACAGCCCTCCTCCTCCCCTGCTCCCCTCTCGTCATCTGAAATACAGCAACGATTAAAAGCGTTGCCCAACTGGCGACTCGAGAACGGCGCGATCGTCCGGGAGTATCAGACCGATGGCTGGCCGACGACCCTCATGCTCGTCAACGCGATCGGCTTCGTCGCCGAAGCGGCGGATCATCATCCCGACCTCGCCGTGAGCTGGGGAAAGGTCGGGGTGAAGCTCTGGACGCATAGCGCCGGCGGCGTCACGGCGAGTGACATGGAGCTGGCGCAGTTGATCGAGCAGACGGCACTGTGGCGGCCGCCGGCGGGTGGGAACAGCGCGTTGCGTGGCACGAAAAAGAAGTTCGTGGCTTCGTGACGCTCGTCGTCCCTCTCGTTCCGGCGCCCGATCCTTTCGGTACCTGCGTCCGCTTCAGCGGACTTCCGCACCTGCTCTTTCTCGATAGTTCGGCCCAGGGAGCCCTGGGCCGTTTTTCATTCCTGTGCGCTGATCCCGTGGCGGTCGTCCGGACGCCGGGGACCACGGATCCGCTCGAGGCGGCGCGCGAACTGGTGGCCGCGCACCACCGCGAGCCGCTGCCCGGCCTCCCGCCCTTCCAAGGTGGGATCGCGGGGTACGTCGGTTATGACTGGGGTGCGGAGCTCGAGCGCGTTCGTCGTCCGCCACTGGATCGGCTTTCCCGCTCGACTCCGGACGTCGTGCTTGCCCTCTACGACTGGGTCATTGCGTGGGATCACCTGGAAGACAAGGCGTGGATTATTTCCACCGGCATCAACGGAATCGCGCCGAAGCGGGAGGACGAGCGCGCCGAGGCGCGACTCGCGCAGGTCCGGGAACGATTGGCGGCATCGGGCCGCGCGATCGTCGATAGTCCCCGACCGGCGCCCGCGCCGCCCCAATCCAATTTCACACGCGCGGACTTCGAATCGCGCGTCACCCGTATCCGGGACTACATCGCTGCGGGCGATGTCTACCAGGTCAACTTGGCGCAGCGCTTCGAGACCCCCTTCACGGGATCACCGCTGGCGTTATACCGGCGGCTGCGAGCGCGCAATCCGGCGCCATTCGGAGCGTACCTCGACTACGACGGAATGGTGATCGCGAGCATTTCTCCCGAGCGCTTCCTGCGGATCGACGCAGGTTCGCGCGAGGTCGAAGCGCGGCCGATCAAGGGGACGCGGCCGCGCGGACTGACGCTCGCGAAGGATGCCGAGCTCGCGCATGAACTGCAGACGAGCCCGAAGGATCTCGCCGAGAACGTGATGATTGTCGATCTGCTGCGGAACGATCTGGGCAAGGTCTGTCGGACCGGCTCCGTGAGCGTGCCGCGGCTGCTCGCGCTCGAGTCGCACCCGACCGTTCATCATCTGGTCTCGACGGTCACCGGAGTCCTGCGCGAGGACGCCGATGCGTTCGATCTCGTGCGGGCCGCGTTTCCGGGCGGCTCGGTCACGGGCGCGCCGAAGATCCGCGCCATGGAAATCATCGCGGAACTCGAGTGCTCGCCGCGCGGCGTCTACTGCGGTGCGATCGGCTACGTATCGGTAACCGGCGCGATGGACCTCAACATCCCGATTCGCACGATCGTGCTCAGAGAAGGGGAGGCGACGTTCCACGCGGGCGCGGGCATCGTCTGGGATTCGGAGCCCGCCGCCGAATACCAGGAGACGCTCGCGAAGGCGCGGACGATGATCGAGGCGCTTACTTGCCCACGCAGAATGCCGCGAACACACGGTCCAATACATCCTCAGCCGTAATCGCGCCGATCAGATCATCGAGTGCCGCGACGGCCGCGCGCAAATGGGTCGCGGCGGCAGCGGCGTCGACGCCCGACTGTCGGGCGGTCCAGAATCGTTCTAGCTCCTCCAGAGCGCGCTCCAGGGCGGTGCGGTGACGGGCGCGCGTGACGACGGGTTCGACGTCGCCTAGCGCGAGCAGCTTTCCAAACGCCACTTCAGCGAGACGGCGCCGTAGCTCGGGGATTCCGGCTCCGGTCACGACGGAGACGCCTACCTCGCCCGACACATCGACCTTGGTACGGACCGTGACGACCGGCGCCTGAACGTGCGCGAGAAACGCGTTGCGTTCGGGATCGTCACGTTCCTCGCAGAACAGCACCAGGTCGGCAGCCGTGAGGTATTTCCGGCTTACCTCGATTCCCAGTCGCTCGATTCGCTCCTCGCTGTCGCGCAGTCCCGCGGTATCGACGAGGCGAAACGGGAAACCTTCGATTACTGCGTAGGCTTCGATCGCATCGCGCGTCGTGCCGGGAATCTCGGTGACGATCGCCCGCTCGGCGCCGAGCAGCGCGTTGAAGAGCGACGACTTCCCGGCGTTCGGACGACCGGCGATGACGAGCAGCGCGCCTTCGCGTAAGCGCTCGCCCTCCGGCGCGGTCTGCAGGAGGTCGGCGACGCGATCCCGCACGACGCACCACGCGCGACGCACGGTCGCCTCGCTCACCGGTCCCTCGTCCTCTTCGGGAAAATCGATGTCGTACGCAATCAGCGCCTCGAGCTCCAAGATCTCGGCGCGTAACGCGGTCAAGCGGTTCGAGAGACGGCGTTCGAGCTGCTGGAGCGCGCGGCGCCGCTGCACGGGCGAGCCGGCATCGATCAGATCCGCCGTCGCCTCCGCCTGCAGCAGATCCATCTTACCGTTCAAGACCGCGCGGCGGGTGAACTCGCCGGGTTCCGCGGGACGTGCTCCAGCCGCCACCAGCGCGGCGACGGCCGCAGCCGGCACCACCAGACCACCGTGCGTCGAGATCTCCACGACATCCTCGCCGGTGTAGGAGTGCGGGGCGGGAAAGCACGCCGCGAGCACGTCGTCAACCGAGTCACGGGATTCCGGATGGGCGAGGCGCGCGCGAAACACGGTGCGCGGCGGCGAGGGATGGAATGGTTCGAGACAGCGGGCGGCGAGCGAGAAGGCGCCGGCACCCGAGAGCCGAATCAAGGCGAGCGCGCTGCGTCCCGGGGCCGTCGCAAGCGCAACGATGGGATCAGTGAGCAGCTAGGTCTTCACGGGCGCCGGTGTCCGCGCGGCCGCTACCGGCGCCTGACGCTGGCGACGCTTCGCGATCAGGTACTGCTGCGGAAGGCTGAACAGGTTTTGCGAGGCGTAATACAGATTCAGCCCGGCGGCGAAATTCAGGAATAGCACGGTCATGAAGACCGGCATGAAGTACAACATCATCTTGGCCTGCGGATTGGGCGGTACGCCGATTTGTCCGATCTTCGAGAGCGCGAACATCGACAGTCCCATCATGACGGGAATGATGTGATAGGGATCGGCGCGCGAAAGATCCGGAAGCCAGAGGAAGGGCACGCCGCGAAAGGCGATGGTGTTCGCGAAGACGAAGAAGAGCGCGAGCAGCACCGGCATCGGCAATAGCATCGGTAAACAACCGCCGAACGGATTGACTTTGTTCTCTTTGTAAATGCGCATCATCTCGCGCTGCAACCGCTCGGGATCGTTCTTGTGGCGGTCCTGCGTCTCCTTGAGCAGCGGCGCGACTGCCTGCATGCGAATGCCCGACTCCATCGCCTTCTGGTTGAGCGGCCACAGCAGGACGCGCACGATCACGCCGAACAGAATGAGCACCCATCCGTAGGCAAGGTGCAGCCGCTCGTGCATCCAGAGCAGAATGTTGACGACGAATACCGAGACCGGCTGAATGATCGGGCGGAAGATGCCGCCGTACGGATTGGCGTCGTCGAGATCGTGGCCGAGCGGCGAGAGCTGCCGATAGTCGAGCGGACCGGCGTAGACCTGGTAGCGGAATCCGCCCGCGGGTGGAACGGGCATAGTGATCGAAACGGACGCGCGTGTCGCGGCACGCCCGCTGCGCGGTCCACCGACGGCGATCGCGCCGCCGAACGTTTGCTGACCTTCTTCGAGCGCGAGCGCCGCGGTAAAGAAGTACTTGGACTTCACGCCCACCCATTCGAACGGGCCGTCGAGCAAGGCGCGCTGATCGGGACGCAATTTGGAGAAATCGGTCCGCTCGGCCTTCGAGGCTTTCGTTACGACGGCGTAATGGCGGTAATCGTCGAGCGAATCTTTTTCGGCGGAGCGTAGACCGTTCGACAACCCAATCAGCAGCACAGCGCCGCCGCTGCTCAAACCCGTGACGTTGCCGCGTACTTCGAAACGGTATACATCGGGCGTAAACCGATACTCGAGCGTCACCCGCGAGCCGCCGCGCGCCGCTTCGAGATGCAGTGATTGCGTTCCCTGCCCCGCGTACACGACGAGCCCGGGTGCATCAGGAGCCGGTTGGAAATCCCAGTCGTCGAGCGATACGGTGTCACCGCCGGGCACAACGAGGCGATGACGCAAAAACGCATCGCCTCGGGGAACGAGCTGGACAGGCCGCGCCGAATCGCCCGGGGCAAACGATTGGTAATTCAGTAGTTCGGCCGATACGAGGCGGCCGCCCCGAGTCGAGAATCCGAGCCGATACAGGGGGGACGTAACCCAAATCGTACGACCCGTGTCGGCGGTCTGTGTCGGCCGGACGGCCGGACGGCCGGACGGCCCAGCCGCGGTGGCATTGGAATCCGAGGCTTTCGGCACAACGTGACCCGAATCGGCCGTCCGGCCGTCGGGCTGTCGGGCCGTCTTCTTGGATGGCCAGATGAGCGACGGCGCGATCGCTACGACGATCATCAGCGCGATCGCGAACAGTATTCTGCGTTCCGTGCTCACTTACGGGACCGGATCGTAGCCGCCAGCATGGAACGGATGACAACGAAGAATGCGACGCACACCGAGCCAGCTGCCTTTCAGCGCGCCGTAGCGCTCCACCGCTTCGTACGTATACCGCGAACACGATGGCTCGAAGCGACACTGCGTGAACACCAGATGCGACAGCGTGAGCTGGTACCCGCGGATGAGTGTCATCACCGTCAACCGTGGCAGTTGTTGCAGCGTCACGTCACCGTCTCCAACACTCCCGTCAATTCGGCGCGCAGGACTGCAAAGGAGGCGGCGTACGCGGACCGCTTCGCTCGAATCACGAGATCGACGGCTGGAAGGTTTCGCAGCAGGTCGCGGCGCAGGATCTCTCGCAGCCGGCGCCGCAGGCGATTGCGCGCGACCGCGGATGACTGATGGCGCGGGACGATGAGTCCCAGACGCGCGTGACCCGAATCACTGTGACGCCAAACCAGATCGAGATGCTGAGTGCGCCGACGGTGGCTCCCCGCTGCATCCCAGCACGTGGTGAGCTCCGCGCCGCGCGTGATGCGCACGCGGCGCGGGTACCGCTCGCTCGTTTACCGGCTCCGGTGTTTGGATGGAATACTGACGACGAGACGCTTGCGGCCTTTTTTCCGGCGGCGGGAGAGCGTGGCGCGGCCCCAAACGGTTTTCATCCGCGCGCGAAAACCATGTTTATTTATGCGCCGCCGGTTTCGCGGCCGATATGTCGGACCCATAAATTCCTCGTGTAAGGCCGGGAAAGTTACGCGGGTCGTAACACGACGGTCAAGGTTGACTTTTCCACAGGCGGCCCGTACTTTCGGCCCGCCCTTGCTCGACGTCCTTCCCCAATTCGAATCGTAATGGAGCAATCGGTCAACGAAGCTTGGAAGCGTCTCCTCGAGGAAGCGCGACGCGAACTTCCCGAGGCGACGGTGCGCACGTGGCTCGAGCCATCCGAGCCCATCGCACTCGATGAGGGACGTCTGATCCTGGGCGCGCCCGATCAGTTCGCGGCGGAGTGGAATGAATCGAAGCACGCGTCGCTGCTCGCGCGCGTCGCCGAGCGCGTCCTGGGCCGGCCGACGACGATCGTGTTTCGCGTACAGGAAGATCGCCAACGTCGCCCGCAAATGGACTTCTTCGTCGCACCGCGCGAGAGCACGGGGGGCGGTGTCGCAACCGCGTCGTCCGTTGCGACCACGCCGCTCAACGAGCGCTACACATTTCAAACGTTCGTCATCGGCAAATCGAACGAACTCGCCGCCGCGGCCGCGCACGCGGTCGCCGAAGCCCCCGGCAAGACGTACAACCCGCTCTTCATCTACGGCGCGACCGGACTCGGCAAGACGCACCTGATGCAGGCGATCGCGCATGCGGTGCTCGAGAGAAATCCCGAGACGCGGCTGCAGTATTTCGGCGCCGAACAGTTCATCAACGACGTGATCGAATCGATTCACGCCCGCACGATGTCCGAATTTCGCCGCCGCTATCGCAACGACGTGGATCTCCTCCTGGTGGACGACGTCCATTTCCTGGAAGGCAAGGAAATGACGCAGGAGGAGTTCTTCCACACCTTCAACGCGCTGTTCGAGGCGCACAAGCAGATCGTGCTGACGTCCGACCGGCAGCCCAAGGAGATTCCAGGTCTCGAAGACCGGCTGATCTCGCGGTTTGAATGGGGCATGGTCGCCGACATCGGCCATCCCGATCTCGAGCATCGCATCGCGATTCTGCGGAAGAAGGCGGAGCAGGATCATCTCGAGCTCACGATTCCCGATGACGTGCTCCGTTTCATCGCCGAGCACATTCGGTCCAGCGTCCGCGAGCTGGAAGGCTGCATCATCAAGCTGCTGCTCTTCGCGTCGCTCAAGAATCGCGAGGTCACGATCGAGCTGGCCCGTGATGCGCTGTCGGACAAGATCCGCCAGGGCGAAGAGGGATCCGGCTATGGCAGTAGCCAGGCCGCGCCGAGCATCGATCGGGTGCAGGAAGTGGTGGCGCGGCGCTGGGGTGTCACGCCTGAAGGGTTACGCTCCAAGGCGCGGACCAAGACGCTCACCATTCCGCGGCAGATCGCGATGTATCTCGCGCGCGACATGCTGGGAATGCAGCTGGTTGAAATCGGGCAAGCGTTCGGCGGACGCGATCACTCCACGGTCATCCACAGCGTGGACAAGGTGGAGCGGCAGATGATGCGCGACCGGACGTTCAAAGAACGCGTGGAAATGGCGCGGCAGGAACTGTCCGCACTGTAGCCAACAAAGTGAAGTGGGAAACGGCGAGGGATGTGCGGTTGGTGGGGAAAGGCGTCGCGCTATCCGCAAAGCGCCAACAGTCCCAACAACGCGCCAACATCGTGTGATGACGACAGGTGACGTGCTGGTTGCGCTTTAGCGGTATCACCCACATATCCCCGTTGTCTACTACTACTACTAGTAGTTCTATATAGAACAGAAGTAGTAAGACTTACCCCCAATTCTGGAGACGTCGCAGCTCGCATGAAGTTCACGATCACGAGGGAACAGCTTCAGGAAGGCCTCGCTGCCGTAGCCGCGGCCATCCCCGCCAAGACGACGCTACCGGTGTTGGCGAACGTTCTCGTCGAAGCCTCGAAACAGAGTGGCGGGCTGCGACTCTCCGGCACGGATCTCGACATTGCGGTGAGCACGACTGTTCCCGCCGAGGTCGACGCGGATGGCGCCGTGACGCTGCCCGCGAAGAAATTGGTGGACATCGCCCGCGAGCTGCCGTCCGGCCCGGTGCGTGTTACGGCTGCCGGCGAAGCGCGCGTCTCGATCGAATCGGGCCGGTCGAAGTTCAAGCTGTTGGGCCTGCCGCGTGACGAGTACCCGTCATTTCCGGCGGTGAAGTTCGAGAAGGCCTGGAAGGCGGCCGCCGGCGTCGTGCACAAGCTGGTCGGACACGTCGCGTTCGCCGCATCGACCGAAGAGAGCCGACCGATTCTCAACGGCGTCCTCTGGGAGCTGCGTCCCGACCGCATGCGGATGGTGGCGACGAACGGCCATCGGCTTGCCAAGATGGACGTGCCGGCGACCGGTGGGTCCACGGCCGATCTCATCGTGCCGCCCAAAGCGCTGGAGCAGATCCGCCGGCTGTACCCCGGCGATGCCGAGATCGAGCTTGCCAAGAGCGATAACCACATCGGTTTCCGCGCCGGCGGTACGCTGGTCTTCTCGCGGCTCATCGAAGGGCCGTATCCCAATTACGAGCAGGTGATCCCGCGCGAGAACGACAAACAGGCGACCATCGATAAGCTCGCCATGGCCGCCGCATTGCGGCGCATGAGCGTCGTCGCCAGCGACCAGACGCATCGTATTCGCCTGGCATTCTCCGGCGGCAACTTGAAGTTCTCGGTGCAGACGCCCGATCTCGGAGAGGCGCAGGACGAGCTCGCGGTTACCTATGAAGGCGAACCGCTGGAGATTGGCTTCAACGCGACGTACTTGCTCGAGATTCTGAAGTTCATGCCGACCGACGAGGTGCGCTTCACGTTCAAAGCTCCGGAACGCGCCGCGACGATCGAACCGGTCGGCTGGAACGATCCCGCGTCGTACATGGCTCTGGTGATGCCGCTACGGTTGGTGGACTAGCGAGTCCAGCGGAATCACCGGCGGCTCAATCGGTGGAATAATAGGAATCGAATCGTCTTCGGCGGCCGCGTGGGGGACTGGTGTTTTGCCTCCATAGTAGCGCGCTAGAATCAAATCGCGACGCACCAGCATCCGGGCCGGCCGATATGCCGGATTGGATGTCCGCGGCTGCGGCAGTGTCGCCGC
>Ga0209234_1000633_pt1 | contig 12505 bp, 5 predicted proteins | sample GraSoi013_1_20cm_2_FD_185816 | JGI IMG/M metagenome (GOLD analysis project Ga0209234, IMG submission 185816) | Grasslands soil microbial communities from the Angelo Coastal Reserve, California, USA - Sample 08_20_2013_1_20cm (SPAdes) (version 2) | ecosystem: Environmental > Terrestrial > Soil >... | reverse complement strand
CCAACCGCGACGTGTGCCGCCTGTAGCACCCGCGGCAAGCCATCCAGCACCATCGTCGCGCCGACGACGATCTGCAGCACGATCATGAGCAGCACGATTGCCGGACCGGTTCTCCGCGAGCGCGCGGCCCAAATCACCGTCACAATCGCCAGCGAGTACGCGAGCAGCCGATGCGTCCACTGAATGCCGGCCAGTGGACCGGCGGTGGTCCACACCTGCCCGTTGCATAGCGGGAATCCCCCGCATGCGGCCGCCGCGCCGAGATTCGCCGTGAGCGCGCCGAAGAGCACAGTCACGAAGGCAAGGACCAGAAGTGCGGCTGACCCCGGGCGCAAGCCCGGGGATGAACCGAGCGAAATCGTGAGCAACGTCGCCAGCAACAGCATCGCCGTGCCCAGATGCAGAATGACCATCCACGCCGGCAACGCGAGCTTCACGGTGATTGCGCCGAGCAGGATTTGAACGACAAGTAAGCCAAGAGCGACCTGCTCCCTACTCCGTGCTCCTCGTCGGAGCAACCATCCATATGCGGCCAATGCCGTCACCAGTATCATCACCAGCGCTGCGACGAGGCGATGACTCCACTCGATCACCGTACCGATGTCGTTGAGCGGTGGAAACACATAACCGTTGCACAATGGCCAATGTTCTCCGCAGCCGAGTCCGGACCCCGTAATTCGTACGACGGCGCCGAGCACGATGAGCAGATACGTGCAGACGGCGGCGGCCCAGGCGAGTGTCGTGAAGCGTCGCGGCATAGGTCGCGAAATGTATATTCTCGAACCTCATGTCTGCACCTCTGATGCCCGCTGACCGCTGGGGCGAGCGGTTGATCCGGCGGCTCGGCCTGTGGAGCGCGGTGGCGGTGCTGGTGGGCTCCACGATTGGCAGCGGCATCTTTCGCACGCCCGCGAGCGTCGCGCAACGCATCGACGACGTCCCGCTGTTTCTGTTGGCGTGGATACTTGGCGCCATCGTGGTGTTGTGCGGCGCGCTCACCTATTCGGAGCTCGCCGCGGCCTTCCCGCGCTCGGGCGGCGTCTACGTCTTCGTGCGCGAGTCCTTTGGCCGCTTGCCCGCCTTCCTCTTTTCCTGGGCGGAGCTCTGGGTCATCCGGCCGGGCGCGTTCGGCGCGATCGGTATCACGGCCTCCGCCTACACGCTGCGCACCGTCGGACTTTCGCCCGCCGCTATCGTCGCGCACGTGGGCCCGCTCGACATTCGCGCCGAGCAGCTGCTGGGCGCCGGGTACATCCTGCTGGTCGGGACGGTGAACTTCTTCGGCATTCATCGCGGTGCCGTGCTGCAGAACGTGAGCACCGCGTTCAAGGTCGGGGCACTCGGGCTGCTCATCCTGGTGGGATTCTCGCTGGGACATCCTGCGCAGGACATTCCTGGTGGAATCTTCTCGCAGCGCGCCGCGGTCGGTTTGTCTCCGTTCCTGCTCGCCATGGTTTCGATTCTCTGGGCCTATGACGGCTGGGCCGACCTGGCATTCGTCGGTGGTGAGGTGCTGCGCCCGCAGAAGACGCTGCCGCGCGCCTTGTTGATCGGGACGTCGCTCGTCGTCGTGTTGTATTTGGGCGCCAACCTCGTCTACCTCTATCTCCTTCCCATCCAGCAAATGAAGGGCGCCGAGCTGGTCGCGGCGGATGTGGCGCGCCTGGTGATCGGCTCTGCCGGTGTGGTCGTCGTGTCCGCCGCCATTGCGGTCAGCACGTTCGGCACGCTCAACGGCTCGATGATGACCGCGCCCCGCATCTTCTTCGCGGCCGCGGAAGATGACTTATTCCCGCGGGTGATCGCGCGCGTGGATCCGAAGAATCACGCGCCCACGGGCGCGATCGTGCTGATGACCGTGATGGGGATGATTTTCATCCTGATCCGCACGTTCACGGCGCTCGCCGATCAGTTCATCATCGGCATCTGGCCGTTCTATGCGCTCGCCGTGGCGGGCGTGTTCGTACTGCGGCGCACGCGGCCGCGGCTCGAGCGGCCCTACCGCACATGGGGCTATCCGTTCGTCCCGCTGGTGTTTTTGGTGGCGGCGCTATTTCTGCTGGGGAATTATCTCGTGCGCGAAACCGCGAGTTTTGCGGTGGATATCGGGATCATTCTGTCGGGTGTGCCGGCCTATCTGATCTGGCTGTGGTGGGGCCGGCGGGCCCCACCGCCCGCGATTTCTCTGCGGTAAAGCAGAAGGGCGCGGTTTCCCGCGCCCTTCCGGACGTCGTCGCCGTTCCCCCGTCCTACGTTACCAGTTGAACATGTAGCGCACGCCGAGCTGCATTCTCCAGACATCGAGCGTGCTGGCGTTCTTTTGGAACGATTGAGAAATCAAACTATGACCAATGTTCGCGAGTGTATACGTCGGTGCGCCGAAGGCGTCGACCCCGGCCGAGGCCAGCGGCCGCGTTGTCACAAATCCCTGTGAGACGCCCCAGTCGCTATTGAGCAAGTTGGTGAAGTTGAAAATGTCCAATCGGACCTGGAGACTGTTTCCCTTGCCGCCGATCTGCCGGCTAACGTCCTGTGAGACGCTCAGATCCGCGCGAGCAATCATCGGCAGGAATATGGCGTTCCGCTGCGCGTACTCGCCGCGATGGTTCGTGAGGTAGGAGTCTTGGTTGATGAACGCTTCCCAGGCCGTAACCTGCTGCGTGGGCGTCCATACCATGGTGTCCGCGGGGGCGGCGCTGAATCGCACAAATTTCCTGACAAAGTTCATCTCGGTCGTGTTGCGCGGGATGTAAATCAAATCATTGCCCGAAGCACCATCCCCGTTCATGTCGAGGTTGTAAACGTAGCTGCCGTTGCCGGGACTGCGGTCCTCGAAGTACACGCTGATGCTGGTCGTCCCGATACGGAGGAAATCGCGCGAATAGGCTACGGCGCCGAAGACCCGATGGCCGCCGGAGAACTGCGAATTCGCAGCCACCGGATTGTTCGGATCGACGGTGATGGGGTTAGCGGCCCACGAACCGTTGGCGATCGAACCGGGATCGACGGTGTTTCGGCTCGCCCCGTAACTGTACCCTACTTTTGCAAACAGGCCATTGGTGAACGGCCGCTCCAGCGAAGCAGCGACATTCCATGAGTGTCCGATGCCTTGGTTCGTCAGTACCGTCGCGTCGCTGACGTTCCCATAAATCCGGTTTGAGGTCCAGCGAGCGCGACCATCGGGTCCGGTGAACGAGGTCTGCGGAGCAGGCAGATTCGCGTTGATGTACGCAATCCCGTTCACATCCTTCGAGTAGAGATACTCCGCTGTCGCAGTCAGATCCCACGGCAGGCGCTGATCGATTGCGAGATTACTGCGCCAGAGCTGTGGGAACTTGAAGTTGGGATCGGTGAGTGCGAGCTGGAAGCTGGCTGCCGGTGCTCCGGTCACGGTCGCCGGCTTATAGGCGTCCGGATTGGGATTGAAGGGAAACGCCGTGGTGTTGGCCGCCGAGATGAAACCGGTGAGCACCCCTGTGTTGCCGATCTGGTTCGAGATCCACACATACGCCGGCCGTCCGGTGAATACGCCCGTGCCGCCGCGAATCTGTGTGTTGTGCTGGCCGCCCACGTCGTAATTGAAGCCAAGCCGTGGTGAGAAGAGCGGGTTGACCCCCGGCAGCGCGCCGCTGTTGTAGTGGATCGGGCGGCCGCTGGCATCCCGGAATGTCATCGTATCGGCGACGGCATTGTCGTACGCTGTCTTCTTGAACTTCGGCAGGTCAATCCGGAGTCCTGCCGTCAGCGTCAGATTAGGGTTGGGCTTCCATTCGTCCTGCGCATACGCGCCGGAATACAGAACATCGAGCGGCTGCACGGGCTCCGTTTGCCCTGGAATGTTCGAGTAGCGGTACTGAAACAGTCGCAGTGTGACCGGCGACGTCGTACGGCCGGGATTCGCGCGAAAACTATCCGCCGCGGCGTAGAAGTCTGCCAGCGAGTTGAAGACGTAAATGCTTTGCGCGCCGGGAAAGAACACGTTCGTCGAGTGATACTGCTCCACGCTCACGCCGAACGTGACGGAATGCTTCGGGAGATAGAACGTGAAGTTGTCCTGCAACTGATAACTGTGGTAGAACAGCTTGTTCTTCGGCGTAAACGGCTCGAACCCGAAGGTGGTATAGTTCGCGCCGCCCTGAAGAATCTCGACTTCAGGGAAGTACGGCCCGTCGACATTCTTTCGGCTCTCGTTGCTGGTGTTGTATCCGACGATGAGGTTGTTGGACTTGTTACTGCCCAGCGTCGAGTTCCATTCTCCTACGATCGAGCGAATGTTTTCGAGAATCGCGTAATTCGAGCTCGCGAAGTTCAACGACGTCAGACTGGTCCTGCGATTCCCGAGGCCCAACGAGTTCGAGTTTGATACGAGCACATCCGTACTCGAATTCAGCAGGCTGTAGCGCAGGTTGAATTTGTTGTGATCGTTCAGGTTGTAATCGAGCCGCGCCAAGAGCCGGTTCGAGGGCGTCTTGAAATCGTATCCCTGATACGGTCCGGCGTTGTAGCTGAAGACGTTCTTGAGATAGTTGGAAAGCGAGTCGAGGTCAGAGGCGAACACGCGCGTCACATTTGAACCGGTATCCGCGGGGCCCGTGGATGCCCGGAAGGTCGTTCCCGGGTTGGTCTGACCATCGTTCTCGTAATTCCCGAAGAAGAACAACTTATTGCGAATGATCGGTCCGCCGATGGAACCGCTGATGTTGTGGTACTTGAACGTGCCGGGGTTGAACTTGCTCGGTCCTGCTTGGGTGCCGACGAACGAATTATCGCGGGTATTGTAGAACAGCGTCCCACTGTATTCGTTCGTGCCGCTCTTCGTCACCATATTGATCCCGGCGCCGACGAAATTGCCCTGGCGTACATCATAGGGCGCGACGTTGACCTGCACCTGCTCCAACGCATCGAGGGAGATCGGTGCGACGTTGGTACGGTCGCCGGGTTCGCCCCCCAACCCGAACGAATTGTTGAAGTACGATCCGTCCACCGTCATGTTGTTCAATCGGTTGTCCTGACCGGCGAACGAGACGAATGACAGTGCTCCCGACGATGTGGGCTGCTGGGTCGCTGTGTATTGCGGCGTGAGCCGCAGCAAGTCTTCGACGCGCCGGCTGATCGTCGGCAAATGCGACAGCTGCTGCGTGGTCACCGTTGTGGCGGCGCCGGTGCGCTCTGAGCTGAACACCGCGCCGGCCGGAGGCGCCGTTACGGTGACGGGTGCCAGCTCGACCGTCGCGTGTGCCATCAAGAACCGCAGATCCGACGTGACGCCCAGAGTCAAGGTCACCCCGTTCTGGACTTCGGGTCGATAGCCGACCTGGGAGATCGTCACCCGATACGGCCCGCCCACTCGCATGCCGGGAATTGTGAAACGGCCGTCCGTACGCGTCACCCCGCTGTACGTCGTGCCGGAGGGCGTGTGCACGGCGACCACGCGCGCACCCTCGACCGGCGCGCCGGCGGAGTCCGTGGCGATGCCGGCAATCGCCGAAGTCGTCACGCCTTGGGCAGCCACGGCACCCGCAAACACGATCGATAAAACGCAGCTAACGATCCAGCGCATTAGTGGACCTCTCCTTCGAGGAGTCTGCGGAAGTGAACGGGTACGGATGCCCATCGGACCGGAGAGAAAGTGGTCCGCGCGCGAAACCGCGTCAAGGCGCTAGGTGGGCGCTTTTCTCAGCAGATAAAACGCGGCTACACCGACCAGAATATTCGGTGTCCACGCCGCAAGCATCGGCGGCAACACGCCCCCGGCGCCGACCGCTTTCGCGAGCTGGAACATCAGGAGCACGATGAACGTGGTGGCGAGGCTCGCCGCCACACCCCACGCGGCGCCGCTCTTCGGCGACGAAATGGCGAGCGGCGCGCCGAATAGCGCGATCAACAGACAGATAAACGGAATCGCGATCTTCAACGCCAGCTCGACCTGCAGCTTCTTCGCGTTCGAACCACTCCGCATCAGCGCATCGATGTAGCTCCGCAGTTCGCCGTACCGCATCTCATCCGGCGCCTTCGGCTCGGCCAATAAATCCACCGGCCGCTCGATCAACGTGCGTGAATGCAGCGAATCGAACTGGAACGCGTATTCCCCCACCGGCTCGGTGCCGGCGAGATAGCGCAGGGTGCCGCGATGGAGCGTCCAGTGCGCGAGTTTTACGGTCTTCCGGACCTTGCCGCTGTCACTGTAATTGGCGCGCTCGGCGGCCAGCACGATCGTCGGGTAGTCGGCGCCGGTGCCTTCGCGCTCCAACATCAAGTCCATCATCTCACGTGTGCGCAGCTCGAGCGCGCGGATCGCGTAGACCCACCCGCGATCAGCCCGGTACACGAAGTTGTATCGCGAGTTGGTCGAGCGGATCTCTTTTTCGCCCAGGAGCTCCATCCGGCGCGACGTCGCCACCGGCGCGATCTCTCCGAGGAGCAGGCCGACAACGAACGCCGTCCCCGCTGCCAGAAAGAGCGGCCGGACGAGACGGTGAAACGAAATCCCGGACGCCTTGGCGGCAGTCAGCTCGGAATGCCGGCCCAACGAACCGACCGTGAACACGGTCGCGAACAGCACGGCGACGGGCAGAATGAGAAACATCTTCTCCGGCAGGTCGAACACATACGACAGCGCGACCGCCGAGGGCTTGATACCGCGACCCAGATATTGGTCGAGCTTGTCGGTCAGATCGATCACAATGACGAGAATCGGGAAACCGATGAGCGTAATCAGAAACACGCGCAGCCATTCGCGCACGACGTAGCGGTCCAGCGTCCGCAATGCAGTTCTCATTTGGGGATCCAGCCAAACAGTGCGTGCTTCACCTCGTCCCAGTCGCCGCCATGCGCCGTGCTGCCGGCACTGCGCACCGCCCGCAGCATGGGCAACGCGACGAGCAGAAAGATGAGATTCGGTGTCCACATCGCGAAGAACGGCGGGATCAACAACCGGTCGCCGAACTCCTCGCCCCCGATCAGACCCACGTAATAGACCGCGAAGACGGCGAGGCTCGTGCCGATCACCAACCCCACGCCGCCGCGGGGAAAGCGAATCGCGAGCGGCATGCCGAGCAGAGCGAAGACGATGCAGGCGACCGAAATCGCCAGTTTCTTCTGGATCTCGACCTCATACACGGCCGCGCGCTGCCGCGCCGAGCGCACGCGCTGATCGTAAGCGATGTAGCTGGGCGATGGCTGACTGCCGTACTGAAGGCTGGTGGCCGCTGGTCGCGATTGGGGCACCTGCGCCGCGGCCGCTTTAGTTGGTGACACCAATCGCCCGATCGACGCGAGGACGCGACAGTAGAGCGACGGCCCTGGGAGCGTGGAATCGATCGGCACGAACGGCGCGGGCCCGAGCTTTATGGTGCGCCGCAGCTCCGCCTCGACGGCGCTGACGGCTTCGTGCCGCACCCGCTGCTGATCGACGCGCGCTTGCGCGACGACCTGCTCCATGGCGCAGATTGTCATCTCGCGGTCGCCGCGGTACTCGTCGTTCTGCGTCTGCTCGAATCGGTTCGTGACCCCGGCGACTTTGATGCGATTGACCGTGTAAAACGTGCGATTGAAGTGTTCGGGATCGGTGCGCTTCACCTCGTGCACCTCGCCGTCGCGCAACGTCAGATACAAATCCGTGCCGCCCGGGGTATAGGCCATACGGCCCGAGTCGGCCATGATGATCCGGCGCCGGTCGGGGTCTCCCAGATCGTAAATCGTCACATCACTCAGGGTATTGTTGGCAGGATCGATGCGGGCGGCGCGCAGAAAGAACTGACCCGCGACCACCTCGTTGATTACCTGTTCCTTCAATTGAAAGGTCGGCTTCTTGCGCTGGATGTCGACGAGCAGGGTGCGTAATGCGTGGTTGGAACGGGGCAGGAGCTGATCGTTCCACGCGAATGCGATCACCGTGACCGCGGTCGCGCCGCCCAGCAACGGCAGGAGCAACCGTCCGATGCTGATGCCGCTTGCCTTCATCGCCGTGATCTCATTGTCGGCGGCGAGATGACTGAAGGTGTAGAGCACGGCGACGAGCACCGCCATCGGCAGCGTCATCGCGACGATGAACGGAATGGAGAGGCCGAACACTTCGACGATGATGCCCCACGGCAATCCCTTGCCGACCAGATTGCCAAATTGCTTGGCGACCTGATTGACGAGCATCGCGCACGTGAGCGCGGCGACCGCGTATCCGAGTGGCGGGAGGTGCTGCCGCAGGATGTAACGGCTGAGGATGCGCACGGTCGGTCGCGCCATTATATTCGGAACCCCAAGTCTCTACAAGGGATGCGGCTTCACGCCCAGATAGTTTTGCTCGCCGCCACGCTCGTCGTACCCCAGGTATATGCGCAGGCTCCTGTGTACACGTTCGGCGTGCCGCCGCTCGTCGCTCCGCACAATCCGGCGCTCGCGCCGGGCGGCCGGCTCGGCGCGCGCGTGCCGGCAGCATTGCTGGCGCAAACGTGGGCCGCCGGCCTGTTAGCACATCGCCCGCCGCTCTTCGGAACACAGGGTGTCGCTCCCGTCAGCAGTGCCAAACCTGTGAATGCTCCGGGCGGCCGGCCATCCGTCGGTGTCACCGAGGGAGAGCACCGTGGCGTGTTTGGCCAATACGCCGATCTTGGGATGCAGCTCAACCTTCGCTTCGAGCTGAAAGCGGATCAGTTTCGCAATCTCCGCTGCTCATCACAGGAACGGCAGCTCGCTATCTCGGGCTGCAGCGCAGGATTCCCGACGATCAGTCCGAATCCGCAATACGCGATTCGTACGGCCGGCGTCGTCGGCCAGCGCCTGCACATCGACGTCGACTTCGATAGCCAGCGGGAGTTCGACGCGAATAACAACCTCCACGTGTGGTATGAGGGGTTGCCGGACGAGATTCTGCGGCGGGTGGAAGCGGGCAACGTCACATTTTCGGCGCCGCCATCCCGATTCATCACCGCCGCGATTCCCGCCAACAACTTCGGCGTCCAGGCCATTGCCCAGCTCGGTCCCCTCGAGTTCCGCGGCATCCTCGCTCAGCAAAAAGGGAATGTCGTCCAGGATCGCTTCTACACGGTTGGCGCCGTGACCAGCCAACCGCTCGATCGACAAGCGCGTGATCTCGATTATGAGACGGGACGCTTTTTCTTCGTCATCGATCCGGCGGCGCTGCCGGGATATCCCGCCATCGATATCCTGCAGCTCGATCAGGTCTCCCGCCCCGATTCGCTCACCGTCGGGGCGCTTCGCGTATTCAGACGCCGCGCGGTCGCCCCGACGTCGAACGGCAATCAGAATGCGGGCGGCGTGCGGGCCGTGGCCTGCGGACCCGGCCGCAAGGCGATCGACTGCGCGATCCAACGGGAGGGGCCGTTCGAGTGGGAGACGCTGCAGGAAGGGAAGGACTACTACGTCGACCCGAGCGGGACGTGGTTTGCGCTCGCCAACCGTCTCGATCAGAGCGATTACCTCGCGGCCTCGTACATCTCCGCGAGCCGGCTCGACTCGATCGGTACGTTTCCGGTGGGCGTGGATGTCGACACCACGGTCGTGGACACGCTGCGTCTCATTTACGATCCGAAACCCGGCGTCACGGCTGCTTCACCGTCGTTTCGGTTCGAGATCCGCAACGCGTACCGGGTTGGTGGGCGCGAGATCGACCGCAGCAGTCTTGCCGTGGTGCTGAGCGTCAATCAGCGCGAGCGCGGCACGGCGGGCGACACGTATCTGGCGCGGTTGGGGTTGGCGCTCGCCAACGATCCGACGACCTTCGATCAATACAACCGGCTGTTTCCACGGGCGCGAGATCCGAATCAGGGAGATCCGGTTCGCGATCAGTTCATCGTGTTTCCGCATCTGATACCATTCGCCGACTCGACGAAACTGACCGCTGCCGAGCGCAATGACTCGCTCTATCGCACCCCGCGCAGCTATCTCGCGACGCAGGGTCCGCCTTCGGTCTTTGCCTTGCGCATGCATCTCGATGCGAGCGCTTCGGCCGATCGCAGCATCTTGTCCCTGAACAGTTTCCAAGTTCGAGAAGGCAGCGAACGGATCTACGTGCGGAACAGCCTGCTGAGCAGGAGCACGGACTACACGATCGATTACACGACGGGGCAGGTGCAATTCAGAAACGCCGACTCGCTGTTCCAGGGAGGGGCTTCGCAGGTGCGAGCGCAGTTCGAGGAGCGCGCCGCGTTTTCGGTCGCCCCGACAACGATCTACGGACTCGCCGCCAAATACGATCTCGGGGCCACCGGGCAGGTAAACGTGACAGGAATGTTCCAGAATGAGCAAAGCGCGTTCACACGGCCGCCGCTCGGGTTCGAGCCGTCCTCCGGCTTCATCGGCGGTGTTTCGACGCAGCTCCGATTCCAGCCTGACTGGATCACACGGGCGGTCGACGCGCTACCCGGCATTCGCACCAGCGTCCCATCGGCTGTGACCATAAACGGTGAGGTCGCTCTATCGAAGCCTTCGCCCAATCGGTTTGGCCAAGCCTACATCGAGGAGTTCGAAGGAGGATCCGCGCGGTCGATTGCGCTGGCTGATAACGCCTGGCACTGGGGCAGCATTCCGACCTCCATACGCGGTGTCGAACCGCTGGGCATCGTGGGCGCGTTCGACCCGAATGATGCGGCGTTTCTCACGTGGCAGAGCCTGCCCTACAACGTCGCCAACGGACGCTTCGTGCCGGTGCAGTTTCTGCCTCAACAAATCGATCCGACAGTGCGGCTGACGGGCCAGGCGCAATCCGCGGAACCTGTGTTGTGGCTGATGCTGAAACCGGACACGGTCCTCGGGCTCGCGAATAACCGGCCGGCATCGCCGTCGTTCGGTTTGCCGAATTGGGTGGGTCTTCCCAAACACGCGCCGCGCTGGCGCTCGATTACGCAAACGCTCTCGGCAACCGGGATCGATCTCTCGCGGGTCGAGTTTCTCGAGTTCTGGGTCTGGGAAGACGCGACGCGGGTTGCGCGCGCCAACGGGACGACGGTGCTCTTCGACTTCGGCAGTGTCTTCGAAGATGCGCTCGCGTTCGTGCCGAAATCGTTCGCCGTCAGTCCCGACGGCGACACGACGTACTTCGACGTGCGGCGCGCGGGCGCGGGCCGCTTAGATACCGAGCGCGATCCGCGCACCGGCACCTGGAGCGCGACGCTCAACGACGAAGGCATTCTCTCCGATCGTGTCACGGGGGAAGTGGGAATCCTCAATGCGACGACCGGAGCGGTCATCGATACGCTGCCGTTGTGTTCTGCAACCGATCAGAACGGACAACTCCTTCCCTACGCCTTCGGAGACATTCGCTCGCGCTGCGGACGACATAACGGCGCGGTCGACACCGAGGACCAGGACGGCGATCTCGCGCTCGATTCATTGACTGGCGCGCGTACCGCGGAGAACTTCGTCCGCTACGTGTTCCCGATCGGCGACGAGCGCTTCTTCGTCCGCGATGGCGGGATGGTCGAACATCGCGTTCTCGACCTCGGCGGGCAGGCCCATGCGGCGCAGGGCCTGCGCCGCCGCCTGCGGGGTCACCGGAGGCGGGAGAGGTCAGCTCGCGCGGCGGCGGCCGCTGACCGGCCGTTCGCGAGCGATCTTCCGCTGCAGCTGCATGATCGAGTAGATGAGCGCATCCGGTCGAGGCGGGCAGCCGGGGATATATACATCTACCGGCACAATGGTATCAACTCCCTGGACGGTATAGTAGCTATCGTAGAACTCACCGCCAGAATTTGCACATTGTCCCATACTGATCACCCATTTCGGCTCCGGCATCTGTTCCCAGAGGAGGCGCAGGCGCGGTCCCATCTTTACAGACACGGTACCGGCTACGATCATCAAATCAGCTTGTCTTGGACTGGAGCGGAAGACTTCAGAGCCAAAGCGTGAAAGGTCATACTGCGGGGCAGAAGCGGACGCGATCATCTCGATGGCACAGCAAGCCAGGCCATAACCCAGCGGCCAGACGGACTTTGAGCGTGCCCAGTTTTGTGCCCACTGTAACATGTCTACAAGGCTGGTGATTGCGACCGGCAGTTCCTGGTCTCCAGGAGTATACTCATGGGGACCAGAAGCCATAACAATTGGCACTGGTTTACGTCGCGTCCCGGGAACCGACGTTTTCCCATTTTCCGTATTCTCGCTGCTCATAAGGTAAAACTCCTGTGCAAAGGTTTAGCAGCACCTATTGCTCGGTTGGGATATTAGCAGGATATTGCAATCCTCACCCACCTGGTACAAAAACCAGGTAGATAGATGCATAATGAAGAAAAGCGGTTTAAGCGCCTTCTACCTTGTCCCTATTATAGCATGTAGCATAGAAATTGACCAACAGGTAGCAGGCTAGCTAAGAACTTCCTGTTTGACAGACATTTAGAGGAGATATATACTGTGCGCGCACATCAGGGGGAAGTGTCGACATACTATGACGGTATCATAGAGAGGGAAAACAGCAGCAAGCAGGGCCGCGACGATCATAAAGCGCTGGCGGGCATAGAGCGGTAACTGCGCAAGGTCTGCCAATGCGCCGGCA
>Ga0209234_1000631_pt1 | contig 12519 bp, 10 predicted proteins | sample GraSoi013_1_20cm_2_FD_185816 | JGI IMG/M metagenome (GOLD analysis project Ga0209234, IMG submission 185816) | Grasslands soil microbial communities from the Angelo Coastal Reserve, California, USA - Sample 08_20_2013_1_20cm (SPAdes) (version 2) | ecosystem: Environmental > Terrestrial > Soil >... | reverse complement strand
CTGCCATTTCATAATAGAGCTCCCCATCATCGAGATCAACGTATCCCGTCATTGTCTTTGTCATACTGAACTTTCTGCTCGCTAGTTGTTTATCAGTTATTCATATTTATGACGATGCTTATGGCGCTTTCGTGACGCTTCCTCTTCATACTTGCACCAGAGAGACGGAATTATCGGACATGGTGAGATCGACAGGACGGCTCGATCTCACCCTTGTTCAGTTGTTAAGAAGCGCAAGGTAACCATATCCTCCATTGAAGAGATACATAAGCACAGAAACGGAATAATCTTATGATCAAACACATCCACACCCTCGCTGACTACCTTCTCCAGGAAGAACAAACAGCAACAGACGCATCAGGCAGCTTTTTTCTCCTGCTCACCAGGATCGAAGTTGCTGCAAAGAGGATTGCAGACAAGGTAAGGGCGGTTGGGCTTGTTGATCTTCTCGGAAAAACAGGCACGATCAATACGTTTGGGGAAGAAGTACAAAAACTCGATGAGTTCGCAAATCAGCTCCTGGTAGATACCCTGCTTACTAGCGGTGCAGTGTATGCCGTGGTGTCTGAAGAAATGGAGCATCCAGTCTTCGCGCCACCATCCCACGCAGGGGAGTACCTCGTCTACATTGATCCTATTGATGGATCGTCAAACATTGATACCAACTGCCCGATTGGAACCATCTTTTCTGTTTACCATAAAGATGGTGGATTCCTTCAGCAGGGCAACAGGCAAGTGGCCAGCGGCTACGTGATGTATGGATCAAGTGTGATGCTTGTCTATACCTCAGGCCATGGCGTCCAGGGATTTACTCTTGAGCCTGCCAGTGCTTCTTTTGTTTACTCTCATCGCAACATCACTCTCCCCGCGAAAGGAAACATTTATTCGATCAATGAAGCATATGAGACGCTCTACGATGAGAGGACAAGAGCGTACCTTGCTCACCTCAGATCATTAGCAAATCATACAGCCCGCTACGTTGGCTCGCTGGTGGCAGACGCGCATAGAACATTGCTCAAAGGTGGCATTTTTCTCTACCCGCCAAATCGGAAACAGCCTGAAGGAAAGCTACGCCTGATGCTCGAAGTAAACCCCTACGCCTTGCTCATTGAACAAGCGGGCGGGAAGGCCATGAGCGGTAACGGCAAGAGTCCACTGACCATTACGCCAAAGACGGTGCATGACCGCACATCACTTGTGATGGGAAGCAAGGAAAATGTGAATCTCTTCGCTGATTTTCTCAGCGCATAACTAAAACGTTTCTTGAGGGCTTTTCCTGACCCTCAAGTTCAGAGAGGGGGAGGTTGATACATGGCTGGTCACAAAGAAGATACACGCACATATCAACCCATCAATTCTTACGGAGTCATTGGTGATTGCCGTTCTGTCGTGCTAGTAGCCCCAGATGGATCGGTGGACTGGGGCTGCCTCCCGGACTTTGATAGTCCAGCCATCTTCTGCCGGTTGTTAGATGCTGAGCGCGGTGGGTACTTTCAGATTGCTCCCACCGACGGTACTATTCCAGGGTCGCAACGCTACCTACGCGGCAGTAACGTGCTGCAGACGAAATTCTCCAGTATCGCTGGCGAGGTGGTGCTGACGGATTTCATGCCCGTGGAGACATTGAGCGCCTGGCTGGATCAGGACATACATTCCAATACCTGGATGTGTGAGGATGACTCCTTCCATGGTCTTGTCCGGGCAGTCGAATGCACCCGTGGTGAAATGCAGGTCACGTTGACCCTCAAAGTCAGCCCCGATTATGCCGCCTCGCCAAGTGCTGTCTCGCTTGTCCCGCGGAACAGGGGCGCGGTCATCTCTGGTGGGCAGCAGCACGTTGGGCTCTCGATCATCGGCGCCTATCGCGTCTCCGCGTTCTCCCTGAGCGTCTCGCACGAGGACGATGAGATGCACCCCACGCTCATCGCACAGATGACCCTGCGCGAAGGGGAGCGCCTGCTGGTTGCGCTGGGGATGGAAAACAGCGCTGCAGCGGCGCGCCAACTGGTGGAACGTACATTGCCACAGCGCAACTTCGATGCGGAACTGGCGCATACCCTGTACTGCTGGCGCAGCTGGTTGAACCAGTCCACCTACAATGGTCCCTATATTGAAGAGGTCCAGCGTAGTGCGCTCACGCTCAAGATGCTGACCTACGCTCCTACCGGAGCCATCGTCGCTGCCCCAACGACGTCTCTACCAGAGCACCTGGGTGGGATACGCAACTGGGACTATCGCTACACCTGGCTGCGTGATGCCTCCTTTACGCTCTATGCACTGGGCGTGCTTGGTTTTACGGAGGAGGCTCGTGCATTCATCGACTGGCTGCATCGTCTCTCGCCGTCCAAAAGCGAAGACCTGCAGATCATGTATGGCATTCGTGGGGAGCTCGAACTGGTGGAGCAGGAACTTCCGAGCCTCAGCGGCTACCAGCAATCGCATCCGGTCCTCATCGGCAACCGCGCGGTGAATCAGAAGCAACTCGACGTGTTTGGCGAAGTGCTGGACTTGATCCACTTCTATCGGCGTCAGGACGGCTTCGAACGCTACGGTGAAAAGCTAGAGGTGGAGGGATCACTGTGGGCCGTGATGCGCTCACTGGTCGAGCATGTATGCGCTCACTGGCAGGAGAGCGATCGCGGCATCTGGGAGGTGCGCGGGGAGCCCCGGCACTTTGTCTATTCCAAAGCTATGTGCTGGGTCGCGCTGGATCGCGGCATCAAAGCGGCTGAACAACTGGACCTGGAGGCCGATCTCCCCCGCTGGCGTCTGGTGCGCGAGCAGATCCGCGCCGACATCCTGTCGCACGGCTATAACCCGACCCTCGGGGCGTTCACCCAGGCCTATGACGAGCGCGTGTTGGACGCCTCGACCCTCATGCTGCCACTGGTCGGCTTCATAGCAGCAGATGATCCCCGCATGCGCTCAACCGTTGAGCGCATCATCGAGCAACTAACGGACGAACAGGGTTTCGTCTACCGCTACCGCTCGGATGATGGGCTCGCTGGTTCAGAGGGCATCTTTACAATGTGTACCTTCTGGCTGGTGGATAACCTGGCAATGCTGGGGCGAGTCGACGAGTCTCGCTCGCTCTTCGAGCGCGTGTTGACCTATGCCGGACGCCTGGGTCTGTTTTCCGAGGAGATCGACTCAGGTACCAATAGTGCGCTGGGGAACTACCCGCAAGCCTTCACGCATGTTGCACTCATCAACAGTGCACTGAACCTGCAAAAAGCTGAGAGGCGCTTTGTCCAGCGTGAGTATCAAACCGATCCAGTGATGGCTGCTATCCAATTACAAAACCTTACAACCAGGAAACTCCTGGCGTAGAAGAAAGAGCGTTCCAATGAACATTTTCATTATTGTTCTCCAGATCATGCTCGGATCGGTTTTCTTACTGTCTGGTTTTCTTGCCGTCAGGCGGCATAAAACTGATTGGATTGAGATTCCCTTTTCACACAGCCTCTTCAGTAGAAAGGACATGACGATGATGAATACACACTTCGATTCACAAAAACAAGGCGAAATGGCAGCAGATACAGAGACGTTCGCGACCGATATGGTGAAACTCGCTGGATATGGCTTTACCTCCGAGGAAATCGTTTCACTGCTCTGGCTCCGGCAGTGGTACCAGGCGGGAGGTAGTGACCGCGTTGAGCTGGTGCGCCATTGGGAGTTCCTCAAACTCCTGGTTCTCAATGACAAATTGGATGTGTAAGAAGGACGATAAGAAAAGGTGAGGAGCAGATTGAGATCGCTTGAGAAGCGCAAATGAAGACGACTATCGAAAAACTTGATCAGCCTAAGATAGACCGCTCTTCTGCTACGTATCGTAACCTCCAGCCATTTGTCATCCTCCTGGCTATGGAGTGCGCACTCTTCTTTCTAGCTGCCATTCTCCCTTTGCGAGGTCTAGGCACCTCTTCAAGTGATGCGCTCCTCACGCAATTGGGTCTCTGGCCTCTGTTCCCCACCTTTCTTCTTTTCCCTCATTCAGCTGTTTCTCCTGCCTTGCCAGGCTTGCATGGCCCTTTTCTGTACGCGTCCACAATAAGTGGTAAGGATACTGCACTGCTCTTTTGCGCTTTCCTGAGCATTTTTCTACTCTATCTGTTGGCCTTGCGGGTTCTTCCTCGCTCTATCGGTAAACGCTATCTACTTCTTTCAACGCTGCTCCTGGCAATAACCTGTTGCCTCGTTCCGGTTGTCACCTCGTCTGACATATTTTCCTATATCGCCTACGCGCGTATAGGGGTGATTTATCATCTCAATCCATTAACTACGCTGCCAACGGCGATTCGCAACGATCCTATCTTTGCCCACCTCTATTGGATCGGTCAACCATCAGCGTATGGACCAACATGGACTCTGCTTACCTGCCTCATACAATGGCTTGCGGTCACTCTTGGCTTGAAAGGTCTTCTATCGATGGTGCTGGGGCTGCGTCTCCTGGGTTTGACTATGCACCTTGGCTCTACTGCGTTGATCTGGTCAACGAGTGGACACCTGCAGCGCTATTACGATTTTCTTTCAGCAGAAAAACGTCTACGAGCAACGCTGGCTTTTGCCTGGAATCCTCTTCTCCTCTTTGAGGCTTGTGTCAATGCTCACAACGATACGACCCTGCTGTTCTTCATCTTACTTGGCATCTGGTTCCTTGTGCGTAATCTACGGCCTGGATATCCTTTGCGGTTATCACTTGGGGAACTGCTGCTTGCCTCTGCTCTGTTTGCACTGGCAACGTGCCTGAAATTGAATGCACTTGTCCTTGCACCTGGCTTGCTCCTCTTCCTCTGGATACAGCGTCAAAAAATGCTGCACGTTCTCGCTGCTGCCATGACGTATCTGGGCCTGATCATGTTGCTCTATGCACCGTTCTGGCAACACGGTGCTATATTCGGTGTTGTGAAGGTCAATCCTGAAGCCTCGCGCAATATCAACTCACCAGCTGACTTCCTGACTCACCTTTATAATGGCCTTGCGGCACATTTTGGTGCTCGCATAGCTGCACCCATCGGTTCACCGGCCGAGCACCTGTTTCATACTGCAAGTCTGGCTCTTTTTCTTATCCTCTCTATCCTGCTCTGCTGGAGGACAGTCCACAATCCAAAATTCATTAGCACGTTTCCCCGTCTCATTCGTTGGATGGCCATAGCCTGGTTATGCTACTGTTTAACTGGTGCATCCTGGTACTGGCCGTGGTATATTACAACCTTCTTTGGCTTCTCTGCTCTCATCGAAGCGACAAGCGATAGTCAGCAAGCCTTTTCTCGCTTTTTAGCCTGGCCTCCAGTTACGCGTTTGCTTGCTTTTAGCATGCTGAGTTTCTATTGTTTCTCTACATCAGCCTTTTCGCACACTCCTCTTTCCATGCTGCCTGGTTTCCACTGGGCAAATTTCTCTGGCCTGTGGATATGGACTGTACCTCTACTTGTAGCTAGCACATTGGGGCTGAAGAGAATCTATTGTGCACTCTCCAGATCATGGAGCCTCAGATGACTCGTTAGCGTAGGGCTTTGGACGCCTCGACGCCGTCTCTGCTATACCAGGTATTGCTTCACAAAAGATCTTCCCGCTCATGACGGTGTTCATGGCGTTTTAATGACGTACCTGCGTCATACTAGAACTACAAAGGTTGATGTGCAGCCAGTAGTGGAAGGAGCCGTGAGGTACCCACCTCAACAGGTGCGTTTCTCGCTTCATCGTGTGATAGGGGAGGGGACGTCTCCCGGTGGGTCTGGGCGGCAGCAAACTGACGAGATGAGCAAGGAACATTTTCATTCCCCGTTTATGACGATGCTCATGACGTTTTCATGACGTCCCCTTGTCATACTAGAACTACAGAGATTGATGTGCATCCGGTCAGTGCAGGGAGTCATGGGACACCCATTACATGAGTGGACTCACATGGAGCACGTCGGACCGGTGTAGGATGGACTCAGAGCGACAACAAGCAAATGAAAAGATGGTCTTGCACTCGCAGCTCACGGGTTCCAGGTGGACAGACAGCGTCGTCACCCATCTGGACCCCGGGCGGGGGAATCACGAGAAAGGTCGAATCATGGTAAAATACACTTCTTCTCCAGAACGTTCGCAGAACCGCTCCCGGTTGACGATCATGCAGATGCTGCGCTTCCCGATTGTGTGGCTCGGCCTGGTGATGGCAATGGCAACACCCACCATCATTCTGGCAACAACCTGGGCTGTCCAGGCCAAGACTCCTGTTTCCGCCGATCTGTTCATGCAATCGGTGGTCAAGCGCGATGGCGCGCTGGGCTGGCACCAGCTCTGCCCGGCGCTGCAGGCCCAGGAGCCTCTCTCGGTACTTACAAGCCAGGTGCAGCAGCAGCGCAATGCTGAGTCCAGGCAAGGACTGACACTCACGATGGACTATATCGGGGCCCACGCGCGACCGCAGGGTGGACAGATCCGTACGTACGTCGTCACGGCACGCCTCCCTGATGGGTGGGTTGCGCAGCGGACATACATCGTCTCGACACAGACCAGCGGCTGTGTCGATGATGTCAACAACGTTTAGTTCCTGACAAGCAGATATCTTGACGTCGTGATGTAGAGAGAACAATGACGACTTCTCGTACATGGCCAATTGGTACCATGATTTCATGATGTATAGATGAACGGATGACAGACTCAGGATTATTGCATGGTACGAATCTGAAGCGTATTGCGCAGGAAGGAAAGAGCAGATGGTACGGAGTACCTTTACACCGGGTATAGAAAAGCAAGCATCGAACGAACTCGCATACGCAGAGGAAGCTCCACTGAGCGAAACAGAACGTACTAGCCTCCAGCTGTTTGGTGCGAGGCTCGGGGGCCGGGATCATAGACGATACGTCCTCGTTCAGCAGCATGAAACACAACCGGCTCTTGTTTCTCCAGTGGCTCAGCCTACACGACAAGTTGATCTTTTAGCAAGCGACGTTCCATGGGAACGGCTTCCGGGAAAGCACGCAATGACATCCGGGAACGAAAGCGTTCACGCGCCGGGAGGTGTCACCACCTCCATCCAGCTTGAGCGCAGCCATGACGCCGTTTCCTTGAAATAGAAAGGGAACGCTCCTACACTTGCGCCTGTGAAAGCAGGACGCCGTGAGCGAGCGTCTAAAGAGATGGCACACTTATACTACGACGACAATATCATCACATCTGAAACGTCTACACTAGGCAGCGCAGATCCCTTCGCAGAACCGGGCGAGCATGACAGTGGGGTACCCGACACAAGCCGATTTGCCGCGCTCTCCGGCCGCGTGTGGCAACTCATGCAACGCGAACGAGCCTTGCTGATCAGCTTGAGCAAATTTCTTGTGGTCGGAGGGACAGGTGTGCTGGTGAACAGCTTTGTGCTGTTCCTCCTCTTCCAGTGGGTGCATTTGCCCCTGGTGATGGCCTCGGTTCTGTCGGCAGAGTTGGCGATCGTCAATAACTTCTGGTGGAACGACCGCTGGACGTTCAGTCGAAAGCAACTCTCCTTGCGCCGCTTCGCCCAGTTCAACCTGGTGTCGCTGTTTGGCCTGGTTCTCACCACGGGTACCCTGTGGGTCCTGGTCCATTACCTTGGTCTCTACTACCTGGCAGCAAATCTGGTGGGTATCGCCCTGGCGGCCATATGGGGCTTCGCAGCGAACTCGCTGTGGACGTGGGGAGGTGCACGATGAGTACAATCCTACTCCCTGTCGGTCAAGCGATAGTGATGTTCCTGCTCGCCATAGCGGTGGTGTTATCCCTCATCCTGACGATCCAGTCGGTCTATACCCTCTACATCATGCTGTATACATGGGATCGGCCCGAGGCCTCGCGTAAGGCGAAGGCGCCGGCCCGCCTTCTGTCGCCACGCATGTCCTTTACGGTCCTGCTGCCGGCCCGTCACGAAGAGGACGTCATCCAGACGACCATCGAGCGTGTGGTGCGAGCCAACTACCCCCTCTCTCTGCTAGAGGTGATGGTGATCTGCTCGATCGACGACACCGGGACGATCGCCAAGGCCCAGCAGAAGATTGCGCAGTTGCGCCGCAGGGGGGTGACCAACGTGCAAGTGATCGCTTTCAAGAACATACCCATTAATAAGCCCCATGGCCTGAATGTAGGCTTGCGCCATGCGCACAACGAGGTGGTGACCATCTTCGATGCGGAGGACGACATCCACCCGGACATCTTCAATGTGGTCAACACAGTGATGCTGGAAGAAAAGGTCTCTGTCGTCCAATGCGGGGTACAGCTGATGAATTACCAGGACAAGTGGTACTCGGCTCTCAACGTGCTGGAATACTTCTTCTGGTTCAAGAGCCGCCTGCACTACCATGCTCGCCTGGGCATGACCCCATTGGGAGGCAACACCGTGTTCTTTACGCGACAGGTGCTGGAGCGCGTGGGCGGCTGGGATGAGCAGGACCTGACCGAGGATGCCGATATTGGCATCCGCCTCAGCCTCATGGGCGAGCGGATGCGCGTCGTCTACGACGACCGCTACGTCACGCGCGAGGAGACGCCCCCCACCCTGGGCCAGTTCATCAAGCAGCGCACGCGTTGGAGCCAGGGGTTCTTGCAGACGCTGTTCAAAGGCGAGTGGAAGCAGCTACCCAGGCTGGGGCAGCGGATGCTGGCGGTCTACACGCTGGGGTTTCCTGCCATCCAGGCTATATTGGGGCTCTACATCCTGGCCTCAGCGCTCATGATGTTCACCGTGAAGGCTCCGGTGCTCGCGGCCATCATACTGGATCTGCCGTTCTACCTGCTGGCGGCTCACTTCACTCTGAATATCATTGGGCTTTACGAGTTCACCGATGCACACGGGCTCAAGCCGACCTGGAAGACGCCGCTGGTCATGGCGCTGGGCTACCTGCCCTATCAGTGGGTGCTGGCCTATGCCTCCGTGCGCGCGGCGTTGCGACAGTTACGCGGCATCAATAACTGGGAGAAGACCAAGCATATCGGGGCACATCGGGACGCTGAGACTCTAGAAGCGACATTGTCGCCTCAGGAACGCAGAGACGGTGAAACTGCCGCGGCTGCTTATCGCAAGACTGGGACGCTCGAAGCGACATCGTCGCCCAGCTAAGGAGAAATAGATGGACGCCTTTCAAGATGAAACCGTGTCAATATACGACCCGAAAGACGCCAGCAGAACAGGATCGCTTTCCCAGAAGCTAGCAACAGGTGCGAGCGCCCGTTGGGGCGTGCTCGAACGCGTTCTGTTGCTGGTCTCACTGCTCACAGGAGCGATCTCGCATGGCTACCACCTGTTCCTCTATCCACTCTACATCACAGATGAGGGGATTTACATGGAGCAAGCCTGGTCGGCAGTGCGCGAGGGCAGGCTTTCGCCCTATAGCTACTTCTATGACCATGCGCCTGCAGGATGGCTAACTATTGCCGCGTGGGTGAGTATTCTTCCCCACCAGTTCCAAACCTTTGGCAACGCCATCAACACCGGGCGCGTACTGATGCTGCTGGTGCACCTGGCGAGTGTCTTCTTGCTGTTCCAGATCGCGCGTCGCCTCTCGGGGAGCCTCATCGCGGCCGTGGTGGCCTGCTTCCTCTTCAGCCTGTCGCCGCTGGCAGTCTTCTACCAGCGCGAGGTGTTGTTGGACAACCTGATGGTCTTCTGGCTGCTCTTGAGCCTCTACCTGGCGACCAGCGATGATCGGCGCATTCTCACGCCGCTCTTCAGCGGCATGGCCCTGGGGATCAGCGTGCTCACCAAAGAAAACGCCATTTTCTTCGTGCCCGTTGTCGCCTACTTGCTCTACAGCAAGGTGCGGCAGCGGCGCAATTATCGCTTTGCCCTGAGCTTCTGGCTCTTCGGGATGGTGGCAATCATTTCGCTGTACTTTTTGTACGCGGGGCTCAAAAACGAGCTGCTGCCCAGCCATCTCAACTTTAATCTCAACACTCAACCCGCCGACCACGTGTCCCTGCTCTACACCATCTGGTGGCAGCTCCATCGCAGCCAGGGCAGCATTCTGGACCCGCACAGTCCCTTTTGGACGTTCTCCCTGGGGGCGTGGCTGCCCAAGGACAGCTTCATCCTGGTAGGCGGTGCCGTGGCCACGTTGATCAATCTCGTGATCGGTCTACGTGACCGCGTGCGCTATCGTGGAGAGCTGGTCGCCTCGTTGCTCGCGCTGAGCTACGCCTTCTACCTGGTGCGGGGAAGCGTGATGCTGGAGTTCTATGTTGTGCCCCTGGTGCCGTTCCTGGCGCTGAACATCGGCATGCTGGTGAGCCGGATACTACGCGTTGTGCCTGAGAGCCGGCGCGTCCCACTCTTGTCTGGCGTCGCCCGATCTATCATCGTTGCTGGTGCCTTCGCCGTGCTCCTGGTGCCACTGGTGCCCATGGTTACAGGAGGCTATGTGGTGGTGCATGACCAATCCGGCAAGGAGGTGCCGCACGACCTGTACAAGCTCCCACTGACGACACTGCAGGCGCAGCAACTGGCGTTCATTCGCCAGAATATTCCGCCCAGTGCCCACATCATTATGGACGACGACCTGTGGGTGCAGTTACATGACGTGCGCCCCTATTACCCGTTTGCCCACTCCCACTGGAAGGCCTCGGGGGATCCGGCTGTGCGCGACAAGCTCTTCGCCAGGAACTGGCAGAACATTGATTACATTGTGATGTCGAACAAGATGCTGATTGCTATGCAGCAAAACAATGGAGATGGCAGCGAGAACTACATTCTGGAGGGGCTCCAGCACGCCAATCGGATCTGGGATCTACAGCGTGGTGGTATCGAACTTGCAATTTACCAGGTCCAGAAGTGAGTGACTGGACAGAAAGGATAAATACGTTATGGAATCTACGAATACTCCCTGGACAGGGCGAGATCAGCGAGCGGCAGAAGACGAGATCATACTCGAACAGCCGGAAATAGATGAAGAGGATTTACTCGAACAGCCGGCACCGGTAGAACAGAGAAGAGAACAGCCGGCACCAGTACAACAGAGGAGAGAACAGCCGGCACCGGTAGAACAGAGAAGAGAGCCGCCGTCAAGGGTCGAACAAAGAAGAGACCAACCGGCAATTATAGAATCGACGATACAGCCGCCGTTGCCGAAGAACCAGCGACCGAAGGGCCGTAGGAACCGCCGGAATCTGCTGTTGATCGTACTCGGGGTGATTGTTGTCATCTCGGTGGCGTTCGGCATGTTCAATCGGTCTTCTGGCTCGGGGGCAGTGAATACGACAGGTCAGAGCACGCCGCTGCCGTCTAGCACGCCCATTTCAAATCGTGCGACCCCCACGCCGAAAGTGACCGTAACGACGGGAGTGCCGCCCAACGTCACGGCAGGAGCCCTGATCCTGCTCAACCCGGGCATCGTGCGTCCGGGCACCAGTATGGGCGTGAACGGCAGTGGCTTTCATCCCAGAGCCGCAGTCGATCTGGCCATCAAACAACAGCTGTCAGACCAGGGTCAAGTGGTTACCTTTGTCCAGACCGATAAGAATGGTGTCTTCAGTGGCGAACTCAACGTGCCTGCCACCTTGACTGCTGGGTCATTCTTCATCGAGGCGCGTGAGCGGGGAAGCAACAATGTGGCGCGGGCCAGAGGCATGATCGCAGGCGGGACACCCCAGCTCAAATTAGGTACCCAGGTGGGCAAGCCTGGCGACATGATCACCGTCTCCCTCCACGGATTTAGCCCCGGTGAGGCCATCAACGTCTACTGGAATGCGATAAGCGGCCAACCGGTCGCCACGCTGCAAGCTGACGGTGGAGGAGGGGTCGGTCAGGCAAAGGTGCAAGTTCCCTTTGGGGCAGCAGGCGCCAACACCTTCCTCTTTGTGGGCGCAAAGAGCCATTCCCTGGTCACCTCCTCGTTCTACTTGCTGTCGTTGTACCCGTCGGTCAAACTTTCCAACTACGCCATCCGGGCCGATAACCAGATGAGCTTCTCAGGATCAGGTTTCGGACCTGGTGAACGGGTGCTGGTCTTCTTGAATAGTACGAGTGGTCAGCCAGTCGCGATCATACAAACCGCCCAGAACGGCACGTTCAGTCATGGCGGCGCCTTCGTCGTTCCCTTTGCCTTAAAAGGGCGGCAAACGCTCGTCTTTCTGGGGGAACAAAGCGGAACGTCAGTAGCGGTCAACTGGATGGTGGAGCCCTACATGCCCAATGCGCAAGCCAGTACCTATGGGGGCCTGCCAGGAACGACGGTAAGCTTCTACGCGACCGGCTTCGCCCACAACGAGGTCGTGCACGTGTACGTGGGGCGCACGCAGAACAGTACCGGCTCTATGGTGAGTTGCTTCAGCACCGATCAGAAAGGCAATGCCGCAGCCGCTGGGTCGTACGTCGTCCCAGGCAACGCTCAGGGGAAGCTGGTGTTCACGCTGACCGGAAGCAAGAGCGGCGGCACTGCCACCGCAACCATGTCGGTTACTGCGGCTCCGTCTGCGGTCCAGGTACCCACACAGCAGCCGTTCACCTGCCCCCTGGACACAGCGTCGTCGACGTCAACGTCATCAACGCCAACGTCATCAACGCCAACG
>Ga0209234_1000630_pt1 | contig 12523 bp, 6 predicted proteins | sample GraSoi013_1_20cm_2_FD_185816 | JGI IMG/M metagenome (GOLD analysis project Ga0209234, IMG submission 185816) | Grasslands soil microbial communities from the Angelo Coastal Reserve, California, USA - Sample 08_20_2013_1_20cm (SPAdes) (version 2) | ecosystem: Environmental > Terrestrial > Soil >... | reverse complement strand
GGACGTAGGAGCCGTAGAAGATGATCCCGGCGAAGTCCACGTCGGACCAGCGGACGTATTCCTCGATGACGTAGGGCGTGGCCGGCATCGCGTCCCGCACGGTGTGAGCCGAGCGGGAAGCTAGGCGGCGCGAAACGCCGACGCCAGGATCGAACCGAGAGGCGACGCGCCCTACGCGCGCGCGCCCGACACGTGGCCGGCCTGCCCGGTGGGCCGCAACCCGTATGCGCGTAACCGGCGCCACAGGGTGGTACGGCTGATCCCGAGCCGGCGTGCGGTCTCCGCGAGCTTACCGTGCGTGACCTCGAGCGTGTCGAGGATGGCCTGGCGCTCGCGCTCGGCCAGCGGGTGGCCGTGGTGGCCCTCCGGCAGGAACACCGCCTCGCCGAGCTCCATGGAGCCCTGCTTCAACGTGCGCGCCCGGCCCCCGAACGCCATGAGCCGCTCGCGCAAGTGATCACCACGGTGGGCGACGCCGTCCCCGAGCCCTTCGATCACCTGACGGGCCCGCTGGTTCGCGTAGAGCATCCGACCGTACGGGTCGAACACGACCACCCCTTCGCCGAACGTTTCCAGCACCGCCTGACCGAGCGGCGCAAACGCCGGCTGGGGTGGGAGACTGGAGTTCTTCTCTCTCGCTGACATACGTCCTTGCATAGCCGAAGTACCGGGTCAAAGTTCCAGGGAGCACCGACCCCAAAAGAGGTGACCCACAACACGCGGCGACGTCACACCCCCCGGGGGCCGGCGCGCAGTCTCAAAACGAGTCTCTCCCACCCGGGATTGGAGGGAAAGGGTTGTGGCGTACGTGTGACACCCCGCCTAGCGGCGCCGTCCCCGCCGGCCCCGTCGCACCAGGCGCTGACGCTCGCCGCGCGACAGCCCGCTCAGTCCGCGCCGCAGGTCGTCGAGCGAATCCGACCGCAGCGCTTCGCGCTTGCCCCGGAGCACGGTGAACCGCACGGGTCGATCGAACGACGGCACGTCGGACGGCTGCAGTCTGCGGGCTTGGCCTTCCTTGAGGCGCAGCCGCACGACGCCCACACCCCGCTCGACCTCATAGTCCACCGGGACCCGATCGCCGTACAGGTGGACCGACGAGGGCAGCGCCTCGAGCGCGCGCCGCTCACCCTCGGGAATCATGGCGTCGACGTCGAGGGTCAGCCGCGTGCCCAGGAACTCCTCCCACGAGCCGACGCGCGCGAGCTGCGAGGCGACGAGGGCCGCCACGTGGTCCGTGGCCGTGCCGGCGAGCCCGCCCCCCGAGCGGCGCCAGTAGAATCCGACTCGCTCGAGCGCCCGCCGCAACGGCCCCTGGTCGGGGTGCGGCGTCTCACCGGCGAGTAAGGCCTGGACCAGGGCCCCCCGCGCGGCGTCCGCAAGCTGCTCGGGGAACGGATCGGCGAGCGGCTCGACATCGCGCTCGAGCACGAACCCGAAGTACTCGACCGTCCGCACCACCATGAGGCCCTCGCGCCGCCGCTGGCGCTCGAATACGACTGTGGGCGCACCGCGGCGCGCGTGGCGGCGGAGGGCGCGCTCGGGAAGCGTGGTGCCCTCGATGCTCGCGCGTGGCACGCCGAAGCGGTCCGCGAAGTACCGCAGGGTGCCGGCGACGCCTCCCCAGCTGCCGCACACCGAGCCGCGGCTCACGCGCGCCTCGCGCCCGTCCGCCGTCTCCTCGTCGATGACCAGATCGAAAGGCATGATCTTGGCCACCAGATCCGCGAACGCGCCGAGCGTCTTGTCACCGGCGTACGGCAGCCGCTCGGGAAGCGGGAGCTCGAGCTGGCGATACACGGACGCCGTGCCGAGGGCCACATCTTCGATCGCCTTGACGAGGACGCCGCGGCCCTCCGCCCAGGTGTCGACGCTGTCGCGGAACAGATGGCGGGGCAATCCATAGACTTCTCCCGGGTAGCCGTGCTTGTTGACCGCCTCGGCGTACACGTTGTATGCGGTGAGGTGATCGCTGCCGGAGACGACGAGCCCACGCAGGTCCCGCTCCTCGCGGGTCATGCGGTGCAGCGACTCGATGTTCGCGGCGACTGCCACCATCGGAATGAGCTCGGCGTCGGCGTGGTACAAGAGCTCGCCCCACGGCCGCTCCACCGGCATGGCCTCGACTTCGCGGCCGTACTGGGTGAGCCGCCCGTGCTCGATCAAGCCGCGACCGGTGAGGAGCTCCACCGCTTCGCGATACGCCTTGCGGTCGAGCGGCACGGGCAAGTCGAGGTCGCGCGCGTCGACGCCGAGCGCCGCGCACGTGATGGCCACGCGCTCCGCGTCGCCGGCGAGCTGGAACTCGGGCGGGGTCGGCTGGAGCTGCTCGAACACGAGGTCACGATCGCTGAGAATGTAGACCTCGCCCGCATCCACCCGCCCGTGCACGCGGCCCGCCATTTGGAGGATCTCGTTGGCGCCCAGGTAGAGCCGCGTGAGCACGTTGCGGCCCCGCTCCACCACGTTGGCGTAGCGGGCGTCGTAGATCACCACGGTGTCCAGGCCGCGGATGTTCAGCGCCGATTGCCCGGCCGCGGTCATCGCCAGGAGGAAGGGCCGTCGCACGTGCCCGTCGAGGAAGGGCCGGATCACCCGGATCGGCTCACCCCCGTGGTAGAAGGCGGTGGGCAATCCCTGCCAGCGGCTGCCCACCTCCTTCGCGATCTGCTCGACCTCGGCGCGCGTGGGGACGAACACCGCGACGCCCCGCCGCTCGCGCAGCACCCGCTTCATGAAGCGATCGTCCAGGAACTGGAGCGGCTGCTGTGGCAAGACGCTTACGCGGGCGGCCTTCGCGGGATCGAACGCGCGGGTCTCGAGCACCTCGACGGATCCGAGGTAGCGGGCGTAGAACGAGGGGTCGACCGTCGCCGACAGCCAGACGAAGCGGCAGCCGGCCCGCTTCCCGAGCGCGAGGCACAGCTCCAGCTCCGCGGAGGTCTGATGGATCTCGTCGACCACCAGGGTGTCCCGCGCCGTGATGAGTCCGTCCTCGAACCAGCGGCGCGCGATCCCCGTCGTGACGATCACGACGTTCCACGTGGGGGTCTCGGGCGTCGCCTCGCGCTCGCGGTTCACCACGCCGACCTTGAGCGGCGCCGCGAGGACGGTGGCCGCGATCGGACGGATGGCGAGCGTCTTGCCGGTGCCGGTGCCCGCGACGATGCCGAACCCGCGCCCCGAGACCGCGAGGCGACGGATGTCGTCGCCGTGCTCGCGCGCCAGCAGCGTGTCGATCTCGAGGCCCATCGCCAGCTCGATCGTCTCGCAGGCGGCGCGCGTCGGGGCGATCACGATCACGCGCCCGGTCGCGGGCTCGGCGGCGAGAAAAGCGGTCGGATCGGGGGGAAGGAAGTGGTCGCGGGACAGGCGCACCGTGGCAATATAGAAAGACCCGGAACGAAAAGCGGGAGGCGTGCGCGCCTCCCGCTCCACATCTCAACCGACCTCCGTCGCTCAGTACCGATCGTCCCAATGGCGCCGATGGTGGCCCGTTCAACCCGATGGCGGTGCGTCTTGCCGCATCAGGCGCAGGACTTCACCCGGCTCGGCGTGGCGGCCCAACGTCTTTTTGGAGAAGATGCGGCGCCCGTCCACCTCCACCTCGAACACGCCGCCCGACGACTGGATCAGCTTCACGTCGGCATGGGGATAGGTCTTACGGATCTCGGCCGCCAGACCGGCGGCCCTCGGCTCGTAGTTTCAGACGACGCAGTATTCAATGGTGACACGCATGTCGTAAACGATAGTGGCGCTTGACACGCTGCGCCAAGGGGCCGACTTTGCTCCGGGCTTGCCATGAGTTCCCTCTCCCGCCTCAAGGCGTCGCCGGGCCTCTTGATACGCGCGCTCGTCGCGCTCGGCGCCGCCGCGGCGATCGCCGCTGCCGTGGCGGCATACGCCTCGGGACGCTCGGCGCTCGGAGCGGACGTCGCCGAAGAGCTGGTCGTGCTCGTGATCGTGGGCGCGCTGGCGCGGCGGCTCGGCATCGCCCTCCCCGGCAACGGCTTTTCCTCCTACATCCTCGGCGTCGTGGCCTACGCGACCCTCGACCGCGGTTGGCCGTTCGGCGTCGTGGTCGGCCCGGTCGCGATGCTGGCGGGTGATCTGGCGTTGCGCCGGCTGCCGCTCGCCGCCGCGCTCGACAACGCGGCGCATCTCACGGCCGGCGGGGCGGTGGCGGGCCTCGTGTACGAGGGGCTCGGCGGAGCGACCGGTGCCCAGGCCATCGCGGCGGCGAACCTCTTCCCGTTGGTCGTCTTTCTGCTGCTGCTCCCGTGCGTTGTGAACGCGACGTTCTACCTGGAGCTCGCACTGGGACGCTCCCTCGCCTGGGTGGACCCGCGACTCACGGCGCGCTGGGAAGCAATCGTATACACCTACTCCGCCGGCCTCGCGCTCGGCTGGCTCGCGCTGCTCCACGCGAGCGTCGACACCGCCGCCTTCCTCGTGATCGGCGCCGGGCTCGCTGGCGCCACAGCGGCGACGTTCTCGGCCGTGCGCCGGGGCGTGCGGGCGGACGAGCTGGCCCTGATCCAGGGGCTGGGCCAGGCGATCGCGCACGACATCAGCCTCGCGAAGAGCTTTCCGCGGATCCAGGAGCTGACCCGCCGCCTGGTGCCGTGGGAGCACATGGGGTTTGCGCGCTACGACCCCGCGACCGACGAGATGGAGCTCGTCGCCGACACGGCGGCGACCGGGGGGGGGAAGTTTCGCTACGATGCCAACGCCGGCCTGACGGGCGAAGTGCTCCGGCTGCGGCGCCCCGTGGTGGCGCGCGCCCTGGCGCGCGAGCAGGTGGTCGCGCCCGGCCGGGAGGAGCCGGGATCGGAGGTGCTGGTGCCGCTGTACCACGCCGCGCAGCTCGTCGGCGTGTGGAGCGTGCGTCACTCCGATCCGGCGATGTACCGCGATTCCGACGGCGATATGCTGGCGCTCCTGGCGCCGCAGCTCGCGCTCATGCTCGCGATCGAAGGCTCGGTCCACCCCGTCGTGGGCGCGTCCGACCGGACCAGCTCCTACATCCAGACTCTCACCGCCACGACCCAGGAGATCCACGCCTCGAGCGAGGAAGTGGCCGCCTCCGCGCGGCGGGCCAGCCACGGCGCGGCGCAAGCCGCCGGCCTGGTGAGCGCGCTCGCGCGCGACGCGATGGAGCTGGCCCAGCACGCCGGCGAGGTCGCCGCGGCGGGTGACGAGACCCGCGCGTCCGGCGCCCAGATGGAGCAGACGACGGAGAAGGTCCGGCTCGCCACACAGGCGGCCGTGCGCCGCCTCTCGGATCTCGGCGTGACCACCGAGGAGAGCACGCGCGAAGTCCGCCGGTTACGCGACGTGGCGGAGCAGGTCGAGAAGTTCTCCGAAACGATCGGCTTCATCGCGAACCAGACGAACCTGCTGGCGCTCAACGCGACCATCGAGGCGGCCCGCGCCGGCGTCCATGGCCGCGGCTTCGCGGTGGTCGCCGACGAAGTTCATAAGCTCGCGGAGGAAAGCGGGCGCGAGGCCCGCAACGTCGGCAAGTCGGCGCAGGATACGCGCCGGGCGTTGGACCGCGCGGCGCAACTGCTCGAGCGCCTCCGCGGGGACCTGGGGGAGGTGGTCCAGGGCTCGACCGACTGGGTCCAGGACCTGACCCGTATCGCCGAAGCCGCCTCCAGCACGGCGCGGGCCGGCAAGCGGGTCGCGGACCTGGCGCACGGCATTCGCGAGCGGGCGGGCAAGATCGGCCGGTCGCTCGAGGAGGCCAAGGGCGGCGCCCACTCGTCCACTCAGGAAGCGGAAGCCGTCGCCGCCGCCGCCGCCGAGCAGCTGCAGGCGATCGAAGGGCTGGCACGCGGAGCCACCGAGCTGGCGGCGCTGGCCGACAACCTCGCCAGGGCCGTGCGGTTCGTCCGCGGCGAAAACGGGCGTCAGTAGGGCGTGATGCCCGTCACCGGGAGCGGCCTCCGGGGTTTCAAACCGGAGGCCGACTTGTTACCGTAGTGCGACCTCAAGAGGGATCGGCCGCTGGTGCGCACGCTCGCGATCATCCTCGTCTCGGGAACGGTGCTGGCCGGCGCTCCGGCGAGCCTCGATGCGCAGCGCGCGCACCAGTTCGAGCTCGGGGCCTTCGCGTCACTGGCGCGCTACGACCAGGTGTTCAGTCTCGAGAACCAGGTCGGCGGCGGGGCCCGGATCGGCTACTTCTTCAATAACGTCTTGGGCGCGGAGCTCGACGGCGGCTATCAGAGTCTCACGCCGCGGGCGGGCGGTGCGTCCCCCACGCTCGCCGTTGGCGCCGCGAGTCTCGTCCTGAATTTCGGCGGCGCCCGCAACCTCTTCTATATGCTCGGCGGCTATTCCCGCCTCGACTTCGAGAAAACCGCACCGTACCGCTTCACCGACAACGCGATCCACGGCGCGCTCGGCGACCGGTTGTTCCTGGGCGATCGGGCTGCCCTGCGGGTGGAGGTGCGGGGGATCTACGCACCCAACACTGGCCTCGCCGGGGCCGATTGGGCAGGTCATGTCGTCGGGTCGGTCGGGTTGTCGGTGTTTGCCGGCGGGGGCCCGGCGACCGACTCCGATCGGGACGGCGTCCCCGACCGGCGCGATGCCTGTGCCGACACCCCCGCCGGAGCGACGGTGGACGCGCGCGGCTGCCCGACGGACTCCGATAGCGATGGCGTGCCCGATGGTGTCGACCGCTGCGCCAACACGCCCCGTGGGGCGCACGTCGATGCGACCGGCTGCCCCACCGACGCCGACCACGACGGCGTGCTCGACGGCATCGATCAGTGCCCCGACACGCCCGCCGGCGCCACGGTCGACTCCCGCGGCTGCCCCGCGGACACGGACGGCGACGGAGTCGTCGACGGCGTCGACCAGTGCCCCAACACCCCCGCGGGCGCGATCGTGGACAAGGCCGGCTGTCCGCTCGACGCGGACATGGACGGCGTGCCGGACGGCATCGACAAGTGTCCCAACACTCCCTCTGGTGCCGAAGTCGACGCCGTGGGCTGCCAGCGGTTCAAGGACTCGGATGGCGACGGCGTCGACGACACGAAGGACAAGTGTCCGGATACGGCGCGCGCCACACGCGTGGATGCGTCGGGGTGCCCGATCTTGTTCACCCCCGAGCGCACGCCGGTCATCCTGCGCGGCGTGATCTTCGAAACCGGCAAGTCGGCGCTCAAGCCGGAGTCCTTCACGGTCCTCGACATCGTCGCACAGTCGCTCCAGGCGAATCCCGACATCCGCATCGAGATCGCGGGCTACACGGACAACACCGGCTCGGCCGCGACCAACGCCCGCCTCTCGCAGGCCCGGGCGGAGGCGGTTCAGGCGTATCTCGCCACCCGCGGCGTGGCGCCCAGCCGCATGGTCGCGAAGGGATACGGGCCGGCGAATCCGATCGCGCCCAACACGACGGCGGCGGGACGCACGCAGAACCGGCGCGTCGAGCTGCACCAGCTGCCATGAGAAGGATCGCGCCCCTGGCGGCCGCGCTGGCCCTGGCGGGGGGTAGTCTCGCCGCGCAGCACGCCGGCCAGTTCGAAGCCGGCGCGTTCGGCTCCTACACGCGCTATGACCCGAGCTTCGGCCTCACCAACAAGCCGGGCGGAGGCGTCCGGCTCGGCTATCTCGTGGGTGACCTCGTCGCCATCGAAGGTGAGGTCCTGTTTCAGCCTCAGTACACCGTGTCGCCGCCCAGCGGTACCCCCACCACGCTGCAGCCGCTGATCGGCGGCGCATCGCTGCTGCTCAACGCGGTGCGTGCGAGCCGCCTCATGGTCTACGTGCTGGGCGGCTATTCGGTGCTCGACTTTGGCACACGCGCGCCCTACCACTTCACTGATAATGCCGTGCACGGCGGCGCCGGCGTCCGTCTCTTCCTCAGCGAGCGAATCGCGCTGCGGCTCGAGGGTCGGGCGATCTACAGTCCCAGCTCGCAATCACACCCGGCCTCCACGACAGCCACTCATTACGTGGGCACGGCCGGCCTGTCCGTGTTTCACCTGGGCGCCCCTCGCAAGGATTCCGACCACGACGGCGTGCCCGACAACAAGGACGCCTGCCCCGGCACCCCCACGGGCGCAATCGTGGACCAGCGCGGCTGCCCGCTCGACGCCGACCAGGACGGTGTGTCCGACGGGCTCGACAAATGCCCGGGCACGCCCGCGGGTGCGCACGTGGACGCCACCGGATGCCCCACCGACGCCGACGGCGACGCGGTTCCCGACGGGCTCGACCAGTGTCCCAACACGCCGCCCGGTGTCAAGGTCGACGCAAAGGGCTGTCCGATCGATTCGGACGCCGATGGCGTGCCCGACGGGATCGATCAGTGCCCCGGGACGCCCGCGGGAGTCGGGGTGGACTCGAAGGGATGTCCCATGGACGCCGATAGCGACGGTGTGCCGGACGGCCTCGACAAGTGTCCGGGCACGCCGAAGGGCGCGACCGTGGACTCCAACGGGTGTCCGCTCGACAGCGACGTCGACGGCGTGCCGGACGGGCTCGACCAGTGCCCCAACACGCCCACCGGCACCAAGGTCGACCCGGCTGGCTGTCCCCTCCCTGTCGAGGCCGTGCGGCCACCGGCCGCACCGGCCGGCGCGCCGGCCAAGTGCCCACCCGCACCGCCGGGGAGCCAGGTGGACGCGAACGGCTGCTTGGTGCTGTTTGCGCCCCAAGCGGCGGCACCGCTCGCGCCGGGGGCGCCGCCGCCGCGGCCCACCTTGATCCTGCGCGGCGTGAACTTCGAGACCGGCCGGTCGGTGCTGACGCGCGACTCCTACCTGGTGCTGGACGCCGTCGCGGCGTCGCTCGTGGCGAACCCGGAGATCCGGATCGAAGTCGCGGGATACACCGACAGCACCGGGACGAAGTTCTCGAACCTGCGCCTCTCGCAGGCGCGTGCGGCTGCGGTGCGCTTCTACCTGGCGCGCAAAGGTGTGCCCCCGGTCCGCATGGTGGCCAAGGGGTACGGCGCGTCGGGCTACGTCGCGCCGAACGGCACCGCCGCCGGGCGGGCGCAGAACCGTCGCGTGGAGCTGCACAAGCTTCCCTGACGGCGGTGGTCAGACGGGGCGCGCCTCGATATCTTGGCCCCCCCATGAGGCACGTTCCGGTCCTCGCGCTCGGCGCCCTCGTCGCCATTTCACTCCCCTCGGCGGCGCAGCATCCCCTCTCCCCTTCCCGACGGCCGGCTCCGTCCCGCCGTCGTCCCGCATCGACAGCCGCGGCCCGCATCCCCCCGCCGCGTGCGGTGCTGGGCTTCGAGCCGGGCGAGGATCGCAGGCTCGCCGACTGGCCGACGCTGGTGCGCTATTACCAGGCCCTCGCCAAAGCGAGCGACCGCGTGCGCTACCACGAGCTGGGGCGTACCACGCTCGGCGCGCCGTTTCTCGCCCTCGCGATCTCGAGCCCCCAGAACCTGCGCCTGCTGGACCGGTATCGGGAGCTCAACGCGAAGCTCGCCGACCCTCGTGTCGCCAGGCGCCCCCAAGACGTCGAGGAGGCGCTGCGGACCGGGAAGACCATCGTCCTCATCACCTCGGGTATTCACTCCAACGAAGTCGGCGGCCACCTGACGCCCGCCCTCCTCGCCTATCGGCTCGCGAGCGACACCGGCGCTGCCACCCGGGCGATCCTCGACAACGTGATTCTCTGGCTCGTGCCGTCGCTCAATCCCGACGGGGTCACGATCGTGGCCCGTTGGTACGGGCGCACCCTCGGGACTCCGGCCGAGGGCAGCGATCCGCCCGAGCTGTATCATGCCTATGCCGGGCACGACAACAACCGCGACTGGTACGCCTTCACGCAGATCGAGACACAGCTCGTCGTGGACTCGCTCCACAACGTGTGGCATCCGCAGATCGTCCACGACATCCATCAGCAGGAGAGCGATGGATCCCGCCTCTTCCTGCCGCCCTACCTCGACCCGGTCGAGCCGAACGTCGATCCGCTGCTGGTGGACGGCATAAACGCGCTCGGCACCGCCATGGCGTGGGAGCTCGCGGGCGAGGGGAAGACGGGCATCGCCGTCAACGCGGTCTATGACGCCTGGACACCGGCACGCGCCTACCAGCATTACCACGGCGGCGTCCGCATTCTGTCCGAGGCGGCCAGCGCCAATCTCGCGTCTCCCATCGAAGTGCCGTTCGAGCAGCTGGCCACGCGCGCGCGTGGCTTCAATCCGCGGGACCGATCCTGGAACTTCAGCCACCCGTGGCCGGGAGGGCGCTGGACGCTGCGCGACATCCTGAGCTACCAGACCGACGGGGCGTACGCCCTGCTCCAGAACGCCGCCCGCTACCGGGACCGTTGGCTCGCGAACTTTCTCGCGGTCGAGACCCGCGCCGTGCGAGGCTGGCGCGGCTGGCCATACGCGTACGTCATCCCCCGCCAGCATCAGGACTCCATCGGCCTCGTCGCCCTGCTCGGCATCCTGCACCGCGGCCAGGTCGAGATCCGCACGGCCCTGCACCCGATCGCGCTCGGCGGCCAGCGCTTCCCCGCCGGGAGCTACGTCGTCGTGCTGCGGCAGCCGTACGCGGCGTTCGCGAAAACACTGCTCGAGCCACAGCAGTATCCCGACCTGCGACTCTATCCCGGCGGCCCGCCGCTCCCGCCGTACGACGTCACCGCCCACACCCTGCCGCTGCTGATGGGCGTGACGGCCGTCCCGGCCCACGACTCGCTCCGCATCCGCCTCTCACCCCCCGTCGAGCCGCCGACCGCGAGCCCGAGCTACGCCCGTTTCGCCGGGGCCGCTGCCCCGCGCGTGGGACTGTACCGCTCGTACGCGGCGCCGATCGACGAGGGCTGGACGCGCTGGGTGTTCGACACCTGGAAGGTGCCGTACAGCTCGATCGTCGACTCGGTGGTCCGGGCGGGGAAGCTCCGAGAGGCGTTCGACGTCGTCGTGCTGCCCGACCAGTCGCCCCACGAGCTGCTCGACGGCGTCCCCCAGGAGTATCCGGCCCCGTACCCCGGTGGCCTGGGCGAAGACGGCGTGAAGGCGCTGCGCCAGTTCGCGCAGGACGGGGGAACGCTGGTCGCCCTCAACGACGCCAGTCGCTTCGTCGTCCAACAGCTGCTGCTCCCCGTCCGCAACGTGCTGGAAGGCGTGGCCGACGACGAGTTCTACGCCCCGGGGTCGATCTTCCGGCTGGAGCTCGACGCGAGCCATCCGATCGCCCGTGGCATGCCGGCCCAGAGCATCGCCTGGTACGAGAGCGGCCCGGCCTTCGAAGTGCTCGACTCGACCGCCGTCCGCGTCATCGGCCGGTATCCGACGGACGCGGACAAGGTGCTGTTGTCGGGGTGGGCGCTGCACCCCGACCGCGTGGCGGGGCGGGCGGCGCTGGTCGAGGTCAAGCTGGGACAAGGCCACGTCGTGCTGTTCGGCTTTCGGCCGCAATATCGCGGCCAGAGCATCGCTACTTATCCGTTGCTGTTCAACAGCTTACAGCTGACCACCAAGTGATGTGACTCACGTCTCTTGTCCGATTCCCACGCCATTCCTATCGTGTAGCCCCCTATGGTTGTGGTCCGGCAGGCAGGCGTTCTCTTGCTGGCCGCGCTCATCACGAGTCGCGGCCTTTTTGCGCAGGATGGCGCCCCACGCGACTCGCTCGATCAAACCCCGGCGGTCGTGACCACGACGCCGGCGGACGAAGTGAAGGTGCTGCTCCGCCCCGTCGAAATCCGCTACATGCAGCAGGAAGAGGTGCTGCTGCCGCGCGCCGCCAACATCAAGGGACTTTACGTCAACGCCTGGGCGTTCGGGTCGCCCAAGCTGTGGCAGCTGGTACGGCTGGCGGATGAGACCGAGGTGAACGCGTTCGTCATCGACGTGAAGGACGACACGGGCTGCCTGCTGTATCCGTCGTCCGTGCCGACGGCGCAGCAGATCGGCGCCAATACTTGCGTCCGCGCCAAGGACGCGCGCGCCAGGCTGGACACGCTCACGGCGCACGGCATCTATGCGATCGCCCGCATCGTGGTGGCCAAGGACCCGCTGCTCGCCGAGCGCAAGCCGGCGTGGTCGGTCAAGGACCGCAACACGGGCGGCCTGTGGCGCGACCGGATCAACAGCGCGTGGGTCGACGCCTACAACGATTCGGTGTGGATCTACTCCGCGGAGCTCGCGCGCGAAGCGGTGCGCCTTGGCTTCCAGGAGGTGCAGTTCGACTACGTGCGCTTCCCCGACGAGCCGCGGGAGCGCATGGCCACCGCGATTTTCCCCTCCCACCGTGCGGGAGAGACCCAGCGCGAAGCGGTGCGGGCCCACGTAGCGCTCCTCAAGGATCGCCTTCGCCCGCTCGGCGTGCCGGTCACCTTCGATATCTTCGGGCTCACCGCATCGGTCACGACGGGCGACCTGGGGATCGGGCAGGTGTGGGAGGACTTCGTGCGCGTGGCCGACGTGGTGCTGCCGATGGTGTATCCCAGCCATTACTATCGCGGCGCCTTCGGATACGCGTGGCCCAACGGCCAGCCGTATCACATCGTGCGCAGCGCCCTCACCGAC
>Ga0209234_1000629_pt1 | contig 12525 bp, 14 predicted proteins | sample GraSoi013_1_20cm_2_FD_185816 | JGI IMG/M metagenome (GOLD analysis project Ga0209234, IMG submission 185816) | Grasslands soil microbial communities from the Angelo Coastal Reserve, California, USA - Sample 08_20_2013_1_20cm (SPAdes) (version 2) | ecosystem: Environmental > Terrestrial > Soil >... | reverse complement strand
ACGAACCCCTCGCGGACCCTGATCCTGCTCGCCCAGCACACCAAGGGCGCCGACAAGCTGGAGGCGCAGGTCTCGGCGCAGGATCGGACGGAAACCGGACATCGCGTGACAACCGAGCGGGTGATTCTCCACGCGCACGGCGAGCCTGCCCGTCACCTGGCCAGCCTGGTCACGCCCTTGCTGATTTCGGATATTCCCGTGGTTCTCTGGTGGCCGGGTGAACCGCAGTTCGACCATCCACTCTTCAACGATCTCTGCCATCTCGCGGACCGGTTGGTGGTCGATACCGACGAGGGTTTTGCGCAGCCCGACCTGCGCCGCCTGCTGGAGGTGGCCCGCCGTGAGCATGCCAGCGCCTCCATTGGCGATCTCAATTGGGCCCGACTGATCGCCTGGCGGCACGTGGCGGCGCAATGCTTCGACATCCCCGGGCTGCTGGACGACCTGGCCGGGATCCACGGGGTTTCCATCTACTACGGGAGCGATGGATCGACGGCTCAGGCCAGCCTGCTCGGGGGTTGGATCCGGAGCCGGATGGCCACGGTGGGCATCGAGGTGCCGCTGGAATTCCGAGCCGATGACTCGCACGAACACGGCATCTGCCGTTGCGTGATCTATACGACCGGCGACGACGGTCCAGGCCGATTCAGTTTCACACGGTTACGGGGTGGCCGGCTATCGGTCGAGATCCGTCTCGGCGATCAAGAGCTTGCCCGGCGAACGGTCCGACTGGAGGCTCGCCCACCGGAGGAACTGCTGGGCATCGAGCTGACGCTGCCGGGCCATGACGTGCTCTTCGAGGAGGCACTGGCCGCGGTCCTCCGATGACCCCGAGCGTGGTCGCCGACGCTCGGGCGCTGGCGGAAGCCGCAGCTGCCTGGACGGTGGAGCGGGCCGGACGCGCGGTCGCCGAGCGAGGCGCCTGTTATCTCGCCCTGGCCGGGGGCGAGACGCCCAGAGGCTGCTACCGGCGGCTGGCCGAGCCGCCCTACGGCCGGGAGCTTCCCTGGAGCCGGCTTTTCGTCTACTGGTCCGACGAACGGCGCGTCCCCCTTGACGACCCGGCCAGCAACTACGCCATGGCCAGGGTGGCGTTGCTCGATCACGTGCCGGTTGACCCGGACCAGGTTTTTCCGCTGACGGCGGAGAACCTGCCGGCCCTGGACAATGTCCCGAAAGACCGCGCGGGGCTGCCGCGCTTCGACATCATCCATCTCGGTCTTGGCGAGGACGGCCACACCGCCTCGCTCTTTCCGGGAAGCGAGGCCCTCCAGGAGCGGCGCGCCATCGTTTTAGCCATCGACGACGCGCCGAAGCCGCCGCCGCAGCGGCTGACGCTGACGCTCCCGGTGCTCAACGCCGCCCGCGCCGTCCTCGTCATGGTGTCGGGAGCATCCAAGCGCGAGGCGCTGGCGCGGGTGCTGCGGCGCGACCCGGCGCTGCCGGCCAGCCACGTCCAGCCGGCGGGCGGCGAGCTGGAGTTCATCGTCGACCAGGCGGCCTTCGGACGGTAGCGCCCCCACCCAACCCTCCCCCGGAGGGGGAGGGCAAAAGCCAGACGCTGAGCGAATGCTTGTTTCTTGACAGGTTCAACTCTCCGTGACATCTTGGTAACGCAGCGAGCAACGAACTCTACGTCAAGGCAGGGAAAGCAGCATGTCGATCGCGTCGACCCATCGGCCGCCAATCGGGCGCGGCCGTCGGGTCGAGCGCCGTAGCCGCCGTCGGGTTGCCCGGTCGACGGCGCTGAGCCTGGCCAGTCTGGCGGGCTGGAGCCTGGTCTTCCTCACGCTCGGCTGGCTGGTTGCGGCCGGTTTCTACGGGTTGCTGGTGAGCGGATGAGGCGCTGCTACGGGCGCCGCTATCCCTACCGGCATGCCAACTACCACCTTCGGGAGTGGCAGCGGCGGCGCCGGGTGACCCTGCAGCGAAATCTGATCGTGGCGCTCATCGTGCTCTTCGGGCTCCCGCTGCTGACGGTGCCGGCATTGGCGGCCCAGACCGTCGGCGACGTTCCGTCGGTGACCGGGCTCGCCTCGACCGGTCTCCCCCAGGACATGCTGATCTTCGATCGGCACGGCAACCTGCTCGCCGATGTCGGCGACCAGGGCGATCACCGAATCGTGGTTCCGATCAGCTACATCTCGCCAAACATCATCAACGCGACGATCGCTATCGAGGATCACACCTTCTACTCGAACAGCGGCGTCGATCCGACTGCGATCCTGCGCGCCGCCCTTGCCGACTATTCCCACCACGGCATCAAGCAGGGGGGCAGCACGATCAGCCAGCAGCTCGTCAAGCAGCTGTTCATCGGCCCCAACCCGGACAACTCCATCCAGCGCAAAGCCAAAGAGGCCGTCCTGGCGCTCATCGTGAACCGGCACTACACCAAGAGCCAGATCCTGGAGATGTATCTGAATACGATCTTCTACGGCAGCCAGACCTACGGCATCGAGGCCGCCGCCCGCAGTTACTTCCGGACCAACGCCCACGACCTCAGCCTGGCCCAGGCGAGCATGCTCGCCGGGCTGCCGCAGGCGCCCACCCAGTACAACCCCCTGATCAACCTGCCGGCCGCCAAGAAGCGCCAGCACGACGTGCTGGCCGCCATGGTGGAGTACCACTTCATCACGGCACAGGAGGCGGACGCGGCATTCGCGGTCAAGCTGCAGATCTACCCACCGATCAATCAGTTCGCCGCGCCGTACTTCGTCGACTATGTGCTCAAGACGCTGCGGCAGCAATACCACATCCAGCCCAGCGACCGGCGCGGCTATCGCATCTACACCTCACTGGATCTCAACCTGCAGCACATCGCCGAGCAGGTGGTCCGCGATCAGATCGCGCAGAAGGGCAAGTTCTACAACTTCCACGACGCGGCGCTCGTCAGCATGGACCCCAAGACCGGCGAGATCCTGGCCATGGTGGGCGGCGATAACTACAACAAGCCAGGCGGCTGGATCAACATGGCCGATACCCCGCGCCAGCCTGGATCGACCTTCAAGATTTATACGTACACGGCCGCCATCGAAAGCCGGAAGTTCAACATGATCACCCCCATCCTGGATGCTCCGCTGGTCTTTCCAACCTGGGGCGGGTCCAGCGGCTTCGACCCCTACATTCCGTTGAACTACGACCTCAAGTACCACGGGGTGCTGCCGTTGAAGATGGCGATGGGGAACTCAATGAATATTCCCGCCATCAAGACTGAGCTCCGGGTGGGGATCCAGAACGTGGTCCAGATGGCCCGCCGCATGGGGGTCACGCATCTGACCAAACAGGACGACCAGTATGGGATCAGCCTGACGCTCGGTAGCGCTGAGGTGACGCCGCTCGACATGGCGACTGGCGTCTCGACCCTCGCCAACCTCGGCGTCCGGCACATGCCGGCCCCGGTGCTCTTTATCAAGGATGCGGCCGGGCACGACGTCTTCAGCTACGACCCGACAAAGAATGAATACCGGGCGATCAGCCCTGAGGTCGCGTTCATCCTGGGCGCGATCATGTCCGACGACCGCAACCGCTGCCTCGAGTTCGGCTGCCACGGCGACCTGACGCTGCCCGGCCGGCAGGTGGCGGCCAAAACCGGGACCACGCAGGCGTTCCGCGACAACTGGACGGTCGGGTACACCCCCACGCTGGCAACGGCGGTGTGGATCGGGAATCCGGACAACGCCCCCCTCAGCCACAACTCCACCGGCATCGTCGGAGCGGCTCCCATCTGGCACAAGTTCATGCAGCAGGCGCTGGCCGGCACCCCGGACCAGTGGTACACGATGCCGGCCGGCGTGCACCAGGTCGGCGGCAACTACTTCCTTCCCGGCACTGAAAATGTCCGCTCCCAGGTCCTGGGCTGGCCCGTCTGCCGGTTCGGGCGCTACAATCCCTACGGCCTTTCCTGGGCCGACACGCTGATCGATGGCGTGCCATGCGTGCTGGGCGGCTCCGGACCGAAGGCCGTTCCCCCCAAGACCACCAGCCGATAATCGAATCGTCGTGTCGGTTTCCTGGCCGCGATCCGCTTTTGGCCTGCTGCTCGCCGTCGGACTCGGCTGGCTGACGGCGCTCCCGGCGGCGGCCAGCGCTATCGATCCTTACCAGGGTCCGCTAGAGATCCGCATTTTCGGTGCGAACGGGGTCGCGCGAGACTTCATCGCCCGCTCGCCAGAGGACCGCCGCGGCGCCGTCGCGCTCGTCAACCAGATCGACGGCGCGATCCAGGGCCCAACCCAGGCGATCGAGGAATCGGCCGTCATGCTGCCCCACTACCGCATCGGGGTGAGCCATCTCGGGCCGACTTATGTGACAACCCCCTGGGCTCGCCTGGCCGAAACCAGCTTCATCTATTTCCCTGGCCTCCAGGCCAACAATTTCATGGTTGTCGAATTCACTGAGGGGCGAGCCGCCCTCGAGCAGCGCTGGATCCTGCCCGCGCCCGAGGTGGCGGCGCTCCTCGAACGGCACCTCCTGGGCCTGCCGCCGATCGGGAGCGAGGTATCGAGTGAGGCCGCCGACTCGCCGCCCTGGGGGATCGCGATCGGCGTGGTCCTGCTGGCGGCCTTGGGCGCCATGCTCGTCGAGGACCGTCGGCGGTGGCCGCTTTCTGCGAAGAAAAGGAGCGCCGGAAAGGGGACGTAACCGGCGCTCCGAACGGTGGTCGGCAGGTGTGTAGTTAATTCGGCGTGGGGTTACGCCCGCCTCGGGTTAGTCGGCAGGCGTCAGGGGGCCGGAACGCTGGCGTAGATCTGCTGCTGGTAGGGCGGCGCCAGGTCGCCACCTGCGACCGCGCCTATCTGCAGGGTCGGCGACGTTGAGACGAAGAGCAGGTGCGCGAAGCTGCCCTTCTTCGTCGTCGTCATCGCACCGCCGAAGTAGTCGCCGATGAACGTCGTGCTGCCGCCGACCCCGCCCGGCACGGGCGGGTTGACGTTCGGGTCCCAACTTTCCTGCGTCACTCGACGATTGCCGCCGCGCGGGCTGGCGTCGGGATTGAAGAACTGGATGGTGACGTCGATGCAGATGTTGACCGCGCCGGCGTGCGGCGTGTCGCTCGGGCAGACAAGCCGCCGATCATAGAACGCGACTCCGAAGATCCCGCTCGGTGCGGCGAAGATCTTGGCCTGAGTCGTTTCCGCTATCGGATCGACGCTGGCGTCATCGATCTGTATCGGGATCGACCAGGATCGCCCTTCGTCCGATGAACGGACCAGCCACTGGCTGCGTCGCGGCGTGGTCGTGCCGTAACGCTCGTACGCCATCAACAACTCGCCGGTCGCCGGGTTCGCGGTGATCGTGTACGGGGTGCCGTCGCGGTAGGTATCGGGTAGGGATTGACCGCTCTGACTGGCGACGGTGCTGTCGACGGCCGGCCCAGGGGCCTCGAAGCTGGCCCCGTTATCGCGCGAGACTATGACCTGGAACGAGCTGAAGCCGCCCTGGTTCTTGGGCGGAAGGTTGTCATAGGCGAAGTAGACGTTGCCTTCCGGCCCGGTGAAAACATAGGGATCGTTGTTGAAATGCGGTGACGTGAATTTCGTGACGGCCCGTGGTGACGTAAACGTTCGACTCCGCTCGTCCCAGACCGAGAAAACGTCCTGGCCGCTGAACGACGCCCCGTCCAGCTGGATCCATGACATGTAGACGGAGCCGGGATGATGGCCGTAGACGTCGGCTCCGATCCACTGCTTGTCGGCGGTGCGTCCGTTGCCGGCGCTGTTGTAGGTCGCGATCTGGACCGGCGGCTGCCAGGTCCGGCCAACCTTGTCGATGCCTTTGAGCGAGCGGGACAGGTAGATGGCATCGTTGAGATGAAGCGGCTCGGTTTGTCCGACACTCCAGTTGTGGAACCCGGGTTTTTCAATGACGAAGTTGAAGGCGAGCACCAGCGTGTAGAGGTTGCCCTGCCCATCGAACGCAACCGTGGGGTCGGTGGTGGCAGCCCAGCCCAGGCTCTCGTACCCGGGAAGCAGACCCATGGTCCAGGTCCGGCCACCATCCTCTGAGTCGAACCACTCCAGGTCGAAAAGGTAGTCGTGCGGCGACCAGAATACTTTCGACAGCCCGACGAGGTGGTTCGGGTTGGTCGGGTCGACCGCGAGGTCGCTCTCGCTCTTGTCGTTGCCGATCGTCGACCAGCGCTGGGCGCAGACGCCAGGGTCACGAAGCCAGTCGGCATTGACGGGGCACGCCTTGGAGACCGCCTGGGTCGACACCTGGATGTTGGTCAGGCCGGCGTTGCTGGTCGCATACCCGCCGGCGCCGAAGACCGGAATCGCGGGGGCAAGGCAGCTGAACCCACCGATAATCGACGCCGTCAGCAACCTGCGCCGGATTTTCCCCACGTCCCATAGTAAACTGCCGCCTGCCATGCGTCGGCTGGTTGGTCTGGCGGCGATCGTCCTCATCGGCTGTGGACCGCGGGCCGCAGCCAATGCTCCATCGCCCACACCGCACGCGACCGTCAGTGCGTCCGTACCGGCAAGCGCATCCGCCACGGTCGACCAGGACCCGATCCTCGGTCCTGCCGGGTTGACCCTGCGCCAGGAGATCGGCGCGGTGATGATGGTCGGCTTCAAGGGTTCGCTCACCTCGGCCGTGCTGAACGACTGGAAAATACGCCAGTTCGGTGGCTTGATCGTCGTGCCGATCAACCAGAATGCGCACGACGCGGCCGCCATCCGGCAATTGATCCAGTCGGTTCGCGGGGTTATGGCCCATCCACTCCTCGTGTCAACCAACCAGGAGGGAGGCACCGTCTGCTTCGTCGAGACCGGCGTTCCCTGCCTGGCCGGCGCTCGGCAGGCCGGCCCACACGGACCGAGCGCCGTGCAAAGTGAGATGAGCTCGATGTCGCAGGGGCTCAAGGGGCTGGGCTTTGACATCAACTTTGCGCCGGTGGCCGACGTTTGGGACGGCGTCCATCTCTTCATGAGCGAGCGGAGCTACGGCCAGAACCCGCAGACGGTCGCGCAGGATGTGACGGCGGCGATTGCCGGGATTCATGCGGCCGGCATGTACGCGGCGGCGAAACACTTTCCGGGTCACGGTAGCGCCGACGCGGACTCGCATCTGAAGCTGCCACTGGTCAGCGAATCGGCCCAGACACTTCGCGACCGCGACTGGGTTCCGTTCAGGGCCGCGATCGCGGCGCGCGTCGACATGGTCATGGTCGGGCACCTCAATGTTCCGGCGATCGACGGCACGGCACCAACAAGCATGTCGCTGGCCGTCATCCAGGATCTTCGCTCCGAGCTCGGCTATCAGGGCGTCGTGATCTCGGACGACATGCAGATGGGTGCTCTCAGTCCGCAGTATCCGCCGCCCGCCGCTGCTGTGCGGTTTCTCGAGAACGGCGGCGACATGGTGATTGTCTCGCACGACATCGAGGTGGCCGATGCGGCCTATGACGCCATCCATGCCGCGGTGCAGAGTGCCAGCTACCCGCGATCGCAACTCGACGCCTCGGTTCAGAAGCTGCTGAACCTCGGCCTTCGTTACATGCCTTAGTCCGGGGGCTCGCTGGCGACCTCGGCGCCCATCGCGTGGTAGCCGCCATCGACGTGCACGATTTCGCCGGTGGTGGACGAGCTCCAGTCAGAGAGCAGGACACACGCCATTTTCGCGACCGGTGTCCGATCTTCGCTGTTCCAGCCAAGCGGCGACCGCTGCCCCCAGGTGCTCTCAAACTTCTCAAATCCGGGGATGCCCTTCGCCGCCATCGTCCTGAGCGGCCCGGCCGCGAGCGCATTGACCCGGATCTGATGCCGGCCGAGATCGCGGGCAAGATAGCGCGTCACCGATTCCAGAGCCGCTTTGCAGACGCCCATCCAATCGTAGAAGGGCCAGGCCTGCGTCGAATTGTCGAAGTCGAGGGTGACGATGCTGCCGCCGTGTTCGCGCATCAGCGGGCTCAGCGCCTGGGCCATCGCCTTCAGCGAGTAGGCGCTGGTCCGAAAGGCGGTCTCGACGCTCTCCCACGGTGCCGTCAGGAAGTTGCCCCCCAGCGCATCGGGAGGCGCGTAGGCAATGGCATGAACGAACCCGTCGAGCCGGCCCCAGCGCTGTTTGAGCGTTTGCGCCAGCGCGTCGACCTGCTCCTGGTTGTTGACGTCCATCTCCAGGATCTCGGGAGTGGGTTTCATCCGGCGGGCACTCTTCTCCGTCAGGCTCATGACCCGGCCGAAACTGGTCAGCACGATATCCGCGCCTTCCCGCTGCGCCATGTCGGCGATCGCGTACGCGATGCTCGCCGGGGTCAGGACCCCGGTGACCAGGATTTTCTTGCCCTCGAGGATCATCGCGCGACCAGCTCTTGTCGCCGCTTCTTGAACTCTTCGCTGTCGATCTCGCCCCGGGCAAAACGCTGTTCGAGGGTGACCAGGGCACTGTCGTGGCGAACCTTCTGAACGATGGCGGGAACGACGAAGTAGGCGACCACGCCGGCCGTCACCGAGAAGAGGACGAAGGGTAGGAGGAGAAACAGGATTCCGCCAAAAAACACCGGGCCTTCCAACGGCTGCTAACCCTCACGCGTGCTGTTGGGGTGGCTTGAGGGATTTGAACCCTCGACCCTCAGATCCACAATCTGATGCTCTAACCAGCTGAGCTAAAGCCACCGTTGCGCCCGTGATTATAAGAGGTTACCCATCCCCGACCGTTCAAATTGAGCGGAACTCGCGTTATATGCTGTAGGCGCTTTGACGACGTCCGACGACGCTCTCATCCGCCGCGCCCAGGCTCTCGACCCGGGAGCACTGGCCGAGCTCTATGACAGGCATTTCGATGGGATATACCGATATCTATTCACCAGACTGCGCCACCAAGCCGACGCTGAAGACTTCACCGAGCAGGTCTTTCTGAAGATGGTCGATTCCATTCAGCGCTACCGGCCGCGCGGGGTCGCGTTTTCCTCCTGGCTCTACCGCATCGCCCACAACCTGCTCGTCGATCGCTATCGGCGCGCCGGGCGTGAGGCCGTGGAACTTACCGAGCAGGTCCAGGACGGTCGCCCACATGCCGATCCCGCCACGCTGGCGCAGAACTCCGAGGACCGCCGCCTCCTGATCGAGGCGATGCGCCGGCTCACGCCCGAGCAGCAGCAGGTGATCACGATGCGGTTCATCGACAACCTCAGTGTCGACGAGATCGCCCACCTGACCCGCCGCCGGCCCGGCGCCATTCACTCGATGCAGCACCGGGCACTCGCGAGCCTCAATCGGTTTCTGCTGGAACGCGAGCAGGTGGAGGCGCGCCGTGCCTGATCTGACCCGCCCGCTGCAGGAATGCCTGGAGGCCATGGACGAGAAGCGCAACCTGCAGGACGTCCTCCGCCGCCATCCGGCCGATCGCAACGAGTTGATCGCCCTTCTCCGGTTGTCCGTGGACCTGGGCGGACTGGGCCCGCCGACTGCCGACCCCGCGTTCCGCTTGCGCGCTCGCAACCGGATGCTGGCGAGCGTCGCGGCCCGCCACCGCCGCCGGCGCTGGAATTTACGCATTGCCTTGCCCAGACCTGTCTCGCGGCTTGCTCTCGCCGGTGTCAGCCTGGCGGCGCTGATGCTGGCGAGCCTGACGGCCGCGGCCGCCTCCGGCGACAGTCTCCCCGGCGATCCGTTGTACGCCATCAAGCTTGGCGTGGAGCGAGCTCAGCTGGCCACCACCTTCGACTCGGGCGCGCGCGCCCGGTTGCAGCTGCACTTCGCCGACGTTCGGCTCGACGAAGCCCAACGTCTATTTGCGCTGGGCCGGGCCCAGGACGGGATCCGCGTGATCGATCAGTACGACAGCGCGGTGACCCAGTTCAACCTATCCATCTCCGCCAGTGCGTTGGACTTAAGGACAGTCGATGATCTAAGCCGCTTGACGACCGATCGGGAGGGACGCGCCGATGCCAGCCTCAACGAACTCGCCGGATCGCTGGCCGCGAGCGGCGATCGCGAGACGGCGGCGGCCGTGCGTCGCACCCAGTCGCACGTAGAGCAGACGCTGCGCGGAAGCAAGCGCGATTTGCAGGCTCGCAGTGAGGCCCAATCCAGGGATCAGCAGCCAAAGCCTGCCGGCGAGGAACCGTAGCGGCTAAAGGTACTTGCCGCGCCGGGCGGCAAAGAAGTCACGCAGCAGGAGGCCGGCCGGTTCGGCCAGGATCCCGGAGCTGATCTCCACCCGGTGGTTGTTCGCGGGATGGCGGAGTACGTCGTACACCGAATCGACAGCGCCCTTCTTCGGGTCGGGGGCGCCGTAAACGAGCCGGTCGATGCGGGCCAGCACCATGGCACCGGCGCACATCGGACATGGCTCGAGCGTGACATAGAGCGTGACACCGTCGAGCCGCCAGGACCGCAGCAGACCGGCCGCCTGTCGGAGAATGAGCATCTCGGCGTGAGCGGTGGCGTCCGGCGTGCTTTCGATCAGGTTGTGAGCTTCCGCCAGGACTGACCCATCACGCACGATCACCGCGCCGACCGGGACCTCGCCGATCGCGGCGGCGCGCCGGGCTTGTGCCAGGGCACGCTCCATGTAATGAGTGTCGTCGCGCGCGCCGGTTACTAGACTGGGATCGATGGCGTCAGGAAGCATAATCGAGGACCAGGGCCTGTTCGGGCCGGAGTCCCCCATCTGGCGGGTGAACCGCGAGTCCGCGGTAACGCTGGGAGGGACCTGCGCGATCCTGATGCAGCTGGCGCATCCACGAGTCGCCGCCGGAGTCCGCGACCACAGCCGGTTCGAGGAGGATACGGTCGGACGTCTTCGCCGGACCCTGGACCTGACGATGACGATCGTTTTCGGCTCACGCACGGCTGCAATGGAGGCGGTCCGGTCGATCAATGCCAGACACCGATCCGTCAAGGGTCCGGGATATTCGGCCCTGGACCCCGAGCTGCTCATGTGGGTTCACGCCACGCTGGTGTATTCCGGGCTACGCGCCTACCAAGCGTTCGTTGGGCCACTGAGCGCCGCTGATCGAAACGGTTACTACCAGGACACGAAGGAGATCGGCATCCTGCTCGGCATCCCCCGCCAGATGTATCCAGCGAATATCGAGGCCTTTGACGCCTACCTGGAGGCGCTGATCGAGGGGGGCGAGTTGAGGGTCGGGGATGGTGCTCGCCAGATGGGGTGGCAAGTCCTCCGACCGCGCATTCACCGCGTTCCACGGATCGCTTTTGCGCCGATGCAGGTGATCACCGCAGCCCTGCTGCCGCCGCGGCTCCGGGAAGAGTATGGGCTCGCGTGGGGACCGGCCCAGCGGGTCACCTTTTCCGCCTTCCGCGTTGGCCTCGTCGGGCTGGTCGCGCTCGCCCCGGCGCCGATCCGCTGGCTGCCCTACGCGCGCCACGCCTACCGGCGGTTAAAGCTCCAACCCGCCTAAGTCGTGGAAGGTGACTGGCGGAGGGGGCGAGATTCGAACTCGCGGTGGCGTTGCCGCCACACGGCTTTTCGAGAGCCGCACCTTAAACCGCTCGGACACCCCTCCGGGCGAGCATTTTAACCCCCCACCCTGACCCTCCCCCACAAGGGGGGAGGGAAATGGACTAGTTGACGACGGCCTTTCGCCGGGCGCGGTGCCGGGCGACCTTGGCCCTGTTCCCGCAGCTGCTCATGCTGCACCATTTCCGCTTCCCGGTGCGCGAGGTGTCCTTGAACACCCACCGGCATTGGGGGTTCTCGCAGATGCGTAGCCGCCCCGTATCGCCCTGGATCAGCTCACGGGCGATCGACTCGGAAAGCCGGGCGATGGCGCCATCGACCGGGTCACCCTGGTGGCGGTGGTCGAGCGAAACGCCGTCGGTTGCGGGTACCAGCTCGTAGATGTAGTGCGTGCGCAGGGCCCGGTTGATCTCGTCCAGATCGGCCGCCTTGGGGGCCTGGCGCGCGGCGGCGGCCTCCAGCACGCCTCGCATCGCCTGGCGGACGCGCCGGAGTCGAGCCAGGGTCTCGGTGCCGCTGGCCGGGGAGGCACTGTATTGCGCCACCAGGTGGAGCCGGGCCTCACGGTGCATCAGGTCATGCTCGACGAGCCAATCCAGCGCCGCAGTCGGGGAGTCCAGGTGATCGTGGGGGACGGGCCACAGATCGAGCGTGTTCACGAAATCCAGCCCGGTCTGAAGCCTCGCCAGGTGTCCGGTCACCATGGGCATCAGCGGCGCTGATCCTGTTACCGAATCGTTCACCTGTAACCCCCTTATACCACTTGACGGGTTAAATCTAACACGGTAGAATGCGGTTGTAACTAGTCTGAAGGCAAGCAACGGTTACAGCGAGGTGACGAAAACATGCAGGATTACTACTCTTTGTATACGTGGGCGATGGACAAGCAGGCCCATTACGAGCGGGAGGCCGCCCGGCAGCGGCTGGTTCGGCATTCGCGCTATCTGAATACCCATATCAACCTCCGCCTTGGCTGGCCGCTGGCTCGCCGAAAGAACGAGCGCAAGGCAGCCTGAGCAGGACGGACGTCGTTCTTGGCAACTGCACGGAAGTTCGGCCCGGCTGACGTGGCGCAGTCGTTGCAGCGGCGGGCAC
>Ga0209234_1000627_pt1 | contig 12557 bp, 6 predicted proteins | sample GraSoi013_1_20cm_2_FD_185816 | JGI IMG/M metagenome (GOLD analysis project Ga0209234, IMG submission 185816) | Grasslands soil microbial communities from the Angelo Coastal Reserve, California, USA - Sample 08_20_2013_1_20cm (SPAdes) (version 2) | ecosystem: Environmental > Terrestrial > Soil >... | reverse complement strand
ACCCGCAAAGTCTCGTCGAGCAGAAGGATGTGTGTGCATACCGACAGTATAGATGATATGCTTTTCTTTTTCACTGTATTATACGAGATTCAGTAGGTCAAGCTCCTTGGTGGGCCGGCAACGTTGACCGGGGTTTTCAAGCGGTGCTAGCATCCCGGTCTGATGGAGAGAGAAGCATGCGGAAGGCGTTATGCTCGATCTTTGGCCAAACGTTGATTCTCGCGGGGTGCGCTGTGGGAGCTCAAGAGTCCGGGGCGCTTCCGGAATTACGCTCTCTCGGTCTAGACAACATGTCTCCCGGTATCCGGGAGCAGATTCAAGAAGCTTACAGTGAGGCCCGGGCCCACCTGGGCGACGACGCCGTATGCGGACGGTTGGGCATGGTCCTCGAGACATATGGCCTGCTCAAAGACGCGGCACGGTGCTACCGGCGTGCCGCCCAACTTTCCCCTTCAACTTTCCGGTGGGCTTATTACCTGGGTGTGGTGGAGGCTGGGGAAGGACACTGCGACGCGGCGGCCTCCACCCTTCGCGTGAGCCTGCGTCTCGATCCCAACTATGTCCCGGCACAATTACGGCTAGCGAGCTGCCTGCTGGCTTCCGCCGATTGGATCCGAAGCGGTGAGCTCTATGCCGCGATAACAAAACATCACCCTGATAATGCTGACGCCTACTACGGACTGGGACGGGTACGCGCTGCCGGCCACGACTTGGCGGGCGCAGCCGAAGCTTACCGCCAGGCCTGTGCGCTGTATCCGCATTTCGGAGCGGCCCATTATGCTTTGGCTCTGGTCTATCGTGCGCTCGGCCAGGTTGGCCAAGCCGAAGAACAACTTCGCCTCTACGAAAGAGACAAGGACCGCGCTCCCCCGTCCGGTGACCCGCTATTCGATGAGGTTCGGGCACTCAACCGAAGCGCAACGCAACAGATACAAATTGGCATTGAGCTCGAGCGACAAGGGAGGCTTGAGGAATCCGTTGCCGCACACGAGAAGGCTGTCGAAATCGATTCGCAATTGGTTCAGGCGCATGTGAATCTGGTCGAGCTTTACGGGCGGCTGGGTCAATTCGAGAAGGCCGAGGAGCACTTTCGCGCTGCCTCCCATCTGGATCCCGGTTCCTCCGAGGGCTATTACAATTACGGGGTGCTTCTCCTGAGCGCTGAAAAATATCAGCAGGCCGAGAACGCTTTTCAAAAAGCCATCGAGATCGACCCCTTTCACGCGGGCGCGCACAACAACCTTGGGTTCCTCTTGGAGCGGCAGGGCAGATTGTTGGAAGCCGTGGCCGAGTACCACAGAGCTGTGGAGAACAAACCTAACAACCGCCAAGCACACTTCAACCTGGGGCGCGTATTGGTGAACCTTGAGAAGTACGAGCAAGGAATTCAAGAGCTGCAAAAAACCATCGAACCGCAAGATGAAGACACTCCTCGATACAAATACGCGCTCGGCGCGGCTTTCGCCCGTTCGGGCGACCGAGAGAATGCCTTGCGTTACATCCGCCAAGCCCGCGATGGTGCTGTGGCACTCGGTCAGTCCGGATTGGTTGCCAGCATGGAGCGCGATCTTAACACTCTCGAAGCGCCGAGAGCCCCGCAGTGAAGGAGAAGCGCGTCCGTCGCTCACCAAGAGAAGAACACAGCCGCATTCTGGGGCGCCGTAGCTTCCTGCAGCTACTATCCTTAGGCCTTGCTCGACAGCTAGGGATCCCGGGAACCGCCGCTTTTGCCAACCCTTCCTCCATTCCACTTTTCCGCGAGGCGGCCGAGGAAGTCGGGCTGAAGTTCCACCATTTCACCGGCACCATGGGACAGTACTTTATGCCGGAAATCATGGGCGCTGGGGTCGCGTTATTCGACTACGACAATGACGGCGATCTAGATGTGTATCTGGTGCAGGGGACCATGCTCGACCCTACCGAGGATCCTCGCAAAGCGAAGTTTCCCCCTCCGCCGGGTTGGCAGCCTGGGAACCGGCTCTTCCGCAATCTGCTCAGCGAGACGGGAAAGCTCGAGTTCGTGGACGTCACTGAAAAGGCCAGAGTCGGGCACGTGGGTTACGGCATGGGAGTGGCTGTCGGTGACTACGATAACGATGGCTTCCAAGACCTGTACGTCACAAACTTCGGACATAATGTTCTCTATCACAACAACGGCGACGGGACCTTCACCGATGTCACCGTCCAAGCCGGGGTCGATGACCCGCGTTGGAGCACCAGCGCCGCGTGGGTTGATTATGACCGCGATGGGCGCCTTGATCTTTTCGTAGCGAACTATCTGGACTTCACGGTGAAAGGAAATAAGCAGTGCTATGCGTCGACAGGCGAGCGAGATTATTGCACGCCGAAAATGTACCAGCCTGTGCCGGCGCGTCTCTTCCATAATCGCGGTGACGGAACATTCGAAGATGTGACCGAATCGGCAGGAATCGGAGCGGCCATCGGGCCGGGCCTCGGAGTCGTTTGCGCCGACTTCAACGGCGATGGCTGGCCGGACATTTACGTCGCCAATGACGGCGCGGCCGCTCATCTGTGGATCAACCAGCGAAACGGCACGTTCAAAGAGCAGGGCTTGTTGTCAGGAACCGCATACAACGCTGAGGGCGCTCCACAAGCTGGCATGGGTGTGGCTGCTGGCGATTTCGACGATGATGGAGACGAAGACATCTTTAAGACCAATTTGACCAATGAGGGCGGCAACCTGTACGTCAACGATGGTCGTGCAAACTTCTATGATGCGTCGGCGGAATTTGGCCTGCTGCAGCCGACCGTTCCTTACACCGGATTCGGTACGGACTGGTTTGATTACGATAACGACGGATGCCTGGATCTGTTTGTCGCCAACGGTGCTGTGAACCGCATTGAGTCGTTGCGCGGAAGCCCCTATCCGTTTAACCAGAATAATCAGTTATTTCGTAACGAAGGCGACGGAAAGAAATTTCGAGAAATAACTGGAGTCGCCGGTCCGGCTTTGGCCCTCTCCGAAGTAAGCCGTGGAGCGGCCTTCGGCGATGTTAACAACGATGGCGCAATTGACGTTGTGGTTGCCAACAACAACGGCCCCGCGCGGCTGCTGCTCAACCAAACCCGCTCCTTGAACCATAATCACTGGCTAGCGGTTCGCCTCGAAGCGGCCAATGGCAACCGCTTCGCGATCGGCGCCAAGGTCGAAGTTCGCCTAGGCGGGCGAAAACTCTTGCGGCGCGCCCACACCGACGGAAGCTACCTAAGCGCGAATGACGTCCGGGTTCATTTTGGACTGGGGGAGAGCGCCAAGATCGAAAGACTGACGGTGCTCTGGCCGGATGGCCGGGGTGAAGAATGGGATCGAGTGGACGCGGATCGCATGGTCACCATTCGCCAAGGAACTGGCCGCAGCCTTAGGGGCCCAGGCTAGGATTGCGGAGCCGGGCGCTCGGCCACAAGCGCGTCGGAAACCTGCACGGAGGGCGTCTCGGGACGCTGGCCGCGATACGGTGGGCCAGACAGGGATTCGATCAGAAATCGCGGAGGCTTCAGGGCGGGAATCTCAAAGTGCTTCTCCAGTGCGATTGAGCCGGCCCCCAGAACGCTGGCTTCGTCGCCCAAGTTGCCAAAGCGGATGCTCACATTCTCGGTGGAATATCGCAGCGCCTGCCTTTTGACTACTTTTATCACCTGCTCGAGCAGACCCTGTCCCGCGAGCTTAAGCCGCTGGTCGAGAACCAGCACAGAAGGATTGAAGAGATTCACTAGGTTAGCGAGAGCCAATCCTAGGTATTTCGCCACCTGGTCAACAATGGCGCTGCAGGTCTTGTCGCCCATCTCGGCAGCCTTCAGGACCATCCACCCTGAAACGACTGCGGGCTCGCCGCCGGCCAGTCGAATCACTTCCGAGCCGCTCCCTTCGGCGATGGCCTTTCGAATCCTAGACTCGATGGCGGCCGCTCCCGCAAGTGCTTCAAGGCATCCAAAACTGCCACACTTACAGGCGGGACCTTCCTCGGTCATGTGCGTATGGCCAAGTTCTCCTGCCGCATATCCTGCGCCATGTAAAAGTTTCCCACCGCTAATGATCCCCGCACCGATTCCGGTCTTGCCGTATTCCACGTAAATCATGTCCTCAGCCATGGCGCCTGCTCCGAGCGTCCTTTCCGCCACTGCCTTGGCGCTGGCGAAGTTCGTTACCTGGACAGGAACTGCAAATTCCTTCTCGAAAATGCGGCGAAGCGGTACGTGCTTGATAGATTCGATCGTTGAAGACATGACCATCGTGCCTTCCTGACTATTGACCAGGCCCGACCCGGCGATGCCCATGCCGAGAAGCGATTCTGCTTTAAGGCCGGCCTGCCGCATGGCTTCGTGCGCGCAGGAGAGAAGCTGATGCGCCAACCCGTTCATGCCGCCTTCCAATTGCGTGGCCTCTCGCGCGATCGAGTGGATTCGCGGACGAAGATCCATGACCGCTGCGAGCACAGCTTCATCGTCAAACCCAACTCCCAGGAAGAAGCCATGCTCCTCGTTGAGACGAAGCAGAATCCGTTTTCTTCCGAGCGAGTTGTCTGAGCGTCCAGCTTCAACCAGCCTTCCCTGCTTCAGTAAGTCGCGCACCAGCCCAGAGATGGCGCTCCGCTGCAGATGAGTGAGCTCGTGAATCTCTACCTGAGACAGAGAACCAAACCTGCGCACCAGGCCCTCGATAACCTGCAGGTCGCGTTCGCGCTGGGTCCTGCAATGTTTTATTCGGTACATTGGACCTGCCGCTTGCGTGAGATCGTTCTTCCCAATGAAGCAAACCACAAAAATAAATCTGAATGCATAACTAAGTCCACGCTGTTGGGCTCATTTTGCACCAACTTAGTTCTAAAATGAGAAAAAAATGCTTGACAAAGCATTCCTAGGATTGATAGCTTCCGTTAAAAGTCGGGGAGCAAGGAGTGCTTCTTTTACGACGGGGTGTCCTAGGGGTGCGACGGACCGTGATCGCGTCACCGAAATCACCGGCTAGCGTGGGAGTGTAGCTAGAGCGTGATTGCTTTTCGAAACATTTCCAAACTATATCTGCTCGCGAGTAGTAGGCTGACTGGGAATACTGTCTAGGTACGCTTGAGTTGGCGAAAGGCTGCCGTCAAGGTCGAACGGAAGGAGACAACAGGATGGTCAAAACTAGATTGCGCGTTTCCGTATTGTGTTTGGTGGCTCTCAGCTTCTTGGCGTTGGTGTGCACCCACAGTGCCTGGGCTCAAGTTTTGTATGGCTCGGTAACGGGGACCGTGACGGACCAGAGTGGCGCAGGTGTTTCGAAGGCTCATGTGGCGGCCACCAACCGTGCCACAGGCGTTACGCGTGAAGCGGACGCTGACGACAATGGCCATTACACGATTACCGACATTGCGCCTGGCGATTACGACCTCAAGGTTACAGCCAGCGGGTTCAAGCCTCTTACTCAGACGAATCTGATGGTTGCCGCCAACACTGTTACCAACGGCGATGCGAAATTACAGGTGGGCGCGATGTCCGAACAGGTCATTGTCGAGGCATCCGTCGTGAATCTGCAGACCGAAAAGAGTGACGTCCACACGGAACTCAGCGAGAAGGCCATCCTCAACATGCCGCTCAACCAGTACCGGAATTTCCAGACGCTGATCAATCTCGTGCCCGGCGCGACTCCTGGAAAATTTCAGAACGCTATCGCCGACACCCCGGAACGCGCGTTGAGCACGAACATCAATGGTACCAACCGCAACAACAATAACACCCGCGTGGACGGCGCCGCGGACGTGTTCGTCTGGCTGCCTCACCATGCCGTTTATATCCCGCCGGCGGAGACTGTTCAGGAAGTCAACATTTCTACGAATAATTTCGATCCCGAGCAGGGGATGACGGGAGGCGCGGCCATCACCGTCATTACCAAGTCCGGCACCAATCAGTACCATGGAGTTGGTTTTGAGTACTTTCAGAACCAGGCTCTGCGGGCAAAGCAATTCTTTGAGACTGGCCCAAAAGGAGACAGTAAGCTTAATGATTTTGGCGGCACTTTCGGTGGCCCCATCAAGAAGGACAAGCTGTTCTTCTTCGGAAGCTACGACGGCACCTACGAACGTGACAATCGCAATACCGGGCTTGTCACATTGCCGACTGCCGCTATTCGCGCCGGAGATTTTACCGGCACGGGGACTATCATCTATGACCCACACACAGGAAACCCTGACGGCACCGGACGCACACCCTTTCCCAACCAGGCCGCCATCCCCATAGATCCCATCGCGGCCAAGATCCTGGCTCTTATTCCGACTCTGGCTCCCGGAGCACCCAACACCGACAATTATTCCAAGTCGGCTACGCAGAAACTGAATCGCAACAACTTTGACGCCAAGGTGGATTGGAACCGGACGTCCAGGCACAGCATCTTTGCCAAGTACAGCGCCATGAAGTCCGTGTTTCACGGTGAGCCAAGCCTGGGCCAGGCCATTGGAGACTGCGCCTGCGACGGCGGACTTGGTGACTTCCATGATCTTGTGCAGCTAGTCACCGTAGGTCATACGCTCACCCTCTCGCCCACTTTAGTCGTTGACGGCAACGTGGGCTTCACCCGTATGAGCGAGTACGGCCAAACTCCGGACTTTGGCAATAACATTGGGTCGGACGTGCTGGGGATTCCCGGTACCAACAACGGCTCGGACCTGCGCAGCAGCGGAATTCCGTTCTTCTCTGTTACTGGCTTTGCGGGCCTTGGCAACCCCGAGGGATGGAACCCCGCTTATCGCAATGACTGGAGCTTCACCAGTTCTCACAACGTTCGGTGGTCGCATGGCAAACACCAGATTAGCGCAGGGACGGACATCGTCCATCACCACCTGAACCACTGGCAGCCGGAACTTGGATCTGGCCCGCGCGGAGAGTTTGACTTCAGCGGCAGCACGACGGCTCTCAATGGGGGGGCCCCTCCCAACTTATTTAACGCCTTCGCTCAGTTTGAGCTCGGGCTGTTCAACGGGACGGGCAAGAGCGAACAATTTATCAAAGCAACGGCAAAGGAATGGCAGTTTGGATGGTTTGTTGGGGACCGCTATCGCATCACGTCCAAGTTGACGGTCACGCTCGGCCTCCGATATGAATACTATCCGCTCATGACGCGCGATGGCGCTTTCAAGTTCGATCGCTATGACGTCACGACGAACAATGTGCTGCTTGGCGGGATAGGTAGCAATCCTGCAAACCTGGGAGTTACTACCAGCAAGAAACTCTTCGCCCCTCGGGTCGGATTTGCGTATCAGATTAACAACGGCACCGTCGTGCGAGCGGGTTTCGGCATATCAGTCGATCCGCTCCCTCTGGCGAGACCGCTTCGCGGCTTCTACCCGCTCACGGTTGGGTCGAACTTTAGCGGAGTAAACAGTTTTGTTCCGGCGGGTTCGTTCTCGCCGCTGGCTGCGCCGCTTCCCGGCGGGCCTCTCCCCGTCGGCATTCCGTCCGTTTGCTGCCCGGACATCTCCAGTGGGACCCTCCCTCTTCCAGCCCAAGCGTTGGAGCGGACCGTTGGCCCCGGCGAACTAAAGAGGGGCTACATCGAGTCCTGGAACCTCGTCGTAGAACGGAAACTTCCAGCAAACTTCTTCTTCTCCGTGGGTTATGTGGGAACGCAAACGGTTCACCAGTTCGGTGATCTCAATATCAATGCCTCCCTTCCCGGCACTGGCCAATTGGGGCAGCCGTTAAACTGTCAGACGCCAAATTTTACAACGAATCCGCCGACCTGCGTGGTACCGGCCTTTGGCCGTACTACGGACACACTTCTCTTCCAAGGTTGGTTGAGCGCCAACTACCACTCCCTCCAGGCCGCCATCACGCGGCAGTTCTCAAAGGGTCTCATGGTCAAGGGCGCCTACACGTACTCGAAAGCCATCGATATGACGGATGATGACGGGTGGGCCGAACTTGATTGGAACGACCCCAACATCCTGCGGCGCAATCGCGCCCAGGCTGGTTTTAATACCCCGCACATCTTCCAATTGGCATACGTCTACGAACTGCCGCTTGGTAAGGGCAAACCGTGGGCGAATGGGGGCGGCACGGCTACGAAGATCCTCAGTGGCTGGCAGACCAGCAGTATCTTCAGCGCAATCTCCGGTCAGCCAGGCTGGGATTCGCCTCTTAGAGCCTCCGATGCATCCTTGAACGCCAAAGGTCAGGTGCAGACTCCCGACCTGGTCGGACAGGTCAAGAAACTTGGCGGAGTTGGTCCCGGCAATCCTTACTACGATCCGACCGCGTTTGCACCCGTGACTATCGTTGGTTATGGCAACGTAGGTCGCAATACTCTACTGGGACCAGGCACCGTGAATCTGGACTTTAGCCTGTTCCGCACCGTCAACATCACCGAACGCTTCGGCCTGCAACTACGTGTTGACGCTGCAAATCTTTTCAATTCACCACATTTCAACAACCCCAATGGCGACCTTACCAGTGGGAGCTTCATGGAAATCAACAGCGCCAAGTTCGATGAGCGGCAGTTCCGCTTGGGAGTCCGCCTGTCGTTCTGATCTGCTGAATCCACTCACAGACGGGGCACGCGACGGCGCGTGCCCCGTATTTTTCTTCGGGCGCAGGCATAACTGCCTGCGCTTTTTTGTTTTTTGTCCCTGCTAGCGAAGCGGTTTGACCTTCTGCGAGGAAGTCTGGCGAAGGCGCACGTGCGAATAGACCAGAAGGTGAGGGCGACTGCGCTAACGATTTGCGTGATGACGGCCCAGAAGCCACCGGCATATAATTACGCTGAGTTTGGACCATGGGGACACTGGTGAAAGCTGCGCAGGCATTCCTCTTCTCTCTCGTTTTGATCCTGTCACCATCGAGCAGCTTCGGACAATCCGACGACTTAGCCATGAAGTCGCAACGCGCCAAGGAATTCATGGCGGATGGCAAGTTTGCAGCGGCCGTTCCTCTCTACCGAGAATTGAATCGGGCCGTGCCCAACAATCCCGGTCTGCTGTTGAACCTCGGCATGGCGCTGCACATGGCCGGGGACGAGCGCGACTCCATCCCGCAATTGGAAGCGGCGGTAAAGCTTGATCCCAAACTGGCGCCCGCCTGGCTTTTTCTTGGTGCAGCTCGTCTCCAACTGGGCAAGGCGCCTGCAGCCGTCGAGGCGCTTCAGATGGCCTTAGACTTGCAACCGGATCACCGCGGCGCACTTGAGTTGCTCGCTAGTGCTTTGCTTTCGCTCGACCGCCCCACGGAAGCAGCTAATCAGTACCACAAGCTTGCTGAACTGGATCCGGGAAGTTCAGCGGCCTGGTATGGACTGGGGCGCAGCTACGAATCGCTCTCCGTTCGCGCTTTCGACGAGCTGCAGCAGACGGCACCGGAATCTGCGTACTGGCTGGCGCTGGTGGGAGACGCTCGACTCCGCGAGCAGCAGTTTTCAAGCGCTTTCTATTTGTACCGTCGTGCACTAGAAAAAGCGCCTGCGATGCGAGGAGTGCACCGGGCGGTGGCGGAGATCTATCGTCAAACTGAGCATCCCGACTGGGCAAACATGGAAGAGGAGAAGGAAGTCAGTCTTCCACAACCGGATTGCCGTACCCCCACATTCGAGTGCCGGTTCAGGGAAGGACAGTTCCCTCAGCTGCTGGCGGCCACAAAGGGAGCGAATACCCCCGAGTCGCATTATTGGCGTTCGCGTGCCTACAATGAGCTGGCTCTCGAGGCCTTCACTCGCCTCGGTCAATTGCCGCCCTCTTTGGAGCAGCACGAACTCAGAGCCAATATCTATAACGGCAAAAAAAAGTACGCGGACGCCGTTGAAGAATGGCGGGAAGCTCTTAAACTTTCGCCCACGGACAACCAAATTCAGAAGCAACTGGCCATCAGCCTGAAATTCAGCCAAGACTACGGCGCGGCCTTACCCATACTCCAAAGGCTGCTAGAAGGGCAGCCGGCCTCGGCGGAATTGAGTTTTCTCGTGGGTGAGACGCTGGTCGACCTGCAACGAGTGGAAGAGGCGATTCCCGTGCTCAAGCGCGCCCTGGCCGGTGATCCCAAATTACTGGCCGCGCATAAGGCCTTGGCGCGCGCCTACCTGGCTGCAGGAAAAGCGGCCCAGGCTATACCGCATCTCCAGGCAGCGCTGGCCACCGATGACGACGGCAGCTTGCATTACCAACTGGCGAGCGCATACCAGGCCAGTGGCCAGCCCAGCCTCTCGAAACAAGCACTCCTGAAGTACCAGAAGATCCAGGGCTCTGCCGTGGCCGCCAGAGAGGCGGCAAAACGAGAGGTGGAGATCACAGCTCCTTAAACAACAATCAACGTTCCCGCTATTTCGAAGGCTCGTGGACTTCGAGAACTTGGTTGGTCCGCACGGTGCGCAACACCTGGACTACCCCACTTGGCCAGCGAATCTCAATGCGCTCGACCTTGTCGAGCTTGCCACATCCGAAGTGCACGCCTGCCGAACTGGAGGAAGCATAGCCCACGGCGGTGGTCATATGGTTGAACTGATTGCCTAACTGGATCTTCGCGCCGATCCCGTCACGATTGCTTCTCGTGCCGATCAGCTTCAGGATGAGCCAATGGTTGACGTCCGGGCTGGCGTTCTGCCAAAGCTCTGTGGGTTCTCCGAGCGCACTAACAACAACGTCGATTTTTCCGTCATTATTTAAATCAGCGAAGGCGCTGCCGCGGTGAGCGCGTGAGAGAGTAAAGCCAGCTTCCACTGAAACGTCCTCAAACGTGCCGTTCCCAAGATTAGCGAAGAGGCTGTTGGGTTGCTTGTAGTGTGTGGATTGGAACAGGTCGATCAAATCATTGACATCGGAATTGGCAGTAAACAGATCTTTCCACCCATTGTTATTGAAATCAAAGAAGCCGTTACTCCAGCCACTACGCGTCGAGGTGAGAACGCCCAGCCGGCTTTGGTGAGTGGCGTCCTGGAACAGGCCCTTTCCCAGATTCTTAAACAAAGGAAACGTTTCACCTGCCAAGGCGGTGACGTTGAGATCCGGCAAACCGTCGTTGTCGTAATCGCGAAAATCTGCCCCCATGCTGGCCACCGGCAGTCCGTTGTTCGTAAGAGCCACTCCGGCCTGGAGCCCCACCTCCTCGAATGTCCCGTCACCGCGATTGTGGAACAGGAAGTTCGGCAGGTTGTCGTTGGAGACAAACACATCCATCAAGCCGTCGTTATCATAATCGGCAAAAGCGACGCTCATACCGCGACCAATATGCGCGGCGATGCCCGCCTTGACAGTGACGTCCTCGAAAGTCCCATCGCGCCGGTTCCGGTAAAGGGTGTTGGATAACCCCTCGAAATATTTAGGATGGCAATAAACGCGCAAGTTGCGATCGCGATCGCCACAAAAGCGATCAAAGTCGGGCGTCCAGTGGGCATAATTGACAACGAACAGATCCAGCCAACCATCGTTGTCATAGTCGAACCAGCCGGCGGCAACGGACCACTTGTCGCTCTTGATGCCAGCGGCTTTGGTTACGTCCTCAAATCTGCCATTACCCAGATTGCGATAGAGAGTATTGCGGTACACACCGGCGACAAACAAATCCGTGTAGCCGTCATTGTCATAGTCCGCTGCTGCGGCGCCCATGGAATAGCCCGCCCCCGCCACTCCGGTTTCCCTGGTAACGTCAGTGAACTTCATTCCGCCGTCGTTGCGGTAAAGCCGGTTGAAAAACTTGGGTGAATCCTTTTCGAGAGAAGGAATCGACGCACCGTTGGTGAAGAAGATATCAGGCAACCCATCCCCGTTGTAATCGAAAGCGGCGACCCCACCGGGCATGGTTTCGATCATGTGTTTGCGCGGCGTGGGATTGTTCTGAAGCACAAAATCCAACCCGGCTTGGCTGGCAATCTCGCGAAAACGAATGGGACTCACCACGGATGGCGGGAGGATCTTTCTGCGGGACTGCGGGAGCAGAAAAGCGCACGCTCCAATTAGAAAATCTCGTCGGGATCCCACCAGCAGCGGACGGCCCATGTCTCAAATTGTCACTGGACCATGAGGAAGTGTCCAGAATTTTCCGCTTTTTGAAGGTTCCACGCGGCTCCGGCTATTTTCTTACCTCTGCGCGGAAGCGAGATACGCCAGTCCAGCGGCTGCGCTCAGGCACGCCCTATGATCAGCCGGTCCACGCGCTGGCTCACGTCGCGGAGGTAAGCCTCGTCACCCGCTTCGAGTTCGGTAATGGCGCTCCCGGCGTAGCCAATTTCACGAAATGCCTCGCGCACCGCCTCCCAGTTCACGTCCCCATCACCTAGGTTCACCCACTCATACCCGCTTTCCTTGCGTTTAAAGTCTTTCAGGTGGACCTTGACGATGCTCTTTCCCAGGGTGCGAATCCAGTCCTGCGGATAGCCGTAAAGCACCACATTCCCAACGTCGAACCACGCCTGGATCCACGGGCTTTGAAACTCCTTGATGTATGCGGCCATCTCCAGCGGGCTAAGCAGAAACTTGTTCCACACCTCTTCGATAGCGATCACAATCTTCAGTTCCTCAGCAAGAGGCAGGAGCTTGCGGATCTCCTTCTGCGAACGGCTCCAGGCCTCGCGGTAGGAAGTC
>Ga0209234_1000616_pt1 | contig 12620 bp, 8 predicted proteins | sample GraSoi013_1_20cm_2_FD_185816 | JGI IMG/M metagenome (GOLD analysis project Ga0209234, IMG submission 185816) | Grasslands soil microbial communities from the Angelo Coastal Reserve, California, USA - Sample 08_20_2013_1_20cm (SPAdes) (version 2) | ecosystem: Environmental > Terrestrial > Soil >... | reverse complement strand
CGTCGCGATCCTCGTCGACAAGCCGGTGATCATCGCGGACCCCGAGCGCGGGACCGCGCGGGACCTGAAGGAGGTGCGGGACCACGTGCTCCGACAGCGGCATGCGGCGATCGCCCGCGCCCACGATGCGACCGTCTTCGGGATCCTCGTCTCGAAAAAGATCGGCCAGGCGCGGATGGAGATGGCCACCGAGCTGAAGGCCCTCGCCGAGAAGCATGGGAAGCAGGCGAACCTGTTCCTCATGGACCTTGTCGCTCCCGAACTGCTCCAGGGATATCGGGTGGACGCGTGGGTCAATACCGCGTGCCCGCGGATCGCGATCGAGGACATCCTACAGTACAAGCAGCCTATGCTCACCCCGCAGGAATTCGAGATCGTGCTGGGCGAGCGTTCGTGGAACGACTATGTGTTCGACGAGATCCGGGCGTAGAGCCTGAGCAACACGATGCAAGAGAATCTTGACCAAGAACCGGACTTTCTCGCGGGGAGAGAGGGACGTCTATGATGACCCGCGAATCGTCGCCAAGGTTTGGACGCGCAGACGCTGAAGCTCGCCCACGGCCCGCTGGTAATACGATTCGCAACGCCGGGCCGCTTCCGCGATCGATCGCCCAGACCTCGCGGGTCCGACGTACTCTTTGATCTGTACCCGCGACGCGCCCTTCGTCTCGTAATGCCAGAAGTAAAGATACGGTCGCCCGCGGACGGGATGAAGGTACACACCACATCCGACTTGCATGGGTCCACCCAAAGTGTTATAGTTATTTAACTATAACGACCGGATGGGCGAATGGACGCGCGAAAGGGCTTTGCCCGAATCGGTCCATGTCCAGGGGCTGATCTCATGCCGTTCGCCATGGAGGGCATCGTGCTGTATTCGGAAGACTTGGATCGGGCGAGGACCTTCTATCGGGACGTCCTCGGACTGCCACTCCTCCTCGACGAGGGCCATGTGATCCACTTCGATGCGGGGACGATCCGGCTTGCCATCCATCGGTGCCCACCGGGGGACCGTCGGGAGGCCGCCGAAGGTTTCCTCGTGTTCGGCGTGGACAACCTCTCCGAGGTCCACACCGAACTGACCCGACGGGGAGCCGAGTTCCTGGGGCCGCCCGCCGATCGGCCGTACGGTCGCGTGGCGTACCTGCACGACCCCGAGGGCCACGAGATTGGCCTCCTGGAAGAACCCCGCAAAGGGACGGACGGTCACCGACGCGTGGCCCCCCTCGTCAATCGATACGAGCGGGTGGTCGGAAGGCTCGCTCTCTGAAACGTCGCTCGCAAGGCCTTTAGACTCTCGCTCCATCCCTGCATCATGGTTGAGACTGCGGTGGTCCTCCTGTCCGGAGGCATGGACTCCGCCACCGCCCTCGCGATGACGACGTCGGATGGCGCGATCGTGATTGCGCTCACCTTCGACTACGGCCAGCGGCACCGCAAGGAGATCGAGGCCGCGAAGCGGATCGCGAACCACTTCCGGGTGACGGACCATCGGATCGCCGCGATCGACCTCACCGCGATCGGCGGCTCCGCCCTCACGGACCGGCAGATCGCGGTGCCGAGTCAACGGAATCTCGACGAAATCGGAAAAGGCATCCCGATCACGTATGTGCCCGCGCGCAACACGATCCTGCTGAGCTACGCCCTCGGCCTCGCCGAAGCGAGCGGCGCGACGGCGATCGTGATCGCGGCGAATTCGATCGATTACTCCGGCTACGTCGACTGCCGGCCCGAGTTCTACGCCGCGTTCCAGGAGGTCGCCCGTCTCGGCACGAAGCGCGGCGTCGAGGGGGACGTGATCGAGGTCCGCACCCCGCTCATCCGCATGTCGAAGGCCGACATCGTCCGCAAGGGAGAGGCCCTCGGCGTGCCATGGGCCCTGACCTGGTCCTGCTACCACGGTCGGGCCAAGGCCTGCGGCGTCTGCGACTCCTGCCAACTCCGACGGAAAGGATTCCGCGAGGCCGGGATCGAGGACCCGCTCCCGTACGCGAGGACTCCGCCGACGAAAACTTAAGTGCCGACATGTCCATCGTATTCGTCACATGCAGGCCCAGGGGGCCGTCGCCCTCCGGAAAGGAGAGGAGTTCCTCCTCAACGAGATGTACGTGTCCGTCCAAGGAGAGAGTTCCCTGGTCGGACTGCCCACCGTGTTCGTCCGGCTGTACGCCTGCAATCTCCGCTGCCACTGGTGCGACTCGATGTACGCCGTCGAGGGAGGCGAATTCACGAAGGTCCACGTGGACGACGTCGTGCGCCGGATCCGCGAGCTCGCGGGTGGACCCGAAGGGATCCGGAATGTCTGCTGGACCGGCGGCGAGCCCCTCCTTCAGGGGGAGTCCATCGCGGCCGCGATCCGCCGCCTCCCGGAGACCCTCGTCCACTCGTTCGAGACGGATGGCGAGGTCGACCTGCGTGCCTTCGATGCCCTCGTGTCCGACGAGCGGGACAGCGGTCGTCTGCGCTACGTGATGGACGTGAAATGCCCGGGTTCGGGGATGAAGGCCGAGAGGGCGTACGCGAACCTCGGACTCCTCCGAGAACAGGACGAGGTCAAGTTCGTCCTGCAGAACCGGGACGATTACGAATTCGCGAAGCGGGTGCTCGCCTCGTACGGCACGAAGGCGCAGACCGTGTTGTTCTCGCCCGTCGTCGCGGCGCACAAGGTGTCGAACGGCTTGGAGTCCTCTCGTTTGGCCGAGTGGATTCTGGAGGACCGCCTGCCGGTCCGCCTCCAGGTCCAGCTGCACAAACTAATCTGGCCTGGCCGCGATCGTGGAATTTAGCTGGGCCCCGGCGAAGCTTCATCCACGACCCGCCTCTCTCCTCCGCGTGCGCTACGAGGAAATCGAGCACACGGCCGATGTCGGCATCCGCGCGTACGGGCGGTCCTCGGACGAACTGTTCGCGAATGCCGCCGAGGGGATGTTCAGCCTCATCGCGGACCTGAGGTCCGTGAAGCCCGTCGGCGAGATCGAGATCCGCCTTCAGGCGGAGGACCTTCCGACCCTCTTCCTTCGATGGCTGTCGGAACTCTTGTACATCCACGAGACGCAGCGACTTCTCTTCTCGTCGTTCGACGCGCGGATCGTCGAGACATCGCTCGAAGGCCGCGCGCGCGGGGAAGCGATCGACAAGGGGCGGCACGAGTTGAAGCTCGTGATCAAGGCCGTGACGCGCCACGGGCTCACCGTGGATCCGGAGAAAGGGATCGCCGAGGTCATCTTCGACATCTAGGCCATCCATGACGATCCAGGGCGTGACATTTGATTGGTGGGGGACGATCGCGATCATTCCCGCCCAATCGGACGCCGGTGCGATGCGAGCGTTCCGGATCGCGCGGCTCGAGGCCAAGCTGCGGGACCGCGGGCTTCGACCGGCCCGTTCCGCGCTGCTCGAGGCGTACGACCGCCAGACTGACCTGCTCGAAGGCTTGTGGGCGGAGCACCGCGAACTTTCGCCGGACGAACAGGTTCGGTCGTTCATGCAATTCGCGGGGCTGGACGCGGCCGATGCCGAAGTGGTTCCGGTGATCGGCGAAGCGATCCATGCCGCCATCGTCTCGCGGCCGCCCGCGACCTTCCCGGACATCGAGGAGACCTTGCACTCGCTCTCCGAGCACGGGCTCGAGATCGGTCTGATCTCGAACACGGGCCGGAGCTGGGGTCGCTATCTGACGGACGTGCAGGACGCGAAGGGAATTGGCCGATACTTCCGGACTCGCGTCTATTCGGATGAACTCCATATCCGAAAACCCGACCCACGGATCTTCGAAGCGGCTCTCGACGGCCTTCACCTGGCCGCGGACGAAGTGGTCCACATCGGGGACGACGTCGTCGCGGACGTCGCCGGAGCGAAGGCGGTCGGCATGCGGGCCGTCTGGTTCAACGTCGGATTTTGGCCTGGGGCGAAGACGGACCGAGCCGATGCGGAAATCCGCGGCCACGCCGAACTGCCGCGACTCCTGGAGAAGTGGCGATGAAGGCGACGGCCGTGGCCCACCCGATTCAGGGGCTAATCAAGTACCACGGTCTCGCGGACCCGATCCTCCGCCTCCCGTTCCACGATTCGATCAGCGTCTGCACCGCCCCCCTGACGACCCGGACGACGATCGAGTTCGGTGACTTCCCTCGCGACCAGGCGACCATCGACGGGCGGGATGTGACGGCGAGAGACATGGAGCGAATCCGTTCCGTCGTCGATGCGGTTCGAGCGCGCGCGTCCGTCCGCACGCCGTTCCGAATGGCCTCCGTAAACGACTTCCCGTCCAACATCGGCCTGGGGGCGAGCGCCTCCGGGTTCGCGGCCCTTGCGATGGCCGCCGCGAATGCGGCCGGACTCCGCCTGAACCTGGAGGAGATCTCGAGGTTCGCACGACGAGGGGCAGGGTCCGCCGCCCGGTCGGTGACCGGAGGATTCAGCAAGTGGAAGATGGGCCTGACCGACGAGGACTCGTATGCCACGCAGCTCGCCGGAGAGGATCTGCAAATCGGGATGGTCGCGGCCGTCGTCCCCGCGTTCAAGCAGACGGAGGACGCCCACCGCGAGGCCCTCACCTCCCCGTTCTTCCACGCGCGCCTCGCGGAGATGCCCCGGCTCATCGCGGAGATGGAACTGGCGATCCGCAATCGGGATGTCGGTGCGATCTGCGGCCTCGCGGAACGCGACACGCTCATGCTCCACGGAATCACGATGACTGGGACCGGGGAGATGGTCCTCTGGCAACCCGACACCCTCCGGGTGATTCTCGCCGTCCGTCGACTCCGGGAGCAGGGCGTCCCCGCCTTCTTCTCGATCGACACCGGGGCGACGGTCTACGTGAACACGGTTCCGGATCACGCGGACCGCGTCCGGAAGACCATCGACGAGCTGGGGATCGAAACGATGTCGTGCACCGTCGGAGGACCGGCCCGGCTAGTCGACGAGCCTCTCTTCTGAACCGTGCGACCCACCGAACCTCTCGAACGGCACGATAAAGAGGAGAAGGGAGAGCAGACCTCTCCCTACAGCATCCCGCCTTCCGGCGGCTCCGGCGGCTTCGGCTTCAGGTCGCCGATCTTCCGGTTCAGGTTCCAGTAGAGGGCGAACACGACGGCGACGAGGGCGACGATCACGATCGCAAGGCCAAGGACCAAGTTGCCGCTCAAGGACGTGACGGCCTGATTGATCCCAGGAACCGGCGATTGATACGTCACGGACCGGGTCGCGGCGCTAGCCCGGTTCCCGGCGGCGTCGATCGCCGATACCGTGATCGTATTCGATCCGGCGACCAGGGAAATGGTCACGCTCCACGTGCCGTCCGCGGCGGGATGGACGTCCACTCCGTTCACGCGAACCGTCGAGCTCACATCGTCCACGGTTCCCGACACGACGACCGACGCCTGGTCGACCGTCGCCCCGTCCGAAGGACTCGTCACCGTCACCACGGGCGCGGTGGTGTCCGGGGCAGGACCCACGTCGATGGAGCGCGTGGCCTGAGCATGATTACCGGCGGCGTCCGTCGCGATGGCCGTGATCGTTTGGCTCCCGTCGGAGAGGATGATGTCGACGGCGAAGTCCCCACTCGGCGTGACCGGCGCAGAGAAGCCGTTCACGGAGACGGTCGCACCCACTTCCGTCGTGCCGGTCACATGCACGGGGTTGGTCGTCACCCTCGATCCGGCCGCCGGAGCGGTCAGGGAGAGGGCCGGCGGCGTCGAGTCCAGCCGCACGGAACGCAGGACCTGAGCCGAATTCCCCGACGCGTCCCGCGCGACGACCGTGATTGTGTTCGCGCCTTCCGCAAGGGTGATCGTCCGAGTGAACACGCCGGTCGTCCCGTTCACAGTGGCGGGAAGGCCGTTCACCGTCACCGTGGCCCCCACTTCGGTGATCCCGGAAACGATGGTCGCCGCGGTCCCCGTGAGCGCGTAGTCCGGACTCGTCACGGAAAGCGACGGGGCCATGGTGTCCACCGTGAACTGCCATGTGGCACTCGTCGAGAATCCCGCGCCGTCGAAGACCGTCACGTCCACCGTATGCGTCCCGTCGGAGAAGGAAAAGGGCAGGGACCAGAGGAGCGTCGTGTCGTTGAAGCTCCCAAAGAACGAGAAGTCCGTTCCGTCGATCGCGATGGTCACGTCCGCTATGCCCGCCGAAACCTGCGGGTCCACATACGACACGGTGATGCTGGCCGTTGCATCGTTTGTGTACGAACCGTCCGCCGGGGTCTTCGATAAGATGACCGGCGCGTTCACATCGGACAGGGCGAACAACGCATCCACTTCGACGGCCGGCGCGCCCAACGGCCCGACGAACAAGATCCCGATGTAGAATCCAGGCATTGTTCCGGCAAAGTTCCACGTCACGTTGAAGTTCGCGTTCGCGCCGCTCGGGATGCCGGATCCCGGGACGTTCGTCGGAGTCAACTGCGTCCCCTGGATGATCAGCTTGCCCATGTCGAACGAGCCAATTCCCGCCGGGACGGAGTAGCCGTCCACGAGGATCAGGTAGTTCCCGGATTGCGGCATCGTGAGCCGAACCTCTTCGAACGAGGTCGAGCCGGCCGAGGAAGCGACGAGGCTGTACGTGGCGCCGACCTGACGGTACAGGTACAGGTCGATGTCCATCCCTTGCGGATACGATTCGCCGATCGCGACGTCGATCAGTCCGACGTTCGAGGCGGAGAACGTCTCCGTGTACACGTCGCCGTTCACGATCGTGAGATTCGTTTCAACGATCGGCGCTGAGACGCCGAAGGAGCGGACGCTGAGTCCCGGCAGAGCGAGGGACGAATTCGCGTTGAACATGCCTTTCCCGGTCGCGTTCGAGGTCGTGACGATCCAGGGAGTCGGGGCGACCGCGAAGGTGCCGACCTGCCCGTTGAACAAGTCCGACGGACCGGTCCCCGCGTTCAGGACGTTGTGGAGGCCGATCGCATGGAGGCCCGTACTCAGCGGCGCGGTGACCCACTCTTCGGGACCGCCCGTCACGGTGTTGAACCGCCATCGTCCCGCGTCGATGAGCTGGTTCGAGCTTTGGCCGATCGTGGACAGGGAATATGGGCCCCAAATGCTCGGACCGACCAGGGAGAACGGGTCCGGCGTGGGACCGAAGATCAACGTGTCCAGGTCGGTCGGCGCGGTCGACCACCACGTGTGCACGAGGAGGTTCTCGCCCGGGTAGACGGGCGTGGAGTCGGGGACGTCCGTGTAGAAGAACCGCCAGTCGCCCGCCTCGGGTCGCCAGGTCCAGTCGCCGCCGCCGAACATGCGGTTGTTGTCGAGGAAGGCGGTGCTCGACGGGTTCCCGCCGAACGAGAAGGACGTCCCGGTCGCGGCGACCTGGACGACGACGGGGATGAGCGTCTCGGCGCCCGACCCGGCGTCCGTGAGCATCACGGCGCCCGACAGGATTCCGTAGGGCTGGCTCGGGGGAACGGAGACGGTCACATCCAGAGAGCCGGTTCCGCCGGGGACGAGGGAAAGGCTGGCCGCGCTCTCGGTGAGCCAAGGAGCATCGACCGCCTGGTAGTAGTCGACCGTGACGGTCAGGGTCGTGGACGGGACGAGGGCCGAGACGGTCCGATGCTGGATCCCGAGCAGCAGGCCATTGTGGATCCGAGCGAGCGGATCATGAACGAAGGCCTCGATGTTCGTCCCGGTCGGATAGCCGTACGTGAACCGTTGAATCTCCGTGCCCGCCGAATCACTCATCTCGCCCGCGTTGACGACGCCGTTCCCATTCGTGTCCGTCCAGTACGTCCCGTCCCCGTTGTAGTCCAGCCAATCGTACACGAGGACACGCCATCGGCTGTTCGCGACATAGTTCACGTCCGGGTCCAACTGCGCGAACGGGAAGTTCACGGTGGCCTTGAGGAGGTTCGTCCCGGCGGGGACGAGACCCGTCAGGTTGATCAGATAATCCGGCCGGAGGAAGTTTGGCGCGCTCTCGTTTGCGTTCGTCGTCGTGATCGTCCACGAATTGCTGCCGATCTTTTGCAGCTCCCAGTCGGACACGAGGACGGACTTCGGGTTCGCGATGTCGTGATTCTCGACGGAGAACGTGTCCGTGGATGTGCCGCCCGGCGACAACAGATTCGTGAAGCTCGGATAGGAGGTCCCGCGGTAATTTCCGGCCATCCATTCCGGTGCGAGCCCGGCGGCCGTGAAGTGGTACGCCGCGAGGCCGTCCCGGAACGACGCCGATTCGACGGCGCGCAAGGCATTCGTCAGGCCGTGGCCCATGACCTCGGGATCGTAGTGCGTGTTGTCCGCGGATCCCGTGAGCAGGACCTTCGCGTACTGATTGAACAACGCGGTTCCTGTGGTGTTGTACCAGGCGTTCTCGACGAGCGCGAGGATCGCCGCGGTGGCCGGCGCCGAGAGAGAGGTGCCGCCCCAAACAACCCACGCGGGAGGCCCGAAGCAATAGGGAGGCGCCACGATTCCGGCGCAGTTAACGGGTTGATCGCCGGACGCCCACGCGCCGACTGTCACGACGTCGGGCTTCGAAGTCCCGAGGGTGCTCGGGCCGCGGTTCGACCAGGGCTGCACATCGCCGAACGTGGAGTGCGCCGCGGAATCCGCCGCGCCGACCGGGTACGGCTCGGTGCCCGAGTAGCTCGTCGATGCGCCGACCGAGATGACCCCGCTGCTCGAGGACGGGGATGTGACCGTCCCGAAGCCATGTCCTCCGTTCCCGCTGGAGACGGCGAAGACGGTGTCCGAATGAAGGAGGGACATCAGCTCGAGCCAGCGGGCTGTGAAGTCCCAACCGTCGTTGAAGGTCCCGGAGAAACCGAACGAGGCGGAAGCGACCTGTGCTTCGTCGCCCGTGCCGGGCGTGCCGTCGTAACCTTCCCCGACGAACGTGAACATGTCGTAGAAGAATCCGCCGGCGTAGATGTTTCCGACGGAGATCAGTTTCGCTTGCGGGGCGAATCCGAGGACGGAGCCCGTCTTGTTCTGTGCGACGATTGAGGAGGCGCACAACGTACCGTGATCCCCGCCGCCGGGAGCCAGGACATCACCGATCTGGAGGGCGACGAGATTGCCCGCACCCGGTGTTGGAACAGGGAGGCCGTAGCGCGCCCCAATCACGTCGCTGTAGGGGATCGGGTTCGCCCCATCCCCGATGAAGTAGACAAGTCCTCCGGAAAGGTCCGCCATGCCATCCCCATTCGTGTCCATCCAGATTTCCGGCGAGGCCACGTCCGCGGCCTTGTCGTTTCCGAACTGATAGTTGTCGTCGAGATCGACGTGCACCGTGTCGTACACGCCGGGGAATGTCGAATCCGTTACGAGCATCGCGACGAACTCGCCGTAGTAGAACACGCGCAGGGAGTTATCCGGGTGGAGCCCGAGATGGTAGATGCCGCTCGCGCTCGAGATCCCCGCGACGTTGTACACGTGACCATTGAATGGAAGGGACAGATTCCCGGTGACCGGATCCGCCGTCGCCGTGAAGCTCGTGTCCACGTACCAGGAGCTCGGCGCGGTCGGGAACGTGAGTCCGCCGAGCAAATAGGAAGCCATCGAATTCGGATCGAAGGCCATGGGCCAGTCGAAGTAGGGCGAGGACGCGTTCGTGTTCCGCGCGAACGTCCCCTGAAGGTCGGGATGGCCGAAGTCTGTGCCGCTGTCCATGGTTGAAACTTGGACGCCATAGCCGGTGTATCCGAGAGCCCACGCCTCCGGGACGTGATGTCCCTGTCCGGCCGCGATCAGGACAGGAGCGGGATTGCTGCCGCCGTTTCTGTTGACGCTCGGTTCGCCGGAGCTCATGCGGTCCGGAGCGGACGGGAGGACGGCCGGCGCGATGACGTATACCCGATCGAGAGCCGCCACCTTCTCCAGAAGTCGGACGGGCACGTCGATCGTCACGACCCGCAAGCCGGTTCGAGTCGCTGGAACGGAACCAATCAGGGTGGGGACTCCGTGCGTCCGGAGGAACGTACCGAGCGTGTTCACGTCATCCGTCAGGATCGCGACGCGGAACGAACCGGTGCCGGACCTCACCGCATCTTGTACGGACGGAGTCATCTTGTCCCAGTCCGCGTGCGGCTGCCGCGCGCGGTCGAGGAGCTGCTGCATCGCGGGGTCCATGGCCGGTTTCGTCGGTGCCGGATTTCCTCGGATCTCTGGAACTACCCGCGCATTCGGTACTGGACCCGCCGCGGCCCTTGTCGCGCCGGAGACGGCAACCAAGACGGTCGCCGCGACCATGAGGACGGTCAACGAAATAGCCCACGCACGTCGAACGAATAATCCCATCAGGATTCCACCCGTCGGGCGATCGTCGAGCAAAACCCTCCCGCGGGTCCCTCCCCCGACCGCTCGCCCAACTTCGTCGCGAATCGAGGAGACGCGTTATAAACATTCGGACCGAACGAAGGATCGGCTACAAGGAGAGGCGCGCCCGTCCGACCGGCCCCGCGATCACGACCGAGGCGCCGCCGGCCGTGAAGTACTTGACCGCGACCTCCCGGACGCGATCCTCCTCCAGGTCCCGCACGATGTCCGCATACCGCTCGAGGAAGTTCATCCCGAGGCCGTAGTACTCCATCCGATGGAGCTCATACGCGACCTCCGCGTTCCGCTCGAGGGAGACGATCAGGGAGCCGATCTGGTTGTCCTTCCCGTCCCGGAGCTCGTCCGTGTGGAAGGGATCCGTCTGCAAGCGGTCCAGCTCGACGCGGATCGATTGGACGGCCTTCTCGAGGTTCGCGGGGTTCACGCCCGCGGAGATGGACCACATCCCTCCCGCGGTGCGCGCATCGAGACCGGTGAAGGCGTAGTAGGCGAGGCCCTGCTCGTCCCGCAAGTTCCGCCCGAGCCGACCGTACAATCCGATCCGTCCGAACAGGAGGTTTGCCAGGTTCAGGGCATAGTAGTCCGGGTGACGCCGGGGGACCGCGGGTCCGCCGATCGCGATGTCAGCCTGGGACTTGTGCGGCATCGGAATCGTCACGCGACGCGGCTTGTGCGGGGGAGGCGGCGGGATCGCCGGGATCCCTTCGGCGTCGGATTCGAGGCGGGACAGCGGTCCCGCGATCGCCTCTTCGACGAGTTCCCGGTCCACATCCCCGGTGGCGGCGAGGATCAGGCCCTCCGCTCCGACGCGGGATTCGTGGAAGTCGACCAGGTCGCGCCGCCGGATGCGACGCACGCGGTCGGCCCCGCCCTTCGGGTCGCGGCCGTACGGATGGTCGTTCGGGAACACGAAACCCGCGAGCTCGCGCGCCGCCCTGGAGTGGGTGTCGTCCGCCTCGATCCGCAGGTCGTTCAGGAGTTCGCCCCGCACCCGGTCGATCTCGCGCTGTGGGAACGTCGGATGGGAGAGACAGTCGACGAGGATCCGGATCGTCTCCCGCAGGGAGTCGCGCGTGCACCGCCCGCTGAAGCCGAGGAGCTCCTCGCCGTTGTGGAACTCGAGGGTCGCCCCGATCCCTTCCAATCGGTCGGCGAGCTTCGCGGCCCCGAGACGGCGGGTGCCGCTCAGGAGGAGCCGCGACGCGAACTCGGCGACCCCGTGCGCATCGCCCTCCGCGACTACGCCGGCCGGGACGCTCCCGCGGAACGCGACGAACGGGTTCGACGGGAGGGCGTTGGAGATCAGGACGGCCCCGTTCCCCAGGGCGGTGCGGTCGGGGAGCTTCAGCCCGTTCCCTCCTGGGCGTGGAATCGGACGAGGGACCGGTGTTCGTCCACGAGGTACGTTCGGGCGACGTCTCGGATGCGCTCGACGCGGACCTTCTCGACCTTCGCCAGAAGGCGATCTCCGAAGTCCCAGGACGTGAGGCCCTCTCCCGCGCTGAGCAGCATCCCTTGGAACGTGACGCCGTCCTGCTCATACCGCGCCCACGAGCGGACCTGTTGCTTCGCCCTCTCGACCTCCGTCCGACTCGGCGGGGTGCGACGCAACTTGTCGACCTCCCGATCGATCGCGTGCTCGATTCGATCGAGGGCGACGTCTTTCGCCGCGGTCGCGGATGTGATCAGGAGGGACGGATCGAGCTTCATCTCCTGCCGCACCCCGACGTCCGTCGCGAGCTTCGACTCGACGAGGGCTCGATACAGCCGGTTCGATCGCGGGCGCCAGTCCCCGGAGGCGAAGGAGATCAGGCCCCTCCAACCACCGAGGACCGTGGAGAGCAAGATCAACGCGGGCGTGTCATCGTGGGCCGCGGCCGGGATGTGCCATCCGATCGACAGCAGGTCGGCGGGGCCGGGGCGGACGAGGTCACTCCGCCGCTCTCCGCGCTGTTCCGGCTCCGAGAGTCGCAGCGGCTCGGGCGGTGCTTCCGGCTTCAGAGGCGAGAAGGCCTCGCGGACATGTTGCATCGCCACCGCGGGATCGAAGCCGCCCACGAGAATGAGGGTGGCGTTGTTCGGGGCGTAGTATCGGAGGTAGTGGCGGTACAAGGGCTCGCGGTCGAGGGCGGCCAGGTCCTGCTTGTACCCGATCGGCGTCCAGTGGTAGGGGTGCACGTGGAACGCCAGTCCCCACAGCTCCTCGTCGACGAGGAACTCGGGCTGGTTCTCCGCCCCCTCCCGCTCGCTGATGACGACCGTCCGCTCGGCCTCGACCTCCTTCGGATCGAAGGCGGCATTGCGCATCCGCTCGGATTCGATCATGAG
>Ga0209234_1000615_pt1 | contig 12624 bp, 7 predicted proteins | sample GraSoi013_1_20cm_2_FD_185816 | JGI IMG/M metagenome (GOLD analysis project Ga0209234, IMG submission 185816) | Grasslands soil microbial communities from the Angelo Coastal Reserve, California, USA - Sample 08_20_2013_1_20cm (SPAdes) (version 2) | ecosystem: Environmental > Terrestrial > Soil >... | reverse complement strand
CCTCGACTGGCTGGACGTCGAAGGCAATTTCAGCTACGACGGCAGTTCGGGCACCTTTTCGCAGTTCCGCGACAAGGGATACCGGGCGACGACGGCCTCGTTTGCGGCGCAGCTCACGAATTCACCGGGCGCGATCTTCAGCGGCGCCTCCGGCTTCGACGCCTACAACGCCAGCCTCAACCTCGTCGCGCGCCGCACCATCGGCGCCGACCTCCTGACGCGTACGAACGTGAACTGGCTGTTCCAACGGGAAGACACTCGCTACCGGCGGCTCGCAGGGAACACTTTGGCTGCGGGAGGCGTGGAGAATGCCTTCAACGCGGTCAATTGTGGCGGCTTCGTCACGGGGTGCTACAACTCGAGCAAGACCTCACAGCGGTTGATGGGTGGCGGCGGCGGGATCGGGCTGGAGTACAAGGAGCGCTACATCGCGGACGCGTTGGTGCGGCGCGACGGCAGCTCGCTCTTCGGATCCGACAACCGCTGGGCAACCTACTACCGCGGGTCGCTCGCGTGGCGCGTGTCGCAGGAGCCGTTGTGGCCCTTGAAGGACCAGATCGATGAGTTCAAGCTGCGCGTCTCCCGCGGAACCGCCGGCGGGCGGCCGAGCTTCGCCGCCCAGTACGAGACGTACACCCTCGGTGCCGGCGGCCTCCTGACTCCCACGACGCTGGGCAACCGGAACCTCAAGCCCGAAACCACCACCGAGACCGAAGCGGGCGCCGACTTGCAGCTGTTCCGCCGCATCGGTGTGACGGTGAACTACGCCCTCTCGAAAACCGTCGACCAGATCCTGTCCGTGCCGCTCCCCGCCGCCGCCGGGTTCGAGCGCCAATGGCGCAATGCCGGCACACTCCAGAATAAGACGTGGGAGGTGGCGCTGAATATCCCGATCATCCAGAGCCGCGACTTCTCGTGGTCGATCCGGAGTACGTACGAGCGGACCCGCACTTGTATCTCGGCGCTCAGCGTCCAGGAGTTCAACTTCGGGACGCCTCAGCAAGGGACGGGCTCCATCTTCCGCGCCAAGGTCGGATGTCCCACGGGCGAGCAGTTCGGCACCTTCTACGGGCGCACGTTCCTCACGAGCTGCGGCCAGCTGCCTGCCGCGTTCCAGAGCGCCTGCGGCCCCAACGGCGCGTTCCAGAGGAACGATGACGGCTTTCTCGTCTGGGTCGGTGCCGGCAACAGCTGGCGCGAGGGCATCACCAAGAATCTGTGGCAGGCCTCGTTGCCCGCGGCCCGGGCTCCCTGGGGCGTCGGCCTCGAGTGGGGGATGTTGATCGTAGCCCGGGACGCGAGCGGTGCCGCCGTGCAGGCGCCTGTCGGTCACGCGCTCCCCAACTTCCGCTACTCCATCGCGCAAGACTTTCGGTGGAAGCGACTCTCTGTGTACGCCCTGCTGGACGCCTCGATCGGCCAGGATGTGTGGAACCAGGGTCGGCAGTGGTCGTTCCTGGACTTCAACAGTCGCGACCAGGACCAGCGCGGCAAGAGCGTCGAAACCGCGAAGCCGCTGGGCTACAACTGGCGGGCGGCGCCGCCCGACGGCGCCGGCGTCGGCGGCATGTACGACCAGCTCGCGCCGAACAACATCTCCGTCGAGGATGCGAGCTACGCCAAGCTGCGCGAGGCCTCGGTGTCGTATCACATCGGACCGATCAACGGGGTGGGCGATTGGGATGTGACGGTGCTGGGTCGCAACCTGTTCACGATCACGCACTACAAGGGGTTCGACCCCGAGGTCGGGATCGGTGAGATCAACGGGTTCGGCGGTACCGGCGGCACGGGGGCGGCGACGAGCAACGCGGGTGCCGCCGCGATCAACGCCATCGATGCTTTTACGTTCCCGAACCTGCGGACGTTTTCGTTCGCGCTGACCACGCGCTTCTAGCGCCTTGAGGCAGGTCCGCTACGCGGTGCGTCCCAGCACCGGCCGGCGTACCTGTCTCGCCTTGTGAGGAGGGAGACCGATGCGAACCCTGCCACGTGCGCTCGTTGTGCTCATTGGCGTCGCGGCTTGCGATCTGACCGCCACGAACCTCAACAATCCCGATCGCGACCGGTTGCTCCGCACACCGGGCGACGTCGAAGCCGTGGTGGGTCAGTTGTATCAGAACTTCCACAACGCCACGATCGGCGGCTCGAACGAAGCCGTCAATCCGCAGCTGCTCGTGAGCGGGATGGAGAGCTTCTCGGGTCTCGGCAATTTCGACATGGGCGTGCGTGCCGCTGTCCCCCGCGGCAGCCCGCACGTGCCCAACGGCCGGGGGAACACGGCCAGCGCGGGCAATCTTCGGGATTTCCAACGCCTCTCGACCACGTCTCGCTCCGCTGCCGATGCCCTGAGGCGGCTCGCGAGCCCCGGCTTTTCGTTTGGGGATGCCGCGCGCGACATCCGCGGCAAGGCGTTCGCGCAGTTCGGGCTCGGCTTGGCGTTGGGCCATCTGGCGATGGTCTACGACTCGGCGGCGATCGTCGGCCCGACTGACGACCCGGAGGCCATTCCTCCGCTCCGGGGCTACCTCGCCGTTAGAGACGCGGCGCTCCGGTGGCTCGACTCGGCCGTCGCCACCGCGAAGGCCGACACCGCCACGTTTGGGACTCTACCGAGCACGTGGATCAAGGGGAGTAGCGGGCCCACTGCGGCGGGCTTCATTCGAATCGTCCGGTCGTACCGCGCCAGGATCCGCGCCGCCGTCGCGCGCACGCCCGCCGAGCGCGCGGCCGTTGATTGGACCGCGGTCATTGACGACGCGACGAACGGGATCACCGGCGACCTGAGCATTACGATGGACGCTGCGGGGTGGGATGTGGTGTGGGTGACTCAGCACTACCTGTTTTCGAGCTGGCACCAGATGTGGCAGTTCATGGTCGGGTTCGCGGACACGTCGGGCGCCTTCGATGCCTGGCTCGCGCAGCCGGTTCCCAACCGAGCCTCGTTCCTCGTCGTCACGCCTGACCGACGGTTCCCACAAGGGACGACGCGTGCGGAGCAGCAGGCGAATTCCGCGACTCCGCCGACCGGCAACCTGTACTTCCGCAACCGGCCGGGGTCACAGGATGTCCCCGGGAACGCGCTGGGCGTTTCGTACTACGACTACTACCGCTTCCAGGCGTTCTTCAACGCCCAGCGGATCGGCAACTATCCGGTGATGACGCGGGCGGAGATGAACCTGCTGGCGGCGGAAGGCTACATCCGCACGAACAAAGTCGCACAAGCGGGTGCGCTCATCGACGTCTCGCGGGTGGCGAAGGGCGGCCTGCCCGCCGTCACGGGAATCGCCGACCTGACGACCCCGGTGCCTGGCGGCGCCGCCTGTGTGCCGCGCGTGCCGCAGCCGCCCGCCTTCACCTCCACCGCGTGCGGCAACATCCTGGAGGCGCTCAAGTGGGAGAAGCGCATGGAGACGGCGTTCATCGGCTATGGCTCCTGGTATTTCGACGGCCGGGGCTGGGGCGACCTGCCGGAGGGGACCGCGCTGAACTGGCCCGTCCCGTGGCAAGAGATGGATGCGCGGGTGGAGCCGTTCTACAACATGCCCGACGTGGCGAAGGGGACGTTGCCCGGCGCGGCCCGCGGCACCTACGGGCTGTGACATGAGACGCGCCGGAGCGCGACGGGACACAGGGCGCTGGAGGGGCTTGCTGGTTGGGGCAGCCCCGTTGCTCGGCGCATGCTATGTCTACCAGCCCGTGTTGACACCGGAGCCCCAGCCGGGCGCGCGCTTCGCGTTCGATCTCAACGACCAAGGCCGGGAAGCGCTCGTCGCGAGCGTGGGGCCTGCAGCCGCTCGCGTCGAGGGCGCCCTGGTGAGCGACGTGGGAGGGGAGTACGTGATTCGCGTCTCCGACGTCCTCGGGCTCCAGGGCGCGCGGACCAGGTGGAGGGGCGAAGCGGTGAGCTTCCGCCAGGAATACGTGAAGCGGGTTCGCGAGCGGAGGCTCTCGCGAGGCCGTACGGTGTTCACGGTCGCCGCCGTGCTAGGAGCCGTGGTGGCCCTGGTGGCGAGCACCGATCTCATCGGATTTGGGGGTGGCGGCGACAACCGTGCGGGGAGCGGCGTGGGGGAGGGTCAGTGACCATCAAGAGAGCGAGCTTTCCATGATACCAAAGCGTGTGTGGCGTCTCCTGGCGTGGGGCGTGGTCGCGGGCACTCTCTCGGCGTGTCACGATACGACGGCCACGCCGACAGTCCAGGAGCCGCTCGCCGGCCTGCGCTATGTGAATGTCGTGTCCGATACCGGCGCGCTGGACATCCGGATTGTCGATATCGTAGGAGACGCGCCGGCGACCTTCGCGGCCACGTTCCGCACCGGCGGCAGCCCGATCGGCGGTGCGGCGCAGGCGTCCCCACCGTACCAGCAGGTGGCGGCGGGCCTGCGTCATATCAAGGTGTTCAATTCGAGCTCGGATCCCGCGATCGCCCAGCAGGTGCATCTGGACACTACGTTCACCTTCGAAGCGGACCGGAACTACGACTTTCTCCTCCACGGATTCTCGCGCCCGGGTCAAACGCCGGCGCGCCGAGCCGTGATCACGGCGACGCCAGCCCCGCCGACCTTGGGTCCAGGCCAGTTCGCGATCCGGGTGGTGAACCTTGCGCCGTCCTTCGCGGGCGCTGCCCCGGCCCTTGCAGATACGACCGTCCTGCCCGACGGTTTCCTCCTACGCGGCAACGGTGCCCTCCCCGGGGGGACGCCGCAGGCGGTCGCCGTGGGATACCTCGGTTCATCCGCATACACCGTGCTGGACACGGGCAGCTACCGACTGGCATTGACCGTGACGGGAACGACGGGTGCCGCAATTGTGCAAGTACACGTGCCGCTCGGTGTCGCGGCGACGTCGACCGCCGGGCCGGTCGCAGGCTCCTTGGCACCGGGATCCGTGCTGACCGCCGTGATCGTCCCCCGCTCCGTCGTGGGGAGCGCCGCGCCCCAGGGTGGCACGCCCGCGGCCAAGACGACCGAGAGCATCACCCGCAACACCGATACGGTCACCGTGCAGAGCGGAACTCGTACGGTCCGGGCGAACCGGCCGGACACGACCGTGACGGACACGACGATCAGCAACGGCGGTAAAGACACCGTGATCGCGACACACCCGGTGAGGAATCGCCCCGATTCCGTCATCGCCACCACGGGGGTGACGACAGGCACAAGCGCTGGTGATATCGTGCTGGTGTCGGGTGCGACGGAGGTGGAGTACAATGGATGGCAGGGCGTGCTGGCGACGGCCGATTCGCTCTCGTGCAACCCGGTCAACGGCGCCGATACTCCGACCAAGTGTAAGGCGACGAATGCGATCGCGACCACGCGCTTGAGATTCAGGTTTCGCGTTGCGGGTACACCAGCCTCTCCCGCAACCGGAACACCTCTCTACAGGATCTACACGCGCTCGAGCGCGCAGGACTTCACGATTCCGTTTGTGCTCTATCTCGTGGATCGTCGGCCGTAGCGAGTGAGGTCACGCCCACAAAAAAGGCGGTGGCCAATTCGGTCACCGCCCCGTCGGCACCGCGGCCGGCGTCAATCCACGATCGCATCCGGCATCACGTACTTCATCGGATCCACCGGCTTGTGGTTCACCCACACCTCGTAGTGCAGGTGCGGCCCCGTCGACAGCCCCGTCGACCCGACGGCCGCGATCTTCTCGCCGCGCTTCACCCGCTGGCCCCGCGCCACGAAGATCCTCGAGCAGTGCGCGAAGCGCGTGACCAGGCCGAAGCCGTGGTCCAGCGTGATCATGTTGCCGTAGCCCTCTTCCCACTTCACGTCGGTGACCACGCCGGCGGCCGGCGCGTCGATCTCCACGCCCATCGGCGCCGACACGTCGATCCCCTCGTGCGGGCGCGCCAGGTGGAGAATCGGATGCACCCGCTCCCGCATGAACGCGCTCGTGAGCCACCCCTTGGTCGGCATGATGGACGGCGTCGCCGCGAGGCGGTCGCGCTGGTGCGAGAGCGAATCGAACGCCTGATTGAGCGATCGCACCAGGATGTTGGCACGCCGCCCCAGGGCGTCGACGTCGAGCCGCGCGGCGAGCGCCTGGCGACCCTCGGGGCCGAGCGCCTTGAGACTGTCACCCTCCGACCACGTGCCCGCGGGACCGCCAATCCCCCCCTGCTGCACGGTCGTGTCGGTGGGCGTGAGCCCGGCGAGCAGCCGCAGCTCCTGTTCGCGCTCGCTGAAACGGTGCAACGTGTCGCGCAGCCCGGCCATCCGCTCGCGCATCTGCTGGATCTCGTTCGCGAGGATGCGGTTCTCGTTCTCGAGCGCGCGACTGCGAGTGATGTTCACCCCGCGCGAGATGGCGGCCACGCCCAGCACCAGGAACGTCAGCGCCACCACGCTGCCGATTCCCAGGAGGGTTTTCAGGAACGTCTGGGACACCTCCACGGCGCGGGACAAGCCCGAGCCGTGAGGCACCACCATGACGGTCCAGCGTCGCTCCGCCTTCTTCCGCATCAGCCTCTCGGACCTCACATCGACACGTAAGACCGGCGCGCGCGCGCCGGCCATACAACGACCGACCGAAGGGAGAATCCGGACAGGGCGTGGGCCCGGTCGCCCGTGGGACTTCTAACCTACGGGTCGCTTGGCAGGTCGTCAACATGCCAAGAAGTGAGCCAAATCACACTCCCGCGCGGCGTCAGCCGGCGGGCAGGCGGGGCTTGGGGAACAGGATGGGTGGCTTCAGGACCTGCCGGCCCGCCAGGTCCAGGGTGTCCAAGTCGGGCAGCCGTAGGCGCGTGAGGGGCTGTGACGGGGGGGGGCCGAGCGTGCCCCACACCGTCTCCGCAGTCGCGGGGAGAAACGGCTGGGCCAGCACGGCGAGCCGGGCGACCGTGCGGGCGAGGTTCGCGAGCACCGAGTCGAGCTCCGCCGCCCGCTCCGGTTGCTTGGCGAGCTTGTACGGCGCGGTGTCCTCCACGTAGCGATTTGCCGCGCTGGCGAGGGCGACGAGCTGGGCGGCGCCTTCCTGCACGCGGTTCGCGTCCATGGCGGCCGCGTACGTCGCGAGCGCCCGCCGGGCCGCGGTCTCGAGCGGCGTGTCGTAATTGCACGGGTCTCGCGGCACCGCGCCCCCGCGGTAGTTCACGATCATCGTGAGCGAGCGCGACACCAGGTTGCCGAGCGTGTCGGCGAGCTCGGATGTGTAGCGCGCGTCGAACCGCTCCCAGGTGAAATCGCCGTCGTTCTCGAAGCCGACCTCGCGCAGCAGGAAGTAGCGCAGCGCGTCGGCCCCGTGATAGTCGATCGCCTCGCCCAGGCTGACCGCCGCGCCGGCGGTCTTGCTCATCTTCGCGCCCGACCACTGCACGTAGCCGTGCGCCCACACCGCCCGCGGCGGGGGCAGCTCGGCGGCGAGCAGCATAGCCGGCCAGATCACGCAGTGGAAGCGGGTGATGCCCTTTCCGATCACGTGGAGATCGGCGGGCCACAAGCGCTCGAATCCCGCATCCGGGAAGCCCGTGGCCGAGAGATAGTTGATCAAGGCGTCGAACCAGACGTACACCGTCTGCTGCGGATCACCCGGGAAGGGGATGCCCCATGGCTGCCGTTGCCGTGAGATCGAGATGTCTTGCAGCCCCGCCTCGAGCAGCCGTACCACCTCGTTGCGGCGAATCTCGGGCTCGACGGCGAGCGCGCCGGACCGGATGCGCTCCAGCACGGCGTCGCGGTACGCGCTGAGCCGAAAGAAGTGATTGCGCTCTCGCGTCGGGATCAGCTCCAGCGTGGGATGCTCCACGCAGTGGCCGTCGACGATCTGTGCGCCGGTCTTGAACTCCTCACAGCCGGTGCAGTACAGCCCCTCGTACTCGGCCTCGAACAGATCCTGCGGTCGGCGCTGCCGGATGCGCTCGAGCAGGGCGGTGACCGTGCGGGCGTGCCGCGGCTCCGTGGTACGAATCCAGTCGTCGTGGCTGCAGCCGAGGCGGCGCCAGTACGCGGCGAACGTGTCGGCCATGCGATCCACCCAGGCTTGCGGCGTCACCCCCGCTCGGGCGGCGGCCTGGATCACGGACTGGCTGTGCTCGTCCATCCCCATGAGGAAGTGGACGTCGTCGCCGCGCAACCGATGGTAACGGGCGATGCAGTCCGCGCCGACCTTCTCGAGCGCGTGCCCCAGATGCGGCTCGCCGTTCGAATAGTCGATGGCCGTCGTGATGTAGAACTTAGGCAACGGGGGGCTCCACCCGCGCGAGCTCCGCCGTGAGCTTCTCGAGTGTGACCACGCGCGTGTCGCCCCCCGGGTCCACGCGGAGCGTCACGGTCTCCCGGAAAATGTCCACGGCGAGGACACGCTCGACACCCACGGCGGTGCGCACGACCTTGCCCTCCTTGGGGAAGCGCTTGCGCGTCTGCACGTAGAAGTCGTGCTCGTAGCGCAGGCAGCACAGCAGGCGGCCGCAGCCGCCCGAGATCTGCGACGGGTTGAGCGAGAGGTGCTGATCCTTGGCGAGCGACAGACTCACGGGCCGGAGCTCCGGCAGCCAGCTCGAGCAGCAATACTGCCGGCCGCAGCGGCCCACGCCGTCGAGCCGTTTGGCTTCGTCGCGCGCCCCGATCTGGCGCAGCTCGATGCGCGTGTGGAACAGGCTCGCGAGGTCGCGTACCAGGGCGCGGAAGTCCACCCGCTGCTCGGCGGTGAAGTAGATCGTGAGTTTCTTTTTGTCCCATTGCCACTCGGCGTCGGAGACCTTCATCGGCAGGGCGTGCTGTCTCACGCGGTCCATCACCTTGCGGCGCACGTCGGCTTCGTCGCGCTCGAGCGCGGCGGCGACGGCCGCGTCGCCGGCGGTGGCGCGGCGCAGGATGCGGCGGGTGACTCCGTGGACCCCGGGCTCGCGCCCGGGGTCAGTCTCACCCCCAGGGCTAGTTGCTGACCCCGGACGCGAGTCCGGGGTGCGAGGAGGGCCGGGGGCTTCGGCCAGGCTGCACCCGCTGCACCCGGAGCCGCACTTCTTGGCCGCCACGGGCCCGAGCGCCGACACCCGGCCGAGGTCCTGTCCCCGCTCGACCTCCACGATCACGGCCTCGTGCAGGGCGAGCGGCTCGGGAGTGGGCCAGGTGAAGTATTCTTTGCGGTTCCCTTTGAACCGGACTTCGACGACGTCGATCAACGGATCAACTCACTTCTCGCTCAGCGCACCCATCGAAAGGTACTTCTCTTCACGCCGTTTGAGGAGCTTGTCGACCTTGATCTTGCGCAGCTGGCGCACGTGGCGCCGCAGCGTCTCGCCCAACGCCGCCGCCGCCGCCTCGGGATCGGCGTGGGCTCCGCCCGGGGGCTCGGGGACGATCTCGTCGATCACTCCGAGCTCGCGCAGGTCCTCCGCGGTGATCTTGAGCGCCTCGGCGGCGCGCTCGCGCAGGCTCGCGTCCTTCCAGAGGATGGCCGCGCAACCCTCGGGGGAGATGACGGAGTACACCGAGTTCTCGAGCATCACCACGCGATCCGCCAGGCCCACGGCGAGTGCGCCGCCGGAGCCGCCTTCGCCGATGACGGCGGTGAGGATCGGGGTTCGCAGCGTGGCCATCTCGACCAGGTTGCGCGCGATCGCCTCGGCCTGGCCCCGCTCCTCAGCGCCGAGCCCGGGGTAGGCGCCCGGCGTGTCCACCAGCGTGATCACGGGGGCGCGGAACTGCTCGGCGAGGTGCATGAGGCGCAGCGCCTTGCGGTAGCCCTCCGGATGGGCCATCCCGAAATTACGCCGCAGGTTCTCCTTGGTATCGCGACCCTTCTGGTGGCCGATGACCATGACGCTCACGCCGTCGAGCCGCGCCCAGCCGCCTACGATCGCCGGGTCGTCCCGGAACAGCCGGTCGCCGTGCAGCTCGACGAAGTCGGTGAACACGGTGCTCAGATAGTCCAGCGTATAGGGCCGCTTCGGATGGCGCGCCACCTGGACGCGCTGCATCGGCGTCAGGTTCTTGTAGATCTCGGCCCGCAGCTCGGCGAGCTTTTTCTCGAGCGGCGCGAGCTCTTTCGAGACGTCGACGGCCGTCTCGCCGGCGACGCGCTTCATCTCCTCGATCTGGCGCTCCAGCTCGAGCAGCGGGCGCTCGAACTCCAGCGTGTGGGTCGGCACGGTTCAGGTCGTCCGGACGAGGTGCACGTGATCGGGGCCGAGCAGGTCGCGCAGCGCCCCAAGGAGCTCGTCGTCTACGGCGACTCGCAGCGAGCGACTCCGCAGTCTGGCGGTGTGAGCACTGACCCCGGGCGCAAGCCCGGGGATACTCCCCCCACCATTGCCGTGTGCCTCCTGCCACTCCACCAGCACCGGCGCTGGTCCGGGATGCGCGGCGCACAGCGCCGCCACCGCGCGGCTGGCGGCGGGCGGCGGCGGTGCGACCGGGGACCAGCGCAGCGCCACGCCGATCGCGCCGGCCGCCTTGAGCTCGTCGAGAGGTTGCGCGGTCTCGACGATGAACGGCGCCTGCTCCTCGTCGCGGTCGCGCCCGCTGTAGCTGCCGGACAACAGCAGCGCGCGGTCCGTGCGGATCACGTCGTTCAGCTTCGCCCACGCTTCGGGAAACACCAGCGCCTCCGCGGTGCCATGAAAGTCCTCGAGCGTGAGCCGCGCGTACTCGGCGCCCGACTTCTTGGAGATCTGTCGCTTCACCAGCGTCACCACCGCCGCGATCCGGACCTTCTGGGCGCACCACTGACCCAGGGTGGCACTCGTGCGGGTCCCGAAAAGCTCTACCTCGGCACGGTAGCGGTCCAGGGGATGCCCGGAAATGAAGAATCCGAGCACGGCTTTCTCGCGGGTCAGCCGCTCGTGCTCCGACCGGGGAGGGACGGCGGGGAGCGTGGAGCGCGGGACGGCAGGCGAGGCCGGCTGGACGAACAGCGCGTGCTGGCCCGACTCGCGCTCCTGGTGACGCGTCTGGGCCTCGGCGAACGCCGTGTCGAGCGCCGCCACGAGCTGGGCGCGGTGGCCGCCCAGGCCGTCGCACGCGCCCGCGTCGACCAGCGCTTCGATCACGCGCTTGTTGCAGAGCCGCAGGTCGATGCGCTCGCACAGCTCCACGAGCGAGCGGTAGGGCCCGCCCGCCAGGCGCCCCGCGAGGATCGACTCGATCGCGCCCTCGCCCACGTTCTTGATCGCGCCGAGGCCGAAGCGGATGCGCTGGTCGCTCACCACCGTGAACTTGAAGCCCGACTCGTTCACGTCGGGGGGGAGGACCTCGAGGCCCAGCTCGCGCGCCTCGTTGATGTAGCGCACCACGTTATCGGTGTTGCCGATCTCGGACGACAGCAGCGCCGCCATGAACTCCGCCGGGTAGTGCGCCTTGAGCCACGCCGTCTGGTAGGAGAGCACCGAGTACGCGACGGCGTGCGACTTGTTGAACCCGTAGCGGCCGAACGTCTCGATTTGCGCGGCGATGTCCTCGATGGCCCGGCGATCGTGACCCAACGCCGCCGCGCGCTCTGCGAAGCGGCCCAGCTCCTGCCGGATCAGCTCCGCATCCTTCTTGCCGACGGCCTTGCGCAGCACATCGGCCTCGGCGAGCGAGAAGCCCGCGAGGACGTTGGCGATGCGCATCAGCTGCTCCTGATAGGTGATGACCCCGTAGGTCGGCTTGAGGATCTCCTCGAGCGCGGGGTGGGGGTAGCGGACCGGCTCGCGCCCGAGCTTGCGGTTGATGAACACGAGATGCATCCCGGTATCGAGCGGCCCCGGCCGCAGCAGCGCGTTGGCCGCGACCAGGTCGTCGAACCGGTCGCATTTCATGTTCCGGAGACAGTCGGTGGCGAGCGGCGACTCGAACTGGAAGACGCCGGCCGTCCGTCCCGATCCCAGCAGCCGGTAGACGTCCGGATCCTCGAGATCGAGGGCGTTCATCTCGAGAGTCGTGCCGTGGCGCGCGTCGACCATCCCCACCGCGTCGTGGATCACGGTGAGCGTCCGGAGGCCGAGCACGTCGATCTTGAGCATGCCCACCTTCTCGAGCGCCACCATGTCGTACTGCGTGATGATGGCGTCGGGCTCCTGGGGGGCGATGCAGACCGGGACGTAGTCGGTGAGCGGGCCGGGCGCGATCACCACGCCCGCCGCGTGGACCGACGCGTGGCGCGCGAGCCCCTCGATGCGCGAGCCCAGCTCGAGGATCTTGCGCACTCGCTCGTCCTGCCGGACGAGCTGCTTCAATTCCGGGGATCGCTCGGGGGCATCCGCCAGCGAGGTGCTCACGCCCGGCCCGGCGGGAATCAGCTTCGTGAAGCGATCGACCTCGCCCGGCTCGACCCGCAGCGTGCGCGCCACGTCGCGGAACGCGGCGCGCGCCTTGAGCGTCCCGAAGGTGATGATCTGCCCGACCGAATCCCGGCCGTAGCGCTCGCGCACGTACTGGATCACCTCGCCCCGGCGCTCGAAGCAGAAGTCGAGGTCGATGTCGGGCATCGAGACGCGCTCGGGGTTCAGGAAGCGCTCGAACAGCAGGTCGAATTTGAGGGGATCGATGTCCGTGATCCCCAGCGCGTAAGCGACCAGCGAGCCCGCCGCCGAGCCGCGCCCGGGCCCCACCGGGATGGCCCGGTCCTTCGCGGCCTTCACGATGTCGTAGACGATCAGAAAGTAGCCCGCGTACCCGGTGTGCGAGATGACGCTC
>Ga0209234_1000613_pt1 | contig 12642 bp, 9 predicted proteins | sample GraSoi013_1_20cm_2_FD_185816 | JGI IMG/M metagenome (GOLD analysis project Ga0209234, IMG submission 185816) | Grasslands soil microbial communities from the Angelo Coastal Reserve, California, USA - Sample 08_20_2013_1_20cm (SPAdes) (version 2) | ecosystem: Environmental > Terrestrial > Soil >... | reverse complement strand
AAACCGTGGGGGCCAGCGGCCTGCTCGGCTACATCGTCGACGGTGACCTCAGTGTCAACGGGCCACTCACGCTCAACGCGGGCGCGTACGCGCCGATCCTGGCCGGCACGATCACCGTGAGCGGCGGCGGATTGAACGCCAATGCTGCCATCGTCACGAGCCTCAAGGCGCAGGCGCCGGGGATGCGGAGTTGTGGCTCGGTGTTCGTGCCGAGGGTGTCGGGGATCTGTCCGGCACAGCGTGCCGGCGACTGGGGAGGCTTCGTGCTTGATCCCGGGCAGGTGAACACGCTGACGGCGACCCAGGTTCGCTACGCGCGGACCGGCATCACCATGGACAAACCTCCGGTGACGCCGGCCCTGACCAACCTGGTGCTGGCCCAAACGAGCATCAGCAACACGACCGGTAACGGCATTACGACCCAATCGCCGCTATCGGTGACCCAGGGCGCGTTCAACAACCTGGGCGGTCAGGGCATCGCGGTCGACCTCAGCAACGCCGGCACCGGCGCCATTTTGACGGTCGACGGCGCGGTGATGGCCTCGACCGGAAAGGAGGGCCTACGAGCCAGCGGGCTGGGGGCCCAGGTCGTGACCGTGACCAACAACCGGATCGACCAGGCCGGCGCGTTCGGAATCAGCCTCAGCAAGGCCTCAATTCTGAAGCTCGCCAACAATACGGTCACGAATGGTGCGGCAGGATTTCCCGCGATCTACCTGAACCAGGTCGATCATGCGAATTTCGATGTGGCCATCCCGGGAAGCCGGCTGATCACAGGAAACAAAGGCGCCGCCAACGGCGTCGACGCGCTGGCCTTCGACGGGAATGTGGATGGGGATTTGCTGTGGCAAAGCGCCCGGAACACCACCGACCCCACCAGGTTGCTCGGCTACATCCTCGACGGCGATCTCAACATGACCGGAACGCTGACGGTGAGGGCCGGCGACATCGTCAAGATCCGCAACGGGACCATCAACCTGAACGGCGGACACCTCCGCGCCGATGATGTCGCCAACAGCAGCAAGAAGGTCTTTACCAGCCTTGCCGACACCACCGCTGGAGTTGGCTGCCCGTCCGTCCTCGTCCCCGGCTGCCCGGCGGCCGCCGCCGGCGACTGGGGCGGCATCAACCTGACGGGCGGCACCGATGCCACCCTCGTCAACGCGGCGGTCCGATACGCCAGCACCGGCATCCGTATCGATGGTGGGCCCACCTCCACCTTCGCCTCCTCGAGCTTCGGGCTGGTGGTTTCAGGAACCACCATTGGACCGAGCCTGGCCGATGGCATCAAGGCCACGAACACCTCGATCTCAGTCGCCACCTCGACCATCAGCGGCGCTGTCCACGGGGTCAACGCGGATTACACAACGCTGCCGCCGATGGCCCCCACGCCTACGTTGCGCCTCAGCGGCGACCGGTTCACGTCCACGAGCGCCGAAGCCATCCTCGGCCAGGCGCTCGGTGGACTACCGGTTTGGATTGCGGACAATCGGGTGCAGGCGGCCGGCACGTTCGGGATCAGGCTCGTGAATGCGACGGACCTGGTGCTTCGCAACAACACCATCACCGGCAGCGGCAATCTGAACGGCTACCCGGCCATCTACCTGAAGTCTGTCTCAGCCGATTTTGCGCGCAACGTGCGTGGCAATCTCGGGGGCGGGAACGGCCTCGACGCGCTGGTGATGGACGGCACGGTCACAAGCGACCTGACCTGGATCACGCCCAGCAACGGAAGCGGAACTCACGCACTCGGCTATCTGCTCGATGGAGGACTGATGCTCGACGGTTCGACGCTATCCGTGAGGCCCGGAGACGTCGTCAAGGCTCTCGGCGGCGCCATAACCCTGAATGGCGGCAGCCTGATTGCGGGTGGGACCGGCGTCCAGGCGATTTTCACCAGCCTGAAAGACACATCCGGCGCGGCGGCGATCGCCGTTTCCTGCCCATCGATTTTTGTGTCGAGCACCGACTGCGGTCATCCACAGGCTGGGAACTGGGGCGGGATTTCCATCACCGATAAGGCGGGCACGCAAGGGAACAGCACCCTGGTGAACAGTCTCATCGATTACGTGGAGACCGGCATCGCGATCAACAGCGGGCCCGTCGCCAGTACCGCGCCCAAGCTGACGGTTTCGGGAACCACGATCCTGAACGCCAGTAAGGATGGGATCAACGCGTTTGATTCGCCCATCCACGTGGACTCGAGTTTCATCGGCGACCCGGCAGCCGGCAGGGCGAATATCCAGGCGCACGGTATCATCGCCAGCTTCTTGAGCCCGCCCAATTGTCCGCCATCACCGACCCCGCCTGGCTGCGAGCGTTTGACCTTGACGGGAAACCACATCGCCTGGACCGGCAAAGACGGCATCGTTGCCAATGGCCTGGGCGACCAGCCGACGGTCGTGAGCGACAACGTTGTGAACAATTCCGGCACGTATGGCATCCGGCTGGTTGGCGCCAATCAGCTCACCGTCAATCACAACCAGGTCGACGATAGTGGTGGAGCCACTACCGGGTTCCGATATCCGGCCATGTACCTCAGTAGCGTCAAGGCCGATTTCGAGCTCGCCAGGGGAGCGGCGACGGTGGCCGAAAATCACGGGTCGGGCAACGGTTTTAACGCGATAGTCCTGCACGGCGAAACGACCCGGTCAATGACCTGGCTCACCAGGGGGTTAGGAGTTCCAGGCGTTGCGGGTGATCACTTTGGCTACCTGCTCGACGGTGGCCTGGCCGTCGGCGGCGCGCTGACCACGAACAACGGCGATCAGGTCAAGGTCCTCGGTGGGCCGATCACGGTAGCCGGAGCGTTGACGTCCACGGGCACCACCTTCACCAGCCTCAACAATGCGGCGGTCGGCATATCCGTCTGCGACGCAGCCTTCGACTCGGCGATGATTCAGAAACCCACGCCTTCGGCCGCGTGCCCTCCGCCGGCGAGCGGCGATTGGGCTGGCATCAGCGTGGGTGGCGCGGCCACCCTCACCGACACCACGGTCAGCTTCGATGATGGCCTCACGGTAAACGGCCCGCTGCATTACGCGGGTGGCGCCATGCGGGACATCGAGAAGAACGCGATAGTAGTGAGCGGGTCGGCGCTGTCCGTCACGAACGTCGCCTTCAGCCGGATCGGCCTCGACGCCATCGACAGTACGAAGAGCGGGTCCACGGATACGGTCACCGACAACCAGTTCGACCACGTCGGCGGCGTGTCGATCAATCTCCACGATGCCCCGGCCGACCTGGCGCGCAACGTCTTCACCAACGACGCGAGCCCGGCGATACGAACGAGCGGAGCCGCGGTCACCGTCGAGTGCTCGAGCATCCAGTCGGGAGGGGTGAGCGGTGATGGCTCGCTGACGGTCAAGGAAAATGACTTCGTTCCGACCGTCGGTGTGGCGGCGCCCAACACCGCCAGCGCCGAGAACAACTGGTGGGGCCAGGCCGGTGGACCGAGCGGCCAACTCTCAGGCGGCGTGGCCGTTTCGACCTACTTCGCGACGCAGAATCCCGCAGCGACGATTTCCATCACGGGCAAGCCAAGCAGCACGCAGCCGCTCGATCCGGTGAAGTCCAACGGCTCGCTGGGCACCGGGCTCGTCGAGGCGACGCTCACGTTCAGCCGGGACATGAATCAAGAGTCAACCGTGCCGGACGTCACCTACGCGAGTACGCCCGTCAGCTTTTCAGGTACCTGGCAGAGTCCACGAGCCTGGAAGGGAACCGCGCCGATCGACTCCGTGCTGGCCGCGAATGGAAGCCATGCGGTATCGGCCACCGGTGCGCACGACTGCGTTCCCGATCCACTGCACAACCTGATGACTCCGGCGGGGCCGACCTCGTTCACCGTTGACACCGCCGGTCTCCCGAACGTGAGCGTGAACGCACCCGCCGACCTGATCGGCGCCGGCAGCGCCAGGCTGCACGGTCGCATCGACCCGAATGGCTGGGCCACCGGCGCTCGGGGACACTTCGTTGTCACGAACAGTGCGAGCCCGTTCGACCAACACAGTTACGCCACCGCGGTTCCAGCCGACAAGGTGACGCCGGTCACGTTCACGGTGACCGCCACCGGCCTGAACCCGTCGTCGACGTACACCTATCAGCTTCAGGTGCCGAGCGTGAATGGACCGGCCACCCAGCCGACGACGGATAGCGTGACCACAATTGGCGCGCCTTCCAAGGTGGTCGTGACCAGCAGCCCACCGGCCTCAGCGGTGGCGGGCGCGAACTTCTCGGCCGCCGTCTCAGTCGAGGACGCCTCCGGGAATGTCGTCACCGACTTTGCCGGCACGGTCTCGCTGGCGCTGACCGTCCCCAACGGCGCGGCGCTCTCGGGCGGGTCGTCGCGCTCGGCGGTCAATGGTGTGGCCAGCTTCACGAGTCTCAGCGTCGACAAGAAAGGAAGCTATACCTTGACGGCGGCCAGTGCATCGCTGACCTCGGACGTCAGCACCAGCATCACGATTCAAGCCGGCACGCCCAGCCAGCTCGTCTTCGGGACCCAGCCAAGCAGCGCAGCAGCGCCCGGCGTGGCCTTTGCCAGCCAGCCCGTGGTGTCGGTCGAGGATTCTCTTGGAAACGTCGTGGACACCGACAGCACGACCGGGGTTACGCTGGGATTGATCGGTGGCGACTCGACGGCGGCGCTAACCTGCACGACCGCGCCGGCCACAGTGACCAATGGCGTCGCCACATTCGGTGGGTGCAGCATCGACAAGGCATCGCCGACGACCTACCAGCTGACCGTCACCGGGACCAGCCCGCCTCTGGGTCCGGTATCGAGTACCCAGGTAACGGTGAGCTAAAGGGCGGCGAAGGGAGCGAAGAGCGTCCTGAATTCTTTGGCCGGTAAGACCTGCCGTAGCACGAGCGCGCCGGCAGCGATCATGCACGCGTTCATGACCCGGCGCCAGGATTCCTCCTCGTAGGCCGTGGACATGATCCGGGTGATGGCGTCGTCCTGCGCCTCGGGCGACAGGCGCTCGTCATCGACCACGGTAGAGCTCGCCGGCTCCGGCCGGGTCGAGGGCTGAAAGGCGCTGGCGTCGGCGACCAGCTGCGCGGTCCGCATGGCGTCGTAGAAAGCCGACTCCGACCCTGGAAAGACCTCGCGCTTTGCGACCCTCGTCGCACTGTCGAGGGCCTTGAAATACTCCGGCGACTGCCTGATCTCCAGGTCCGGAATGGCTCCCACCCCGGGGGCCGCCTTCATCACCGCCTCCCACTCCGCCAGGGTCAGGCGGCGCAGCCGGTCGAGAAACGCCTCGACCTGGGTGGTGTTGGGCCCGAATCGCTCGCCGGCCACGTCACTTACAATACGCGGCATTCCATGACCACCGGAGTCGGCCTGTGCCCGTAGTCCAGTGGGCCGTCCAAATCGGCGACAGCGTGGAAGCGCGGGACGGCGAACTGGGCACCGTGCGGGAAATTTTCGACGGTCCCGCCCAATCTCTCTTCCTCTCGACGGACTCCTACATGCGGGTCGTCGACCGAGGACAGCCCGACCTGATGATTCCGTTCACCGAGATCGTCGACATCAGCGACGTCAAGCGGGTGATCTATCTCAAGCGCTTCCTGGGCGAGATCAATCCGCTGGGCTGGACGCGCGACCCGCGGCAGCCCGGCATGCCGGCCGTGCCGTTCTTTCCAAAGCCGAAATCCGCGGCGGCGGTCAAACCCGATTCGAACGGCTCCGTCCCGCCACGGGCGCGGGTGGAAAGCGGCGCCTGGTCACCCGGCGCGGCGGCGCCGCGGCTCGAGCCAGGCAAGGGGGTGCGGATCGGTGACCGCTTCAAGCCCGGCGACCGGATCCCGGTCCCGGCTCAATACATGTGCACCGTCTGCAGGTTTCGAAAGCACAGCCGCCAGATGCTGGAAGAAAATCCGGACGGCCGCTTCCCGCCTGCGCACCATCCGGGTGCGCTGTGGGAGTTGGAGGACCTGCGCCCATAGGGCCCTGACCTGATTCGACGCGATGGGCTCCGATCTCCGGTCCGTATTCAGAAACCTCTTTGCTAGACTAGCCGCGTACCGTGCTGAGCGATTATTTTCCCTTGCTCATTTTTCTTGCTGCGGTCCTGGTTTTTGGATTCATCGCCCTCTTCCTTCCTCCCTGGTTGGCGGGCAGCCGGCATTCCGCCGCGAAGGATCTGCCCTACGAGTCCGGCATCGTGCCGCGCTCGGGTGCTCGCCGCCGCTTCGCTGTCAGCTTTTACCTGACGGCCATGCTGTTCATCATCTTTGACGTCGAGGCGATCTTCATCTACCCCTGGGCTGTGATCGTAAGGGGCTTGCGCTGGTTCGGCGTCGTCGAGATGGCGGTGTTCGCCGCCATCCTGCTGGTGGCCCTGATCTACGCCTGGCGTAAGGGGGCGCTCGAATGGGGGAGTTGAAGCTTCGCGCGGAGCCTTTCCAAACCGGTCGCGCCGCCGGACCCACGCCGCTGAACGCCCTCGGTGACAACGTCCTGACCAGCACCCTCGACAAGGTGATCAACTGGGGCCGCTCCAGCGCGATCTGGCCCGCGTTGTTCGGCCTCGCCTGCTGCGCCATCGAGATGATGGGCGCCGTTGGCCCCCGGCAAGACATCTCGCGGTTTGGTTCCGAGCTCTTTCGGGCGTCACCGCGGCAGTCCGACCTGCTGATCGTTTCCGGCCGGGTCGCCATCAAGATGGTGCCCGTGATCCGGCAGGTCTACGACCAGATGCCCGAGCCGAAGTGGGTGATTGCGATGGGCGCGTGCGCCTCATCCGCCGGGATGTTCAACAACTACGCGATCGTCCAGAGCGTGGACAAGATCATCCCCGTCGACATTTACCTGCCGGGCTGTCCCCCTCGTCCGGAGGCCCTGCTGGACGCCGTCATCAAGCTCCAGCGCAAGATCCGCGGTGAACCGCTGGTCCAGCGTCCCGCCTGACGGCTGGGTCGTCGCGCCAGCATTGAGGCGGGCTAGATGAGTGTGAACCCCACGGGTACGCTCGTGCAGCGGATCGGCGAGCGCTTCAAAACGGCGCTGCAGGAGAGCTCGGACTTCCGAGGCGACCTCAGCGTGGTAATCGAACCCGGCACGCTGGTCGACGTCGCGCGGTACCTCAAGGTTGAGGAGGGTTTCGACTACCTCCTCCATGCGACGGCGGTCGACTGGCCGGCTCGCGACCCCCGCTTCACCGCCGTCTGGGAGGTGCGCTCTCTGGCCAACAAGACCCGGATCCGTCTCAAGACCACCGCGGCGATGCCCGATCCCCACGTGCCCAGTCTGACTTCGGTCTGGCCCGCGGCGAACTGGCACGAACGCGAGACCTGGGACCTGTTCGGCATCACGTTCGACGGGCACCCCGACCTGCGGCGCATCCTCATGCCACCGAGCTGGGAGGGGTTTCCGCTGCGCAAGGATTACGTCTCGTTTGGGGAGCCGGTGATCTTCAGCGATCAGAAACTCGAAGGGTTGGAGCCCGACGCCATCCGTGGTTAAGACCGACATCGCCCAGGAGCCGATCGGTCCCGAGCACGAGCCCGAAGCCGAATGGATGGAGCTCAACATGGGGCCGCACCATCCGAGCACCCACGGCGTGCTGCGGGTTCGGCTCAAGCTGGATGGCGAGATCGTGCGCGACGCCGATGCCGACATCGGCTACCTCCACACCGGGTTCGAGAAATCCTTCGAAGACAAGACCTACACCCAGGGCATCACCTTCAGCGATCGGATGGATTACCTCGCCCCGCCCATCAACAACGTGGGCTTCGTCTCGGCGGTGGAAAAGCTGATCGGGGTCGAGGTCCCGCCGCGCGCCCAGGCGATTCGCGTGATCATGATGGAGCTGGCCCGGGTCTCCAGCCACGAGCTCTGGCTGGGAACCACCGGCCTCGACCTGGGGGTCTATTCCGGGTTCTTCTACGCCTGGCGCGATCGCGACCTCGCCCTCGACCTGAACGAGGCGTACTCCGGAGTCCGGATGATGACGTCCTTCACCCGGGTGGGCGGGGTGGCCTGGGACCTGCCGGACGGCTGGCTCGACCAGCTGCAGCGGTTCATCGACGTCATGCCGAGCCGGATCGATGACTTCGAATCCATGCTCACCGACAACCCCATCTGGCACCAGCGGCTGGAGGGCGTCGGCGTAATTTCGGCCGCGGACGCCATCGAAGCCGGCGTCACCGGTCCGGTGCTGCGCGCCTCGGGCGTGAATTACGACGTCCGCAAGGCCTTCCCCTACTGCGGCTACGAGCAGTATGACTTCGAGGTGCCGGTGGGCACCAACGGCGATTGCTACGACCGGTACCGGATGCGGGTGGCGGAGATGCGCCAGAGCCTGCGCATCCTGCAGCAGGCGGTGGACAACCTGCCGGGTGGACCATGGCTCACCAGCGACCGCAAAGTCGCGCTGCCGCCCCGCAGCGAGCTCAGCAAGAGCATGGAGGCGGTCATCCACCAGTTCCGCCTCGTCAGCGAAGGCTTCAAGGGTCCGGTCGGCGATGTCTACGCCTTCGTCGAGAGCCCCCGGGGCGAGCTGGGCTTTTACCTGGTTTCGGATGGCACGAACAAGCCGTATCGGATGAAGGTCAGGCCGCCGTCGTTTTGCAACCTCCAGGCGCTCAAAAGACTGGTGCAGGGCGTGCTGGTGGCGGACGTGATCGCCATCATGGGCAGCCTCGACTTCATCCTCGGAGATTGTGACCGCTGATGCCGCTGGCGAAGCCGACGGTCACGCAGATCCAGGAGCTGGCCGCCAGGTACCCATCAAAGCAGTCCGCGATCATCCCCGCGCTCTGGGCGGTCCAGCACGAGCAAGGCTATGTCACCGATGCCGCGATGAGTGAGATTGCCCAGCACCTGGGGCTGCCGCCGTCGCTGATCGAAGCCACCGCATCCTTCTACTCCATGTTCCTGACCCGGCCGGAGGGGCGGCACGACGTGGTGATCTGTGTCAACGCCCCCTGCATGCTGCGCGGGGCTGATGAGATGGCGGCCTACCTGGAGCGGCAGTTGGGGGTGCGCGATGGAGCGACCACCGCCGACGGTGCCATCACCTGGCACTCGACGATCGAATGCCTGGGCGCCTGTGGCGGCGCGCCCATGATGCAGGTCGACCACCGCTTCGAAGAGAACTTGACCCCTGAACGCATCGACGCCATCATCGAGCGACTGAGAACCGACCCCCTCCCTGGCTCTCCCCACAAGGGGGAGGGAGTGGAAGCGCCCACTCCCAACAAGGGGGAGGACGTCGCGCAACCGAAGAAGCCCGCGAGGCCGCGCGCCAGGAAGAACTGATGGGGATCAAACCGCTCCTGACCAAGGACTTCGCCACCGAGAACCTCAAGCAGCTGGCTGTCTATGAGAAGACCGGCGGCTACACCGGCTTCAAAAAGGCGGTCGAGATGCAACCCGATGCGCTGGTCGACCTGGTCAAGGCGAGCGGCCTGCGCGGCCGCGGCGGCGCCGGCTTTCCGACCGGGAACAAGTGGAGCTTCCTGCCAAAGGGGATGTATCCGCGCTACCTGGTCTGCAACGCGGATGAGAGCGAGCCGGGCTGCTTCAAGGATCGGTACCTGATGGAAAACAGCCCGCACCAGGTGCTGGAGGGCATCCTGATCGCGAGCTACGCGATCGGCTGCAACCTGGCCTTCATCTACATCCGGGGCGAGTACCTGCCGCAGACGGAGGCGCTGGAGGCGGCCATCGACGAGGCCCGCCAGGCCGGGTACCTCGGCAAGAACGTCTTGGGCAAGGGCTACGACATCGACGTCATCCTGCACCGCGGCGCCGGCGCCTACATTTGCGGCGAAGAGACGGCCATGCTGACCTCGCTCGAGGGCTACCGCGGCGAGCCGCGCCTCAAGCCGCCGTTCCCGGCGGTCAAGGGCCTCTACGGTAAGCCGACCGTGGTCAACAACGTCGAGACCGTCTGCAACCTCCCGCATATCGTGCTCAACGGCGCCGACTGGTTCAAGGCGATCGGTACGCCAACCGGGTCCGGGACACGGTTGTGGTGCATGAGCGGGCACGTCAACCGGCCGGGCAACTATGAAATGGAAAACGGCACGCCGATCCGCGAGCTGATCGAGGAACACGGCGGTGGCGTGTGGAAGAACCGCAAGCTGAAGGCGTTCCAACCCGGCGGGGCCTCGATGATGGTGCTGCTCCCGGAGCACCTCGACGTCGGCCTGGACTTCGATGCGATTGCCAAAGCGGGCTCGCTGGCCGGTGCCGGGGCGATGGTGGTGATGGACGAGACCACCTGCATGGTGGACGCCGCCCGTCGCTATGTGAAGTTCTTCGAACACGAGAGCTGCGGTAAGTGCACGCCATGCAGGGAAGGCACCTACTGGATGGCCAACATCTTCGACCGCTTCGAAGGCGGTGAGGCGAAGGCGGGCGACATCGACCTGCTGCTCGATATCGGCTACAACATCGACGGCCGCTCGTTCTGCCCGCTGGGTGATGCCTCGACCTGGTTCCCGCGGAGTGTGATCAAGTTCTTCCGCAACGAGTTCCAGGAGCACATCGCGGAGAAGGGCTGCCCCTTCAAGAAGTCGGTCCAGGAGGCCGTGGCCTGATGGCGACGGTGCAGACCGACCAGGTCACGCTCACCGTCAACGGCCAATCGGTCACGGTGCCGAAGGGCACCCTGATCCTCGACGCCGCCAAGAAGGTCGGCATCGACATCCCGATCTTCTGCTCGCATCCCAAGATGGCGCCGGTCGCCGTCTGCCGCATGTGCCTGGTCGAAGTCGAGAAGATGCCGAAGCTGCAGCCGGCCTGCGCCGTCTACGTCGCCGAAGGCATGGTGGTCAAGACCACCACCGAGCAGGTGAACAAATACCAGAAGGGCGTGCTCGAGTTCCTCTTGATCAACCATCCGCTCGACTGCCCGATCTGCGACAAGGGCGGCGAATGTCCGCTGCAGGACCAGACCTATCAGTACGGCCCGGGCGCCAGCCGCTATCAGTTCGACAAAGCGCATTTCGACAAGTCGGTGCCACTGTCCGACAAGATCGTCCTCGACCGCGAGCGCTGCATCCTCTGCTGGCGGTGCACCCGCTTCAGCGAGGAGATCTCCGGGGAGCGCGAGCTGGCCCTGATCCAGCGCGGCGTCCACACGATCATCGGCACCTTCAACGACGAACCGGCCCAATCCGCCTACCAGGGCAACTGGACGGAGATCTGCCCGGTGGGGGCGCTCACCTCACGGCAGTATCGGTTCATCAGCCGGCCCTGGGATCTGGACCGCACGCCGAGCGTCTGTCCCGGTTGCAGCATGGGTTGCAACATCCAGATCGACGCCCGGAACAACAAGATTGGCCGGTTTCAATCGCGCGAGAACGTCGCCGTTGACGACAGCTGGCTCTGCGACTTCGGCCGCTACAGCTTCCCCAACTTTCAGCGCCAGTCGCAGGAGCGGCCGCGCATCCGGCGGGGCGGCCGGCTGGAAGACGTGTCGTATGACGAGGCGATCGCGTTTACGGTCGACGGCCTGAAGCGGGCCGGCGGGCAGGCCGCCGGCTGGGCGTCACCCGCGGATACCAACGAGGAACTGCTTCTCTTCCGGCGTCTGTTGCGCGACGTCCTGCGGTCACCGCACCTGGACCATCGCAGCGCCACGGTTGTGGATGCCGAACCCGGCGATATGAGCCTGTCGATCGCCGACATCGAGCGCCTCGAGCATGTTGTCCTGCTGGGCGGCCAGGAGGTGATCGACGCAGCACCGGTCTTGCACTTGCGGCTATTCAAGAGCCAGCGCAAGGGGGTCACGGTGCTCAAGATTGCAACCGGCGAGACCAAGCGTGCCCTCGATGCGATTCCTGCCGACGCCCTGGCGGTGGGCGTGCTGGCGATCGAGGCCAACAAGGCGGCGGCCGTCGAACTCCAGACCAAGCTCCAGCGGAAGATCAAGGGCAGCGTGCGGCGATTGATCGTGACGACCGGGCCGAACGGCCGCGGCGCGAAGGATCTCGGGATCCTCCCGCACCTCGGACCCGGCTATGTCGCGCTCAACGGCCAGGCCGGCACGGGGAGGACGGAATGGCCCGGGGCGGGGCTTCGGGCACTCTACGTTCACGAGTCCAGCCCGCTCCACGGCTTCACCCCGACCGATGCGGAATCGATGTGGCTGCCGAACGTGCCGCTGCTCGTCTTTCACCGTTTCAAACCGTCGCCGCTTGACGAGATGGCGCACGTGATTCTCCCTGGTCACGCTTTTACGGAGAAGGACGGCACCGTCACGAACATGGAGGGGCGGGTGCAGCGGATCCGCAAAGGCATCGACGCCGCCTGGGTCCGCGAGGATTGGCTGGTCTTCCAGGAGATCGCGAATCAGCTCGGTGCGTCATGGTCGTACGAGTCCGTCGAGCAGATTACGGCCGACATCGTGCGTGGCCTCCCGCCCTATATGGCCGTCAACCAGGAGGCGCGGGTGCTCTGGAGCGAGCGGCCGTGAGCCTCGAAGTCGTCGTCGTGACCTTGATCAAGGCGGCCATCGTGATCGGCGGTCTCCTAACCGGTTTCGCGTACCTGACCCTCTTCGAGCGCAAGGTCCAGGCGCGCTTGCAGCAGCGACCCGGGCCGAACCGGGTTGGGCCCTGGGGACTGCTGCAGCCAGCCGCCGACGGGCTCAAGCTGTTCTTCAAATCCAGCAGCACGCC
>Ga0209234_1000611_pt1 | contig 12668 bp, 9 predicted proteins | sample GraSoi013_1_20cm_2_FD_185816 | JGI IMG/M metagenome (GOLD analysis project Ga0209234, IMG submission 185816) | Grasslands soil microbial communities from the Angelo Coastal Reserve, California, USA - Sample 08_20_2013_1_20cm (SPAdes) (version 2) | ecosystem: Environmental > Terrestrial > Soil >... | reverse complement strand
TGCACGCCTCGCGCCAACTCACGGTGCCGTTCTGGAGCACTTCGACCATGGAGCTCCATGTCGCCGGCATCGACTCGGTGCACCGACTGGGCGAGTTCGCCTTGAACGCGGTGACCCCGGAGTATTTCGCCACGCTCGGCACGCGCATCCTGCGCGGCCGCGGCATCGCCATCCAGGACGCGAAAAACGCGCCCCGCGCGATCGTGGTGAGCGACGCCATGGCGAAGACGCTCTGGCCCGGGCGGGATCCGATCGGTCAGTGCGTCAAAGTGGGCGCCGACACCCTGCCGTGCAGCTACGTGGTGGGCGTCGCTGAGAACATCAAGTACCAGCACCTGGGCGACGACCCCGGGCTGTTCTATTACGTCTCCGAGGCGCAGTGGCATCCCGAGCAGGGCGGTCTCTTCATCCGGACCCGCGGGCAGGCCGCGCCATACGCCGAGCCGATCCGTCGCCGGCTGCAGCAGCTCATGCCCGGTGCATCGTATGTCACGGTCACGCCGCTGCGCGAGATCCTGGGCGAGCAGACGCGCTCGTGGCAGCTGGGAGCGACCATGTTCCTCGCCTTCGGGGCGCTGGCGCTCGCGCTCGCGGCGATCGGGCTCTACAGCGTGATGGCCTACACCGTGTCGCAGCGCACCCAGGAGCTGGGCGTCCGCGCCGCGCTCGGGGCACAGCAGCACGATTTGGTGAGACTGGTCGTCAGCGAAGGCTTGACGCTCGGGGCCGCCGGCATCGTGATCGGCGTCGTAATCGCGCTCGCGGCGGGCAACTGGCTGGGCCCCCTCCTGTTCCAGGAATCCCCGCACGATCCCCTCGTCTTCGGGTTCGTCACCGTCGCGCTACTCGGTGTGACCGTGGTGGCAAGCTTCATCCCCTCGCGCCGCGCGGCGCGGGTCGATCCGATGGTTGCCCTGAGGTATGAATGATGGACACGCTGCTGCAAGACCTTCGCTACGCTGTGCGCACGCTCGCGAAGAGCCCCGGCTTCACGGGCGTCGCCGTGCTCACACTGGCCCTCGGCATCGGCGCCAATACGGCGATCTTCAGCGCGGTCAATACGGTGCTGCTCAAGCCGCTGCCGTACCCGGGATCGGATCGTCTGGTCCAGATCATGTCTACCGGATTCCGGGGCGTGCGGTTCGGCGTGTCCTTCCCGGATCTCCGCGACCTGCGCGCGCTGTCGCGGGATTTCACGGGAGTCGCAGCCGTGGTGTCTCGGCGCTACAACCTGACTGGCGCGGGTGATGCGCGAGAGGTCCAGGTGGCCGCCGCCACGGCCGATCTGTGCGACGCACTGCAGGTACGCCCAGAGATCGGGCACGCCTTTACGGCCGCCGACGAACGCACGCCCCTTGCGCTGTTAAGCCACGGGCTCTGGGTCACGAGCTTCGGGCGCGATCCCGGCATCCTGGGCAGGTCGATCTCGCTCGACGGCCGCAGCTTCACCGTGATCGGCGTCATGCCGGCGGGGTTTGAGTTCCCCAACGCAGACGTGCAGGTGTGGACGCCGATCGGCGAGTTCCTCGCGCAGAATCCCCAAGCCGAGACGAACCGCGGGATGCACTTCCTTACCGCCGTGGCGCGCCTCGCGCCCGGGGCCGCCCTGGAGCGTGTGGTGGCTGACGTCAAGCTGCTCGGGGCGCGTCTCAGTGCCGCGGACTCGGGCGGTAGTGGTGGGCGACAGCGGATTGTGGCGGAGCAAGCCGGTCCCGGTCGTGGCCCTCCCGCCCCCTCCGCCAGCGGGCGATCGATCCTCGACAGCGGCTTCGATGTCCAACTGCTCCGGGAGGCGGCGATCGGCGACGTCAGCCAGCGCCTCCTTATACTGGCGGGTGCCGTCGCCCTGGTGCTGCTGATCGCCTGCGCCAACGCGGCCAATCTCCTGCTCGCGCGCGCCACCGCGCGACGCCGTGAGCTGGCGGTCCGGCGCGCCCTGGGCGCGGGACGCGGACGGCTCGTCCGCCAGCTGCTCACGGAGAGCACACTGCTCGCGCTCGCCGCGGGCGCCGTCGGTGTCGTGCTATCCGCGTCGGGACTCAACGCCCTGCTCGCTGTCTGGCCGCGCGCGCTTCCGCGGGCAACCGAAATCGGACTCGACGGCCCGGTCCTCGCGTTCGGCCTGGGGCTGGCAGTCCTGACGGGCGTGGTGTTCGGTATCCTGCCCGCGTGGCGCGCTTCGGCGCCCGGCATCGAGCAATCGCTGCGCGAGGATGCCCCGGGCGCGATCGGTGGAAGGCGCCGCCTACAGAACGTGCTCGTGGTGGGCGAGGTGACACTCGCCCTGGTGCTGCTCGTGGGGGCCGGGTTGCTGGTGCGCAGCATCATTCGCCTCACCAACGTGAACCCCGGGTTCGATACGCGCGACGTGCTCGCGGCCCGCATCCGGCTCACGCCGGCGCGCTTTCCCTCGGGCGCTCAGCAGAAGCTGTTCTTCGAAGACATGCTCGCCGCGGTCGAATCTCATGCGGGCGTACAGTCGGCGAGTCTCGCGAGCACGCTGCCGTTGAGCGGCCAGATGTTCATGGTCGTGTTTGATCCCCGCACCGTGCGTCCGGACTACCCCGAGCCGATCATGGTGCTCCGGTCGTCCAGTGTGTCGCGGAGCTACTTCACGACGTTCCGCATTCCGATCCAGCGAGGTCGCGGGTTCACGGTGGAGGATCGTGCCGGCGCGCCGTCTGTTGCGATTATCAACCGCACGACGGCGGATCAGCTCTGGCCCGGACAGGACCCGATCGGCAAGCAGCCCACCATCCGTGGGCCGGGGCAACCAGCGGGGCCCGTCACCATCGTCGGTGTGATCGACAACCTGCGCTCGGCCTCGCTCGACGCCGCCCCCCAACCGGAGATCTACCGGCCGGCGTCGCAACAGTCGGAGATGCAGGAGATGTGGTTGGTGGTCCGCGCGAACAACGGCCGCCCGATCCAGCTTGCGGGCGCGATCCGCGAGGCCGTGCGCCGCGGCGATCCAGACCAGTCGATCGGAGAGATCGTGAGCCTAGAGCAGCTGATCGGCCGCCAGACCGTGGCGCGACGGTTCAACACGACCCTGCTCACCATCTTCGCCCTGCTCGCGGTCGGGCTCGCGCTGGTCGGCATCTACGGCGTCACCGCGTACGCCGTGACCCAGCGGACCAGGGAGCTCGGCATCCGGATGGCCCTGGGGGCGCGCGGTGGGGACGTGGTGGCACTCCTGATGAAGGAGAGCCTGCTCCGCGTGGCGGCGGGCGTGGGGCTGGGGCTCGTCGGCGCGTGGGGCGTCACCCGAGCGCTGACGGCGATGCTCTTCGAGGTGACGCCGCGCGACGCGGCCACGTTCGCCGCGACGTCCCTGCTGCTCGTCGCCGTGGCGCTCGTGGCGACGTGGGTCCCGGCGCGCCGGGCGACGAAGGTCGATCCGATGGTTGCTCTTCGTTATGAATGACGTCCGCTACGCCTTCCGCACCCTGCGCACGAGCCCCGGCTTCGCCCTGACCGCGATCCTCACCCTCGCGCTCGGGATCGGTCTCGCAACCGCGGTGTTCACGGTGGCCGACGCACTGCTGCTGCGCCGGCTTCCCGTGCGCGATCAGGACCGCCTGGTCGTGCTCTGGGGCCGGAAGCCCGACCGAGAATTCGCCTATCCGTTGGGACTGGACGACGCCCGGGAGTTCGCGCGGCAAACCAGGTCGCTCGAGCGAGTCGCGTTCTTCTCCTACTATGGCGCCGGGCCGAAGCCGATTCGCGACGGCGACCAGATCTCGCTGCTCCGCCGCGCGCTCGTGTCGGGCGAGTTCTTCGACGTGCTCGGCGCGCGACCCGTGCTCGGCCGAGCGCTGGGCGCAACAGATGACGTGAGCGGCGCGGCGCCGGTGCTGGTGCTGAGCTATGGTGCTTGGCAGCGGAGGTTCGGCGGCGACCCCCACGTACTCGGGCGCCAGGTGCTGACCTACGACGATGGCGTGGCGTACACGATCGTCGGCGTGATGCCGCAAGGGCTGGACTATCCGAGAGGGACCGACTGCTGGGCGCCGGTCGTCCCCTCGACGGTTCCGAAGGACTTGTACGTCATCGGGCGGATCGCGGCTGGACGAACGGCCGCCGACGCGCAGGACGAGCTGACCGCTTTCTTCCGGCGTCCCGGCGGCTCGCGATGGGGGCGCGATCTGCGCGGCGTCGTACACACGCTGCCGCGGCTCATCCTCGGCGACACGAGACCGGCACTGATCGTGTTCGCCGCCGCCGCCGGACTCCTGCTCTTGATCACGTGCATCAACGTCGCCAATCTGCTCCTCGTCCGCGGCCTCGCGCGCGTGCGCGAGATCGCCGTGCGATCAGCGCTCGGTGCGGGCCGGGGACAAGTCATCGTCCAGCTGCTGACCGAGAATGCGCTCCTCGCGCTCGCCGGCGGCGCACTCGGGCTGGCAGTGGCGGCTGGCGCCGTCCGCAGCTTCGTCGCGTTCGCGCCGGCTGGCGTCCCGCGCTTGGACGAGATTCAAGTGAACGCGACCGTGCTGGTCGGCGCCGTGGCGATCACGAGCATCGCTATGCTGATCTTTGCCCTCGCGCCGGCGGTCATTACGTCGCGCGTCGAGTTGGAGCGGGCGCTCCGGTCGGACCCGCGGCATAGCGCCGGTCGGCGCTCCCGACGGGCGACGGAAGCCCTGGTCGCGGGACAGCTCGCGCTCGCGTTGCTCGTACTCTCGGCCGCAGGACTGATCGCCAGAAGCCTCATCAAGCTCGAGCGCGCAGAGCTCTCCTTCGAGCCGTCACACGTGTTGATCGGCGACTTGACGCTTCGCTACGATCAGTTCGACACTCCGGCGAAACAACGCGCGCTGCTCGAGAGACTGTTGTCACAAGTGCGGGCAATCCCGGGTGTGCGCGGCGCCTCGCCCGTCGTGGCGGTCCCATTCTCAGGCTCCGGCGGGTGGGACGGCAAGCCAGCGGCCGAAGGCCAGTCCAAGGAGGAGACTGACGCCAACCCGATGCTCAACATGGAGGTCGTAACCCCCGATTACTTCGAGACCCTCGGCATTGTTGTGCGCCGCGGGCGGGTCTTCACGGACGCCGACCGCGAGGGCGCGCCGCCGGTCGTGGTGCTCAGTGAGTCCGCCGCGCGGCACTACTGGGGGAGCGATGACCCCATCGGTAAGCGTCTGCGGACGGGGGAGAACTTCCAGCGGACGGCCACCGTGGTCGGTGTCGTCCCGGACACGCGCTACCGCGACCTACGGGACGCGCGCGCTAGCATCTACCACCCCCTCCGCCAGTCGTTCTTCCCCTATATGCCGATGAAGCTCGCCATCCGCACGAGCGGCTCACCGGCCGAGCTGGTGCCGACGATCCGGCGGGTGATCGCCGAGACTGAGCCCGGCGTGGCCTTGGCGAGCGCGGCCCCGTTCAGGACGTTTCTCGAGGGGCCACTGGCGCAGCCGCGACTGAACGCGCTGCTGCTCGGCGTCTTCGCGGGTAGCGCGGTCGTGTTGGCTGCGGTCGGCTTGTTCGGCGCCATGGCGACCATGGTACGCCAACGGACGCGCGAGCTCGGCGTGCGGATGGCGCTTGGAGCCACCGCTCCAGATCTGCGGCGCATGGTGATGGGGCGCGGCCTCGCGATCGCGGCCGCGGGATCGGCGCTGGGCCTCGTCGGCGCGTTGCTGGCGAACCGTCTGCTGTCCGCGCTGCTCTACGAGGTGGCTCCGACGGACCTGGTGACACTGGCGGCTGTGACGGGGTTCCTCGTCGGGGTGGCAGCGCTCGCGAGCCTCGTCCCCGCTCAGTCCAGCACCCGTATCGATGCGGTGATCGCGCTGCGCGCTGAGGGGTAGCGGAGCATGCACGAGTCCGCTGGGGCCCAGCGGGCGAGTCAAGCGTTGCTGCACCAAAGCAGGGCTGGCACGCAACACCCGTTATCCGGCACCTTTGAGCCATGAGCGCCACCGCCCCCAGGATCCTGGTGGCTGACGACCAGCCTGATGTCCTCGAGGCGCTGAAACTGCTCCTCAAGGGTGAAGGCTACGACGTGCAGACGGCGACCTCTCCCCGCGCGGTCCTCACCGCCCTCGACGCTCGTGATTTCGACGCCCTCCTGATCGACATGAACTACACCCGGGACACCACGTCCGGGGCGGAAGGGCTCGATCTCCTGACGCGGCTCCAGGCGCTCGAGATGCCGCCTCCGGTCGTGGTGATGACCGCATGGGCCTCGATCGACGGCGCGGTCGAGGCGATGCGCCGCGGCGCGCGCGACTTCATCGAGAAGCCGTGGGACAACCGCCGGCTGCTCGCGACACTCCGCACCCAGGTCGAGCTCGGTAGGGCGTTGCGTCGCAGTCAGCAGCTCGAGCGCGAAAACCGTGCGTTGCGCCGCGAGGGCCTCCCCGAGCTGATCGCCGAGTCGCCCGCCATGGAGCCGGTGCTCAAGCTGATGGAGCGCATCGGCCCGTCGGACGCCAACGTGCTCATCCTGGGAGAGCACGGCACCGGCAAGGAGGTCGTCGCCCGCTGGCTGCACGCCGCGTCGGGCCGGGCCGAGCGGCCCCTTGTCGCCGTCAACTTGGGTGGCATTCCCGACAGCCTGTTCGAGAGCGAGCTGTTCGGGCACGTGAAGGGCGCCTTCACCGACGCGAAGGTCGATCGCGTCGGGCGGTTCGAGCTCGCCGAGGGTGGGACGCTGTTTCTCGACGAGATCGCGAATCTCCCCCTCCCGCAGCAGGCGAAGCTGTTGCGCGTGCTCGAGACGGGCGAGTTCGAGCGCGTCGGCTCTTCCAAGACGCAGCGCGTGAACGTGCGCGTCATCTCGGCCACGAACGCGGACATCCATGCCGAAGCGGCGGCGGGGAAATTCCGGCAGGACCTGTTGTTTCGCCTCAATACCGTCGAACTCCGCCTGCCACCGCTGCGCGAGCGGCGCGAGGACATTCCCCTGCTCGCCGGCCATTTCGGGCGCCGCCACGCCGCGCGTTACCGGAAGCCGATTAGCGGCTTCGCGGCGGACGCGATGCAGGCCCTCCGGTCGTATCCCTGGCCCGGGAACGTGCGGGAGCTCGACCACACGATCGAGCGGGCCGTGCTGATGGCCGAGGAGAGCTCTGTACGAACGCGCGACCTGGGGCTCGGCACCGGGGCGAACGGTGCCACGCCGCTCGACCAGATGAGCCTCGAGGACGTGGAGCGGGTGCTCATTCAGAAGGCGCTGGCGCGCGCGTCCGGCAACGTGAGCGACGCGGCGAAGGCGCTCGGGCTCTCCCGCAGCGCGCTGTACCGCCGGCTCAAGCGACATGGCTTCTGAGCCGCGCCGCAAGCGCAAGCCGCGCTACGAGCGTCGCATCTTCGCGCTGGCGCTGCTCACTGGGCTCCCCGCCGTCGTCCTCGCGCTGGTGCTGCTCTGGACAGGTGATTTCGCACCCCGCACGCAATGGACCGTGACGATCCTGATGGTGGGGGTGTGGTTGGCGTTTGTCGCGGCGGTGCGGGAGCGAGTCGTCCGGCCGCTCCAGACGATCTCGAACATGCTGGCGGCGCTGCGGGAAGGGGACTTCTCGCTGCGGGCCCGCGGCTCGGACCCGGACGACGCGCTCGGCCTGCTGCTGGTCGAGCTGAACAGCCTTGGTGAGGACCTGCGTGCCCAGCGGCTGGGCGCGCTGGAGGCGACGGCCCTGTTGCGCCGGGTGATGGAAGAGATCGACGTCGCGGTCTTCGCGTTCGACGAATCGCACGCGCTCCGGCTCGTGAACCGGGGTGGGGCGGTGCTGCTCGGCCGGCCGGCAGAGCAGCTCCTCGGCAAGGACGCGGCCGAGCTCGGGCTCGCCGACAGTCTGGCGGGCGACACGCCCCGAGTCCTCGAAATCGCGTTCCCGGGGCGGCCGGGGCTGGGGCGCTGGGAGCTGCGGCGTGGCACGTTTCGCCAGGGCGGGCTGCCGCATCAGCTCCTCGTCCTCGCCGACGTGAGCCGCGCGCTGAGCGAGGAGGAGCGGCAGGCGTGGCAGCGCCTCATCCGCGTGCTCAGCCACGAGCTGAACAACTCGCTCGCCCCGATCAAGTCGATCGCCCAGAGCCTGGCGGATCTGGTGCGGCGCGAGCCGCCGCCGACCGATTGGCGCGAGGATCTCCGCAAGGGCCTCGGTGTGATCGGGGGCCGGGCGGAGTCGCTCAGCCGCTTGATGGCGGCCTACGCGCGCCTGGCGCGGCTGCCGCGTCCCCGCCTCGAGCCCGTCCCGGTCGCCGAGTGGGTGCGGCGGGTCGCGGCTCTCGAGACGCGCCGGCCGGTCACGGTGTGCCCGGGGCCGGACGTGACGATCCGCGCCGATGGCGGACAGCTCGACCAGCTACTGATCAACCTCGTCCGCAACGCGGTCGATGCGACGCAGGAAGGGGGCGGCCAGGTCGAGCTGGGGTGGACCGCGCACAACGGTCGGCTCGAGGTATGGGTGCAAGACGATGGCCCCGGCCTGGCCGACACGGTCAATCTGTTTGTGCCGTTCTACACCACGAAGGCGGAAGGCTCGGGGATCGGGCTGGCGCTGTCACGGCAGATCGCCGAGGCGCACGGCGGCTCGCTGACTCTCGCCAACCGGGTGCAGGCCAGAGGCTGCGAGGCCCGCGTGTCGCTGCCGATCGCGGGCCCCGAGTGAGCCGGGCGCTCCTCGTTGCGGCCGCAGTCGCGGTCGCCTCCTGCCGCGTGGAGCCGCATCGTGTCTTCCCCCCAACCGTCGACGCAGGCCCGGACCTGCGCACGCGTCCCCGCGCGAGCGCGGCGCTGACGTTCCGCGTGACCGGCCGCCCGGACACCGCGGCCGCATGGCCGTATGCGATCAGCTGGGGCGACGGGGCCACTGATCGGGGAACGCTCACCGACCGGCCGCCGGCGTACGCCACCCACGTATATGCCGCCCCGGGTCGGTATACCGTGCGCGTGACGGTCACACCGCGAGCCAGGGCAACCCTGGTCGACACGCTCACGGCGTTCGTGGAAGCTCCCGCGACGCCCCAGATCTTCGTCGGTGCCGGAGACATTGCGTCCTGCGCCAACGCCCACGCCGCGGCGACCGCGCGGCTGCTCGACAGTATTCCCGGCAGCGTGTTCGCGCTGGGGGACAACGCGTACCCCAATGGCTCGGACGACGACTACGTGGCGTGCTATCAGACGACGTGGGGACGCCACAGGAAGCGCACCCACCCTGTTCCTGGAAACCACGACTACGACGTGCGGGGGGGAAGCGGCTACTTCGCCTACTTCGGCGTCGCGGCCGGCGAGCCGGGCGCAGGCTACTACAGCTACGACCTGGGCGACTGGCACATTATCGCGCTGAACTCGAACCTGGACATGAGCCCCGGCTCGCTCCAGGAGCGCTGGCTCCGCACCGACCTCGCCGCGCACCCCACGCGTTGCACGCTGGCGTACTGGCACTACGCTCGCTTCAGCTCGGGCACCACGCATGGCAGCGATCCGCAAACGCAGCCGCTGTGGCAGGCGTTGTACGAGGCCGGGGCCGACGTCGTCTTGTCGGGGCACGAGCATAACTACGAGCGCTTCGCCCCCCAGACGCCTGACGGCAAGGCCGATCCAGCACGGGGCATCCGGCAATTCGTGGTCGGGACCGGGGGCGGGGGCGCCTATCGCCTCGGGCCCCCGATCGCCAACAGCGAGACCGGCAGCGCGGAATACGGCGTGCTGAAGCTGACCCTTACGACGCAGGCCTATCGCTGGCAGTTCATCCCCGTCCCCCCCTCGTCGTTCAGCGACTCGGGGTCCGCGGCCTGTCACTGAGGCGGCCTCGGGCTGGCCGATGGAGCCCGCTCGAGGCACCTTTCCTTCGTCCCGCGATCTTGCTCGAGTCGCTAACGCGCATGACCAGCAGCCGTCTGTTTGCCGATCGTCGCCTGGGGAGAGATCGACGGAGCGATCCGCGCCGGCTCGCGGTCGCGACCATCTCTCGAGAGCGTCGCCGCGTGGTGGATCGCCGGCGCGGCGCCGAGCGGCGCAGCACGCTCGATCGCCGTGGCCGTCCTACCCGGGCGGCAGTGGCGGAAGCGCCGTCTGAGCACATCCGCAACGCGCTGCAACTGTTGCACCAGCTCGCCGCGATGCGTGAGGCGGATGACCCGGAGTCGGGTGCCGAGAGCGCGAACATACTGGCGGCGGCGATCCACCGTGCGCGCCGCGCCCTCGAGCTGATCGAGGGCCGGGGACCGGAGCGGCGCTAGAACAGCTCCAGCTGCTGTGCCACGAGGCCGCGCAGCTGCTCGAGCATCCGGACCATCGCCCAGGTATCCCGCTCGCAATAGCGCAACAGCGCCTCGCGCAGCTCCGCCCGCTCGCCCGGGCGCAGCTCGTCGCCCGAGAACAACAGTCGCATCAGCTCGAGCGTCGCCGTCTCCCCCTCGCGAATCTTGAGATCGGCATACGACAGCCCCGGCACCAGGGCCGGGAGCGTCCGCTTGATGCTGAAGCTGCCGCCGAAATCGGGGTGATAGACGTGGTTGCGGAGGAGCGGGAGCAGATCGACGAGCCGTCGCTCGATCCGCTCGAGCTCTTTCGCGAGGCGGGGCACCGCCACGGCAAGCTGGCGGATGCAGTCCCGCTCGAAGCTCGCATAGTACGCGACGATGCGCCGCGCCCCCGGGCACGCGGCCACGAGCGCTTCGGCGAGCGCCGGGCGGGGGTCTCGATCTCCAGGGCCTTCGGCCAGCCACTCGTGATGGACGAGCCCGCGACCCCGCTCCTCAGCGTGGCAGCTGAACTGCACGGGCACGTTCTGCCACGGCCGGCAGCCGTTCCAACGGGGGATGGCGAGGCTCACGGTCTCGAAATCGAGAAACGCGAGCGGTGACACGAACTCGGCGAGCGCCTTCGCGAGCGACGGCTCGACCACCATTCGTCCCGCGGTCACGGCACGCACCTGGCGCGCGTGGATCGCGGACAGCTCGAGGTCGGACGGCAAATCGTACAACGTCGCGTAACCATCCGCCTCGTACTCGAGCACCTTTTTGCGCTCGATGCGGTACAGGCTGCTGACGTGGTGATCTGGCAGCTTGGGCCAGCACCGCTCGAGGAACGGGCAGTCGTGTGGTCGAGAGCAATGGTCGCCGATCGGCACGTCGGGGAGCGATCCCTCGAGCATGCGGTGCTGCGCCGCGAGCTCGTCGGAGACGCCGAGCAACACTCCCTCCACCAGTGCCGTGACGTCCTCCCGGACGAACAGGTTGCCCAGCTCCGGATAGCGGCAGTCCGGGTTCAGGTGCATCACGTCGGCCCGGTCGATTGGAAGCCCGGCGCGCCGCAGCACATGCACCTGAACGGCGACGTCCGGGAGGTGCTCCGGCTTCAGGCTGTTCGTCGCCTTGACCTCGACCAGCCCGTAGCCGCGCGGGCCCCGCTCCAGGATATCCACGACGGCGTAGGTCTCGTCTGCGAGGAACGTCGCCTCGTAGATCCCTCCGGGAACGTATTCCCGCGCCTTGCAGCCGACTTCGTTCCCCTGATCGAGGATGTTGCGCAGGGCGGGGTCCGGCACGAGCTCCGGCGCGTCAGGCTCGTGCACGCGCCACCACAGTTGTTTGTGACACTGCAGACCGGCGAGGAAGCGCGACTTGGAGAGGCGGAGCGACTGAGGCGCCATATCCAACAGTAATCAGACACAGTAGGGGCGCAGCATGGTGCGCCCGTACATTAATCGGAGGAGGTCCCATGCGAAAATCCGAGGAGGTGCTATGCGCGTATTTGTGACGGGTGCCACCGGATACGTAGGCTTCGCCGTGGCGACGGCGTTACGCCGGGCGGGTCATGATGTGTACGGACTGACGCGTGCCGCGGCCAAGGTGCCGCAGCTCGCGCGCCAGGAGATTCGGGCCGTGATCGGCGACATCGGGGACCCGAAGAGCTACGCCGACACAGCCGAGGCGTGCAGCGTTCTGGTCCACGCCGCGTTCGAGTCCTCGGCCAGCGCTGTGACGAAGGACAAGACCGCCGTCGACGCCTTGATCGAGGCGGGGCGTCGGGGCGCGCAGCCCAAGACGCTGATCTACACGAGTGGGGTCTGGGTACACGGTGATACCGGCGGCAAGCTGGTGGACGAGACCGATCCCCCTAAGCCGATCAAGCTGGTCGCCTGGCGGCCGGCACACGAGCAGCTGGTATTGCAGGCGAAAGCGGTGCGCGGGCTCGTGATTCGGCCGGGTTGCGTGTACGGCGGCCGCGGTGGGCTGACGGGCGGTTGGTTCGAGGCGGCCGCCGCGGGCAAGGCGCCCACCGTGGTGGGGTCCGGCCACAACCGCTGGACGATGGTGCACGTCGACGATCTGGCCGATGCCTACGTGCGAGCCGCGGAGAGCGGGCTGGCCGGCGAGGTGTTCGACGTGACCGACCGGTCGCGCGCCACCGTGCTCGAGCTGGCGACGGCGGCGGCACGCGCGGCGGGCTTCCAGGGCGAGCTGCGGCCCGTGCCCCTGGGGGAAGCCCGCCGCACGATGGGCGATTTCGCCGACGCGCTGGCGCTCGACCAGCACGTGGACGCCCGCACGGCCGTCCGGCTGCTCGGCTGGCAGCCGCGCCACGGCGGCTTCGTGGACGAGGCGGACCTCTGCTACGCCTCGTGGAAAGCGTGGCGCGAGTAGCCCTATTTCAGCAGCATGTCGTGCGGCCGACCCGGGCCGGTCGCGAACTGATCGAAGTCCACCACGAA
>Ga0209234_1000610_pt1 | contig 12669 bp, 12 predicted proteins | sample GraSoi013_1_20cm_2_FD_185816 | JGI IMG/M metagenome (GOLD analysis project Ga0209234, IMG submission 185816) | Grasslands soil microbial communities from the Angelo Coastal Reserve, California, USA - Sample 08_20_2013_1_20cm (SPAdes) (version 2) | ecosystem: Environmental > Terrestrial > Soil >... | reverse complement strand
CAACCCGACTCGAATCGCGGCGATTGCCACCGCGATTGGATTTGGCTTGACCATGGCCGGCGGCGCCCTCCTCACCGTCTGGCTCCCGGTCGGGATTACCCCACTCATCGGCTCGACCTACGCTCCCATCAGCTTCGTGATCGTCGTCCTCGGAGGTCCCGGGAAAATGTGGGGCAGCCTCCTCGGCGGGCTCACCCTTGGGATTCTGATTGATGTCCTCCCAGCGTTTGGCATTTCCACGAGCATCGCCGTGGCGGTCGCCTTCCTCATCCTCATCCCTGTCCTTCTGTTCGCCCGCGAGGGAATCCTCCGATGAGGATCCCTCGGATGCGATTTCCCACCTTCGGACCAACCCTGTACGGACTCGCCCTCCTGATGGTTGTCCTTGGCATTGCGACTCCGTTTCTCCCGATTGTCGCAAAGGTCCAATTGATCAATTTTCTCCTCTTCGTGGGCCTCGCCTATGCCCTCAACTTCATCACGGGCCTGACGGGGTACGTGAGCTTCGGTCATGCCATTTTCATGGGCATCGGGGCCTACGCCCTCGGGGGCGGAATCGATCGCCTCGGTTTCCCTCCCTTGCTCGGCGTGTTCCTGGGGGCGGGACTCGGAGCTGCGTTCGCGGTCGGGATCGGCTTGGTTACACTCAGGTTCCGCGGCGTATATTTTGCAATCACGACCCTCGTCCTGTTCCTCGCGGCAAAGAACATCGTCCCCGAGATCTCCCAGCTCGGAGAGGGCGGGGGAATCTTCATGAATCTCGGGTTCCAGCCGCTCGCCCAGTTCTATACGATTTGGGCGATCGTCGTCATCGAAATCGGCCTCACGTACTGGGTGACGCATGGGCGTCTCGGGTATGGGCTGCGGGCCATCAAGAGCGACGAAGATGTGGCGAAGACGGTGGGTGTCAACGCGTCGCGCTTGAAGCTGAGCCTGTTCGGCATCAGCGGCATGTTCACCGGCGCGACGGGTGCCGTTTACGCGTGGACCCTTTCCGCTGTCCTACCGGAGACCGGATTCGACATCACTTTTTCACTTCGGATGCTCGCCATGATTATCATCGGCGGAGCTGGGACGTTACTCGGTCCCTTCCTCGGTGCGATCATTGTCTATGTCCCATACAACTACTTCCAAACGGTTCAGAGCCTGCTCGGACTTCAGCTCGCGGTCATCGGTGCCCTCGTCCTACTCATCGCCCTCTTCATTCCCACCGGCATCGTGGGTACCGTCCGCCGTTATGTCCCCTTCCTCCGGAGGTACATCGAGTGAGCGCGCGACTCGTCGCCCGCGACGTCCGGAAGAACTTCGGCGGCGTTCAGGCGTTGCGAGGCGTATCCGTGACCGTGGAAGAAGGGTCCGTGATCGGATTGATTGGCCCCAACGGCTCCGGCAAGACGACTTTTCTGAATCTCCTCGCGGGAGCGGAGAAGCCGACTTCGGGCACGATCGAGTTGAACGGCCGTCGCACCGATGGACTACCTGTGAACCGCGTGGTGGGACTTGGCATTGCGAAGACGTACCAGATCCCCCGACCGTTTCTCGCGATGACCGTCCGAGAGAACGTCGCCGTGGCCGCGATGTATGGCGCGTTTCATCGGAAACCGGGGGAAGCTCGCGACGACGCCGGGCGGCTCCTCTCGCTCGTCGGGATGGACCCGCAGGCCGAAACGGTCGCGGCGGAACTGACGGTCCAGCACCGGAAGCAACTCGAACTGGCGCGGGCCATCGCGACGGGAGCGCGAATCTTGCTTCTCGACGAAGTCTTCGCGGGACTATCGGCGGACGAGTTGCCTCGGTCGATCAATCTCGTTTCTAAGATCCAGAAGGAACTGGGGTTCGGAGCCCTTGTCGTGGAACACGTCATGCGGGCGGTCCTGACCCTCTCGGATCATGTCGTCGTAATCGAAGAAGGGCGTACGATCGCGGAAGGGGCGCCGCAAGAGGTTGTCCATGACCCCGCGGTGATCGAAGCCTACCTTGGGACGGAGGTGGCCCGTGCTCCAACTTGACCACATCGACGCCGGCTACGGACCGGTCCAAGTCCTCGGGAGTGTCTCGCTCGCTGCCCAAGAAGGTTCCATCACCGTAATCGTGGGCCCGAACGGCGCGGGCAAGTCGACGATCCTAAAGGTGATCACAGGCCTCGTCCGACCGACCGGAGGTCACGTCGTTTTCCAAGAGAGGGACATCACCGCCCTTCCAGCGCATGACCGCCCTGCGCTCGGAATCGCATCGTGCCCAGAAGGACGTCGATTGTTTCCTCTTCTCACCGCGGAGACGAACCTTCGTCTAGGAGCCTACACGCCTCGAGGACGGAACGCTGCGGATGCGACCATGGAGTACGTGTACCGACTGTTTCCTCGCTTGCGGGAACGGGCCGGCGTAAAGGCGGGCCGTCTGAGTGGAGGCGAACAACAAATGGTCGGGATCGGGCGCGCTCTCATGGCGAAACCCTCGATTCTCATCCTGGACGAACCGAGCTTGGGACTCGCCCCCAAACTCGTCTCCGAGATTTTCGCGAAGATTCAGGAACTGAGGAAGGGCGGCCTGACGGTCCTCATGGTCGAGCAGAATGCATACGCGGCCCTCCGAATCGCGGATTTCGGCTACGTCATGCAGAACGGGCAAGTGGTGCGATCCGGTCCTACCAAAGACCTGCTCGATCTCGAGGCCTTGCGCCGGGACTATTTCGCGACGGGCTGACGGCAGCCGACCTCGGATTTCGCCGGACCTCGCCATCTGGCCACGCAAGTCCGCGACCGCGCAGACGGCATGATGAAGCGACCCGTTGCATCGTCCAACAACGTTTATGGGAGGTCCCCTCCTACGGCGCATCTCCGATGGTCGAACGGCCCCGCGGGACGAACGACTGGGGTCCCCAGGACATGACGAAGCGTCGCTTCGTCGAGTCGCGGTTCATCCAGCTTGCCGAATCGTTCGGCTTTCGGGAAGTTTCGACGCCGACCTTCGAGAGCCTGGAGCTGTTCACCGCGAAGTCCGGCCTCGGGATCGTCCGAGAGCTCTATGCATTCAAGGACCAAGGAGGGAGAGACCTCGCGCTCCGACCCGAGTTCACCGCGTCGATCCTGCGCTTCTACGTCTCGAGCCTGCGAAGCCTCCCGAAACCACTGAAACTGTACACCGCCGGAAACGCCTTCCGCTACGAGGAGCCGCAGAAGGGCCGGTACCGTGAGTTCTACCAGTTGAACGCCGAGATCATCGGTGGCGCCTCGCTCCCGTCCGACGCGGAGGCCGTCGCCCTCGCGATCGGCACGATGCGTGCGATCGGGCTGAAACAGGTGAAGGCCCGAATCGGGAACATCGGGGTCCTCCGATCGTTCCTGCCGTTTTCGCCGACGGATCAGAGCATCGTCCTACATTCCTTGGACAAACGGAACTTTCCGATGCTCGACGCGGAGCTCGCGCGACTGGGCCGCAAGGATCTCTCGACTCCGTTGCGGAAGCTCGTCGAATTGTCCGGCGATGCCTCGATCTTGAACGACGCCGCCAAGGTGTTGGGCGGGGCCTCGACGGAAGGACTCGACTACTTGCGCGACCTCGCGGGGTTCCTCGACGACTACGGGGTCTCGCGGTCCGACTATGCGTTCGACATGGGAGTCGTCCGGGGTCTCGACTACTACACGGGAATGGTGTTCGAAATCGACTCGCCGAACCTCGGTGCGGAGAAACAGGTCGGCGGCGGGGGCGCCTATCGACTCTCGGAGATCTTCGGAGGAGAACCGGTCGCGCAGACGGGATTCGCGCTCGGCCTCGATCGGCTCGTGATGGCCGCGGAGGCGGAAGGCACGATCGAGGCGCCCCGACCCCTCGACGCCTATGTCGTCCCGGTCGGAGACACGGCGAGGAAGAAGGCAATCCAGATTCTGACGTCCCTCCGGGCCGCGGGCCTGGGGGCCGACATCGACCTCATCGGCCGCGGGCCCTCGAAGAACCTGGACTACGCGAACGCGATCGGGGCTCGCTTCGCGGTCATCCTGGGGGAAAGGGAGCTGAAGCAAGGTCGGGCGACCGTCCGCGAGATGGCGACCGGAGTCCAGCGAGAAGTCGCCCTCGACGACCTTGTTGACACGGTCCGCAACGTTTGATTCAGCCGAGCTTCTGAACCCGCGTCACCCAATTCGCAAGGCGCGGGAATTCCTTCGGGATCTTTTCCCCGGCGGTCAAGAGGGGCGAGAGGGATCCGTAGATGCCGCAGTCGGCAAGGCTGGGCTCGCCGAGGATCCAGTCCCGGCCGTCGAGGATCGCATCGACCATCCCGAGGTGCTTGTTCATGTCCTCCTGGAACTCGTCGCGGCGCATCTCGAGGACGTGCCAGGGCCCGCGGGCCCGCGTCTGCATCTCCTCGAACACCCACCGCTCTCGGTCATCGCGAAGGACCGGTGGGATCTTCGTGACCACGTAGCGCCACACGCGCTCTTCCAGGACCTGGTGGCCCCAGTGCTCCAGCACGGTAGCGAGGCCTTTCTGTCCCCACGGGTAAAAGGTCGGCTTGGGACGTTCGCGTTCGAGGAAGTCCGGAATGTCGGACCACACGACCGGCTTCCCCTCCCAGATCAACGTGGGCACGTAGTCCTGCCCGGTCGCCTTGATGAGCTCCGTCTTGTCGTGATAGGGCACGTACTGCGTGTCGAACGGGACGCCCTTGAAGGCGAGCATGCGGTCGGCCGAAATGCAGTAGTGGCTGATGGGCATCGAATACAGGAGGGGACGCGCCGCCATGCTAGAGCGAACGCCGCAGGCGATTTGAGCTTATCGTGCACTCGGTCCTCGGTTTACTCAAGTCCCCTTGACAGAACGGTATTGACCCCGCGGCGCCGTCCACCGAATCGGAAGGAGTGGTTCGGACGCTCGGAATCTTGTCTTCTATCGTACCCGCCGCGGTGGCCATGTTGGCCCTCCCGTTCGGTCTTCGGAGCCGGGCGGAGGAGAAGAACGTCCGCGCCGTGTACCTGTTCCACCGGAGCGGCGACCCCCTCGTGACCGTAGCCTCGGATGTGGTCCTTCCGTTCGAGTCGACCAAACTGGAGCCGGTCCTCGGCGCCGTCCGGGATTTCGTGGAGTCCGCCGAACCAGCAGGCCGCGGGATCCAACAGACGACCCGCCGATTCGGCGAGGAGGGGATCGTCGGCGTCCGCGGTCAGTTTGTGAGTGCATGTGCCGTATTCCACGGTCGAGGCGACGGGATCATCCGCCGCGACCTGGTCCGGTTCGTCCGGGAATTCGAGGAACGCAACGAGACCCACCTGGGATCGTGGGAGGAAGCCACGACCCTCGCCGGTGAGGCGTCCCTCGCGATGACCGGCTTGATGGACGAGCATGTCTCCGAGCCTGCGGGATTCGACTTCGTAGCGGCCTCGAACTGAGGCGGAAGCGAAGCGTGTCGGCCGACCGCCGGACCTGAGTCATCCGGGTTTGTGGATCCAAATCGGTTTCTAGGCCGAGACGGTCCGTCGGAACATGGTGGTCGTCGCCGACAGGGTGATGAATCCCACCGCCCCGATAATCAGAAACGCGAGCCCGACGACGGACCAATTCAACCCTGGCGTAATAATCAGTCCATGCAACCCGTCGGCGATGTAGGTGATCGGATTGTACACCGCGATGTCGCTGACCGGGGACTTCAGGAGCAATTTCGGCATGACGGCGGTCGACAGGAACAGGAGCGGGAACGTCGTGAGAAGCGAGATCATCAGTGTCGACTCCGAGTTCTTCGTCGCGAGCGCGATGAACGTCGAAATTCCCGACCACGCGATGCCGAACGCCAGGGCGATTGCGAAGAGGAGGACCAAACCCAACAATCCGGTCGCAATCCCCACGCCGAGCGCGAACGCCAGGATCAGGATTACCGCGGTCTGCAAGAGGATCCGCGCCCCGTCGCTCAACAGCTTCCCCAGCAGAATCGAGGCGCGGTGGATCGGAGCGACCTTGAGCTTGTCCAAGAATCCGGATTCCATGTCCGTGACGAAGCCCACCCCGGACTGCATTGCAGAAGCCAGGACCGTCTGAATGATGACGGCGCCTGCGAAGAACGTGAGATACGAGCCCGTCCCCGTGCTTTCCTTGAACCCAGGAATGTCCGCGACGCTCGCGAACGCCGCGGTGAAGAGGACGAACCAGACAATCGGCTGAACCAGGGAGAAGAAGAGGAACGGCGGACGCCGCAGCGTTTTCTTGATCCATCGCCCCGCGATGCTCTTCACCTCGCCGAAGAACTCCCCCGCGGTCATCACATCGGCCTCCGGCGGCGAGCGCCCCATGGAGTCCGACGTTGCGGCGTGACTTCCTCGGTGCGCATCTTGCGGCCCGTGTATTTCATGAAGACGTCGTCCAAGGTCGGATGGGTCAGGGTGAGCTCGGCGATGTCCAGATGCGCGTCGTTGAGGGCGAGGACGAGCTGCGGAACCAGGGCCGGCGCGTCCTGGGCATACACCGCGATCCCGCCGTCGACCTCCTGAATCTCGCGGATTCCATGGATCCTTGCGAGCGCGGCCTTCGCCGTGGCATTCGGGTTCGCAACTCCGTTCGTCTTGAAGGAGAGGGTCACGACGTCCGCGCCGATCGAGCCTTTGAGGGAAGCGGGCGTCCCCTCCGCCATGATGTGGCCGTGGTCGATGATGCAAAGCCGGTCGGCGAGCCGGTCGGCTTCCTCCATGTATTGCGTCGTCAGGAAGATCGTCATCCCTTGCTCGTTGAGCCCGCGGATGTAGTCCCACACGGCGGCCCGGTTCTGGGGATCCAGACCCGTCGTGGGCTCGTCAAGGAACAAGACCTTAGGATGTGGGATGAGGGCCATCGCGAGGTCCAAGCGCTTGCGCATTCCGCCCGAGTAGGTCCCCGCGCGCCGATCCGCTGCATCCTCCAAGTCGATCGCTTTCAGCAACTCTGCAATTCGCTCCTCCCTCTCCTCCTTCGGGAGATGATAGAGCGCGCATTGGAGGCGGAGGTTCTCCCGACCCGTGAGTTCGTCGTCGATCCCGACTTCCTGGGCCGCATACCCGATGATCTTGCGGATTCCGGCAGGATTCCTGTCCACGTCGATTCCGTCCACGATGGCCGTCCCGGACGTCTTCTTGATGAGTGTCGTGATCACTTTGATCGTCGTGGTCTTCCCCGCTCCGTTCGGGCCAAGGAAACCGAAAATCTCGCCGCGGCGGACCTCGAACGAGATTCCATCGACCGCGCGGATGTCCGGGTCGTACACCTTGACCAAATTCTCCACATGAATGATCGCGTCGCCCTCAGCCGTGAGCCTCGGAGCCGCGATGGAGGAACTCCGTGATTTCGAAACGCTCGTCGAGGCCTGGGCGGTCATGCGGCCCCCCAAAGGTCCGTGGGATTTAAGGGAGCCGGGTTTCTGCTTCTCGAACACGCACGAACGCGGTGGAAGGCTCGTGAGTGCGCCGTACCGCGCCATTGATAGCCACAGTCGCCATAGGTCCGAATGGAGAGGAGGGTCTGGACGCGCGCCGACCGACGAATCGTCCGCTCGAGAGCCTGGACCTTCGATGACGCCCAACCTCTCCCAAGGACCTGCACGAGGACTTTCCAACGGACGGAGGGCTCTTTGGAGCGGAGCACCGATTGGACGATTTCTCGCTGGGTCATCTCAAGTGGATTCGGGAAACCCAGACGCGCGCATGAATCCTTATCTCTGTAGAATCGAGGGATCCGCCGATGCGAGTTCAAGTAGGCACAAACCCATCACGCAAGCGAAGAACCAATGAGGAACCAATCTCGACTGCTGATCGCCATCGCCGTTGCCATCGTCATCGTTGTCGCGGTTTTCGCCGTGAGCCATCTTCCGAGTCAGCCGTCCTCCGCGGCGAGTCAGCCGCCACCTTCCCCACAACCCTCCGCTTGTCCCCACTCGGTCGGTCTCTGCGTCGAACGGAATGTGACCCGCGTCATCGACGGAGACACCCTCGATGTCGCAGGGAACCTCCGGATCCGTCTCGTGCTGGTGGATGCGCCGGAACTGAATGCCACCGGAGGATCGGCGGCGAAGGATCGCCTGACCGCGCTCTGCTTCGGGAAGCTGACTCTGGTCGACGAGGACGACAACCAGATTGGCGCCGACCCATACGGACGCGTCCTTGCGGTGGTCACCTGCGACGGGACGAATGCGAACGCCGCCATGATCGCCTCCGGCCTCGCGAAACCGTACTACATCTTCTGCTCCGCGAGCGAATTTGGGAAGGAGCCTTGGTCCGGTTGTTCGTCCGCACCCCCTCCGCCTCCTGGGAATTGCGATCCTGCGTATCCCGATGTGTGCATCCCACCGCCTCCGCCAGACCTCGATTGCAAGGACATCCCCTACCGGCGTTTTCGGGTCCTCCCCCCGGACCCTCACCATTTCGACGCCGATGGTGACGGGATCGGGTGCGAGACCGGGTAGGGTTCGAATTCATCCGGAACTCGAGGTTCGAGTAACGGTCGACCCTCTACGGGAGCGGATTCCGAAGTAGAAACTCCAGACCACGAAGGCCGCGAGCAAGACATAGAAAGCGGAAAGAAGAGGACAGCGACCAGGCCGCTGATCCCGCAGACGTCCAGATGGACCAGCAAAGCTTGCTCGTTGGGTTTCGATACACTGGAGGCCGGCAATGGACGATCCGACGATTTGCGCTTCCAGTGCTTCAAGGTCCTCTCGCAAGGGTAGTTCTCGGTTGCGACTCGAAGGTTCCCGACGGCCGAGGGCGGAGCCTCGCGATGGCGTTTCTCCGAGCCGCCACTTAGCCCATCTTCGTCAGTTGTCCGGGGGCGAATTCTTCGAGCCAGGTGACGAGCGTGTCGAAAGTCGCACCCTCTCCCGTCGCCAACTCGTCTGAGACCTTCACGTTTTGTTCATCGCGCGTTGTTCGAATCACGATCCTGCCGGGACCGGAGGGTCCCGGCGGCGTGACCTCAATCGACTGGATTTCGTCGCGGGGGAACTCGAAGCGTTTCGCCATCTCGAGCGCGAGAAGCGTCTTCTCGCGTTTCATCTGATTTTCCCGCCCGTTCATCAAGCTCGACAGGTCTAGCCTAACATCCGCTTGCGCCCCTTCCCCCTGCGCCCCGATCTTTTGCGCGGCCTGTTCGATTGCGTGACGAAGCTCTTCGTCTTGGAACGTCCGGACTGCGGGCGCATCGAGTGGTATCACCTTCACGCCCTTCTCGGCGGAAGGGTCCTGGACGAGCCGGAGCGCCTCCGCAATCTCCTTCATCCTAGGGTCGTCGTCCGGTACGTTCGCGCGGATTTGCTCGTCGACGTGATTGGCAAGAAGCCGCCTCAACTCCTCGGGATCTTTAATCTTGCGCAAACCGGGCGGCATGCTCACAGCCAATTGCAGGAAGGAGCGAGTCATCTTGGGGTCCTGGGAGATCAGCTCCCTCAGTTCAAAGGACTCAGTCCTCCGGGTGAACTTCTTCGAGCCGATGAGGCGGTCAGGACGAATGATGAACGCAAAGCCCCCACCCAAGCCATGGACGAGTCCCTTGGACCACACGACTCGGACGTATCCCGCCTTGCCTAGCGCCACGCCTCCATTATCGAATAGCGCGGCGATAAGCGTTCCGTCGCGTGACGGCCGGATCTCGTCCCGCCTGCTCCTTCCCAATCCTGCTCTCGGACGACGACGGACGTGCGGTTGGCCGAGCCCGAGCTCGCGGGCCGCAGGCAGCAGTTGGTAGCAACGGGGGGCCCATCGCGCAATCTACCGATAATGAGCACGCCCCGGTCGGGATTCGAACCCGAGCACCCGGCTCGACAGGCCGGGATCATAGACCGCTAGACCACCGGGGCAGTGGTCGTCGCCAAAGTTCGCGGGCTAATTATCTTTTACCCTCGATATGGAATCCAGAGACCCGCAGCCCCAGGAATGTCTTGCCGGCATCACTCGGCCTTCGGCTCGAGCGAGGGAAGCAACGCGATGATCAGGACGACCGCCACGAGCCCGGCCGACAGGACGAGCGCCGTCGGGATCGTCGTCACCGGCACCACGCCCGCGGTCGCAAGGTCCGCCGCGAGAAGCGGAATCACGATGGCGAGTATCGAGGCAATCGTGAGGCGGATGAGAGCTCGGAGGAGAGCGCCTCCGATCTGCCTTTGCTGGGTCGCCGTGAGCGTCACAAGGAAGAGCGGGGCGAATCGTTCCGCGAGGATCCGGAGCTCGACCTGCCCGATCAGGACGGAGACGAAGAGGAGGGCGGGGACCAACTGGATTCCGAGGACGAACGCGTGCATGACGACGTATGTGGTCCCGAGGGCCATGAGCCCGATCCATCGCGCCCATCGTCGATGCGAGGCCCGGGAGAGGACCAGAAACGCCACATTGACCACGAAGGGAAGCGATAGGGCCGCGATCCAACGGCGATCCGGGACGGCGAGGAGATCCCAAACGACCCAGGATTCGAGGAGGGCAAGGACCGCGAGCGGCGTGTATCGCAGCGCGGGCGAGATCAAGCGGGACGTGGCCATGCGGTCATCCTCCGTAGGGCGAGTGCCAACGGCGTCGCCGGATCCCAATCGACGACTTGTGCCACGCGGCGCAGCTGCGCGACCCGGTTTGCGCGCTCCATGGCCAGAATCTGGTATGCCATGCGGTCCTCCTCCGTATCCGCCCGAAGACGTCGCTCGATCTCGAGGGCGGACGGCGACACGATCGCGACGTCGTACCCGCGGGCCGCGAGTCCGATCACCGCGGTGAGTGCGTCTCGGTCCTGGAGCGGCGTGAGGAGGACGATTAGACAGTCCCGCGGAAAGAACCGCGAAAGGACGAGGGCCACGTGAGAGAAGCGCCATTCTCCTCCCGGTTTCACGTGGACCAGGTGGTCCAGGATCCGGTAGAGCTGCTTCCGTCCGAAGGCGAGCGGGACCCAGTCGATCACTTGACGCTGCACGATGAGGCCCGCTCGATTCTTCGCCGCGAGGACCCGGTCGGCGATCCCCAATGCCGCTCGGACCGCATGTTCGACCGGATTGTCCGCCTCGGTGCCGACGAACGATTCGCGCCGGGCGTCGACGACGATCACGACGTCCCCGGAGCGCTCGCCCTCATACTCGTTCGTGAAGAGTCGCTCGAGGCGCGCGGACGCCTTCCAATTGATCCGGCGCACCTCGTCCCCCGCCACGTACTCCCGGAGGCCCCAGAACTCGGTGCCCGGACCGATCCGACGCGAGGGCACCTGCCCGAACCACGGCCGGGTCCGCCGCGGTTGCAGCTGCGCCCGTCGCAGGTCCTCCATCGCGGGTGCGACGACGAGCGGGGAGCGCAGGTCGAGGGCCACATCGTGGGCGCCGAGGGCGAGCGGATCGAACGACCGGACGCGGACCGGGCCGAGGACGAAGTCCCCCTTCACCTGCGAGCGGACCGTGTAGGCGAGACGGAGCGTGCCCGCCTTCTCCAGGGACACGACCGCGTGGTTTGTCCCTCGGATCACCGCGAGCTCGCGCGGGAGGATGTCGGCGATCTCGACCAGGTCGAGGGACCCTCCCTCGTTTCGAATCAGGAGCTCCACGTCGACCTCGCGGCCCGTGTCCGTCCGTTCCCGCGACAGCGAGCGAACCGCGACGATGCGCGGCCTCGGGGGCGGGGCCAGGGATCCGAGGGCGAGGACGATCACCGGAGGCAACGCGAGGAGCACGACCTGCCAGTTCCGGAGGGCGAGGCCGAGGAGGAGGAAGCCCATCGAGGCGGCGGCCAGGCCGCTCGACAGCGGGGTCCGCATGTCACGGCACCTTCGGCACGGGCACCTGGGCAAGGACGTCGGCGAGCACGGTCGCCGTCCGGACCCCGCGGATCCAGGGATCCGGTTTCAAGATGAGCCGGTGGGCCAGCGCGGGCCCGGCGACGGTCTTCACATCGTCCGGGGTCACGAAGTCCCGGCCCGCGATCGCGGCCCGCGCCCGCGCGACCTTCAGGAGGGCGAGCGACCCACGCGGGCTCGCGCCGACCTCGACCTGGCTGTGTCCCCGCGTCGCCACGACGATGTCGACCATGTAGCCTTCCACGGCGGGATCGACGTGGACGTCTTCGATCGCAGCTTGCAAGGCGCGCACCTGGTCAGGCGTCGTCACGGGTTCGATCGTCGCGTCGTCCGAACGCCGTTTTCGTCGACGTTCGAGGATCTCCACTTCCTGTTCCCGCGTGGGATAGCCGACGTCGATCCGGAGGAGGAACCGGTCCACCTGGGCCTCGGGGAGTGGATAGGTGCCTTCGTGCTCGATCGGGTTCTGCGTCGCAATCACGAAGAACGGTCGGTCGAGTGGGAACGTCTCCCCCTCGAGGGTGGCCTGTCGTTCCTGCATCGCCTCGAGCAGGGCGGACTGCGTCTTCGGCGGCGCGCGATTGATCTCGTCCGCCAGGAGCAGATGGGTGAAGATCGGGCCGCGGCGGAGGACGAAGTCGCTCGTCTTGCGATCGTACACGTACGTACCGGTGATGTCCGCGGGAAGGAGGTCCGGGGTGAACTGAATCCGGCGGAATGAGAGTCCGAGGCCCGCGGCAAAGGACTTCGCGATCAGCGTCTTCGCGAGGCCGGGCACGTCCTCGATCAGGAGGTGCCCGTCCCCGAGGATCGCCCAGAGCACTCGCTCGAGGACGGGCCTCTTGCCGACGATCACGCGCTCCACGGCATCGAGGAGCGAACCGCTCAGGTCGGCCACGG
>Ga0209234_1000609_pt1 | contig 12673 bp, 7 predicted proteins | sample GraSoi013_1_20cm_2_FD_185816 | JGI IMG/M metagenome (GOLD analysis project Ga0209234, IMG submission 185816) | Grasslands soil microbial communities from the Angelo Coastal Reserve, California, USA - Sample 08_20_2013_1_20cm (SPAdes) (version 2) | ecosystem: Environmental > Terrestrial > Soil >... | reverse complement strand
TCAGCCCGATGATGCCGCCGAGGCCGCCGCCCGCGGCGATGAGCCCCCGGCCGAAGGAGTTCACTCCGAACTCGTCGGCGAAGTAGAAGGTGCCCAGCCCCAGCGAGATCTGGAACGCGGCGGCGAGGAACGGGGTGGCATACCACATCCGCCGCAGGCTCCCGACCTGGCGGGCCGCCCGCCAGCCCTCCGACCATGCTGGTCGCTACGAGGGGGATCATGACGCGGCGTGAGATGTTCAGCTTCTGGGAGTACGCTCCGCCGCTCGCAGTCGTTCCTGCCCACAGGGCAAGCGTATTGGTGGCGTTCGCCGGGATGGGCGGTACTCCGGTGAACAGGAGCGCAGGAAAAGCGACGAAACTCCCTCCACCAGCCACCGCGTTGATCGCTCCGCCGAGGGCGCCGGCGAAAAACAGGAAGATGGCGTTGTGCAGGTTCAAACTGAAGTTTTACCACGATTGAGCTTTGCGCTCTAGCAGGAGCCGAGCCCCACGAGCCCCAGGGTTGCGGAAAGCGTGAAATCGACTGGCATATTCCGGTCTCGCCAGTGCCCAAACGAGTCATTTCTTGACAACGCGGGCGGAGGCGTATATGAACGGGGGATTCCAGGGCCCTTCCCGGCACTGGAGACCTGACTCCGCACCCCCAAAGGCGAGTCAAAGGGGGGATTCAAGGGAAGGGAGAAGAGACGTCCAGTGAGGTGTCTCGCCGCATCGCTGGTGCCAGCGATGAGCAGCGCGGCGCCTCGATACCCAGGTCGAAGTTGAACAGGAGGGAGCATGGCCAGCCGTGCAGACGCAGTTCCGATGGGTGGTACGGCCGAATATGGCATTTGGCGGGTAATCCTCGCTTCTGCTGTTGGCACCATGATCGAGTGGTATGACTTCTATATTTTCGGCAGCCTGGCTGCTGTCCTTGCACTCAAGTTCTATCCACCGGGAAACGATACTTTCGCCTACATCGCCTATCTGGCGACCTTCGCAGTGGGCTTCCTCGTGCGCCCGTTCGGAGCGCTTTTCTTCGGACGCATTGGCGACCTGGTCGGCCGTAAATATGCTTTCCTCGTTACACTGACCATCATGGGCGGTGCTACTTTTCTGATTGGCCTAATGCCAACATACACCAGCGCCGGCTGGTTCGCTCCTGTTACCTTGATTCTCATCCGGATTTTGCAGGGGTTAGCCCTCGGCGGGGAGTACGGCGGCGCGGCCGTTTACGTGGCCGAGCATGTTCCCGATAACAAGCGTGGTTTCTACACCAGCTTCATTCAGATCACTGCCACCCTAGGTCTTTTCGTATCGCTTCTGGTAATTCTTGCAACGCAGTATTTGACCAAGGACAATTTCAACGATTGGGGCTGGCGCGTTCCTTTCTTGATCTCCATCATCCTGGTCTCCATCTCGCTTTACATCCGTTTGAAGATGAAGGAATCACCGATCTTCGCCTCCATCAAGAGCGCGGGAATGACCTCTACGCAGCCACTGACGGATGCTTTTGGGAAGTGGGAGAATCTCAAGCGCGTCCTCATCTCTCTTTTCGGCGCTACGGCGGGCCAGGGCGTAGTTTGGTATACCGGCCAGTTCTATGCTCTCTTTTACTTGCAGACGATCCTCAAGGTGAACACCAAGACCGCCAACATCATTATCGCTGTCGCTCTGTTCTGCGCCATGCCATTCTTCACCGTCTTCGGCGCGATCTCGGACAGGATCGGCCGCAAGTGGCTCATGTTGGGTGCGTGTCTGCTCGCCGTCGTTACCTACATCCCGATTTACAAAGCGATGCAGAGCGCTGCGGGTAACAACGTTGTCACGGTAAAATCCTCAAGAAACAAAGTTACCGGGGCCATCAGTCTGACCCCCATGACCATCGACCCCGCTACCAATGCTCAAGTCCCCGCGAAAGAAGCGCCCAACCCGAATATGCCCATGCTTGTTTTTCTGGTCTTCATCCAGGTGATTTACGTCTGCATGGTCTACGGTCCTATCGCGGCATATCTCGTCGAGGCTTTCCCGGCGAAGATACGCTATACGTCTCTTTCGCTTCCCTATCACATCGGCAACGGTGTTTTTGGCGGACTCCTGCCGCTCATCGGATTGTCGAGCTGTGCGGCGACAGGCAACATTCTTGCGGGTCTCTATTACCCGATGATTGTCGCCTCGATGACCTTTGTCGTCGGCGGCCTGCTGCTAAAGGAAACGCACGGCCACAAGATTTGGGACGAGGTTGGCGGGATGAAGTAGCGACCTTCATAGATTGACTGGCGTGGCTGCGCAGTAGCATCATCGGTTCGGGCAAGGTCCTTCTTTTTCTTGAAGTGAGCTTGCCCGAACCAGGGCTGTTCCTCGTTGTAGCGTCACAATCGAAATCGATCCTCCAAAGGGAGTTGCTGCCGTGGCCAAAGTTCGCCAGAAAACAAAAGCGAAGACATCCAGGAGCAAGAACAAACTCACCGAAGCGCAAATTGCCGTTCACTGGAAAGAGGAGGAATACTTTCACCCCTCGAAAACGTTTCTTGCTCAGGCCAATCTCGCCGATCCTGCCTTCGTCAAGAAATTCAGCGAAAAACAGTTTCCGGAATGCTTCGATCATTACGCTTCCCTCCTCGATTGGGACAAACCCTGGCGCAAGACGCTCGACACCAGCGATCCTCCCTTCTGGAAATGGTTTGTCGGTGGAAAACTAAACGCCTGTTACAACTGCGTTGATCGCCACCTCGCCAAATACAAGAACAAAGCTGCGCTGATCTTCGTCCCCGAGCCGGAGAACGAATCCCCCACCGTTATCACCTACCAGGAACTCTACAAGCGCGTGAACGAAGTTGCCGCGATGCTGCGCGATTTCGCCGGACTCAAGACCGGCGATCGCGTCACCATCCACATGCCCATGATTCCGGAGTTGCCGATCACTATGCTGGCCTGCGCGCGCCTCGGTGTGGTGCACTCCGTCGTCTTCGGCGGTTTCAGCGGTGAAGCTTGCGGCCTCCGCGCCGCCGATTCCGGCAGCCGCGTGCTGATTTACGCCGACGGCTATCACCGCAATGGCAAGTGGGTGGATCATAAAGCCAGCGCAGATATCGCCGTGCGAACCGCGACGAAAGAGGGTCAGGAGATTGACAAAATCCTCGTGTGGAAACGCTATCCCGGAAAATATACTTCCGAAACACCCATGATCATGGGCCGCGACTTCTTCGTCGACGAAGTCCTGAAAGGCTATCGCGGCCAGATCGTCGAGCCCGTCTCGCAGGACGCTGAAGCCCCGCTCTTCCTCATGTACACCAGCGGCACGACGGGCAAACCCAAGGGCTGCCAGCATCGTACCGGAGGTTATCTCGCCTACGTCGCCGGCACCGCCAAGTATTACCAGGACATTCATCCCGAAGACGTCTACTGGTGCATGGCGGACATTGGCTGGATTACCGGGCACTCTTATATCGTTTACGGCCCGATGGCTCTCGCCGCCACCGGCGTGCTCTACGAAGGCGTCCCACAATTCCCCGACGCAGGCCGTCCCTGGCGTATCGCCGAACGCCTCGACGTCAACATTTTCCACACTTCACCCACGGCCATCCGCATGCTTCGCAAAGCCGGCGGCGACGAGCCGAAGAATTACAACTACCGCTTCAAACATATGACCACCGTCGGCGAACCCATCGAGCCGGAAGTCTGGAAGTGGTATTACGAAGTCGTTGGCAAGGGCCACGCCGTCATCGTCGACACCTGGTGGCAAACCGAAACCGGTGGTTTCCTTTGCTCCACCAAGCCTGCGCTCGACCTCATGAAGCCCGGTAGTGCGGGTCCCGCGGTGCTCGGCATTTATCCGATCATTTGGGACGAGGAGGGAAATGAAGTTAAAGCAGGATCTGGAAACGCCGGCAATATCTGCATTCGGAATCCCTGGCCAGGCATCATGCAGACCATCTGGGGCGATCCCCAGCGCTTCGTCAATCAGTATTACAAAAAGTACAACAAGAATCCGAAGGGCAAGGACTGGCGTGATTGGCCTTACTACGCGGCCGACGGTGCCGTGCTCTCCGCCGACGGTTACTACCGCATCCTCGGCCGCGTCGACGACGTCATCAATGTCGCTGGCCACCGCCTCGGCACCAAGGAAGTCGAATCCGCCTGCCTCACGATTTCCGAGATCGCCGAGGCCGCAGTCGTTCCCGCCGTGGACGAAGTCAAAGGCCGCGTTCCGGTCGTCTACATCTCTCTGAAGCCCGGCGTTCCGACCACCCAAGCCATGCAGGACAAAGTCGTCGGCACGATCGAAACGATGATCGGCAAAATCGCTCGACCCAAGACCGTGCACATTGTTCCGGACATGCCCAAGACCCGCTCCGGAAAGATCATGCGCCGCGTCCTCGCGGCCATCTCCAACCACATGGACACCGGCGACATCACTACTCTCGCGAACCCCGACATCGTCGAGCAGATTCGCGAGCTCGTCCAGGGCCGCACCGTCGGTCCTCTGAAAGAAGGCCCCGAGGACATCAAGCGCTTCGGCGACGAGCTCTAGTTGTATCGCAACTCATACGCGTGAAAAAGAAAAACGAGGGAGCAGGCAGACAGCCCTCTCCCTGGTTGCTGTTTAAGGGTTTCCCGTCAGAACGAAACTCGCAAACCCAGTTCGATCCAGCGAGGCGGGAATCAGTTCCGAGCTGATCACGCCAAGAGTCTCCGGGCTGTTGATGTGCAGCGATGGATCGAAGAAGTTCACGTGGTTGAACAGGTTAAAGAAGTCGGCGGAAATCTCCAATTTGAAACGCTCGTGGAACGACGTCGTTTTCCCCAGCCGCGAATCCAAATTCCCCAGGCCCAGGCCGCGAACGGGATGTCCTGAGCCGTCTCGGCCGTCGGTGCTCACGCCTGGGTAGCGAAATTTCAAGGAAGCTGCTCCCGGATCAGAGAATAGATTGCGTCCGGAACCTGTATCAGTGGGAGCGCAGTTTGGACCATCACCAGCGCTTCCATAAGTCAGTCCGTTGAGACCAGCGGTTCCGCAAACACTGCTGTGAGCGCTGGCTCCCAGCGAACTGGGATCGACCGTCGCAATCATATTGACGCTGTTGGAGAACGGCTCCCCGCCGAAGTCGCCTCCGACAACGGGTATGGGCAACCCGCTGTTCGCGCGGAACACACCGGTCACATACCAACCACTGATGATCTTTGTCGAGGCTGCCAGCGGGCAGGTCATAGTTCAAGATAGCGTTGAACACGTGAGTCCGATCGAACAGAGACGGTCCGTATTGGAGGTTGGGATTGAAGCTGGACGCGTGGGTGCCGCCGTTGTTCTGCACGCCGCCTAGCTGATCCAGAGATTTCGAGAACGTGTAATGCAGATCGAATTGCAGACCGTGTCAAGCATCCAGGAGTGGTCAAGATAATTTATCCAATATCCGAAAGCTCTTTTCCCCATCGGCAATCCAATTTGGCTTTCTTGTGCGTCACTTGATTGAGAGCGTTGTACCGCATGCAGTGAGCATGAAATGAGCGCAAGATTGAGGGCGAAGCATTCAGCTTTGTTTTTTGTCAACGAGAAGAAGGAAAGGGTTTCTTAGGCAGGGCATCAATCGCTGCTCGGGAATCTGTAAATTGCCAACCAAATCGTCCCTTGATGCAGAGATCTCCTTGCGTGACCGAATGATCCAGCGGCGAGCTCACTTTCACGATTTGCCCCGCCTGCGCGTGAACCGTGAGTTCGCAGCCCACACCGCAATACGGACAAATCGTGTCGGTCTGCGTCTGCTGAGTTTCATCCCAGGTCCCCACCGCCCGCCTGTCGTACTCGGTCTTGAACATCAGTGCGCCGGTGGGGCACACGCCGATGCAATTGCCGCAATAGACGCACGCCGATTCCGGCAGAGGAATATCGAACTCCGTGGAAATATGCGCGGAAAAGCCTCGCCCCGCGACGCTGATCGCAAACGTATTCTGCGCATCCACTCCGCAAGCCTCCACACACTTGTAGCAAAGGATGCACTTCGAGTAGTCGCGCATGTAGAGTTCGTTGTCAATTTTCGGCAGCTGCGCCACCGTCTGGGCCCGCGCGCCGAATCTGTCGGGGCGCGCGCCGTATTGCTCCATGTAAGCTCGCAGCGTCGGCGCGGTCGAGACGTCCACGGATGACGCCAGGAACTCCAGCACGAGCCGGCGGCTGAGTCGCACGCGGTCGGATTCGGTGTGAACGGCCATGCCCGCCTCAGCTTTCCGCGAGCATGCGGGAACGAGCGTGCGCGATCCCTCCAGCTCCACCACGCAGACGCGGCACGCATTCACGGGAGTGAGCGTTTCAAGAAAGCAAAGCGTAGGAGTATCGATGCCGAGCTTGCGGGTCGCTTCCAGGATCGTGGCGCCCTCCGGAACCGCCACACGCTTTCCGTCGATGGTGAGTTCAATCTCACGGTGCGGAGCTGGCGCGGGGATCTGCGGGACCGGTGCCCGCGGCACAGGGATCAGCGGAGATGGCGCTTGAGACGGCTCGCTCATGAAAATAGGCTCCATCGATTCATCGCCGAAAGAATTGCGCCGGAAGCTGTTTGCCCTAATCCGCAAATGGAGGCATCGCGCATTGCCTGTGCAATCTCCTGCAGAGTATTGCTCTCTTCGGCGACTGAACCAATCGTCTGGCGGCGAACCAGCCGCTGCAACACCTCTTCCTGGCGAACCGAGCCAACTCGGCACGGCACGCACTGCCCGCAGGTCTCGCCCCTAAAAAACGCCGCGATGCGAAGAAGCACCTGCTTCAGATCCGTGGAATCATCGAACAACAACACTACTCCGGACCCGAGCGTAGCACCGATCGCGCGCGTCCCTTCAAACGTCAAGGGAGTGTCGAGTTCCATCGGCGAAACAAAGCTGCCGGCCGCGCCACCGAGCAAAACCGCCTGCAGCCGCCCTGTCCCCCCGACACCTCCCGCCATGTCGATCACGCTTCGAATCGTAGGTCCGTAAGGCGTTTCGTAGACACCCGGACGGACCACGTGACCTGAAACACAAAATAATCGATACCCGGCGGAATTTCCCTTGCCGATCCGCGCGTAAGCGGCGCCGCCGCCCAGAATAATCTCTGGAATATTGATCAGCGTCTCGACGTTGTTGACGACCGTTGGCAGGTGAAACAGGCCGGACTGCGTCGGAAACGGTGGTTTATTGCGCGGTTCACCGCGGTAGCCTTCGATCGAATTGAACAACGCCGTTTCTTCCCCGCAAATGTATGCTCCCGCCCCGCGCCGCAGCTCGACATCAAAACGAAGTCCGCGGCCGAGAATGTCCTCCCCCAAGAGCTTCTGCGCTCGAGCGGCTTTGATGGCGTGATTCAGCCGCTCCGTCGCCAGCGGATACTCCCCGCGAACATAGAGGTAGCCCTTCTGCGCGCCCACCGCGAACCCGGCAATCGTCATCCCTTCCAAAACCGCAAACGGATCGCCCTCCATCACGATACGATCCTTGAAGGTGCCCGGCTCCGATTCATCCGCGTTGCAAATTACGTAATGCAGGTAACCAAGATGGCGCTGCAAATGCACGGCTTCCCATTTTTTCCCCGTGGGAAATGCCGCACCCCCACGCCCCAGCAATTTCGAATCGATGACTTCCTGGATGACGCGTTCAGCGCCAAGCTCGAACGACCGTCGCAATGCTTCATAACCGCCACGCTGCAGATAATCCTCAATGCAGGACGGATCGACTTGTCCTGCGCGCCGCAACAGGCGCAGTTGCGCCTGCCCCGCCTGTGGCACCGAGAGCTTCGTACTCAATGTGTCAGGTTCTGCCGGAAGCTTGCCGTTCACGGCATCTTGCATGGTGGAAAAAAGATTTTCCGTTGTCGCCGGCGCAACCACGCGCTCTCGCGCCGTCGTTCCCGCCGCGCTGATCAGCGCCGCCGGAGCGCGTTCGCAGAGTCCTAGACACGCGCTGCGTTGCCAGATCGTTTGCCCACCTTCGCAAGGCGATCCCGCCGGCCCAAGCGTGTGTTCCAGTTCAGCGCACAGCGCGCCTGCGCCGCGAGTCATGCAAGCAATGTCGTCGCACACATGCGCAGTCACTGGAGGCCGCGGCGACAGCGAAAACATTCCATAAAACGAAGCGACGCCATGCACCTCGGCTGGCGCCACGTTCAATCGTATCGACGCATAGTTGAGCGCACCGGGACTGATCCACCCGATTCGTTCTTGAATCGCGTGCAGCACGGGGAGCAGCAGATGCCGACGCCAGCGTGCCGTCCCACCACCGAACACCGCGCGCCCATCGCGCTCGATCTGTCTCGCTCCGCCGTCCCAACTGGACTCCGGTTCGCCGAGCAGCGCGTCAATAGCAGCTTGTTCTTCAGCGCTTGCAGCTGCCGCGGTCAGATGCAGGTCCACTCAGTTCTCCGTGTATTTCTCGATGCGAATCGCCGTCGCCTTGAACTCGGACGTTCCGGACTTGGGATCCACGGCGTCAATCGTGAGATCGTTCGTCGCTACCTGCTCGTGAAAATGGACCGATAGAAACGCCAGTCCGGGCCGCAATCCCGAGTCGAAGTGCACCGGAGCGATTATCGACCCGCGCCGCGAACTGATGCGTACTTTTTCTCCTTCGCCCACCTGGTACCGCTCGCCGTCTTCCGGCGAGAGGTCGATGGTCGCGGCGCGGCGCAGCGGAGATGGAAATCGCTGGCTTTGCGCGCCAGTGTTGTAGGAATCCAAATAGCGCCCGGTAGTCAGCCGGATCGGATACTGCTCATTCAATTCGTCCACGGGCGGCTCGAACTCCACAGCATGGAACGGTGCGCGCGGACCGATCAACGGTTCCTGCCAGAGCCGGCTGTGCAAGTACATTTCGCCGGGATGTGTCTCGTCGTAACACGGCCACTGAATCCCGCCAAGTTCCTCCAGCCGGCGGTAACTCATGCCCGCATGCATCGGACTCAACTGCCGCACTTCGTTCCAGATGGCTTCAGCGTCCGGCATACCCCACTCGTGTCCGAATCGGCGCGCAAGTTGATAAATAATCTCGATGTCGTCCAGCACACCATCGGGCAACGGCACTGCTGCGCGCACACGCTGCACGCGCCGCTCGCTGCTCGTCACCGTCCCTTCGGTCTCGCACCATCCGGCGGAGCCGGGCAGGACCACATCGGCCATCTCCGCCGTCCTCGTGTAAAAGAGATCCTGCACCACCATGAATTTCAGCCCGCCGAGGAGCTTCACCGCGCGATGCCGGTCGGCTTCCGAATCCACGGGGTTTTCTCCCAACACATAGAGCAAGGTCAGTTCCCCGCGCTCCATAGCATCGAACATCGCGCTCAAATGCCATCCGCGCTTCGGCTCAATCTTTGCGCGCCACGCGCGCTCGAATTTCGCGCGCAGCTCCGGATTCTCCAGGTGTTGGAACCCGGTCAAGCGGTCCGGAATCGCACCCATGTCTCCGCCACCCTGCACGTTGTTCTGCCCGCGCAGCGGATTCACGCCGCTGCCATATCTCCCGACGTGTCCTGTCAACAGCGCCAGGTTGATCAGCGCTACCACGTTGTCCACCGCATTGTGATGTTCCGTAATCCCGAGCGTCCAGCAAATCTGGCCGCTCTTAGCCTTCGCGTAAGCATGCGCCGTCTGTCCAATCGCTTCCGCTGGCACACCGGTCTCGCGCTCCGCTCTGTCCAGCGTGTATTTCTCCACGCACTGGCGGTAGGCCTCAAATCCACTCGTCGCGTGCCGGATGAAGGCCTCATTGGCCAAACCGGATACAATGATCTCCCGGCCCATGGCGTTGGCCAACGAAATGTCACTCCCCACGTCAAGTCCCAGCCACAGATCCGCCCATTGCGCCGAACTCGTGCGCCGCGGATCCACCACGTACAACTTCGCACCGTTGCGAACCCCTTTCAGGACGTGGTGAAAAAAGATCGGGTGTGTCTCGCGCGCGTTCGAACCCCACAGCAGGACTACCTCGCACTCTTCGATTTCGCGGTACGAGCTCGTTCCCCCACCGGCTCCGAATACCGCCGCCAGACCGGCGACGCTGGGCGCGTGTCAAGTTCGGTTGCAACTGTCGATGTTGTTGGTACCGATCACCGACCGCACAAACTTTTGTGCCACGTAATTAAGTTCATTCGTGGTCTTCGAACAACTGAACATCCCAAACGTCCGCGGGCCATGTTTCTCGATCTCCCCACGAAATCCTGCGGCAACCCGGTCCAGCGCTTCGTCCCAACTCGCCTGGCGATGCTTCCCATTCTCGCGAATCTGTGGCGTCGTCAGTCTTTCCTTCATCGTGTTGCTCATACTCGCCTCTCCTGCAATTTCCGCGTTCCATGATACGCGCAAGCTCGGCAATTCGGACATTCTTACTTTGCTCAAGCAGAACGCCTTATATTGCATTTATGAGTACCGCCTCACCACGTTGACTCACCTTGCGGCTGAACCAGAGATGAGCAGCAAATGAGTGATTGCCGCTTCCCATTCACTTACAGGCTGGAAAGATAGTTAAACGGAGATGCTGGGCAGCTAGTCTCGTAAGGCGCTGGCAGTTCAGTCTGCGCTAAAAGGATCCTCCTGCCGGCGAGCATCCCTACAGGATCGAAGTTGTTAACTCTCTTGGGAAGGAAGAACGAAGCCGTGAGCTCATTGCAGAAAGCGTTCATGGCGCGGGAAGGCCAGATGATCTATCTGAAGTGCGATCGGTCCTGGTGCTCTTGCGTTCCGATCCGGATTTTCAAGTGCTCGTTAAGAAAATGAACTTCCCGGAAAGAGCATTAGTCCCCCAACAAAAAAGTTTGATCAGACGCCAGGTTTCAACTCCTCAGCAGATCCGATGCGAGAAGCTCACCTATTGTGAGGCTCCACAGCGGAGCTGGACTTCGGCGGCAAGATCGGGATCCATCAATGCGCTGCGCCCATTTAAGCCAGAGCAAACCTGCACGGCCGTGATTCCTGAAGCGCCCCGCAAATCCGCACCCGCCAAATTCGCTCCATCGAGTTCAACACCGCGAAAAATCGCGCCCGTCAAATACGCTCCGCGCAGATCCGCCTTCTTCAAGTCGGCGTCCAGCAGGATGCTCCCTTTCAGAATAGCGCCGGTCAGGTTCGCTTCCCCAAGCTTCGCAGAAGATAGGTCCGTCTGCTCCAGATTTGCAAACGACAGCACGGCGTGCTCGAGTTTCGTATCGCGCATATCCGTGCGCGAAAGGTCGGTCCGCAGCAGTTGCGCATTCCGCATATTCACGGCATAAAGCGATGCCCCGGAAACCTTTGCATTCGAAAGCACTGCATTTTCAAACGTGCCGTATGAGAGATCGGCGAACCGCAAATCCGACGCCGTCAGATTTGCACCGGTGGCCTTGGCGGACACCAACACGGCGTGTGTCATCTGGGCGCGATCGAGTATCGCGGAGCGAAGCAGCGCTTCGCGGAGATTCGCACCGCGCAGGTCCGCCTCGGATAGATAGGCCCCTTCAAGATTCGCGCGCCACAGTTTTGCATTGGTCAGAAATGCCCGGTAGCCTCGCGCAAACCGCATATTCATCTGATTCAGCCGCGCGCCCACGATTTTCTCCAGTGTCTCATCCGTCCAGACCGTGCCGCGCGGCGGAGGTGACGACAGCGTCGCTTCCGTCAAATCCGCGTACGGGCGGTAGCCTACCGACTGAAACACCATCGCCGCCCAACGTCTCACATCGGCCGGTGATTCTTCCGTGGCCGTGCTCCTGTCGAAAGGCAACCCCCGGTTCACGCCAAGAGAAAAGAGAAAAAGGATGCAGCCCGTCGTCAGCGCCACGCGCGTGGTTCCCAGAATCATTCGTAGGATGTTTTTCGACTTAGGCATACGGATGTCACCCGGCCGCAGCACTCGCGACACGACAAAAGGCAGACACGTCGCGGTTGCCACCGAGAGAGTCATCAGCAACACATGCAGTAGCGTCCCCCGGAAATCCTGCCGCGGCAGATACCGAAACCAGTAGAGGAACAGCGTCGATGGAACAATCCAATACGCCAACACCGTCGAAAGCACTGTTTCGAAAGCGATCATCGCGGAACGCGATTCCCCTTGCCACCGAAAGTGTCTGCGCACCAGCCCCATCAGGTACCACGGGCCATCTTTCTCCAGCGTTTGCCCATCCGGGAAAACGGTGGGGAGCGCGGCCATGCTTCCCCACAGCCTCAGCAACAGAAAATGAAATCGCAGGGAGAGCGCCAGAAGAACCAAAGGGCCACCGAGATAAAGCCCCGTCATGGGAAGCACATTGCCCAGTCGCAGGAAGGGCAGCGCCGACGAATTCAGCAGCAAGCGCACGTCGGTGGTGAACGCGATCAGCAGACAGCAGAGAAGACTCGCTCCCACAGTGAGGAAATAAAACCAGCGCGCGACCTTCGTCGCATCATTGATCGCCTTCGAACTGTTCACTGCGGAAATCGATTCGGGGAGCACTGCATCGAACAGATTCGTCCCCCCCAGCCGGCCAAGCCAGAGACCTTCCGCACCATACAGATTGGCACCCATCAGATTTGCGCCGCGCAGTTCCGTGCCCAGCAGGTTTGCATTCTGTAGATTCGAGCGGACTAGGCTGGCCCCGCGCAAATTGGCCATCGAAAGATCCGCGCCCGCAAGGTTCATTCGGTGCAGATGCGCGCCCTGCAAATTCACGCCCGTCAGGTCCGCTTTGGTTAAATTCACACCGCACAGATCGGCTTTGACGC
>Ga0209234_1000608_pt1 | contig 12676 bp, 8 predicted proteins | sample GraSoi013_1_20cm_2_FD_185816 | JGI IMG/M metagenome (GOLD analysis project Ga0209234, IMG submission 185816) | Grasslands soil microbial communities from the Angelo Coastal Reserve, California, USA - Sample 08_20_2013_1_20cm (SPAdes) (version 2) | ecosystem: Environmental > Terrestrial > Soil >... | reverse complement strand
GTAGCGCTTGGCGATCGCGAGCTTCTCCCCGGGCGTGTACCCGGGCAAGGTGAGCACTTCCATCCGGTCGAGCAATGGGTCGGGGATGGGCGCGAGGCTATTGGCCGTGGCGATGAACATGACGCCCGAGAGGTCGAACGGGACTTCGAGGTAGTGATCCACGAAAGCGCCGTTCTGCGTCGGATCGAGCACCTCGAGCAGCGCGGCCGTCGGATCGCCGCGCACGTCCGCGCCCATCTTGTCCACCTCGTCGAGCATCAACAGAGGGTTGCGCGTCTCGCAGCGCTGCAGCGCGTGGATGATGCGTCCCGGAAGCGCGCCGACGTAGGTGCGTCGGTGGCCGCGGACCTCCGCCTCGTCGCGCACGCCCCCTAGCGACACGCGGGTGAAGCGGCGCCCCAGCGCCTCCGCGATGCTCTGGCCGAGCGACGTCTTGCCCACGCCGGGCGGGCCCACGAAACACATGATGCTGCCGCGCGCCGCCGGATTGAGGGTACGGACCGCGAGGTACTCGAGGATCCGCTCCTTCACGGTCTTCAGGTCGTAGTGATCGCGATCCAGGATGTCGCGCGCCGCCTTCAGGTCGAGCCGGTCCTGCGAGGCGTTGGCCCAGGGCAGCGTCGCGATCACCTCGAGGTAGGTGCGGGCCACGTGGTACTCGGCCGACTGCGGCGACATCTGACGCAACCGCTTGAGCTCGCGGTCCACGACCTTCTTGGCTTCGTCGTGCAGCCCGGCAGCCTCGAGCCGGCCGGCGAGCTCGGTCAGCTCGTCCTCTCCTTCTTCCTCGCCCAGCTCCTGGCGGATCACGCGCAGCTGCTCGCGCAGCACGTACTCTCGCTGATTCTGATCGAGGCGCGTGCGCACCTTCTCCTGGATCTGACTGCCGACTTCGAGCACCTGCAGCTCCTGGCCGAGCAGCTCGGCGAGCCGCTCGAGGCGGCGGGTCACGTCGTCGATCGCCAGCAGCTCGGCCTTGGCCGGGAGGGCCAGGTCCAGGTTCGCGGCCACGAAGTCGGCTAGTTTGCCGCCCTCGGTGATGCCGACCAGGACCTCGTGCAGCTCCTCCCCCAGGTAGGGGGCGATGTCGATCACGCGGGAGAACTGGGCGTGCACGGTGCGCTTCAGGGCTTCGGTGCGCGCATCCTCGAGCACCGTGTTGGGGAGCGGCTCGTAGCCCGCCACCAGCCAATGCTCGGCGGGGATCACCTCGACGAGCCGCGCCCGCTCGAGCCCCTGCACCATGACGCGCACCGAGCCGTCGCCCAGTTTGAGCATGCGCACCACGGTGCCGAGCGTCCCCACCTCGTACAGCTCTTCGGCCCGGGCGTGCATCACGGCGCCCTCGGGCGGCTCGGTGCCGCCCAGCGGCCGCACCACGCCGAGCAGCAGGCGTTTGTTCCCCTGCACCACCTCGTCGATCAGCTGGACGGCGTGCGGATCGGTGAGCGCCATGGGCAGCACGACGTGCGGGTAGACGACGATCCGGCCGAGCGGCAGGACGGGCAGGCGATCCACTTACTGTACCCGCACCGATTGTGGACCGGACAGTCGGGTCGGGAGCTTCGCCAACCGGACCTCGAGGAAACCCTGCTCGTAGATCGCCCGAATGCTCTCGGGATCGACCGGCACGGGGAGGCGGAAGCGACGCTCGAACGGACCGACCTGCACCTCCATCGCGTGATAGTGGGGCTTGCCTTCCTGGCGCCGGGCGGTGCGCTCGCCGGCGATCGTCAGGACGCCCTCGACGTACTCGACCGTGAAGTCCTCCGAGCGCATCCCGGCGATGTCCATGTAGACCACCAGCGCGTCGTCGGTCTCGTAAATGTCCGTCGGCGGCTTCCACTTGGACGAGGCGACGAAGCCCACCGGGCGGCCGTGGGCGACTTCGTTGAAGTAGACCTCGAGCTCTTCCGCCGGATGCACGGTGAAGGAGCCCGAGCCGCGGCCGGGCCGGCCCGAGGACGCGCCGCTATCGCGCATGGGGCACCCCCGCGACGGCCGCGCGCACCGGGGGGGCCGGCGCGTACAGCGGGAACTGCGCGGCCAGCTCGCGGACGTCGGCCTTCACGCGCGCGATGGTCGCGTCGTCTTTTTTCGTGAGCACGGTGTCGATGAACTCCGCCACTTTGAGCATCTCGGCCTCGGTGAAACCACGCGTGGTCACGGCCGGGGTGCCGATGCGGACCCCGCTCGTGACGAACGCCTTCTGGGGATCGCCAGGAATCGTGTTCTTGTTCACGGTAATGCCGGCCCGGTCGAGCAGCTCCTGGGCCTCCTTGCCGGTCACGTGCTTGGGACGCAGGTCCACGAGCATCAGGTGGGTGTCCGTCCCCCCCGACACGATGGCATAACCCCGCTCGACGAGCGCCGCGGCGAGGGCCTGTGCGTTCCGCACCACCTGCACAGCGTACGCCTTGAACTCCGGGGTGAGCGCCTCTCCCAACGCCACTGCCTTCGCCGCGATCACGTGCTCGAGCGGGCCGCCCTGAATCCCCGGGAACACCTGCTTGTCGACGTCCTTCGCGAACACTTCCTGGCAGAGGATCAATCCGCCGCGCGGACCGCGCAGGGTCTTGTGGGTGGTGGTCGTGACGATGTGCGCGTGCGGCACGGGCGAGGGGTGGATCCCCGCGGCGACGAGTCCGGCGATGTGCGCCATGTCCACGACGAAGATCGCGCCGACCTCGTCGGCGATGCGTTTGAGCATCGCGAAATCGATGATGCGCGCGTAGGCGCTGCTGCCGCCGATCAGGATGCGGGGACGCTCGCGGCGCGCGATCTCGCGCACCTGGTCATAATCAATCCAGCCGGTGTCTTCTCGGACTCCGTAATGCGTGGCGCGGAACAGCGTCCCCGAAAAGTTCACGGGCGCGCCGTGGGTCAGATGGCCGCCGTGCGGCAGCGCCAGCCCGAGCAGCGTGTCGCCCGGCTTCGCCACCGCGAGGTACGCGGCCATGTTCGCCTGGGCCCCGGCGTGCGGCTGGACGTTCACGTGCTCCGCCTTGAACAGCGCCTTGGCCCGATCGATGGCGAGCTGTTCGACCTCGTCCACGACCTCGCAGCCGCCGTAGTACCGTTTCTTCGGCAGCCCCTCGGCGTACTTGTTCGTGAGCGCCGTGCCCATCGCCTCGAGCACCGCCACCGACACGAAGTTCTCGCTCGCGATCAGCTCCAGCCCGTGCTCCTGCCGCTCCACCTCACGGCGGATCAGCTGGAACACGGTCGGGTCCGCCTTGGCGAGCGGCGTGCGCCGATCGATCATGCCTCGATCTTCGCGACGCGGCGCTCGTGGCGCCCGCCTTCGAACGCGGTGTCGAGCCACTTGTGCAAAATCTCCATCCCTTCCTCCTCACTCACGAACCGCGACGGCAGCACGAGCACGTTCGCGTCGTTGTGCTTGCGGGCCAGCTCCGCGATCTCCGGGGTCCAGGCCACGGCCGCGCGCACGCGCGGAAACCGGTTGGCCACGTAGGCCATGCCGAGCCCCGTCCCACAGGTCAGCACGCCGCGCTTCACCACGCCCTTGCTCACCGCCTGCGCGACCGGACGACCGTAATCGGGATAGTCGTCCGCCGGGTCCATCGCCTTGGGCCCCGCGTCCACCGGCTCGTACCCCAGCCGCTTGAGCTCGTCCACCAGCTTCTGCTTCAGCTGGAAGCCCGCGTGGTCCGCGCCCACATAGATCTTCTCAGACAAAGTTCCGCCGCACCTTGGCGATCGCGGCAATCCGCTGCTCCGCCAACCGGTCCGCCGCTCGGTAGGTGGGAACGCCTTCCTCGCGCGCGATCTCGAACACGCGCAGCAGGGTGTCGTAGATCTCCCCCGCCTTCGAGCGGGCGCGCTCGGGCGCCCAGCCGTGCAGCTCGGCGTTCACGTTGATCAGCCCGCCGCCATTGATCACGTAGTCGGGGGCGTAGGTGATGCCGCGCCGCTCGAGCTCCTCGCCGTGCCGGTCCTCGGCGAGCTGGTTGTTCGCCGCACCGGCCACGATCTCCACCTGCAACCTCTGGACCGTGTCGTCGTTGATCACGGCGCCGAGCGCGCAGGGGGCGAAAATGGTCGCCCGCACGTCGTAGATCGCGTCGGGCGCAACCGCCTTGGCACCGCACTCCTCCACCACGCGCTTCACGCGCTGCGGGTCGATGTCGGTGCAGGTGATGACCGCTCCCTCGGCGAAGAGCAGCTTCGCCAGATGATAGCCTACGGAGCCGCATCCCTGCAAAGCGACCGACTTCCCGGCCAGGCTATCGGAGCCGTAGCGGTAGCGGGCGCAGGCCTTCACGCCCCGGTACACGCCGTACGCGGTGACGGGAGAGGGGTCGCCCGACCGACCGATCAGGCCCGTGACGTGGTTGGTCTCGGCCTTGATGAACTCCATGTCGCTGGTGCTGGTCCCGACATCCTCGGCCGTGATGTAGCGCCCCTTGAGCGATTCGACATGCCGCCCGTGCGCTCGGAACAGGGCTTCGCGCCGTGTGGTGCGGTTGTCGCCGATGATGACGCTTTTCCCGCCGCCCAGGTTGAGCCCCGCCACCGCGGCCTTGTAGGTCATGCCGCGGGCCAGCCGGAGGGCGTCGATCAGCGCGGCGCGATCGCTCTGGTAGTTCCAGAAGCGCGTGCCGCCCAACGCCGGCCCGAGCACCGTGGAATGAATCGCGATGATGCCGCGATAGCCGGTGGATGGATCGTAATAGACGCTGACCTGCTCGTGCTCGTGCTCGGCGAGGAGGGAGAAGAGATCGAGCCCTCCGTGTTCCCCGGGCTTGCGCCCGGGGTCAGGAGCAGCGCTAGGCGCGGGGGTAGAGACCGCGGGCGACGATGATCCGCTGGATTTCGCTGGTGCCTTCATAGATCTCCGTCACCTTGGCGTCCCGGAACAGCTTCTCCACCGGAAAATCGCGCATGTAGCCGTAGCCGCCGAACAGCTGGACGGCCTGGGTCGTCACCCACATCGCGGTCTCGGAGGCGAACAGCTTGGCCATGCTCGCCTGCATGGTCGTGTCCTCGCCCCGGTCGCGACGCGTCGCGGCGGCGTGGGCCAGCGCGCGGGCCGCTTCTATCCGGGTCGCCATGTCCGCGAGCTTGAACTGCACCGCCTGGAACTCCCGCAGCGGCCGGCCGAACTGCCGGCGCTCGGCGCAGTAGGCGAGTGAGTGCTCGAGCGCCCGGCGCGCGATCCCGACCGCCTGCACCGCGATGCCCAGGCGACCGGCGTCGAGGCCCTCCATCGCGTACCCGAACCCTTCGCCCTCCTCGCCCAGGAGGTGGTCGGCCGGGAGCCGCACGTCCTCGAGCGTGAGCGCGACGGTGTTCGAGGCCCGGAGGCCCATCTTATCCTCCGGCTTCCCCGGACGATAACCGGAGGCGTCGGTGGGCACAATAAACGCGCCGATCCCGCGCTCCGAGCGGGCCATCACCATCATGAGATCCGCCGTGCCGCCGTTCGTGGCCCAGGCTTTCGCGCCCGACAGCACCCAGCTGGTGCCGTCCCGCACCGCGCGCGTGGTCAGCGACGCGGCGTCGGAGCCGGACTCGGGCTCCGACAGCGCGAACCCGGCCAACAGCTCGCCGCGCGCCATCGCCTTGAGCCAGCGATCCTTTTGCGCGGAGCTCCCATGCCGCACCAGCATCGTGGTGGGAATGGCGTTGTGGATCGAGAGCGACACCGCGACGCTCGCGTCCGCGGCGGCGATCTCCTCGAGCGCGAGCAGGTAGGTGACGCTGTCGAGCCCCATCCCGTCGTACTCCTCGGGCGCGCACATGCCGAGGAACCCGAGCCGGCCGAGCTCGTCGATCACGTCGCGGGCGAAGTGCGCCCGCCGGTCCCATTCCGCCGCGAACGGCTCGATCTTGGTGCGCGCGAATTCGCGCGCCAGCTCGACGATCTGACGCTGCGTTTCGGAAAGGCCCGGCAGCTCAATCGCGGTAGACATAGAAACCACGCCCGCTCTTCCGGCCCAGGCGCCCGGCCGCCACCAGCGTCCGGAGCAGCGGCGCCGCGCGGTACTTGTCGTCCCCCAGGTCGCGGTGCAGCACCTCGAGGATCGCGAGACACACGTCGAGCCCGATCAGGTCGGCGAGCGCCAACGGCCCGACGGGATGGTTCATACCCAGCTTCATGACCGCGTCGATCGCTTCCGGCGTGGCCACGCCTTCCATCACGCAGAAGATCGCCTCGTTGATCATCGGCATGAGCACGCGGTTCGACACGAACCCGGGCGCGTCGTTCACCTCGACCGGCGTCTTGCCCAACGCCTTCGCCACCTCGACGACCTCGGCAACGGTCTTGTCGGCGGTCTCGAGCCCGCGAACCACTTCGACGAGCGGCATGACGGGAACCGGGTTCATGAAATGCATCCCGATCACCTGCGCGGGGCGCTTAGTCTGGGCGGCGATAGCGGTGATGGAGATGGAGGAGGTATTGCTCGCGAGAATCGCGGCGGGTGGGGCCAGCCGGTCGATGTCGCGGAAGATTTTGAACTTGACGTCGGGCTGCTCGGTCGCTGCCTCGACCACCAGCTGGGCATCCGCCACCGAGTCGAGGCTCATCGAGGTCCGGATCCGCGCCAGCGCCGCGTCGCGCTGCTCCGCGGTGACCGATCCTTTCTTCACCTGCCGCTCGAGATTCGTCCTGATGACCGCCAGCACTCGCTCGAGCAAACCGGGCGCGACGTCGATCAGCGTGGTGTCCCAGCCGTGCTGGGCGAACACATGCGCGATGCCGTTCCCCATCGTGCCGGCGCCCACTACCGCGACCCGGCTCATGCCGCAAACGAAACGCGCGCCCTCACAGGCGCGCGCGCACGGGACGGATCGTGGGCCGCAGCAGCAGCACCGCGATGACCAGTTTCACGAGGTCGCCGGCCAGGAACGGCAGCGTGCCGAGCCGGACCGCACCGGAACCGCTGCCGGTCAGGATCGCGAGTTGGGCGAGCCCGCCCAGGTGGATGAGCACCAGTCCCGCGGCCGCGGCGAGCGCGAGTCGCGCGACGCGCCGGCCATCGCCCGCGATCTTGCCCACCGCGAAGGCGGCCACGGGATACGCGAGCAGGTAGCCCCCCGTCGGTCCCACCAGCCGGGCCAGGCCGGGGAGCCCGTAGGGCGTGAACACGGGCAACCCCGCCGCTCCGAGGGCGAGGTACAGGATCATCGAGCCCGCGCCGAGACCCGGCCCCAACAGCGCGCCCACGAGCAGCACGGCCAACGGCTGCAGCGTCATGGGCACCGGAGTGCCCGGCAGCGGGATCGCGATCTGGGCCGCGATCGCGACGAGGGCGGCGCCGAGCAGCACGGCGAGCGCGCGCCGACCGGCGAGCGAGGGAGCGGACACGACGGCAGTCTGAGCCTGCATCAGAGCATCTCCACGCTGAGGGCCACGGCGTTGCCGCCCCCGAGACACAGGGTGGCGAGGCCGGTCGTTTGCTTCCGATCCTTCAAGGCGAACACGAGCGTCGTGAGGATCCGCGCGCCGGACGCGCCGATCGGGTGCCCGAGGGCGATGGCACCCCCGTTCACGTTCACGCGGTCCCAGTCCCAGCCGAGGGCACGCCCGTCGGCGAGCGCCTGGACGGCGAACGCCTCGTTGGCCTCGATCAGATCGTAGTCACCGATGGTCGTCTTCGCCTTCGCCATCAGGTTCTTGACGGCCGCGATCGGGGCGAAGAACAAATCCCTTGGCTCGCCGCCGGCGCTCGCGTACGCGGTGACGCGGGCCAGCGGCTTCACGCCGTGCGCCTTCGCGAACGCCAGCGACGTGACGACCAGTGCGCTCGCGCCGTCGTTCAAGCCCGGTGCGTTCCCCGGAGTCACCGTCCCGTCCTTCTCGAACGACGGCTTCAGGGCGGCGAGCGCCTCGAGCGAGCTGTCCTTGCGGGGACTCTCGTCCTTCTCGATCAGCGTCGCGACCGTCTCCGCCTTGAAGCGGCACGCCTCCATCGCCGCCACGGCCTTCTGGTGGCTCGCGAGCGCGAAGCGGTCCTGCTCTTCGCGCGACACGCCGGCCTTCTTGGCGGTGTACTCGGCGAGGTTGCCCATGTGGGTGTTCGAGAACGAGTCCCACAGCCCGTCGAGGATCATGCCGTCCACGAGCTGGCTGTTGCCCGCCTTGATGCCGCCGCGCATCCCGTAGACGTAGTGCGGCGCGTTGGACATCGATTCCATACCGCCCGCCACGATGCATTGCTCGTCGCCCGCCCGGATCGCCTGGGCGGCGAGCATCACGGCCTTGAGCCCCGACCCGCACACCTTGTTGATGGTGAGCGCGGGGACCGTCCCCGGGAGGCCGGCGTGGATCGCCGCCTGCCGGCCCGGCGCCTGGCCCACGCCGCCCTGGAGCACGTTCCCCATGATCACTTCCTCGACCGCACCGTCCTCGATCCCGGCGCGCCGCACGGCCTCGCGGATGACGAGCGCGCCGAGCCTGGGCGCGGGCAACGGCGCGAGCCCGCCGAGGTACTTGCCGATCGGCGTGCGACAGGCGCTAAGGATGACGGGGGTGGTTTCGTCGCGTGACATGCGGTCTCAGGGTCATGGATCGGGCAGTGTAGGGGCGCAGCATGCTGCGCCCCTACGGTCCCCATCGGTTCAAGTTCACGTGCCAGTTCATATTAACGAGGCCAGCGCCCGCGTGCGAACCTCTTCCTGCAGCTTCGCCACGAAATCAGCGATGGACAGCACTGTCTGCTTGTTCCCTGCTCCCCGTCCCCGCACCGCGACCGAGCCCGCCTCGGCCTCGCGCTGCCCCACCACCGCCATGTAGGGGACTTTCTGCAGCTCGCCGTCGCGGATCCGGTAGTTGAGGGTCTCGTTGCGCTCGTCGAGATGCGAGCGAATGCCCGCCGCGCGCAGCCGCTCGTGTAGCGCCCGCGCCCCAGGCGCCTGCGCGTCCGAAATGGGCAACACGCGCACCTGCTCGGGGGCGAGCCAGAGCGGGAACGCCCCCGCGAAGTGCTCGATCAGGAAGCCGACGAACCGCTCCAGCGTGCCGAAGATCGCGCGGTGGATCATGACCGGTCGATGCGGCCGGTTGTCCTCACCCGTGTACTCGAGTCCGAAGCGCTCGGGCTGCTCGAAATCCAGCTGAATCGTGGCGCCCTGCCACTCGCGGCCGATGGCGTCGTTGAACTTGACGTCGATTTTCGGTCCGTAGAACGCCCCCCCGCCCTGGTCGATGCGGTACGTGGCGCCGCGGTGCTTGAGCGCCTGCTCGAGCGCGCGCTCCGCCTGGTCCCAGGTCGCGTCGGTGCCCAGCTTCTTCTCGGGGCGCGTCGCCAGGTCGAGCCGGTAGGAGAGCCCGAAGGTCTTCGCGAGGACCAGCTCCACGATATCGAGCAGCTGGAAAATCTCCTGCTCGATCTGGTCCTCGCGCAGGAAGATGTGGGCGTCGTCCATCGTGAGCCCGCGCACCCGCAGCATCCCATGCAGCGTCCCCGAGCGCTCGTTGCGGTACACGTTGGCGATCTCGGCGAGCCGGACCGGCAGGTCGCGGTAACTGCGCTGCTGCGAGGCGTAGATGAGGATGTGCATCGGGCAATTCATCGGCTTCACCCGATAGCGCACGGATTCCGCCTCTCCCTCCCCCGCGGCCATCGGCGGAAACTGGTTCGCCGCGTACAGCGGGAGGTGCCCCGAGCGCAGGAACAGCTCCTCGCGGGTCACGTTGGGCGTGTAGACCAGCGAATAGCCGCGCTCCAGAATCGTGTCCTCGATGAAGCGCCGCAGCTGGTGCTGGATCATCGCGCCCTTCGGGTGCCAGAACACCAGCCCCGGGCCCACGTCCTCCTGGATCGAGAACAGATCGAGCTGCTTCCCCAGCACCCGGTGGTCGCGCTTCTTGGCCTCCTCGAGCCGCCGCAGGTAGCCCTCGAGCTCGTCCTTGGTGAACCAGGCGGTGCCGTAGATGCGCTGCAGCATCTGGCGGCGCTCGTCGCCGCGCCAATAGGCGCCGGCGGCGTGCAGCAGCTTGAAGTGTTTGATCCGCCCGGTGCTCGGCACGTGGGGCCCGCGACACAGGTCCACGAACGGACCGTCGGTGTAGACGGAGATCACCTCGTCGGGACCGAGGTCCTCGATGCGCTCGAGCTTGAGCGGGTCATCCTTGAAGCGACGCTTGGCTTCCGCGCGATCCACCTCCTCGCGCACGAACGGGTAATCCGCCTTGACAACCTCCGCCATCCTCTTTTCAATCGCCTCCAAATCCTCCGGCCCGAAGGGCCGCTGCACCTCGAAGTCGTAGTAGAACCCGTCCTCGATCGGGGGACCGAATCCGATCTTCGCCTGGGGGAACAGCTGCCGCACGGCCGTCGCCAGCACGTGGGCCGAGGAGTGGCGCAGCAGCTCGAGCGCCTGCGGGTCCTTGTCCGTGAGGATCGTGACCTTCGCTCCGTCGGGCAGCGGGCGCGCCAGATCCCACACCTGGCCGTTCACCCGCACCGCGAGGGCCGCCTTCGCGAGCCCCGGCCCGATCGCCTTCGCGAGGTCGGCGCCGGTGGAGCCGGCGGGGACACGTTTCTCGCTCCCGTCGGGGAGCGTGACACGGATTTCGGGAGGCATCGGGTCAGTTGGCCGGCTGACCGGTCGCCGCGGGAGTGCCCGTCAGGGGCGGCACCTGGGGCCCGTCGCGGAAATACAGGGCGACGGTAAACGCGATCACCGCGGCGATGGCGAGCCAACGCGCCATGCGGCTCGGGGGGAGCACTGGCGACTCGTCGGGCATGTGGAGAGTAATTCTAAGGACGTTGGTGAAGGTTCGGGAGGTTGGGGAGGTTAGGGGAGGTTGGGCCGCTGACGTCGAACCTCCTCTAACCTCCCAAACCTCCTCTAACCTCCCCAAACCTGTCTATTATAAGGAATGCCCGAGTCGCGGTTCACACTTCCGCCGCAATACGACCCACACGCCGTGGAGCGCCCGTTGTACCGGCGCTGGCTCGAGCGCGGCGTATTCACGGCCCGGGCCGACTCGCCCAAGCCTCCCTACGTGATCGTGATCCCCCCGCCCAACGTCACGGCGGTGCTGCACATGGGCCAGGGGCTGAATAACGTGACGCAGGACGTGCTGATCCGGTTCGAGCGGATGCGCGGCCGGGAAGCGTTGTGGCTCCCCGGCACCGACCACGCCGGCATCGCCACGCAAAACGTGGTGGAGCGCCTCATCGCGAAAGAGGGGAAGACCCGCTTCGACCTCGGCCGCGAGGCATTCGTCGCGCGGGTCTGGGCGTTCGTGCGCGAGACCGGCCCGACGATTCTCGAGCAGCTCAAGGTGATCGGTGCCTCCTGCGACTGGACGCGGACGCGGTTCACCTTCGACCCCGCCTACTCGCGGGCGGTGCGGGAAGTGTTCGTGACGCTGTGGGAGGAGGGGCTCATTTACCGGGGCCATCGGGTAATCCACTGGTGCCCGCGCTGCCTCACGGCCTTGTCGGACGAGGAGGCCGAATCCCGGGATATCGACGGCAAGCTGTACTACATCCGCTATCCCGTGGAGGGCGGCCCCGCGCCTTACGTCACCGTGGCCACCACGCGCCCCGAAACGCTGTTGGGCGACACGGCCGTGGCCGTGAATCCCACGGACAAGCGCCACCGGGCGTTCGTGGGCAAGGTCGCCCGGCTGCCGATCATCGACCTGCCGGTGCCGATCATCGCCGATGACGCGGTCGAGCCCGGGTTCGGGACGGGCTTCGTGAAGGTGACCCCGGCGCACGACGCGACGGACTTCGAGATCGGGCTGCGGCACAGGCTCGAGATGCCGCTCGTGATGACCGAGGACGGCCGGATGGAGCATCCGACGCGCGTACCGAAGACGCTCGCCGACCTCGACCGCTTCGTCGCGCGGGAAAAGGTCGTGGACCTGCTCAAGGAACGCGGCCTGCTCGAGAAGGTCGAGCCGCACCGGCACGCGGTGCGCCACTGCTATCGCTGCGACTCGGTGGTGGAGCCGCGGCTGTCCGATCAGTGGTTCGTGAAAATGAAGCCGCTCGCGGAGCCGGCGCTCGAAGCGTACCGCAGCGGGGCCATTCGTCTCGTCCCCGAGCGGTGGGGCGCGACGTACGAGCATTGGATGGAGAACATCCGGGACTGGAACATCTCGCGGCAGCTGTGGTGGGGTCACCGCATCCCCGTGTTCAACTGCACCAAGTGCGCCCACCAGTGGGCCGACCGGGAGGACCCGAAGGCCTGCCTCAAGTGCGGCGGCCCGGTCGAGCAGGATCCCGACGTGCTCGACACCTGGTTCTCGTCCTGGCTGTGGCCCTTCGCGACGCTCGGCTGGCCCGACCGGACGCCCGACTTGAAGCGGTTCTACCCAGGTCACACGCTGGTGACGGCCCCCGAGATCCTGTTCTTCTGGGTGGCGCGCATGATCATGGCCGGCTACCACTTCCTCGACGCGCGCCCGTTCTCGACGGTCTACCTGCACGGCACCGTGCGGGATACCCAGCACCGCAAGATGTCCAAGTCGCTCGGCAACGGCATCGACCCGCTCGACGTCGTCCGGTTGTTCGGCGCCGACGCGCTGCGCTGGACGGCCATCGCCGGCCTGTCCCTCGGGTCCGACCTGATTCTCGATCCCAACGACCTCGAGACGACGTTCGCGCCGGGCCGGAACTTCGCGAACAAGCTCTGGAACATCGGGCGCTTCATCCTGGCGCAGCTGCCGGAGCGGGTGGAGCCGCTCGAG
>Ga0209234_1000606_pt1 | contig 12689 bp, 9 predicted proteins | sample GraSoi013_1_20cm_2_FD_185816 | JGI IMG/M metagenome (GOLD analysis project Ga0209234, IMG submission 185816) | Grasslands soil microbial communities from the Angelo Coastal Reserve, California, USA - Sample 08_20_2013_1_20cm (SPAdes) (version 2) | ecosystem: Environmental > Terrestrial > Soil >... | reverse complement strand
CCGCTGGCTGCCTACGAGAAATTCGGGGCGTTCTGATGAAATGGGGGGCCCCGAAATGGCCCCCCAAACCCCCCAACGTTCGGAGCGCCCCGGGTCCCCCGGGGCGCTCCTCTATGACGGGCGCCGGTCGCCGGCTACGGGCGTCGGTTAGCGGACTCCTTGCTCAGCCGCGCACGACGTCGGCGATGGCGCGGGCGAGGACGAGGGGGTCCAGTGGCTTTGTCACGTGGCGCTGGTATCCGGCGTCGGCGATCCGTCCCGAGTCGGTGCCCATCGCGTACGCGGTCAGCGCGATGCTCGGCACCTGACCGCCCTGCGCGGCGGGCCGCGCGCGGACCTGCCGGATGAGATCGTAGCCGTCGATGCCGGGCATGCCGATGTCGCTGACGAGCACGTCGGGCACCTCGCGCTCGAAGGCGCGCAGCGCGGCGGAGGCGTCGGCGGCGCTCACGACGGTCGCCCCCCACTGCCCGAGCGCCGTCGCGAAGAGCTCGAGCGTGTCCCTCTCGTCGTCCACGAGAAGGACGCGGACGCCCGTCAGGTCCGGCTCCATCGACGTCGCGGAGCACGGCGTCCGGCTCCCGGCGGCCTGGCTCGTCGCCGGAGGCGGCTCGGCGGGCAGGCGGAGCGTGAACGTCGCGCCCTTCCCCGGGCCCTCGCTCGCGGCCACCACGCTGCCGTGATGCATCGCGGTGAGGTGACGCACGATGGCCAGGCCGAGGCCGAGTCCGCCCTGCGAGCGCCGGCTCGATGCGTCGCCCTGCTGGAATCGCTCGAAGATACGCGGCAGGACCTCGGGCGCGATGCCGATGCCGGTATCGCGCACCTCGATCGCGACCGCGTCCGGCTCCGCGCGCACGGCGACGTCGACCCGGCCGCCCTTCGGGGTGAACTTGACGGCGTTGGAGACCAGGTTCGAGACGACCTGTTGCAGGCGGGCGGCGTCGCCGGCGATCGACCGGAGCGTCCCCTCGACGCTCGCCCGCACCTCGATGCCCTTGGCGAGGGCGACGCCGCGCACGGCGTCGAGCGCGCCGTCCACGATTCGCGCGACGTTCACGACGCCGATCTCGAGGCTGAGCTTGCCGGACACGATCCGCGAGACGTCGAGGAGATCGTCGACCAGCTGCGCCTGCATCCGGGTGTTGCGAACGATGACCTCGAAGGCGCGCCGCGCCTTCTCGCTGGCAAGATCGTCGGGGCGCAGCATGCTGCCCCAGCCGAGCATCGCGGTGAGCGGCGTTCGCAGCTCGTGCGAGACGACGGCCAGGAACTCGTCCTTCGCGCGGTTGGCCGTCTCGGCCGCGGTGCGGGCCACCCGCTCGCTGCGCAGGAGGTCCTGCCGCGCGCGCTCGGCGAGCTTCGCGTCCGTCACGTCGGCCACGATGCACACGGCGCCCTCGGCGCCACCGTCGGCATCCCGGACGGGGTCGATCCTCATGCGTAGCCAGCGTCCGCCGCGCTCGAGCTCGTAGACCACGCGCGATGCGGGCCCCACGTTGGTGTCGAGGCCGGCGATGATGTCACGCAGCCGGCGGCCCGCGAGCGCGCCGCTCTCGATGCCGGCGAGGCGCGCGAAGACGGCGTTGGCGCGCAGGATGCGACCGTCGGCGTCGAGCAGACAGACGCCATCGCTGATGGCCTCGAACGTCTGCTCCCAGTGCCAGGCGGCCGTCCGCACCTTCGCCTCGGCGCGGTACGCGCGCTCGAGCGAGCGGACGGTCGCCAGCAGGACCTCCGGCTCGAGCGGCTCGATCAGGTAGCCGTCGGCACCCTGGTCCAGGCCGTGCACCTGGTCAGCGGTGCCGGCGGAGGATGCGGTCATGTGGACGACCTGGATGATTGCGAGGTCGGGATCCCCCTTGATCTGCTTGCACACCTCGAAGCCGGTAATGTCGGGGAGGTTGACGTCGAGCAGCACGAGCTGCGGACGCTCGCGGCGCACCGTCTCCAGCGCCTGCCGCCCCGTCGTCGCCTCGGCCACCTCGTAGCCGGCCTGGCGCAGGATCTTGCTCCGCGAGTACAGCGCCGCGCGGTAGTCGTCGACGTTGAGGATCTTGAATGCGGTCTCGCCCGTCACGCCGCGAACCCCACTTTCTCGAGCGCTCTGTGGATCTCCGCCGCCGCCCCGCCCGAGGCGTACGACTCCTTGGAGAGGACGGCCGCGGCGCGGGTGAGCTCCCGGCGCTCCTCGGGCGTCAGCACCTTCGCCGTGTTCATGACGATCGGGATGTCGCGGGTCGCCGGATCGGACGACAGCTCGCGCAGGACGTCGAGGCCGGAGAGTCCCGGCATCACGACGTCGCAGAAGATCACGTCGGGTCGGTCGCGACGGGCGACCGCCATCCCCTCGGCACCGTTCGATGCCTCCACGACGGCGCACGGAAAATCGCGGAGCACGCCCCGCAGCAGGTATCGGGACACGGGATCGTCGTCGATGATGAGGACCTGGCGCCGGCGCCGCCCGGTGGTGAACGCGCGCAGCGACTCGAGGAGCCAGTCGCGGTCCACCGGCTTCTGCGCGAAGGCGCGCGCGCCCAGGGCCAGCGCTTTGCTGTGGTCGTCGACGTCGGTGACCACGAGAACGGGCAGGCTCTTCGTCGCCTCGTCGCGTCCGAGCTCGGCCAGGAAGGCCCAGGCGTCCTCGCCGCGCAGGAGGATGTCGAGGATGGCGGCGCGGAACTCGACCCGCGAGACCGCGCGCCGCGCCTCGCCCACCGAGCGCGCGTGGATCAGCTGGAACTCCGTGTGGCGCAGCAGTGTCTGATACACCAGCACCGCCTCCGGGTTGTCCTCCAGGACGAGGATCGGCACCTTACCCGGCGCCAGGCGCCACTCCACGGTGACCGGCGTCTCCCCCGGCGTGGTCGCCGGCGGCGCATAGACGAGCGGGATCGTCGCCGAGAACGTGGAGCCGACCCCCGGTGTGCTGTGCACGGCCACCGAGCCGCCGAGCAGGTGCGCGAGCTTTCGGGTGAGCGGCAGGCCCAGCCCCGTGCCCCTCACCACCCGCTGCAGCCGGCTCTCGACCTGGGCGAATTCCTGGAAGATCGCCTCGTGGTCCTCGGGCGCGATGCCGATGCCGGTGTCGGCCACGGCGAACACCACCGCGCGGCCGTCCTCGCTCGGGCGCGCGCTCACGCGCACCTCGCCGCGCTCCGTGAACTTGAGCGCGTTCGAGATGAAGTTGCGCAAGATCTGCGAGACCTTCGCCTCGTCGGTGTGCAGCGCCGGCAGCGCGTTGACGTCATCGAAGGCGAGGGTCAGCGACTCGTTGACCAGTAGCGGCCGCAGCATGCCGCGCAGCGCGCCGAAGAGGTTCTCCACCGTGAACTCGACGGGGCGTATGACGATCTTCCCCGCCTGAATCTTCGCCGTGTCGAGCAGATCGTTGACCAGCTCGAACAGGTCCTCGGCAGCGCGGCGGATGAAGCCGATCTGCGTCGCCTGCTCGTTGCTCAGGGGCCCGTCGGTGTGATCGAGGAGCAGCCGCGAGAGCGCCAGAATCGAGTTCAGCGGTGTGCGGAACTCGTGGCTCATGTTCGACAGGAAGCGCGACTTCAGGTCGTCGGCGCGGCGGAGGTGATCGGCTTTCTCGTCCAGCTCCGCGTAGAGCGCCACCACGCCGCGGTTCGTGTCCTCCAGCTCGGCGTTGAGCCGCACCAGCTCGTCCTGCCGCCGGCGCAGCTCCTCGAGCATCCGCAGCAGCTCCTGGTTCTGCTGCTGCACCTCCTCGACGGCGTCGCGTGGGGTCTGCTTGGCCAGTGAATCGGCGATCAGGGCGGCCGCGGCCGGCGTCAGCATGTCGGCGCGCCGCGGCATGAGCTTCCTCAAGATCACGCTCGTGCCGCGGCCCGGCGCCGAGTCGATGTCGAACGCGTCCATGAGCCGCTTGGCGCCGATGATGCCGAGGCCCATGCCCGTGGAGGACTGGTACCGGCCGCTCAGGATCGTGTCGAGCCCGGCGATGCCGGGACCGCGATCCCAGACGCGGATGGTGAAGATCTGGGGCCGCGTCTGGCCTTCCACGGAGAAGTCGATCCGCCCGCCGCCGCCATAGCCGACGGCGTTGCGCGCGATCTCGGACACCGCGGTGGCGATCCGCGTCTGATCTTGAGCGTCGAAGCCGAGCAGCGCGGCCAGCTGGCGGGCGCGCTGGCGACCGCCGACGACGTCGTGCTCGCGCGCCACGGTCACGGATAGCAGCGGCAGGCTCACGCCGCCAGCTCCTTGCAGACGACGACGGTGGCGTCGTCGCGGCCGCGCGTGAAGTCGCGATAGAGCACGCCGGCGATCAGACTGGGATGGCGCTGCAGGAGGCCGGGATAGGACGACAGCGAGAGGTGGCTGGTGAGACCGTCGGAGTAGAGGATGACCGCGGCGTCGTGCGACCAGGGATAGCTGAACTCCGGCAGGCGCGCCGCGCTCACGCCCGCGGTGCCGTCGCGCGACACCATCTGGCGCGTGGTCTCGGGAGTCACGATGGCGCCCGCGATGTTGCCGAGCCCGGCGAAGCGTACGACGCCGCGCGCGGCGTCGATGTCCGCGACGGCGGCGGCCGCGCCGCGCGTGCTGCGCAGCGCATGGTGCACGTCTTGAAGGCGGTTGGCGGGCGACGGGTCACGCGAGCCGAGGAACGCGGCGACGGCCGCGCGCGAGGCCTCGGCGGCGCCCAGGCCGTGGCCGAGCCCATCGGCGACCAGGATCATCGTGCCGTCGATCCGCGGCTGCGCCGCCCACGCGTCGCCGCAGACGTCCTCGCCGGGCTTGGCGATGGCCAGCCCCTCGGTGCGAAGCCCCTTGGGGGCGGCGGCCGGTGTTCGCCGCCCGCCCACGCGCGCGAGGACGGCGGTGCCGGCACCCGCGCGCGAATAGACGTCGAAGGTGCTCGACAGGCGGTGAAGCGCGCCGAACCCCGTGCCCGGGCTGCCGGCCGTCGAGTAGCCATCCGCGAGGCTTCGGGCGACGTCGGCGATACCGGCCCCGCGATCGAGGGCCAGGACCTCGATCACCGGCGTGTCGCCGGCGGTGAGCACGCGGACGAGGAGCTGGCCGCCGCGCGCGTGCTTGACGATGTTCGTGCCGGCCTCCGTGATGACGAGCGCGAGCCGGCCCGCGCATTCCTCGTCGAAGCCCAGCCGCGCGGCCAGCTCGAGCGCGGTCTGGCGCGCGTCGGCCACGTGGCTCGCGTGGTCGACCTCGAAGCGGAAGTCCTGGGTCACATCCATCGCGCCAGCCGTACCCACGTGCCCGTGCCGGGCTGGGAGCGGATCTCGAACTCGCTCACGAGCCGCTTGGCGCCGCCGAGGCCCAGTCCCAGGCCGCTGCCGGTCGTGTAGCCGTCCCGCATGGCCTGCGCCAGGTCGGCGATTCCGGGGCCGTGGTCCTCGAACGTCAATCGCACCCCGCGGCGCGGCGCGTTCTCCAGCACCTCGATCTCGACGATGCCGCCACCACCGTAGAGGACGGTGTTGCGCGCGATCTCGCTGGCCGCCGTGACGAGCTTTGTCTGGTCCACGAGGCTGAAGCCGAGGCCCTGCGCCTGCGTTCGAACGGCCTGCCGGACGGCCACGACGTCTTCCGCGCTCGCGAGCGGCAGCTTTTCAGTCCTGAGCGTTCGCATGCGCTCCGTCCACGGCGGCCGGCTCCCCCAGCGCGTCGCGTAGGAGGTCCATGCCGCGCTCGACGTTGAGCGCGGTCCGCACGCCGGTGAGCGACATGCCGAGCTCGACGAGCGTGATGGCGACGGCCGGCCGCATGCCGACCACCACCGTCGCCGCGTCGAGCACCCTCGACATGGCGGCGATGTTGGCGAGCATGCGCCCGATGAACGAGTCCACGATCTCCAGCGACGAGATGTCGATCAGCACCCCGCGGGCGCGACTCTTGACGATCTGGTTGGTCAGATCGTCCTGCAGGGTGAGCGCGAGCTTGTCGTGCATGTCCACCTGGATGGAGACGAGGAGGAACTCCGCCATCTTGATGATCGGGATCCGGTCCATCAGCGGCTCAGTTCTTCGCAGGCGACGCGGACCTGGCGGAGGCGGCGCGTGTCACGGCGAAGCCCGTGCGCTGCAGGGCAATGGCGAAGGCGTCGGCCAGCGTGGCCTTCGTCGTGACGGCGTTCAGGTCGACCCCGAGGTGCACGATCGTCTGTGCGATCTGGGGCCGGATGCCGCTGATGATGCAGTCGGCGCCCATCAGCCGCGCCGCCGCCACCGTCTTGAGCAGGTGCTGGGCGACCAGCGTGTCCACGGTGGGCACGCCGGTGATGTCGATGACGGCGATGGTGGCGCCCGTCTCCACAATACTCCGGAGCAGATTCTCCATCACCACCTGCGTCCGCGCGCTGTCCAGCGTTCCGATGAGCGGCAGGCCGAGCACGCCCTGCCAGAGCTGGACGACCGGCGTGGACAGCTCCAGCATCTCGCGCTGCTGGTGGACGATGACCTCCTCGCGGCTCTTCTGGTAGACCTCGGTGGTGTAGAGCCCGAGGCGGTCGAGGACGACGGACGCGTTCCACATCTCGTCGCCGAGGGCGTCCGGGTCGCGGCCGATCTCCTGCCGCAGCCGCGCGAAGAGCGGCTGCTTGAGGGAGAACACGAACATCGCGGTCTCCGACGGCGAAAAGCCCTGGCGCGCGCGGGTGCGCGAGAGGTCCTCGAGGAAGGCGCGGGCCTCGGCCCAGTCGGCATCGGCGCCACTGTCGTTCTGCGCGGCCTGGCGGAAGATCGCGAGGAAGCGCCGCGAGTGCTCGCGCAGCTCCTGGTCGTTGACGAGGTCGCGGCGACGCGTGACTGCCGCCAGCTGCTGGTCGACCCACTCGTTGAGCACGTCCTTCTCGTGACGCTCCAAGATCGTGGCCAGCCGCATCATCGTCTTCTGACTCATGCGCTCACTCCTCGAGGATGGGTCGGATGCTCGCTGCGAAGACTTCGAAGTATAGAGGCCGGTCGGAGCGAAGTCACTCCGTAGGTGCACGGATTAGGCAAAAAGTTTCCTATGAGCGGCTCAGGCGCAGAGAATCTCCGGCGACGCTTAGCGCGCGCGGCGGCGCGCGGCGCGGACGGGCCGCGCGGGCTCGTCGTCGGCGACGGCGCCCACCCCGGCGATCTCCGGGAGCCCGGCTTCCTTCAGCGGACGATTGACGCGGTCGCGGATCCACTTCGCGTCCCACCACTCGAGCGGCGTGACCGAGACGCCGGAGACGAGCACCTCGAAGTGCAGATGATCGCCGATGGCCAGGCCCGTGGCGCCCGTGCGTCCCAGCTCCTGACCCTTGGTCACGCGATCGCCGACCTTCACCTCGATCGACGACAGGTGCGCGTAGAGCGTCTGCAGCCCGAGCCCGTGGTCGAGGATCACGGCGTTGCCGTAGATCGTGAGCGGGCCGGCGAAGGCGACGACGCCGGCATTGGCGGCCGGCACCGGCGACTGCTTGGTGGAGGCGAGGTCGTACCCGTAGTGGACCTGCGTGTCGACGGCGCGGCCGTCGTACACGTACGTGCGCGTCTCCGCGAAGTTCGAGAACACCTTCGTGTTGCGCGGCTGGGTGAAGGCACCCTGCCAGAGCGGCGTCTCCGCTGTCCGCGCCCCGATCTCCCGCTTCGTGGCCTCGGCCTGCTTGCGCTGCTCCCGGTTGATGACGAGGAAGCCGTCGAGCAGCGACTGCGAGGGCGGGCGCTGCGGCAGCAGCTCGGGCACCTTCATCTGCAAGAATGCCTCGCTGAGCTTGATCGTGTCGCGCGGGAAGGCGCGCGGCTTCAATTCGCCGGCCACGCCGCGCGTCGCCATGTTGCCCGCCTCGTCGCGCGCGGTGATCGCGATCGGCGTGCCGGCCGCGTAGTCGTAGGGCAGGGCGACCAGCGCGACGCGCGCGCCCTTGTCGGGCGGTCCGTACGCGAACGACGGGAACGCGCGGGGGCCGACGGTGACGTCCGTGCGCTGGGCGTCGCTCGCGCGGAAGGCGACGAGCTGGACGCCGCCGGGCGACACGTAGCGCGTGGCGGCGAGGATGTCGAGCTTCGGCGGCGTGAGGTCGATGGTGACGGGCGTGCTGACGATGGGGCGCTCGCCGCGCCGGAATGGCCGCCAGAAATCGTCGCGCGCCCACACCTCCAGCGTGGCCGGGCCCTCGCGCAGACCGAGGGCGGCCGTCTGGAACGTGACGGGCAGCTCCACGCGCCGCTCGTGCGGCGTGTCGGACTTCGCCACCGTCACCGGACGCCCGCTCTGCACGACGCGGACCTCGGCGCGCGCGACGTTGCCGCGTGAGGCGTCCAGCGTCACCGTGAACGCCGGCGTGTGGCCGAGGAAGCGGGGAGCGGCCAGCGACGCGCGCACGTCGGGCACCGTCTGGCGCCAGCCGAGATACGAGATCGGCGCGACGATGGCGAGGATCAGAAGGACGACGGCGAGCAACCCGGCCTTGAAGCGCGACCGCGGAGGCACGACGCGAATGATACCACGCCGTTGCTTGACACCCCCCGCACCCCCCGCTAGATTGACGCGGTGTCCACCGTCTGGTTGATTCCCGCCTTCCCGCTCGCGGGCGCGCTCGTCAACATGGCGTTCGGACGCGTGATCGGCCGGCGCGCGCACTGGATCGCCGTGCCGGCGCTGGCGGCCTCGTTCCTGGCCTCGTGCATCGTGTTCGCGCGCGTGTGGTCGGGCGCGGCGTTCACCTCGACGCTCTTCACGTGGGTCGTCGCCGGCGACTTCGAGACGTCGGTGGTCGCCCTCGTCGATCCGCTCACCGGCGTCATGCTCCTCGTGGTCACCGGCGTCGGCACGCTCATCCACGTCTACTCGATCGGCTACATGCACGACGATCCGGGCTACGCGCGCTTCTTCGGGTACCTCAACCTGTTCGTGTTCTCGATGACGATGCTCGTGCTCGCCGGCAACTTCCTGCTCCTCTACGTCTTCTGGGAGGCCGTCGGTCTCTGCTCGTACTTGTTGATCGGCTTCTGGTACACGCGTGAGAGCGCCGCCGCCGCCGGCAAGAAGGCGTTCATCGTCAACCGCGTGGGCGACTTCGGCTTCGGGCTGGCCATCATGTGGATCTGGACGGCGTTCGGCACCCTCGACTACGCGGCCGTCTTCAAGGGCGCCGAGACGCTGGCGCCGGCCACGGCCACCGGCATCGCGCTCCTGCTCTTCATGGGCGCGTGCGGCAAGTCGGCGCAGGTCCCGCTGCACGTCTGGCTGCCCGACGCGATGGAGGGACCCACGCCGGTCTCCGCGCTGATCCACGCGGCCACCATGGTGACGGCCGGTGTCTACATGGTCGCCCGTAGCCACGCGCTGTTCGAGCGCTCGGGGGTGGCCCTCGACGTGGTGCTCTGGGTCGGCGTGATCACCGCCGTCTTCGCGGCCAGCGTCGGCCTCGTGCAGACGGACATCAAGCGGGTGCTCGCGTACTCCACGGTGAGCCAGCTCGGGTACATGTTCGCCGCGCTCGGGCTCGGCGCCTACGCCGCCGGCATCTTCCACCTGGTGACCCACGCCTTCTTCAAGGCGCTGCTCTTTCTCGGCGCGGGCTCGGTCATCCATGGGCTGCACGGCGAGCAGGATCTGCGCAAGATGGGCGGGCTGGGGCCACGGATGCGCGTGACGGCGATGACGATGACGATCGGCGCCCTCGGCCTCTCCGGATTCCCCGGTCTCGCCGGCTTCTTCTCGAAGGACGAGATTCTTGCCGCGGCGTTCTTCGGCAGCCGCGCGGCGTGGGCGCTGCTGGTGGTCGGCGCCTTCATGACGGCCTTTTACACGTTCCGGCTCGTTTTCCTGGCCTTCTTCACCGGGCCACGCATGTCCAAGAACGTCGCGCACCACGCGCACGAGTCGCCGCGCGTGATGACGTGGCCGCTGATCGTGCTGGCCGCGCTCACCCTGGTGGCCGGCGCCGCCGTCGGTATTCCGTTCGAGCACGGCACGCCCTTCGCGCGCTTCCTGTCGCCTGTGCTGCCCCTGCACGAGGGCGAGCACAGCGGGGTCGCCGGCATCATGCTGTTGGTGCTGTCGATGATCGTGGTGGCCGCCGGCATCCTGCTCGCGTGGTTCATGTACATGACGGGGCCGGTGAAGGCGGAGGCGATCGGTCAGCCGAAGACGGTGGTGCGCCGCCTGCTGCTGAACGCGTGGTACGTGGACTGGCTCTATGACCGCGCCATCGTGCGGCCGCTCTACGCGCTGTCGGTCATGCTCGCGAACGCGTTCGACCTCGGCGTGATCGACGGTGCCGTCAACGGCCTCGGCCGCGCGGTGGCCTGGTGGTCGGCGAGCCTGCGCCGGCTCCAGACCGGGTACGTCGTGAACTACGCGCTCACCATGCTCGCGGGCGCCGTGATCTTCGTGGCGTATTTCCTGTCGCGATGAGCCTGCCGCCCATCGGCCTGCTGACCGCCGTCACCTTCCTGCCCGCCCTCGGCGCGCTCGTCATCCTCCTGGCGGTGCCGCGCCGCCACGACGCGGCGCTGCGCTGGGGCGGACTGCTGGTGAGCGTCGCCACCTTCGCGGTCTCGCTGCCGCTGTGGGCGCAGTTCGACGCCGGCGATGCCGACATGCAGTTCGAGGAATTCCTGCGCTGGATGCCCGGGCTCGGCGTCGGCTACCACGTCGGCGTCGACGGCATCAGCGTGCTGCTCGTGCTCCTCACCACGTTCCTCATGCCGCTGGCGCTCGCCTCCGCCTGGCACGCGATCGAGGACCGGACGAAGGAGTTCATGATCGCCATGCTCCTGCTGGAGACGGGCATGGTGGGGGTGTTCGTGTCGCTCGATCTCTTCCTGTTCTTCGTGTTCTGGGAGGCGATGCTGATCCCGATGTACTTCGTCATCGGGGTGTGGGGCGGCGCCAACCGCGTCTACGCCGCGGTGAAGTTCGTCCTCTACACCATGGTGGGCTCCGCGCTGATGCTGGTGGCCATCCTCGCCCTCTACTACCAGCACGGCGCGGCCACCGGCACCTACACCTTCGACCTGCCGACGCTGACCCGGTTCGTCCTGGCGCCCGGGCGCGCGCAGACCCTCATGTTCCTCGCCTTCGCGCTCGCCTTCGCCATCAAGGTCCCGCTGTTCCCGCTCCACACGTGGCTGCCCGACGCGCACGTGGAGGCGCCGACGGCGGGCTCGGTCATCCTGGCCGGCGTGCTGCTGAAGATGGGCACGTACGGCTTCCTGCGCTTCTGCCTGCCGTTGTTCCCGGACGCGAGCGTGGACTACGGGCCGTTCGTGTACGCGCTGGCCGTGATCGGCATCGTCTACGGCGCCCTCGTGTCCACCGTGCAGCCCGACCTCAAGAAGCTCGTCGCCTATTCGAGCGTGAGCCACCTGGGCTTCGTGATGCTCGGCCTCTTCACGCTCACGCCGCAGGGGCTCGTGGGCGCCGTCATCCAGATGGTCAACCACGGGCTGTCGACCGGCGCCCTCTTCCTGATGGTCGGCATGATCTACGAGCGGCGCCACACGCGGCTCATCTCGGAGTTCGGCGGGCTGTGGGCGGTGATCCCGGCCTTCTCCGCGCTCTTCCTGATCGTGTGTCTCTCGTCGCTCGGTCTGCCCGGCCTCAACGGCTTCGTCGGCGAGTTCCTGATCCTCGTCGGCGCGTTCCAGGTCGACAAGTGGCTGGCGGCCGTCGCCACCACCGGCATCATCTTCGCCGCCGTCTATCTGCTGTGGATGTACCAGCGGGTGGCCTTCGGTGAGATCCGGCACGAGGCCAACCGCCGGCTCAGCGATCTCACGCCACGCGAGTGGGCGGTGCTGGTGCCCGTGCTGGTCCTCATCGTCTGGATCGGCGTCTACCCCAAGGCGTTCACGTCCAAGACGGAGGCCTCCGTGCAGGCGCTCATCGCCCAGGTCGAGAGCAAAGCGAGCGTCGCCCAGAGCAAGACCCCGCCGGTCTCGCGGCTCTCGCTCCAATGATCCCGGCGCCGCCGATCGCCCTCGGCGCGCTGCTGCCCGCGCTGATCGTGTTCGGCACCGGCGCGCTCGTGCTGCTGCTCGACCTGCTGCCGCCGCGCACGAAGGACCACCTGGGCGGCGTGGCGCTGGCCGGCATCGTGCTCGCGCTCCTCGCCTCCGTGTGGCTGTGGGCGGGGGGCACCGACGTCCGTGCGTTCCGCGACATGGTGCTGCTCGACCGCTATGCGCTCTTCTTCCATTTCGTGATCTGCTACGCGGCCGCCCTCGCCGTGCTGCTCTCCATCGACTACCTGCGACGCAACGGCGTGGAGTCGGGCGAGTATTACGCGCTGCTGCTCTTCTCGACGACCGGCATGCTGCTGCTGGCCTCGGCCGGCGATCTGCTGGTGGTATTCCTCGGCATCGAGCTGATGTCGCTCTCGCTCTACGTGCTGGCCGGGCTCTTCAAGATGCGCCTGGCCTCGGGCGAGGCGTCGATGAAGTACTTCCTGCTCGGGGCCTTCGCCACCGGCTTCCTGCTCTACGGCATCGCGCTGATCTACGGCGCGACGGGCTCGACCAACTTCGACCGCATCGCCGCCGCCGCGGGCGCGCGCCCGCGCGACACCCTGCTGACGATCGGTCTCGGCCTGCTCCTGGTCGGCTTCGGCTTCAAGATCTCGTCGGTGCCGTTCCATATGTGGGCGCCCGACGTCTACGAGGGCGCGCCGACCTCGGTCACGGCGCTGATCGCGACGGGCAGCAAGGCGGCGGCCTTCGCCG
>Ga0209234_1000604_pt1 | contig 12702 bp, 5 predicted proteins | sample GraSoi013_1_20cm_2_FD_185816 | JGI IMG/M metagenome (GOLD analysis project Ga0209234, IMG submission 185816) | Grasslands soil microbial communities from the Angelo Coastal Reserve, California, USA - Sample 08_20_2013_1_20cm (SPAdes) (version 2) | ecosystem: Environmental > Terrestrial > Soil >... | reverse complement strand
GATTGCTTTTATTCGCGTGGAAGGCCGCCTCTTTGGCGATGTGCCGATGGAAATCGACGTGAAACTTTCCGTCGAAGATTCGCCAAACTCAGCCGGCGTAGCCATCGATGCCATCCGTTGCTGCAAACTTGCGCTTGATCGCGGCATAGGCGGCGTGTTGCATTCGCCGTCTGCCTATTTTTCGAAGCATCCGCCGGTTCAAATGACCGATGACGAAGCGTATCGCTGCGTCGAGCAATTCATTCGCGGCGAACGCGAGAGCTGATCGCTGCGACGCCCTCACCAGCGCGGGGGCTCGTCTGCTAGCGGGAATCCGCGATCTCACCAGCGAGATCGTTTGCAGGCAAATTTTTGAGGCGCTTCCACTCGGTGACGAGCTCGTTTTCGCTGTAAACAAGGAGTTGCCCGGTCGACGTCGAATAAATCCCTGCACTGACCGGCCGCTTCGTCATTTCCACGACCACCTTCCAATACGCTGCGATCTGTGGTCGATAGGAGACGCGCAACTTGTCTGTCTGATCGGGTTGCAGCCGATTGGTTTTCCAATCCAAAATGAACCATTTTTCTGTGTCTGCTTCGAGGAAGGCGAGATCGATTATCCCTTCCAGGGATTTGAGATCATCCATTCGCCAGAAAAAGGGCATCTCCTGACGAACCAAATTCGCGTCCCTCAAATGACGCCCGAGTCCATCGGCCAATTCAATTTGCTTTTGCAAGAGCTGCCATTCGCGTTTTGAGCGCGCCGGATCGGGCGACGCTGCAAGGTTGCGCTCGAAAGTTTCGTTCCAGTTCTTCAGCTCGGATGACCAAGGAATTTGTTCGGCGAACTCGTGCCACCAAAGTCCGTAACGCGTGGCTGGGTTATCGATCCGCAGCGGTCGCAATTCCGGTTCGGTCTCGGACCATTGCACCGCGCTTGATGTTTCGCTCAGTTCTTCTTCCGGCGCGAACTCACTCGGAGTGACTGTCTCTATGATAGACGCCGCTTGCTGCCGCGCGATGTCCACCCAGCCCGTCTCAAGTTCAAGGGCGCGCAAACTGTCGGCGATCGATTCAGGTGCCCGTTCCTTGTGGCGTGCAGTGGTTTCCTCGGAAGCCATCGGTTCATCTGAAAGAGCCGACAGAATTTCCGCGTTCCCCTCATTTGCGTCGGCTTGCAGCCATTTGAGTTGCGTGTCGCTGTGGACGCCGCGCTTGCCTCGAAAGAAGTCAACATCGAACGCGAGCGCTAGGGTGTGGCGCGCGCGTGTGAGCGCTACGTAAAGCAGGCGTTCCATTTCCTGCCGCTGTACCTTTTTCATTTCTTCTTCCAGATCTGCGCGATCGCTTCGGTCGAACGCGATGAACGGTTGCTCCCCGGCAATGACGAGCGGATAACGAATGTTCCCGCCGAGCCGCGCCTCACGCGCCAGAAAAGGCACAATCACCGTGTCCCACTCCGATCCTTTCGCCTTCTGCGCGGTGATCAGTTGGACTGCATTGGCTTCCGCCGGTTCAGTCTCGCGGACCTCCTCGAGATTGCGGCGAAGGGTCAAGGCAAAGTCGGCCGGCGACTCCTGCCGCGCTTCGGCGGCTGCCGCTGCACTGAGCAGTTTCTCCAGGTTGTTCGCCGAATTGCCGAATTCTTCGCGGGGCAGAGTCCGGAGCCGTTCGCGCAGTTGGGTCATTCGCACGATCTCGCGCACGGCGCTAAAAACTGGCTGACGGGGCAAGGTTTCGCGAACTTGCCTCAGCAAATTCAACCTGTCCGCGACGACTCCGCGGCCAATGGTTTTCCGCTCGATTTGAAACTTGTCACCATCGGCTTGAGCAAATCGCGCCAGCTCATCGTCGGAGATTCCGAACACTTCCCGCAGTACTCCCACGATTTCGTAGCTCGCATTCGGATCGACCATGATCGCGAGCAGCGCCGTAAGCCACGCGTACGCCGGATGCTCGGCTTGACGATCACTTTCGGATTGAACTTCGACCGGAATTTGTTGCTCGAGCAACGCATCGCGGATTGCCCGTAACCAGGCTTTGCGTGGACAGAGAATCGCGACTTCGCGCCAACATCTGGCCCGCAGCTTTTGCAAACCGGCGTCCCGAATCCATTTCGCCAAACGTTGAGCTTCGATCTGCGCGCGACGAGTTTCGGTGTGCGACGCGTCAATGTCGCCGCCAAGGTCGAACCGAATTACCTGGCCCGGCAGAATTTCCGGGCGCGCACTGAGCTCAACAAACTCGACCTGGCCTTCAGTATTGGTCAGAATTTTCGGGAATGTGTCGTTTACAAAATCGAGCTGGGCCTGATCGAGCCGAAACGTTACGGAGAATCTCAGTTCTTCGGCCGCGCCGGTTGAAATCAAAGTTCGATGAAGCTCGCGATACTGATTCAGATCAGCTGGGTCGCGATAAATCGACTGCTGAAAATCGCCGACCATGCAAAAGTGCCCCGCGCGTGGACCTGCCGCGCCGTAGCCGGGCGAAGGCGGGCCATCGCGTTTGGTTTGAAGCCACTCGCCGGTAGCCTCCACTGGCCGCGTGATTTCGAGCAAAACAAAAAATTGCTGCGGATCCGTATCCTGAGCTTCGTCGACAATGACACGATAATTCTTCTCACGAATGCGCTTCGCCACGTCTGGCAGACGCAACAGTTCGGCCGCAATTGCGACTTGATCCGAGTAAGTAATTGCGCCGCGAGCTAACCGGAACTCGCGATAATCGCGTTGCAGTTCCACGGCCACGCAGGACGCGCACGCACTTGCCCAATCTCGTAGCGGCCGAAACGCTTCGCGCCAGCGCGCGGTGAAATCTCTCGCAGTCGTGGCACACGGTGGCCACGGCGCAAACTCATCCGTTTCGCGCCAGCGCCGCAGCCATTCACGCAGTTGCGACTTTGCTTTCGGAATGTTCGTCGCCTGCGCACTCTCAAAGGCGGCTTCGACTTTGCTGAAATCGCATTCCGGACAACGTCCGAGCGATTGCGGCGGGATGAAGATGCGGTCTTGGTTTCGCGCGAGCTCCATTAACTGCCGCGCCTGCATTAAGCGTAACAACAGACGTCGATTTTCTTCGCCTAACGAAAGACCGATCTCCGTCTGTTGCTGGACGAATTCGTTCCACAGATCATCATTATTGTTGGGAATCATTTCGAGTCTTGCCGGCAGACCGAGATGATGTCCATGCGTCGCGAGCAGTTTCATGCAGAAGGCATGAATTGTTCCGAAAAACGCGCGACCGAACGCTTCCACGGTTTCCAACGGCAGGTCGGCTTCGAGGATTCGCTGTCGCGTTCGCTGCTGCATTTCATCGGCAGCGCGATTCGTGTAGGTAACGACCACGAGCTGCGGCAGCCATTCGAGCGCACGCTGTGAACGGCTCGCGATTTCAACGATCCGATCGGTGATCGCGCGTGTTTTCCCGGAGCCCGCCGAAGCGATGACCGAAAAGTTGTGATCTAGTTCGCGAGCAAACCGCTGCCGCGCTGCTTCGTCGGCAATCGCAGTCACTTCACTTTCTCCTCCTCTTCAAGGACGAATGCTGGATGGGTCAACGCCCATTTTTCTTTGAGCAGATCTATGTCGATCGGCAGCGTCGCGAGGGGATAACTCCGTGCGAAACCAAAGTCGGTGTGCACCGGTCCGAGCATTCCGAAAACGCCCGTTTCCTGCATCTGGTGCAGTTCGCTCCAGAAATCTTTTTGTACGAGCACGTCGTCCAAATGAAACTGCGGCTCGAGTTGTTCCGCTGGAGAAAGCAGGGTCAGTTGAACGTGCTCAGCGCCGAGCGCGTGTACCGCCAGCGCATACAGCGCGAGCTGAACCCCACGGCCGTCAATTAGCTGCTTTCGAAATTTTCGCTGCGGCGTGTCTTTCTTTCTCAATTCTTTCAAGCTAAAACCGCGTTGCCGTCCTGTTTTGTAATCGACAACCCAAAGATCTTTGTAACCGATTGGCGACTGGTCAGATTTCGCTCGCGCGAGGATTAGATCGATCCGGCCACGAACTCGCAACGTCTCTTTCTCGCTGAGTGGAATTAAACTTGGCTCACCGAGCGAGTACTCGACTGCCATTTCCGACCAATCCTGGAGATCAGAAACTTTTGCGGCGAGGCAGTCGGCAATATAAAGCGCATTACTCCAGCCGGAGCGCCACCAATCTGGAAGAACTTTGCCACGCCCGGAGCAAAGCGCGGCGAGGCGTTCGCGAAACTCGCGCGCTTCTTTCCAAATACGCTCACGGATTTCATCGGCGCGATCTACGCCGACAAACTTTCGCTTTTCGGCATTTTCTACGCTGTGCGCGAGCCATCGATGGACCCATTGCCCGGTTGCAATCGCCCAGGCGTCGCCGGTGTCATCGTCAGGCTCGACGCCGAGAAAGATTTCCATCCAGACGATAGCTGGCCACCGCAATGCTTGTTCCCACTGGGTAACGCGTAGCGATTTTTCCTGATCGAGTGGACTTCGGAGCGCGAATTCATATTCGCCCGCAGGCCGCAGCTGCCGGCGTGCGTCGAACGCGTACCCGGTTCGGCCAACGCTAATCGAATCGACTTTCTGCGCATCGACTGGGGACCAATCCTTCAACCAATTGCGAGTTTGCTGTTCCAATGAATGGAGCGTCTGCTGTGAAACGCCGCGACCATGTGTATTGAAGTAAAGCCAGGAAAAGAATTCGCTCGGATTCGCGATCCGACTCGGCAGTGCTTCGGAATAGAGGCTCGCGCTGGCTCCGATGCCTGCGCTAACCGATTCCACCAGGTTGAAAAGCTGCCGCCGGCGGATCTGTCGTTGTTCGTTGCGTCCCAGCAGGAGTGTTTTGCCGTCGCGCACGCTCCAATGACCTTCGCCTTGCCGGCCGCGCTTCGATGCGCGGCGGTTCAGTGTCTTGTTCTGGCGATTGAGCTCGTCGATCTGCTCGTCGCGAATAAAAGCAAGCTCGTCGTTGAGCGCCGGCCACGCTTCATCGTTTAAGCCGGCAAAAATCAGATGCGACCACGGCTGGCCCTGCGCGTTCCCGTAAGCGAGCAGGTGGACGCGCGCGTACGGATGCGAGCCGAGATCGTCGCGCTCCAGGGTGGGCACGCCGAGAAGTTCCCGCAGCCATCGCAAATAAGAGCTCTTTGAAAAGTTCCCCGGCAGCAGATCGCTCCAGTTGCGGCTGAGCCGCTCGAGTTCATTCCAATGTTCTCTCCAGCGGAGCTTTGAAAAGATGGTTCGCGTGTATGAAAGAAATTCAGCGAGTGTCGCGTTCTCGGGTAGAACCTGGATTTTCTCCAGCTCGCGCGCGACAGCATTGCCATGTCGCAAGTCAGAGCCGTTCGCGCAGTAATCACGCAGCAGCTCGATGTCGTCGATGAGCATGTCGTTGTAAGCGCGGCGCAGAGTTTCTTCTATCTTCAGCACCGACAATTCATCGAAAATCCGTCCTTCGATAACACGAAGCAGCCGAAACAGAGGCTTTAATCGCGGCGTTTGTTGCAATTCGAGCCACGCGCGCCAGGCGTCATCGTCGAAGGCGCTCGGCGCGAGATGCGCGATGCCGTCGTTGTGGGCAATTCCGGCTGATTCGAGAAATGTTGCGACCAAACGGGGAAGCGCACCTGGCCCCGAAAACAAAATGCCGAGGCGTTCGCAGTGGGGATCGGCAAGGAATTTCGCGGCAAGAGCGACGATCGCGCGGGCTTGCTGGGTTGTGTCACGACCGATAACAAAGTGAACGTTCGAGGCCAGAACCAGTAAAGATTCGACCGATGAGACTGTCGATTCCCCATCGGTTCCTGGAATTACCTCTGCCGGCCCAAAGGTTTCCTCCCATGTTCCGACCCAGGTTTCGTCGAGATCGCGGGCCTCATCGCGCGGGTCGCTCAAAACAACGGTGGCTTCGTCAGCACGGAGTGTCGCGGCATGAAGCAACGGCCAAAGCGGCCAATGCGCCGCGTTGAATCCAAACAAAAGCAAATTGCTAAACAGCGGCTGGGTGTGCGCACGCGCGGCGCGATCCGCGTCGTGAACGAAAGTGAAGCCGCATTCATGCACTCGTTGTTCGAATCGCGCCGCGATTTCGCGCAAAGCCGGCGACTCGATCTCATCAAAAGTCCAGCCAGCGGCGCGCAGTTCGTCAAGCGCGCGCAGAAAACGATCCGCATCTCGAGCAATGGATTTCGCAACCAGTACTGTTTTATCATCGCTACTTTTGCTTGCGAATTCTTCGGCAGTGACGGCGAGAATGAGCCGAAGATGCTCGCGCAGCGGCACGCGCTGGCCACCGCCGCGAAGCAATAGTTCCCGGAGCTGCGGTGGCGAGAGAAATTTCACCGCGAGCAGGGATTTACCTTCGGCAAGCACGCGACTGCGAAAAAAATACGCCTGGCTGCGAGACGCCGTTACGACAGCCGCGGGCTTTTTGGCCTGCAAAGTGCGAGTGGCTATTCTTTCAAGCCAATGGCGGACTACGTTCTTCCACGCCGCTTCCGGCGAAGCTCCGATGTGCAGCGATACGCGACGCGAATGTACTTCAGGTTCGCTGCGCGCGTGCGGCATCCGTCAATTTAGCGGCTGCTGATTTCTTCGCGAGCACGCGTTCATCTCCGATCCGCCGCGTGACACCCGTGCGATCCAAATATTCCAGGAAAGGGATGATTACGCGGCGCGTGGTGCCAATTTTCTGTCGAAGCTGACTAGCAGTGGCGGAACCGTGTTCGGAGAGGAACTCGGTGATGGTCTTCTGCATCTGTTCGGCAGCCTCGCGAAGAACAACGATCTCCCTGGTGATTTCAACGATCTCGCCCTTATCGATTAGGAATCGCAGCGCCTGTTGGAGATTTCGATCCTCTGAAAGCCCTTTGCGGTCGGGAGGATCGAAACGTTTGGCCGAGAGCGCCGCGCGAATGTTTTCCGCGACAGATAGCAATTCCAGCGGCAGCGACGGCTGGTGACTAACGCGAGCAATTTGATTTTCGAACCGAACAAAACCGTTTCGTGTCAGTTCTAAAATTACTGCGCTAAATAATTTTTCGGACTCGATTTCTAAATCCGTTCGAAACTCCGATAGATCGACTCCGCGGCGTTCCGGGTTTTCTTCGTGCGCTCGGTCAATTGAAGCGGCTGCTCTATTGATCAAATTGTGCCAGTAAGATGCGCTGGCGATGATATCGCTGGCCAGCACGATTTCGCCATCGTGGCTCAGCCGGGACAACGCTTCAGAAATTTCATCGGCGCTAAAGTTCGATTTCACCAGGAGAGTTTTGGAATCGGTGTATCGATCACGTTGAAGCTGCGATCGAACGCAAACATCGACGTCATGCGGGGCGGTCTCGCGTGCCCGCAGGAATTGAATCTGCGCAGGGGAGCGGAAATTCGCGCGATCGGCGTCCGGATCGAGCACTGTACCACCGGCTATGGTGTTTTGTTCGGAAGAATCGCGGATAACGAAGCGGTCGCCGACAAGCGCGACAATCGGTGAATCGAGCCGCAACCGGGCAATTGCGCTTTGCCCGGCGCCAACCGCAGGTTGGTCCAATAATGTGATTTTCGCAGCGATCCGACCTGTTCCAAAATGAACTTGAACGGAACTGCCGTTCTTGATTGGACGAGCTGCAGGAGAGTTTCGCTTCAGTCGCGACGATCTCTCGAGGAGCACGTCGATTGTTGCCTGCGGACTACCGAGGCTGTCGACGGTGATGATGTCACCGCGTTGGATTCCGTTCTCGCCAATTGAGAGATCAGGCAGATTGATAGCCGTGCGCATTCCTGGCTGAGCGATTTCGACATTACGGCCATGATTTTGAATGGAACGAACCCGAGCTGAAACATTTCCGGGTTGAACGAAGACATCCTGGCTGCGTCGAATTGAACCGCCGCTCAGCGTGCCTGTGACGACCGTTCCGATTCCACGCAGCGTAAACGCCCGATCCACGAACAACCGCGGCTTACAGATGTCGTGTTGCGGCTCCGCCGCGGCGAGTTCGGTCGCGAGCGCATCCTTGAGATTTTCAATCCCTTCTCCGGTGCGCACCGAAGTTGGAACGATTGAGGTGCGCACAAACGGAGTGGCGCGCAGTTTTTCTCGAATCTGCTCCGCTACGACATCGATACCGCCCAAATCGCTCTTCGTAAGCGCGACTACGCCACGTTGCACACGAAGATAATTGAGGATTTGCACGTGTTCTTCAGTTTGCGGCATCCAGCCATCGTCAGCAGCAACCACCAGAAGCGCGAGATCGATCGAGCCGACTCCAGCAATCATGTTTCGAACAAAATCTTCGTGACCGGGCACATCGACGATTCCAATATGGAACCGTTGCTCCTCGGGCCCGACAACATTCAGCTCTGCGAAGCCGAGATCGATTGTGATTTGTCTCGCCTTTTCTTCGGGGAGCCGATCAGGGTCGATTCCCGTGAGCGCTTTCACCAGTGCACTTTTTCCGTGATCGACATGACCCGCGGTCGCCAGGATGAAATGTTTCTCCGTCATTTGGTGCATGCTGTGCGAATCGCATCGACGACCGCATCATCCTGGTGCGGAAGAATCGTGCGTAGGTCGAGTTTGAAACGGTCATTGGCGATATAGCCGATGATCGGCGGAGCGGTGCTGCGCAGACGGGCCGCTAAGTCGGCCGGCGAACAATGCCTCGGAACAATTTCAATTGTAACAGATGACATCGTCGATTTTGGCAATGTGCCACCGCCAACCTTGGCTGTGCTCCGGCCAATTTCGATTTGCAGCGGCAGATTACTCAGACCGGTCTTTATCACCGCGGCTCGATTGCGCAGCTCGTCGTCGGCAACTTGCAACAGACCAATTGCCGGAATTTTCGTCACAGCTTGATTGAGGTGAAGATCGATTGTGGCTTGCAGCGCAGCGAAACAAAGCTTGTCACAACGCAACGCGCGAAATAGCGGTTCGCGTTTCAAGGCCGTAACGAGTCGCTTCTTTCCCGCAATGATTCCCGCCTGTGGCCCGCCGAAGAGCTTGTCGCCGCTAAAGCAGACCAGATCCGCTCCGGCTTTCAATGCGTCCGACGGCGTCGGTTCGTGCTCGGCGATGTTAAATTGCTCAGTCGGCACGAGGGCGCCGCTGCCCAAATCCTCCACAAAAGGAATTCGCTTTTTCCTTGCGAGCGCAGCGATTTCCGCCGCAGACGGCGACTCGACAAAACCACTCATAACGAAATTGCTGCGATGAACTTTCAGAATCATCGCGCTCCTGAGACCAATAGCGCGTCTGTAATCGTCGAGGGTCGTTTTGTTGGTTGCTCCGACCTCGCGCAAAGTGGCTCCCGCAGCTTCGATTATCTCGCCAATTCGAAAACCGCCCCCGATTTGCACGAGCTCACCACGGGAAACGATCACTTCTGATTTAGTCGCGCGCGAACTCGACGGCTTAAAGCCGTCAAGTTGCTGCTCGATGAAATGGTGAACGATTAAAACGAGAGCCGCTGCACAATTATTGATTACCGTTGCGGCTTCGGCTTCGCAAAGTAGCGCAAGCGCATTCTCAATGTACGCGCCGCGGTGTCCGCGATCGCCTGTTGCAAGATCGTATTCCAGATTGGAATAGCCCGAGCCGATTTCGGTGAGAGCACGGACAGCCTCGGGGGTAAGCGGCGCGCGGCCGAAGTTTGTATGGATTACAATCCCAGTTCCGTTGATGACCGGTTGCAGCCGGCTGGCGCGAAATACTTCAAGCGATCGATGGAGTTGTTCGACTGTCGATTCAAATTCCGGGATCTCGCTGTTGCTCCGTATTTTCGACAGTCCTCGTCGGACAAGATCGACAACCAGAGGGCGCGGCAGCTTGCTCGCCGTGGCGAGGTCGTATTCGCCCAGCGCATCGAGAACCTTGTTAACGGCAGGAATTTCCCGGCGGGAGCGCGGTTTCACCTTTTCACGCATATCAATGGACGCCGAGACCGATGGGCGCTAATTCTTCCGATGACAGCCGCGCAAGGCGTTCGCCTTCGCCGCAAAATTCCAAGAACTTTCTCCAGCTTCGCTTCGGGGACGCACAAGAGTAATCCGCCGCTGGTTTGCGCGTCGGTTAACAGAATTCGTTGCGGTTCGTCGGTCTTTCCCCAATCGACAGCCACGGTTGTGGCAACGAGATTTTCGCGGCTGCCGCCGGGGACGCAGCCTTGTTCGATTAAATCGACGATCTCATCACTGATCATGGGCACCGCGCTCGTATCGACCTCGGCAGAGGCGCCACTGGCGCGGCAGAGTGAAATCAAGTGGCCCATCAATCCGTAACCGGTCACATCAGTCGCCGCGCGCACCAGCCGTAGCTCCGCCAGTTCGGCGCCTACGGTGTTCACTTTCGACATCAGCGCGATGACCTTTTTCTGCAGGGGCCGCGATGCAGCTCCGCGTTTGATCGCTGTGGTGGCAATGCCTGTGCCCAGCGGTTTGGTCAACACCAGCAGATCGCCGGGGCGGGCATTTGCATTTGTTGTCAGACGGCGAATATCAATCACTCCGGTGACGGCCAATCCGTAAATTGGCTCGGGATTGCGAATGGAATGGCCGCCGATGATGGCGCAACCCACCTCGGCAGCTTTGGCCAGGCCGCCGCGTAAGATGGCAGCAATCACTCTTGGCCGAACCAAGTCCGTTGGGAAACCAACAATATTCAGCGCGGTCAACGGCCGCCCACCCATCGCGAAAATATCCGAGAGCGAATTGGCGGCGGCGATTTGTCCGTAAGAGAAAGGATCGTCCACAATGGGTGTGAAAAAATCGACGGTCTGCACGAGCGCACGATGGCGATCCAGCCGGTAAATGCCGGCATCATCGAACGTGGTCGAGTTTACGATCACTTTCGGATCCACAGAAAGGGGAAGCTGCGGCAAAACTTGTCGCAGGGCTTGTTGGCTCAATTTGGAAGCTCACCCGGCGCAGGATGAGAGCGAAGTGAGTCTTCGGACTTGCTCACGCGACATGTTTAGTCACCTCCTTTGTGGAATCGGCATCCCTGCCGATACGATTGGCGGGACGCCAATCCAACTGAAAAAGCGGAGAGGATAGGAATCGAACCTACCTCGGTCCCGGTACGCGGAACCGACAACGGTTTTGAAGACCGCGAGGACCACCAGGCACCCTTCACTCTCCTCAGAGAAAACGCCCAACGTCCAACGCACAACATCCAACGTCCAACTGTCTGAATTGGGCGCTGAGCGTTGAGCGTTGGGTGTTGGGCGTTGAAAGATCTTAACGGCCAAGGCCCTATTGCATGCGCCAGGACAGTGGCCGGTGAAAAACAAGCGGACGCGCTATTTTGCTTTCTTGATTGCCATGACAATGGCGTCGAAGTCCGGCCAATCGCCGGTGTCGAGTTTGGAATGGAGTAATTTGCCATTGGCGCGAATCTCGAAAGCGCCGCCGCTCGAGGGAATCAAGGTGAGCGACTTGACGCGCTCGCCGAGCTCAAGAATTTTGGCCGCCAAACTGACGGCCTTCGGCGTGTAGTTTCAAACGACGCAGTATTCGATCGACACCTCGGTTTTCACCGACAATCTCCTTTCCGAAATGAAAAGTATCGGCGCGATGAAATGAGGTCAAGAAGCGTGAATCGCCGCAGTGCTGCCGCAATATCGGTCCAGCAATCAACGCGAGTCATCCTGAGCGGAGCGAAGGACCTCACATAACCACGAAGCACTACGCAAATATCCGTGTGTCATCAATCGGTTGGTGTGAGGTCCCTCGGTCCGAGCCGGACCGGCATTTATCTGCGCGGTTCGCAATGACCCCGCCTGAAGCGCTTTCGATATTACACCTGCATCCACCAGTCACGCAGCGCGCGCTTGACACAATCGCCTCAATTGAGGAAGTGTAGCCGCAGCCCGCTCCACCGGGCTGCGGCCTCTCCACTTCAGCAACTCCGAATGCTTTCGGAGCTGTCAGCCCTGAAAATGTTTTTGGAAGCGTTGGGCCAGGACACTTTTGTGCGTCAGCTAGAAGGCGAAGTTGAGACCGCTGCGGATCATTCCGAAATTGTTTTTTGGACCATCGATCACGCCGAAGCTCAAGTCGTTAGTCCAACCGATATGCCGCGCAAATCGAAATTCGAGACCGGCTCCGAATTGACCTAGCACTTTGGTTTCGCTACCGAAGTGATCCGTGTGCGCATGGACAGCGAACGCATCCGGCGGCCCCTGTGTATGAAGGATATCTCTTTCGCCGCCGCCGAAAATCGCGCCGGCACCGGCCCAGGCGTAGGGCGCAAGACGTGTGCACGGAATTGGATAGCGCAACGTAAGTGTTCCCAAGACAGCGCCAATGATGTGATCGTGATTGATTTTTTCAGTAGTAAAAACCGGGATCGTCGGATCCTCGAAGATATCAAAACCATTTTTGCTGGCATCCAGGGCGAATCCTTCAATACCCACACCAAAGTAGCGATGGAAAAAGTATTTGATATCGCCGCCGCCGCCCCACGCATGATCGCCCCCAATGTACCGGTCGTAGGTGCCCAGCACCGGATGGCCCTCACTGGTACTTTGTACGACGTCGACAAGCCAAAGATTAGGGTTGTACTCGGTGTTGGTGAAAGCATAGGTGCCCCATAGATTCACATTCCATTCATTGTCGCCATACCATTCGGGACATGGCGGCGGCGCAACCTGCTTCATTTGTTTATCTGCATCTTTATCAGCGCGGGAAACCTTGCTGAGGTAACGGAACCGCGAGGATACGGGCGCTTCGGCTTCGGCGTGTTCGCC
>Ga0209234_1000603_pt1 | contig 12704 bp, 9 predicted proteins | sample GraSoi013_1_20cm_2_FD_185816 | JGI IMG/M metagenome (GOLD analysis project Ga0209234, IMG submission 185816) | Grasslands soil microbial communities from the Angelo Coastal Reserve, California, USA - Sample 08_20_2013_1_20cm (SPAdes) (version 2) | ecosystem: Environmental > Terrestrial > Soil >... | reverse complement strand
CTGGTTGTGGTCTTGCGCGAAGCGCCAGGCGTCGGTCCAGTTTCCCCAGCTACCTGCGGAAAGCTCGAGCTGTGCGAACGTCCGATCCAGGGCGAATTGGATGCGCCGCATCGCGACGTCGGCCTCAGTATGCTCGAGTACGGCAAAGCTCGGCATCAGCACATAGCTGGCGACAAAGATCGCCGTTACGCCCAGGGCGGCAAACAAAGTCGCGATCAGCGTCGCGACCTTGGAACGGATCTTCATCCTTTGAGTTTTAGCAGCAGACTGACGACAGTGATTAGCGTCGGTGTCAAAATTTGAACCATCGGTCCGCGGGTGTCTCGCGGAAACTGTGACGGTGATCACGGTTGAACGCGCGGCGATGCGTCAGGCGCTTTGGCAGCGGCAGCCTGCTACAGGACGGGCAGATGGGATGGTGAGCCGGATCCGGCGACTACGTCTTCTCACCCACTTTGTAACTCCGCCGACTTGAAGGGGACCCCGCATCCTCCAATTCCGCAGTACCCCTCGGGATTCTTCGCCAGATACTGCTGGTGATAATCCTCTGCGTAGAAGAACTCCGGCGCGTCACGTATCTCCGTCGTGATCGCGCCCCGCCCTGCGGCCGTGAGTCCCGCCTGGTACGCGCGCTGCGACGCCTCGGCCGCCTCGCGCTGCTTCGGGTCCGACAGGTAGATCGTCGAGCGATATTGGGTGCCGACATCGTTCCCCTGCCGCATGCCCTGCGTAGGATCGTGCGACTCCCAGAACGCCTTCAGCAGATCCTCATAGCGGATCTTCTGCGGGTCGTAGATCACGCGCACGACTTCCGCATGACCGGTCTCCCCGGTGCAGACCTCCTCGTACGTGGGATGGGGCGTGAAGCCGCCCGCGTAGCCCACCGCGGTCGAGTACACCCCGGGGAGCTCCCAGAAGAGCCGTTCTGCGCCCCAGAAGCACCCCATGCCGAACACGGCCTCGCGCAAGCCGACCGGGAACGGCGCCACGATGCGATGCCCGTTCACGAAATGCTTCTCCGGTACGGTGAGCGGTGTGCCGCGTCCGGGCAAGGCGGCCTCCCGTGTCGGCAGCGTCGATTTCTTGCGGAGCGGTGCCATGGCGTAAGCCTCCTGCGCGAAGGGCATATCAGTGTGGGGACGGTCGTCGCTCGACTCAAGCCCGGGTGCTCCGCAGGCCCGGCGGCTTGCGGCCCCCGCGCGCCGCACCTTAAGCTCCCGGGGGCATGGGCATCAGTCAACCGCAGAACCTTAGCACCCCGCCGATCGAGAAGCTGCGCCCCTACGGGATCCGCGTGAGCCTGCCGCTGGGGGATCCGTTCCGCAAGCTCCTGGGACCGGACTGGCAGCGACAGCACTGGTACCCCACCCCGGCGGAGCGTGACGCCGCGCTGGCGGAAATGAGCCGCAGGCATGAGTACTCGCGCGCCGGCGACAAACCCGCGCTCCTGTTCCAGAAAATCGAGAAGCTCGCCGAGAGTCGCGGGCTGTAGATGACGCCATGAGCGACCCCACAGACTATCCCTACGCCACGCACCTGGACGTCAAGTTCGCTCCCTTGAGCGTCGTGAACGTGCCCGCGCTCGTGGCTCAGTGCAAGGACCGCTGGTACAACCAGACTCTGTGCAAGGTCAACGACTCGGTGATCCGGCTCGGTGTCGTGCAGGGCGAATACCATTGGCACAAGCACGAGCATGACGATGAGTTCTTCTTCGTCCTCGAGGGTCACTTCATCATCGACCTGGAGGACCGGACCATCGATCTGCGGCCGCTGGAGGGATTCGTCGTGCCGCGCGGGGTGGTGCACCGCACGCGCGCGCCCGAGCGCGCGGTGATTCTGATGGCGGAGACTGCGGCGATCATTCCGACCGGCGACGGCTGAGCGCCGCCGGCTCGCGGGATACGCGGCCGCGGCGCACGCGGCGAGCCCGTCAGAAAGTCCGCCCCAGGAACAGATAGAACGCCTGGTTGCCGTGCTGGTCGAAGCCAGTGGCGAGATACACCGGACCCAGGAACGTGTCCATTCCCAGAAATACGCTGGCGTCCTTCTCGGTGTTGCCGAAGCGCGCATCGCCGCGCCTCTGCCACACGTTGCCCGCCTCGAGGGAGAATCCCAGGTAGGTCGGCACGTCCAGGTACCCGGGCCCACCGCGGCCGATCTGCCGGTAGTACAACATGCGGGCAATGCCGAAGTCCGGCCCGGTGAGCGAATTTGCCCTGAGTCCCGAGAGATTGAGGAAGCCCCCGAGCGGGAACAACAGGTTGATGTCGGTGAGCCTGGCCTGCAGCGTCATGCCTGCGGACACCGAGAGCGCCAGGGTATCGCGTTCGAAGGAGTGGGCGCCGAGATAGTTGAGCGTCACCTGGTCGGAGGTCTGCTCCGCGCCGGTCGCATTGCGTACCCCGCTCCATTGCAGGATCGCCCGCTGGCCGCGGTGCGGGAAGTTGATATCGTCGAGCCGGTCGTAGGTGAAGCGCACGAAGTAGTCGCGCGTGTCGAAGGGCGCGAAGCTCTGTTGCGGCAGATTCGGATCCGAAGGGTCGCCGATCTTGAGACGGAAATGCCCCTGCTCGAGCTGCGCGCCGGCGCGGATCTCACCCCAGTTGCCGAACTGCCGCCCGAAATCCAGGCCGTAGGCGAATCTGTGCACGCGGTACTCGGCCATCAGGTTCTGTCCCTGCAGCACGTCCACGTCGCGGCTCTGGTCCGATGCATGCGGCATGACGAACCAGCCGGAGAACTGCGCCAGCGGCAGGAACAGCTCGGTCGAGATCTGCGAGAGGTTGCCGATCTGCAGGTCGGTGACCCACTCGCCGGCATTGCGGGTGATATCCGCCATCACATAGCGCATGGCGGCGTTGTAGGTGGAGTTGCCCTGGAAGTCGTCCTGCAGGCTGAGCCCGAAACGCAGGTAGTTCGGACCCTGGGAATTCGGGCGTGCATCGAGCGCCAGCCCGTAGCGGCTCTCGTCCCCGATCACGTGGTAATCGAGCGTATCGAGGCCGCCGCGCCCATAGAGCTCGGTCACGCGGCGCGCGATCGTATCCGGATCGAGCGCTTTGCCGGTCAGGTCGTGGAACAGGCTGCTCGCAGCGGGGCCATAGCGCTCCGATCCCGGATCGACACGCACGAAGTCGATGCGCGGCGGCGGTGCGCGTGAGGACTCGCGACGCTGCACGTAGCGCTGCATCTCCTGCTCGCTCACGCTGAGCGCCGCGAGCTGCCCGGCCTTGCCGCGCGCCGCGGCCTCGCCCGCATCGATCACGCGCGCGACGATGCCGAAGTCGAACGACGACGCGTTACCGAGCGCCGGCTGGATGAGAATGTCCTGCGGCGTGAGCGTGGCGAGCTGCGCCTGGGCATTGCGCCGGATGAGAATCGCCAGCATCTGACTGGAGATCACCGGGGCGCTGGTCAACTGCTGGCGCGGCAGCAGCGGAAAGCCGACATCCACCGCTATGACCACGTCCACACCCATGGCGCGCGCAATATCGACCGGGACGTTGTCGGTGATGCCGCCGTCGACGAGCAGCCGCCCCTCGCGCTCCACGGGCGCAAATACGCCGGGCGCCGACAGGCTGGCGCGCATCGCGCTGGTCAGATCGCCCGCGCCCATGACCACCGCATCACCACTCTCGAGGTCGGTGGCCACGGCGCGAAAGGGCGTCGGCAGCTGATCGAAGTCGCTCAGGCGCGCCACCGGAAGTGTCAGCCGCCGCAGCATCTGCGTGAGCCCCTGACCCTGGATCAACCCCTTCGGCAGCAGGATACGGCCGGCGCGCACGCCGAGCGGAAACTTCACCAGGAAACTCTCGTCCTCCTGCTTGCGTCGCAGCGTCAGATCCTCGCGCGGTGGCCGGTCGCGGAACGCGTCCTGCCAGTTGATCGAGGTCATGATCTTCTCGATGTCGCGCGCCGACAGGCCGCTCGCGTACAGGCCGCCGACGACTGCGCCCATGCTGGTGCCGGCGATCGCATCGATCGGTACGCGCATCTGCTCCAGGATCCTCAGCACACCGATGTGCGCCGCTCCACGCGCGCCACCGCCGGATAGGACGAGGCCAACACGCGGCCGGTGGGCGCTGAGCTGCGCGGCGCTGCGCGGCGCGGCGCCGGGCTGATCGGCGGCGCTGTGGGCGTTGCTGATGGCGCAAGGCGCGAGCGACTGAGCTGCGAGGATGAGACTCAGTACCCCGAGACGGGGCGTGACCGCCCGTGTTGAACTCACGTGGCCAAGAATACCAGCATGCGGGGGCCGGCGCGCTTGAGGCTCGCAGTGGACGCGCGGCATCGCGGATAATGCCCGCCATGATGCGGTTCAGCGGTGTTGCCGGCGCGCGTGGCGGCGCCACGCTTCGCGCACGCCTGCCCGGCAGGCTGTGCGTCGTGACGGCGTTGTGTATCGCCGCGGTGCGCGCCGCGCTCGCGCAGGCGCCGGATGCCAGCGACTGGGGCTACTACGGCGGTGATGCGTTTGGCCAGCGCTTCTCGAGCCTCGACGAGATCAACCGCACCAATGTCTCCAGGCTGTCGGTCGCCTGGACTTATCGCACCGCCGAGCTGGGCACGGGGCTGGCGCGCGCCGGCAAGCTCACCTTCGAAGCGACCCCGGTGCTCGCGTTCGGTCTCTTGTATCTCGAGACCGGCACGAACATCGTGATCGCGCTCGATCCGGAGTCCGGACGCGCGCGCTGGCGCTTCGATGCGCGCATTGATCGCACCCGGCGCTACGCCGAAGTGAGTTCCCGCGGCGTCAGTGTCTGGGAGAGCGGCGAGGCCCGGCAGCCCGGTCCGTGCCGGCGGCGGGTGTTCACCGGCACGCTGGACGCACGCCTGCTGGCGCTCGATGCCGAAACCGGTCGCCCGTGCGAGGACTTCGGCGATCGCGGCCAGGTCGATTTGACGCGCGGTGTGCGCATTCGCGATCCGGGCGCGTACCTGGTGACCTCCCCGCCGGCCGTCTACGGCAATGCGGTGATAGTGGGTTCCGCGATCGGCGACAACCGCGCCACCGACGTGGAGCGCGGTGTCATCCGCGCCTACGACGCCCGCAGCGGCGCGCAGTTGTGGTCCTTCGACCCGCTGCCGGATTCGCCCTCGCACCCGGCGGCGTCCGAGTGGAACCCCGCACAGGCCGCGGGCACCGGCGCCGGCAACGCCTGGGGCGTGATGTCGGTCGACGAGGAGCACGGCCTGGTGCTGGTCCCGACCGGTTCGGCGAGCCCCGACTCCTACGGCGGCATGCGCCTGGGTAGCAATCGTTTCGCCGACTCGCTGCTCGCGCTCGATGCCAGGAGCGGGCGGCTCGTGTGGCAGCAGCAGCTCATCCACCACGACCTGTGGGATTACGACGTCGCGGCGCAGCCGGTGCTGGGGGACATCGAGGTGCAGGGAGTGCCCGTACCGGCGGTCATCCAGGCGACCAAGACCGGCATGTTGTACGTGTTCGAGCGCACCCGCGGGCAGCCACTGTTCCCGATCATCGAGAGACCCGTGCCCGCGAGCCATGTCCCGGGCGAGCAGGCCTGGTCCACGCAGCCGTTCTCGTCGCTCCCCGCGCTGACCTCCCAGCGCCCGGTGCAACCCGCTGATGCCTGGGGCCTCACTTTCTGGGATCGCGGCAAGTGTCGCGAGCTCATCGCCTCGCTGCGCAACGAAGGCATTTTCACCCCGCCGGACACGCGCGGCACGCTGCTGTCACCCGGATACATCGGCGGCGTGAACTGGGGCGGCATCGTGTTCGACGAGCAACGCGAGCGCGTCATCGCGGCCGTCAATCATTTACCGATGGTGGTCACACTCATCTCGCCACAGGACTTCGAGCGTGACGCGCGCTCGGACCGTTTCCCGCATTCAGAGTTCGCCCGCCAGGCGGGTACGCCCTATGCCATGCGCCGCGAGCCGCTGCTCTCGCCGTGGGACCTGCCGTGCACCGCGCCGCCCTGGGGTACGCTGGTGAGCGTCGACCTGCGCCATGCGCGCATCGTCTGGCAGGTGCCGCTCGGCTCCACCGAAGGGCTGACGCCCTGGTTCGTGCCGTCACGCGATTTCGGCATGCCGAACATGGGCGGACCGATCGCGACCGACGGCGACCTGGTGTTTGTCGCCGCGGCCCTGGACAGCTACCTGCGCGCCTTCGACATCGAGACCGGACGCGAGCTGTGGAAGTACAAGCTGCCCGCGGGCGGTCAGGCCACGCCCATGACCTACCGGGTAGGTCGCAACCAGCGCCAATATCTCCTCATCAGCGCCGGCGGCCACGGCCCGCTCGGCACGCCACGCGGCGACTATGTCATCGCCTTCGCGCTGCCACCGGGAGCGGCGGCGCACCCCTAGATTGCGGAGATAAAGGGAATGTCGCTGCTGATTCTGTCGATCCTCGTCCAGGCGGCGCTCATCATCCATGTCGTCAAGACCGGACGGAACCAGCTCTGGATCTGGGTGCTCGCGCTGCTGTCGCTGCCTGGAGCGCTTGCCTATATCGCGGTGGAGATTCTTCCCGAACTGCTGCGCAGTCGCGCCGCGCAGCGCACCGCGCGCGGCTTGCGCCAGGCCGTGGATCCGGGCCGGGAGCTGCGCCGTTACGAGAGCGAGGCGCGTGTCGCCGGCAACGTCGCCAGCCGCCAGCGCTACGCGGAGGAACTCGTGCGCCACCAACGCTACGAGGAGGCGATCGGTCAGTACCGCGAGGCGCTCACGGGACTGTATGAACACGACCCCAATCTCATGTTCGGACTCGCGCAGGCGCAGTTCGGCAAGGGCGACGCATCCGCGGCGCGCGCCACGCTCGATGAGCTCATCCGGCACAACCCGGATTTTCGCTCACCGGCAGGGCACCTCCTGTACGCCCGGGCGCTCGAGGCGGAAGGCAACGTACCGAAGGCGCTCGAGGAGTACGCGGTGCTGGCGCCCTCCTATCCGGGCGCCGAAGCCTCGGTGCGTTACGCGCAGCTGCTGCAGGCCCAGGGTCGGCGCGCCGAGGCGCAGAAGGTGGCGCGCGAGCTGCTCGAGCAGGCGCGCATCGCGCCGGGTCACTACCGCCGGGCGCAGCGCCCCTGGCTGGATGCCGCTCAGCGCCTGTTGTAATGTCTGAATGGTCCTCGCGCCAGACCGGCGAGCGCGAGCGCCAGCAGGCTTGCCACATCCAGCGCGCCGCCCCCACCGCCGCCACCACCGCCCGCACCGGATGCGGGCGCGGTGATCGTGACCGTCGCGGAAGCCGAGCGAGTCGAATCGGCCACCGATATGGCCGTGACGGTCACGGTTGCGGGTGAGGGCACGGTCGCCGGAACCGTATAGAGCCCGCCAGTGGAAATCGTACCGACGGTTGCGTTGCCGCCCGTCATGGTGTTGACCTGCCAGGTCACCTGGGTGTTGAGTGTCCGACCGACTATCGCGGTAAAGGACCGCGTAGTGCCGCTCCCGGCCTGGAGACTCCCGCTGGTGGGTAACACGGACACGGTCACAGGAGAAGGGACCGAAATGGCGCTCAGGCAGGCGTTCGTGCCCGCGCTCGCCGGAGCGGAGCTCGTGGCCGCCGTGGAGTCTACGGTCACCGTTGCGAGATCGGCTGTGCCCGCATCATCGGTAACCGTGAGCGTCACGGTGAATGCAGGTGTACCGGTTGCCGGTGCGGTCACGGTGGTGGAGGGACCGGTGGAGTTCGTCACCGGGTGAGCCGCCGGATCACTGCTCGCCCACTGATAGTTCGCAATAGTGTGCTTGCACGCCGCGCTGCTGCCCGAAGCGTCGAGCGTCACGTTCGTTCCGGGTGCGACACTTGCGGGAACCTGCACGGCCGCGACCGGCCGCAGCGCCGCCTGCAGAGCCCCCGATGCGCTCGCCATCCCGGCACCGCAGGTCTGGCCATCGAGCGTGCAGATGCATTCGGAAGATTGGACGTCGCTGGGACCCATCGGCACGTGACACATCGGCGGCGCAGGGACGGTGCCCGGGGAACTCTGGGGAAAGGGCTGCGATCCTTCTTTCAATCGCGCAATGAGCTGCGCCGAGGTCAGATTGCCGTTGACGGCCAGCATCAGACCCGCGATGCCCGAGACCAGAGGCGCCGAGAAGCTCGTGCCCAGATTCGGATTGCTCAGCTGGTCCGTGTAGCCATCCGCTGCGGGCGTGGTCGTGCCCTGATTGGTGCTCGACGTGATCGGATAGAGGCAAGGAGAGCCGGCAGTCGTATTGACGCAGTTCCCGGCCGGGGCACTCAGCGCGACCTCGGGTCCCAGACTGCTGTAGCCGACCTTGGTGCCGGCGTGCCGGATGCCCGCCACACCCGCGACACCAGGACAGTTGGCGGGCGCGTCGACGGGTCCGCCCTCGTTCCCCGCCGAGACGACGACCAGCACTCCGTTCGCGGCCAGTTGACCGATGACATCGGCATAGATCGGCGGACAGCTGCCCGTTCCGCCGAGACTCATGTTCTCGATCCTGGCGGGATACGGGTTGTTCGGCACGCCGCTCACCGGGAGGCCCGCCGCCCACAGCATGCCGGCTACGATGTCCGAGTCGAGGCCGCCACACTTGCCGAGCACGCGCACCGGCAGCACCCACGCGCTCCAGGTCACCCCGGCGATACCGGCGCCGTTGTTGCTCAGCGCACCGAGAAGTCCTGACACACGCGTCCCATGCCAGGAGCTGTTGGCTGCCATCGCTCCGCTGCATTGCGTCCTGCTCAGGTCCGCCTGGGTGACCCAGTCCCCGGGATCCGAGGCGTCCGCATCCTGTGCATCGCCATCGTTGGCGCGGAAGGTATCGGAGATGAAGGTGTAACCGGGCAGCAGACGGCCGCCCGACCCCGCCCACTGCAGATCCGCGTGCTCGAAGCGCACTCCGGTGTCGAGGTCGGCGATGACGATCCCGGTGCTGCCCGTGGTCGTATCCCAGGCGGTCACGGCATCGACGGCACCGGGCGTCGTGGCGGAGCTCGGCTGCAGGTACCACTGCTCCGGGAACAGGGGATCGTTGGGCGTGGTGGCGTGCGGATAGCGCCGCTGATCGACTTGCGCGTACTCGACCTCGGGATCGGCGCGCAGGCGCTCCAGGGTCGATGCGGCCGCCTCGGCGGCAACCTCCGTCTCCACGCGAATGACGTGCATGAGCTCGGTGATCGAGCGGGCCGCACGCAGCTTGAGGCCGGTGCGCGCCATCAGAGAGCTGACGCGATCCTGCGCCGACCGGAGCTTGGCCCTCTGTGAGGGACCGCCCGCGGCGCGGAATTTCACGATGATCCCGCGGGCCGCGCCTGGGGAGCTCCCATGCGGGTGGGTGCGCACGGGGTTGAGCTCGCCGTTCACGCCGGCCGCGCCCGCTGCGACTGCGATCACCATCAACATCGTCCAGGCCAGGCAACGCATGCTGGCGAGAACGATACCGCAAGTCCCCTCCCCCGCGGTCCTGTCGCTCGGGACCGACGGGGCCTGTGCCCGTCGTTAACTTAACTGCCGTGGCGGCGCACTGCCGGTCGGCCGGCGCCAGCGTGGCCGGGCGGTAGACTGTCGGCTCCTTCGGGCTGCAGGTATCTGCTGAGTGATGCAGTGGATGTTGCCGCCTCCCAGGAGGATCTCGCGGGCTGCCACCCCCACCACGCGCCGCGCAGGAAAGAGCCGCTTCAGGCGCCGTGCGGCGAGGCGATCGGTGCGCGCGTCGAGGAGCGGCATGATGATGCCGCCATTGGCGATGTAGAAGTTGACGTAACTTGCCGCCAGCCGCTCACCGGCCACACGGGCCCTGGTACGCTCACGGCCAACGATACCGCGCGCCTCGCGCGCGCTCAGGGTGAGCGGGCCAGGCATCGGCAGGCGCGTGATCTTCAGGCGCCGGCCGCGGCCGTCGCGCGCGTCATTGAGCCGCTCCCACGCGTCGCGCGAGATCGCCGATTGCGGATCCCGCGGGCGCTCGCTCCAGGCGAGACACACCTCGCCGGGACACACGAAGCAGGCGAGATTGTCGATGTGTCCGTCGGTCTCGTCGTTGAACACGCCCTTGCCGAGCCAGATGACGTGCGTCACGCCCAGGTAGGCACGCAGCTGCTGCTCCACGTCCTCGCGTGCGAGTGTGGGATTGCGGTTGGGGTTGAGGAGGCACTCCTCGGTGACGAGTGCCGTGCCCTCACCGTCGACGTGGATCGCGCCACCTTCGTTCACCAGCGGCGCGCGGTAGCGGTCCAGCCGCTCGATCTCCAGCACCTTGCGCGCCACGAGATCGTCCTGGTCCCAGGGAAAGTACAGCCCGCCCTCGAGCCCGCCCCAGGCGTTGAAGCGCCAGTCGACCCCGCGCACCGCGCCGCGGACATCCGCCACGCAGGTCGGCCCGACATCGCGCATCCAGGCATCATCGTGCGCCATCTCCACCACCCGCACGCCCGCGGGTAGCAGTGCGCGCGCGGCGGTGTAGTGCGGGTTCGATACCCCGACCGTCACCGGCTCGAATTGCGCGATCGCGGCGGCCACCTGCGCGAAGGTGAGCTGCGCCGGGCGCGCCGCCTCGCGCCAGTTGTCCGGCCGCTCCGGCCACAGCATCCAGCAGCCCGCATGCGGCTCGAATTCCGCCGGCATGCGGAAGCCATCCGCGGCGGGCGTGCCCGGCAGCGTCTCGGTCATTGGCGCAGGCGGCTGTGCCGGAATCCGTAGAACGCGTAGATGGCCATGCCGAGGGCGGTCCAGTACACGAGCCGCTTCCAGGTCGCCCATGAGAGCGTCAGCGTCAAACCAAAGCAAAAGAGGGCGCCGAGCACGCAGGTGAACGGTGCCCAGGGCACGCGGAAAGGCCGGTGCGCATCGGGCCGTGTGTGGCGCAACACCAGCACGCCGAGACACACGACCCCGAACGCCAGCAGGATCCCCATGGAAATGAGATCCGCCAGCAGATCCAGGGGAAAGATGGCGGCGATCAGCGCCGCAAACACACCGGTGATCGCCGTGGACACGTGCGGGGTCTTGAAGCGCGGATGGCAGCGGCTCATGAACGACGGCAGCAGGCCGTCGTCCGCCATCGACATCAGGATACGTGGCTGCCCCAGGAGCGAGGTGAGAATGACGGAGGTCATCCCCGCGATGACCCCTACCTTCAGAATCCACGAGAGCCAGGCGAGCTGCGGGTGGGCGTCGAGTGCCACGGCCACCGGCGCGTCGGTGTCGAGTCTCTGGAACGGCACCATGCCGGTCAGCACGGTCGCCATGGCGACATACAGCACGGCCGAAATGACCAGGGCGCCGATGATCCCGAGCGGCAGATCGCGCTGCGGGTTGCGCGCTTCGAGGGCGGTGGTCGAGGCGGTATCGAAGCCGACGTAGGAGAAGAAGATGATGGCCGCCCCCTGCAACACGCCGGTCCAGCCGAAATGACCGCGGACCCCGCTGTTGGGCGGCACGTACGGCCGCCAGTTGGACGGATCGATGTACTTGAGCCCCGCAATGACGATGATCACGATGATGCCGACCTTGAGTGTCACCATGATCGTGTTGGCGCCGGCCGAGCCGCGCACTCCCACGTACAGGAGCGCGGTCATGGCGGCGATGATCAGCACCGCCGGCACGTTGATGAGGGCGCCGGTGGCGACCACGTGATCGTGCGCGTCGAGCCCTAGCGGTGCGTTGACGAGAGCCGCCGGCAGGTGGATGTGCCATTCGGCCAGCAGACTCACGACATAACCCGACCAGCTCACCGCGACTGCGGAGGCCGAGATCGCATATTCGAGCAGCAGGTTCCAGCCGATGAACCAGGCGAGCGCCTCGCCGAGCGTCGCGTAGGTGTAGCTGTAGGCGCTGCCGGGCACCGGCAGGAACGTGGCGAACTCCGAGTAACACAGCGCGGCGAGCCCGCCGCCGAACGCGGCGATCAGCAGCGACAGCGTGATCGCGGGTCCCGCGTGGTTTGCGGCGACCGTGCCGGTGAGCACGAAAATGCCCGAGCCTATGGTGGCGCCGAGGCCAATGGCGATGAGCGCCCGCGCGCTCAACACCTGCTTCAGTCGGCTCTTGCCCTCGGGCGCCGGATCGATGGGGCGCACGGCAATCAGCTGGCGCAGCACCGACGGCTTGGGCACCCCGCTGTCCGTACTCTTATTAATAGCCTCCGACATACGCCCTTTCGCTTCCTGCCCGCCCCCCGAGGCGTTGGCCGCGGGCCGAGTCTCTCATACGCGCACCCGCTTCGGTACGCGGCCGGCTTGCGCCTCACGGCCTGTGCTAGCATTTCGCGCCCGGCTGCCCGCGCAGCCGGCGACCTCCAGGAGAATCCCGCATGTCCACCGCCGCCAGCCCAAGAGTCACGCCCCCCGCCCAGGGCGCGAAGATCACCATCAGCAGCGGCAAGCTGATCGTCCCGGACAACCCGATCGTTCCGTTCATCGAGGGTGACGGCACGGGTCCTGACATCTGGCGCGCCAGCGTGCGCGTGATGGACGCCGCGGTAGCCAAGGCTTACGGCGGCAAGCGGCGCCTCCACTGGATGGAGGTCTACGCAGGGGAAAAATCCAACCGGCTGTTCAACACCTGGCTGCCGGACGAGACGGTAGCCGCCTGTCGCGAATATCTGGTGTCCATAAAGGGGCCGCTCACCACCCCGATCGGTGGCGGCATCCGCTCCCTGAACGTGGCCCTGCGCCAGATGCTCGACCTGTTCGTGTGCCTGCGCCCGGTGCGCTGGTACCGGGGCGTACCCTCGCCCGTCCGGCATCCCGAAAAAGTCGA
>Ga0209234_1000597_pt1 | contig 12744 bp, 5 predicted proteins | sample GraSoi013_1_20cm_2_FD_185816 | JGI IMG/M metagenome (GOLD analysis project Ga0209234, IMG submission 185816) | Grasslands soil microbial communities from the Angelo Coastal Reserve, California, USA - Sample 08_20_2013_1_20cm (SPAdes) (version 2) | ecosystem: Environmental > Terrestrial > Soil >... | reverse complement strand
CCCAGCTGCTCGCGGCTCTCGAGTTCGCGTGTCTCGACCTGCTGGGTCAGGCGTGGGGCGTGCCCGTGAGCGACCTCCTGGGCGGCCGGCTGCGCGATCGAGTGCCGTTCGCCTCGTACCTGTTCTATCGGTATCCCAACGCCGACGGCTCCGGCGAAGTCCGCACCGTGGACCATCTGGTCGCCGAAGCGCGCGCGCTCAAGCAGCAGTGCGGCTTCACGACGCACAAGCTCAAGGGCGGCGTGTTCCCGCCGCGTTACGAGCTGGAGTGCTATCGTGCGCTCGCCGCCGAGCTGCCGGGCGACAGCTTCCGGTTCGATCCCAACGGCGTCTGGTCCACCGAGGTGGCGGTGTGGTTCGGGCGCCAGATCGAGAGCGTGAACAACGACTACCTCGAGGACCCCGTGTTCGGGCTGCACGGCATGCGCCGCGCCCGCGAGCGCATCCGGATCCCGCTGGCGACCAACACGGTCGTGGTGGGCTTCGAGCAGCTGGCCGCCAACGTGCTGCAGCCGGCGGTGGACGTCATCCTGCTCGATACGACGTTCTGGGGCGGGATCCGGCCGTGCGTCAAGGCGGCGGGAATCTGCGAAGCGTTCCAGTTCGGCGTAGCGGTCCACTCGTCGGGTGAGCTGGGCATCCAGCTCGCGACCATGCTGCACCTCGGCGCGGTGATCCCGAACCTGACCTTCGCCGCGGACGCGCACTATCACCACCTGCTCGACGACATCGTGGAAGGCGGGAAGCTCGAGTACTGCCACGGCGCGATCCCGGTGCCCACCGCCCCGGGGCTGGGCGTGTGGCTCGACCGCGAGCGCATCGCCCGCTATCACGAAGCGTTCCTGCGGCTCGGGCCGTATCCGTACGACCAGGACCCGCTGCGGCCGGGCTGGGCGCCGCTGATTCCCAATACCCGCTGGGCGGATCCCGCCGACGGGCGCATCCCGCACGTGCCGGCCTGACCAGGGCCGGCATGCGACCGTTCGCGTCGTGCCGGTCGGTCGTCGCATGCTGCGTGCTGCTCGCCGGGGCGTCGCCGCGGCCCGCCGCCGAAGACGGCTACGACCTGTGGCTGCGTTACCGCCTGGTCGGCGACGCCGGGCGACTGGCGGAGTACCGCGCGGCACTGACCCATCTCGTCGTGGAAGGCGACTCTCCCACTCTGCGCGCCGCGCGCGACGAGCTGACCCGCGGTCTCGAGGGGCTCCTGGGCAGCGCCATTCCGCGCGTGGACAGCGTACGCGGCGACGGCGCCCTCATCGCGGGCACGCCGGCGACCTCGCGCCTGGTCGCGGCGCTCCCGCTCGCCGACGACCTGCGGCGCGCGGGCGACGAAGGATTCGTGCTCCGCGCCCTGCGGGTGCGCGGCCGCCAGGCGACCGTCATCGCCGGCAACTCGGGAGTAGGCGTGCTGTACGGCGCTTTCCATCTACTGCGCCTCATCCAAACGGGCACGCCACTCGGAGCGCTCGCAGTGGTCGGCGCACCGAAACTCCGGCTGCGTCTGCTCGACCACTGGGACAACCTCGACGGGACGGTCGAGCGGGGCTATGCGGGCCGCTCCCTGTGGGACTGGCCCCACCTGCCGGACTCCATCGACCCACGCTATCGGGACTACGCCCGGGCCAATGCGTCACTCGGGATCAACGGCACGGTGCTCACGAACGTGAACGCCAACGCCACGGTGCTCTCGCCCGAATACCTCGCCAAGGTCGCCGCCCTCGCCGACGTGTTTCGTCCGTATGGCCTGCGCGTGTATCTCACGGCGCGCTTCAGCGCCCCCATCGAGCTGGGCGGGCTCGCCACGGCCGATCCGCTCGACCCAGCCGTGCGGGCATGGTGGCGGCGCAAGGTGGACGAGATCTACCGCGCCGTGCCGGACTTCGGCGGATTGCTCGTGAAAGCGAACTCGGAGGGGCAGCCCGGCCCACAGGACTACGGCCGCACCCATGCCGACGGTGCCAACATGCTGGCCGATGCCGTGGCCCCGCACGGTGGCGTCGTGATGTGGCGCGCGTTCGTCTACTCGAACGCGGTCCCCACCGACCGCGTCCGCCAGGCGTACGACGAGTTCACACCGCTGGACGGCGCGTTCCGCGAGAACGTGCTGCTCCAGGTGAAAAACGGGCCGCTCGATTTTCAGCCGCGCGAGCCGTTCCATCCCCTGTTCGGCGCCATGTCCCGCACCCCGCTGATGATGGAAGTTCAGATCACCAAGGAGTACCTCGGTCAGGACACGCATCTCGCGTTCCTCGCTCCGATGTGGGAGGAAGTACTTCGGGCCGACACCTACTCGCATGGCGCCGGCTCGACGGTGGCGGGGCAGATCCGTGGTCTCGCCGGCGTCGCCAACGTGGGATCCGACCGCGACTGGTGCGGCTCCGACTTCAATCAGGCCAACTGGTACGCGTTCGGTCGGCTTGCGTGGGACTACACCCTCTCCCCGGCCGCCATCGCGGACGAATGGATCCGGATGACGTTCTCGAACGATCCGCGCGTCGTCGGCGCGGTGAAGGCGATGATGCTCGCCTCGCGGGAAGCGGTGGTGAACTACATGACGCCGCTGGGGCTCGCCCACCAGATGGCGCGGGGCCATCACTACGGGCCGGGACCGTGGGTGTCGGGGGGCCGGGCCGACCAGACGTCGGTCTACTTCAATCGCGCGGACTCCGCTGGTCTGGGCTTCGACCGCACCCCGAGCGGCAGCAACGCCGTAGGCCAGTACCTCCCGCCGGTGCGACGCCGATTCGCGGACCGCGACTCCGTGCCCGAGACGCTGCTCTTGTGGTTCCACCACGTGGGGTGGAGTGAACGCCTGCGGTCGGGCCGCACCCTGTGGCAGGAGTTGCTATGGCATTACCAGGCCGGCGTGGACAGCGTGCGCTGGATGAAGCGGACCTGGGACGGCCTGCGGGACCTCGTGGACGGCGAGCGATTCGGCCGCGTGCATGCGTTTCTGCGGATTCAGGAAGCCGAGGCGCGCTGGTGGCGCGATGCGTCGGTGTCGTATTGGCAATCGTTCTCGCACCTGCCGTTGCCGCCGGGCTACGCGGTGCCCGCGCATCCGCTCGATTGGTACCGGCAGCTGCGCTGCCCCCCCGATCCACGTAAGCCCCGCTGTGACGCCCTGACGAATACGGGCAGCCCGTAACCCTTCCCCCGGGAGGGGGGGGCTCCCGTTCCTGGATGAAAAGTGATAAGATGACCGTATCTCAGTCGCCGTTCGAAGCAACAACGCCACACTCTCGGTGAGGGGACTCGACATGAGAGACATGAGACTGTGGAGACTCCAGCTGGCACTGATGCTCGCGGTTCCGGCCGCGGGGCGCCTCCAGGCGCAGGAGACGGGCCAAGTTGCCGGCACCGTCACCAATGAACAGGGCCAGCCGGTCGCGACCGCGAGTGTGGTGGTGCAAGGCACGCGACTCGCCGTCGTCACCGGTCTCGACGGGAAGTACCTGATTCCGGAGGTCCCTGCCGGAACCAGGACGGTGGTGGCGAGGTTGATCGGCTTTGGTGTTGCCACGCAAGTGGTGACCGTGACGGCCGGACAGAGCGTAGTCGCCGACTTCCGGCTGAGCGTCAAAGCAGTCGAGCTGCAAGGGCCCGTCGTCGTCGGCTACGGCACGCAGGAGCGGCGCACCGTGACCGGCGCGGTGTCGACGGTGCAGGCGGCGCAGATCGCCGAGCTTCCGACGTCGAACGCGCTCAAGGCGATCCAGGGGCGCGTGCCGGGCGTGGACATCGTGAACGCAGGCAACAAGCCCGGCGACAGCGTGAGCATCGTCATCCGCGGCAACCGCTCGATCACCGCGAACAACAATGCACTCATTGTAGTGGACGGCGTTCCCAGCGCCGGCGGGATCGGGGACTTCAACGCGAACGACATCGTCTCCATCGATATCCTGAAGGACGCGGCCGCCACTGCGATTTACGGCAGTCGCGGTGCCAACGGCGTGGTGCTGATCACCACGAAGGGCGCGGGCACCGGCGGGGTGAAGACGCAGTTCACGGCCGACGCGTACGTGATAGGCCAGCGTCCGTACGGCCTCCCCACCATGATGAACCCACAGCAGTACCTGGAGATGCTGCAGGCGGCCGCGCGCTATGCCGGCTCGCCCGACGACCCCAGCACGGTCCTGAGCGCGCAGCAGCTGGCGGCCTATACGGCGGGCCAGGCGACGGACTGGCAGAAGCTGATCGAGCGCACCGGCCAGCAGCGCAGCGTTCACATCGGGATGAACGGGATCTCCGAGAACACCCGCTTCAACCTGTCCGGGAACTACTTCGACCAGACCGGGACGGCCGTGGGCTTCGACTTCAACCGGCTCACGGGCAACGCCTCCGTCGATCACGTGCAGGGCCGCCTGCGCCTCGGGCTCACCGCGTCCTACGTCCATTCCCTGCAGGCGACGGCGCTGGGCGACGGCCTGTGGGGCGCGGCGCGTCAGCAGACCGGCTTTGGATCGCCGTACGACGCCAACGGCCTCATCGTCGCGCATCCGGATGGCGATGCGTTGGCCTTCAACCCGCTCAAGGCCGTGCAGGGTGTGCGGAACGACGTGACGCGCGACCGCTTCTTCGCGTCGGCGTTCGGTACGTTCCAGCTGCTCGACGGCGTGAACCTGCGCGTGAACTTTGGACCGGACTACACCCATCAGAGCACCGGTCATTACGAGGGCGCCGACGCGATCTTTCCCGGGCACACCGATCGGGAGGCGTCGTACAATCAGTTCGCCAACCTGCAGTACACCCTGGACGCCATGCTCGAGGTGCACCGCGACATCGGCAAGGTGCACCACGTGGATGCCACCCTGCTGTACGGCATCCAGAAGTTCCGCGGCTCGGCCGCCAACGAGAGCGCAGTGCTCATTCCGTACGACGAGGCGCTCTACTACTCGCTGGGCCAGGGGCAGCAGTACCTCCTCACGACGGCCCTCACCGAGACGGCGCTCGAGTCGTACATGGGTCGCGTGGTCTACACGCTGCGGGACCGCTACACTGTCTCGGCCACGGTCCGCCGCGACGGCGCCAGCCAACTCGCGCCCGGGCACAAGTGGGTGACCTTCCCGACCGTCGGCCTGGCGTGGCAGCTCGGCGACGAGCCGTTCATGCGGCGATTCGCTTTCCTCAAAGCCCTCAAGCTGCGCGGTAGCTACGGCGTGACCGGCAACTCGTCCATCAATGCGTACCAGACCCAGGGCGCGCTCTTGCGGATCCCATACAACTTCGGCTCGACGACGGCGCCCGGGTATGCCCCGAACGGGAACAATCCGGCCAACCCCAACCTCAGCTGGGAAAAGACCGCGCAGGCGGACCTGGGCGTCGAGTTCGGCGTGCTGGACAGCCGCATCACGGGCACCGTCGACTGGTACAGGCAGAATACCAGCGACCTGTTGCTGCAGCGCACCCTGCCGCAGACCTCCGGTTACAGCCAGGCGCTGCAAAACATCGGCAAAACCCGGAACACCGGTGTCGAGATCGCGCTCTCCTCGATCAACGTGAATAACGAGCATGGAATCCGGTGGCAGACCGCCATCAGCTGGGCCCACAACCATAACGAGATCGTCGCCCTGGCCGTGTCGGACACTGCCGGGTGTCCGGCGGGCGCGAGCCCGTGCGACCTGAACAACGGCTGGTTCGTCGGTCAGCCGATCAACACCGGCAGCCAGACCGCCCCGCTGAACTCAAACGGAGGCTTTGTCGGCAACCCGCAGCAACGCGTGTGGTACGACTACAAGTTCGTGGGCATCTGGCAGCAAAGCGATTCGGCGGAGGCGGCCAGGTACGGCGCCAAGCCCGGACAGATCAGGGTAGCGGACATCAACGGCGACGGCTTGATCAACGCCAAGGACATGGTGCTGCAGGGCAATACCTATCCGAAGTGGACGGCCAGCATCTACAATAAGGTCACCTGGAAGAGTTTCGACCTGTCGGTGCTGGCGGCCTTCCGCTGGGGGTACACCATTTTTAACACGTACATCCCGGCGCTGTTCGGTCGGTTCGGCAACATCGTGACCGATTACTGGACCCCCTCCACCCCGTCCAACGCCAACCCCGCTCCGAATCTGAACGGCATCCCGCTCAACTACGGGAACACGCGCGGCTACGTGGACGGCTCCCACTGGCGCATCCGCAACATCCAGCTCGGCTACACGCTGCCGCCCTCGCTGGCCGGCCGGTTCCGCGCGACCAGGGCGCGCGTCTACGCGACGGCGAACGAGCCGTTCGTCTCCTACAAGTACGATTACTTCGATCCGGAGAGCGGCTGGGCCGGTGGCTCCCCCGTGTACCGGTCGCTGCTCATCGGTGCCAACGTCACCTTCTAGGCTCCGACACCGTGAAAGGAATGGGATCGACATGAAGCGACTGTCCTATGGCGTCCCCACACTGGTGCTCACCCTGGGGCTCTTCGCGTGTGTGGACCTGACTGAGAAGCTGGTGTCGAACCTGGGGTCGTCCTACGTCGACACGCCTCAGGGCCTCACGGATGCGACGACCGCGATCTACGCGGGCCTGCGCGGGTTCTACGGCCGGGGCGAGACGGACTACGCGCTGACGGAGCTGGGCACCGATGCCTGGACCGCCGCGGACCAGGTATCGAGCGGCGGTGCACAGAACTGGATCTACTACGACACGTACGAGCCGACGTACACCAGCCAGGGGAGCTTCCTCGATGCCTTCTGGGGTTGGGGGTACACCGAGATCAACCGCGCGAACACGGTGCTGGACCATGGCCCACAAGTCCCCGTCGGCGGCACGCTCACGCAGGCCGTGAAGGACTCGCGGCTGGGCGAGGCGCACTTCCTGCGCGCCCTCGCGTACTTCGAGCTGGTGCAGCAGTTCGGCGGCTTGACCATCAACCTGCACGCGGCCCAGGGCGTCTCCACCGAGGCCACGCGCCAGTCGGAGGACAGCGTCTACAAGGTCATCATCGACGACCTGAACCAGGCGATCAACCTCTTGCCGGTGACGCAGCCGGACTACGGCCGGGCCACGAAGGGAGCCGCGCAGAACCTGCTGGCCAAGGTCTACCTCACGCGCGCCTACCGCGAATGGAACACCGCAAACCTGCAGCCGGACTTCCAGCAGGCGCTCGACCTGGCCAATACGGTGATTAATTCCGGCCAGTACTCGCTGGTGCCGAATTTCGCAAGCCTGTGGTGCGGGACGCACCGCGCGGCGGTGCCTGCGGACCCCGGCGGCCAGAGCTTCTGCGACCTGACGAATTACTCGGAGCGGAACACCGAGTTCATCTTCGTGACGCAGTACTCGTACGACCCCACGCAGTATCAACCCGGACAGACGAACTACGACCACCTCGAGTTCCTCAGCAATTACGACGGCAACCCCGCCTGGGCGGCCGGGCTGGTACGCGACCTGGACAACGGCCGGCCGTTCCGGCGGCTGCGGCCGACGCCGGCGCTGCTCGACTTCTTCGCCCAGACCCGCTGGGCCGGCACGCCCGGGCCGGGGACGGACGTGCTCGACACCCGCTTCGACGGCAGCTTCCAGACGGTGTGGTTCGCGAACGGCGCCGCGGCCAACCCCACCGGAACCTGCCCGACATGCACCAGCGGCGCCCCGATCAATGGGACCCTGCTGCGCGACGCCGGTGGCGGGGCCATCGGGGCCGCCGCGGGGTCCGACACGGCCCTGGTGTACCTGGGGTATCAGGTGAGCGACTCCTTCCGGATGTCGAAGGCCTACCGCATCGGCACTCCCTGCACCACGGCGCCGACCGCTGACTGCGGCAAGGACAACGACGCGAAGGGGATGATCGGGTACCGGCACTTCCCCTCGCTCAAAAAGTGGCAGGACAACCTCCGGGTCGGCGGCCTCGCCTCGCAGGACGGGGGCAAGGACTTCCCGGTGATGCGTCTGGGCGAGACCTACCTGATCGCGGCCGAAGCGGCAGTCGGCCTGAACCAGCCGCAGCTGGCCGCGGACAGGATCAACGTGCTGCGCGTGCGCGCGGCCTGCGCCGGGCCGCCGCAATGCCAGGTCAGCCACAAGAGCGACCCGGCCATCCTGGTGAGCGCCGCCCAGATGACCCTCGACTTCATCATGGACGAGCGTGCCCGCGAGCTCGCGGGGGAGTACAACCGGTGGAAGGACCTCCGTCGCCCCGGCAAGCAGTTCTTCCTGGACCGGATCAGGAAGTACAATCCGTACGCCCAGCCGCACATCCAGGACAAGCACTATTTCCGCCCGATCCCGCAGCGCCAGATCAACGGCGTGACGGGAACACCGTACCCGCAGAACCCGGGGTGGTAACGGCCCGCCGGCTCTGCGCCTCGCTGCTGCTCGTGGCCGCCGCGCTCGCCGGCTGCGGCCCCGATTCGCACATGGCGCCGTTCGTGCCCGATACCACGCACACCGCGCCGGCCGACACGGTGCCGCTGCGGGTCTACGGCGACGCCCGGGGACGCTACGTCGGCGCCGCCACCGGAACCGCGCTGACCATGCCGGGCGACTCGGGTGCGCAGCTCCGCGCGATCCTCGCCCGGCAGTTCAGCATGCTGTGGACCGGCACGTTCATGAAGTTCGACTATCTGCGCCCGTCCCGCTCCGTCTACAACTACACGCAGGCCGACTCGGTGGTGGCCTTCGCCCAACGCAACCGCATGGTGGTGCGCGGGCACACGCTCGTCTGGCACCAGCAGGTTCCGGCCTGGGTCTTGAACGGCAACTATCCTCCGGACACGCTCCGGGCCATCCTCGAGGAGCACATCGAGAACGTGATCGGCCACTTCAAGGGGAAGCTGGTCGCGTGGGATGTGGTGAACGAGGCGATGGGGGACGACGCCAACCTCCGCTCGACCGTCTGGAGCGCCATCGGTCCCGACTACATCGAACAGGCCTTCCGCTGGGCGCGGGCCGCCGACCCCGACGTGCCGCTCTATTACAACGACTACAACATCGAAACCGTGAACGCCAAGTCCGATGCCGTCTACCGGCTGCTCGCCGACCTGAAGACCAGAGGCGTGCCCATCGACGGCATCGGGTTCCAATTCCACTACGCCGCGCAAGCGGCTCCGTCGGCGGATGCGATCGCGGCCAACTTCGCGCGGTTCGCGGCACTGGGCCTGAAGATCCAGATCACCGAAGCCGATATGCACGTTGCGGTGCAGAACGGCGTCGCCAGCGCGGCTGACCTCCAGGTGCAGGCCCGTGCCTACCGCGACATGGTCAACGGCTGCCTGCGCACACCGAGCTGCAATGCCATCGAGATCGAGGGGATCTACGACGGCCAGGCCTGGGTCGCCGATCCGACGCGGTGGGGCGCCCCCGTGCTCTACGACATCCGCATGCGACCCAAACCGGCGTACTACGCGATGCAAGCGGCCTTGGCCGCACGATGACCGTCGCGGGCCGCGGGGTGCGCGCGCTGGCCGGCGGCTGGGCGGCCCTCATGCTGGCCGTGCACCCGGCTGGCGCGCAGGGCCTCCTCTACCAGGATCCGACGCTCTCCGTCGAGCGCCGCATCGACGACTTGCTCTCCCGCATGACCCTCGAGGAAAAAGTCGGCCAGATGCTGTGCCTGTGGCAGGGCAAGCGGGCCATCACCGATCGCGACGGCCGGTTCGATCCTGCGCGGGCACCCAAATGGTTTCGCATTGGCGTCGGACGCATCGAGCGACCGGGCGAAGGCCACGAGGGGGGGGCCCGGGCGGAAGCGGAGTACACGAACGCCATCCAACGCTGGGTGAAGGACAGCACTCGCCTCGGCATTCCCGTGCTGTTCCACGAGGAGGCGCTCCACGGCCTCGAGGCAGCGCAGGCCACGAGCTTCCCTCAGGCCATCGCGCTCGCCAGCACCTGGAACCCGGAGCTGGTGGAACGCGTGTTCGCCGTCGCGGCGGCCGAGGCCCGCGCGCGCGGCGTGCACCAGGTGTTGGCGCCCGTGGTCGACGTCGCGCGCGATCCGCGGTGGGGGCGTATCGAGGAGACATACGGAGAGGACCCCTATCTGGCGGCCCGCATGGGCGTGGCCGCGGTGCGCGGCTTCCAGGGGAGCGAGGCGCTGGTCGGGCCGTCGCATGTGCTCGCCACACTCAAGCATATGACCGGGCATGGCCAGCCCGAGTCGGGGACGAACGTCGGCCCCGCGCCCTACGGGGAGCGCACGCTGCGGGACGTGTTTCTCTACCCGTTTGAAGTCGCGATCAAGGAGGCAGGCGCGCGCAGCGTCATGCCGTCGTACAACGAGGTGGACGGCATTCCGTCCCACGCCAACCGCTGGCTGCTGCACGACGTGCTGCGGGGGGAGTGGGGGTTCGACGGGGTGATCGTCTCCGACTGGTTCGCCATCGCGCAGCTCGACGAGGTCCATCACGTGGCCGCCGACGTCGGGGAAGCGGCTCGGCGCGCCCTCGCCGCCACCGTGGACATCGAGCTGCCCGACGTCCAAGCGTATGGCACGCTGGTCGACCAGGTGCGGCAGGGCCGCGTTTCGGAGGCGGCCGTCGACTCCGCCGTGCGGCGGCTGCTGCGGCCGAAGTTCGAGCTCGGCCTGTTCGAAAAGCCGTTCGTCGACCCGGACCGCGCCGATCGGCTCTCGGGGGCGGACACGAGCCGGAGCCTGGCGCTCGCCGCCGCCCGGCAAGCCATCACCCTGCTCAAGAACGATCGGGCGCTCCTGCCGTTGCGGGCAGACCCGCTGTCGCGCGTCGCCGTGATCGGGCCGCATGCGGCCGAAGTGTTGCTGGGCGGCTATTCCGGCGCCCCGCGCCACAGCGTCAGCATCCTCGAAGGAGTCCGGACGCGCCTGGGACCGCGGGCCACGGTCGAGTACGCGGAAGGGACGCGCATCACCGAAGACTCCACGTTCACGCGCGAGCCCCAGCCGCACGTCGGCGGCACCCGCTCGCACGCCCGCTGGGGCGCCGACCGGGTCGTGCTCGCCGACTCGGCGTCCAACGCGCGGCGCCGCGCCGCGGCCATCGCGCTCGCCCGGCGCAGCCAGCTGGCGATCGTCGTGGTCGGGGACAACGAGATGACCAGCCGTGAGGCCTATGCCGCGAATCACCTCGGTGACCGTTCGGACCTCGGGTTGCCGGGCCAGCAGGAAGAGCTGGTGCGCGCGGTGCTCGCCACCGGCACACGGACCGTCCTGGTGCTCATCCACGGCCGCCCCCTCTCGATTCCGGCGCTCGTGACCCGTGTCCCCGCCATTCTCGATGGGTGGTATCTGGGGCAGGAAACCGGTACGGCCGTGGCCGAGGCGCTGTTCGGCGACATCAATCCCGGCGGCAAGCTGCCCGTCACCGTCGCCCGCCACGTGGGGCAGCTACCAGTGTTCTACAACCACAAGCCCTCCGCCCGGCGCGGGTACCTGTTCGACACGACGCAGCCGCTGTTCCCCTTCGGGTACGGCCTGTCGTACACGACCTTCACGTATGCGAACTTGCGCGTGACGCCGGCTCGCATCGGCCCCCAGGAGCGGACCACCGTCTCGGTCGACGTGACGAACACGGGCACTCGGGCGGGAGACGAGGTGGCGCAGCTTTACATCAGGGACGTCGTCAGCACGGCGACGCGGCCGGTGAAGCAGCTGCGCGGGTTCCGGCGCGTCACGTTGCAGCCGGGGGAAACCCGCACCGTCACGTTCGAGATCGGGCCGGAGCATCTGGCCTACCACGGCCCCGACATGAAGCGCGTAGTCGAGCCGGGGCGGTTCGACGTCATGGTGGGCGGCAACTCAGTGGACGTGCGCAGCACCGCCTTGGATGTCGTCGAGCAGCCGTAGGGGTTGCCGGGCGCTCCCCGTCTTGATGGGCGCGCTCGCGATCGGCTGCGCCCAGCAGCAGCCGCGCGAGGCGGCGCCCAGTCCGCCCACGCTGCGCACCGCGTTCCGCGGTGTCTTTCTCGTCGGCGCGGCGCTCAATGCGGCGCAGTTTTCCGGCCAGGACACCCTCGGGGCCGCGATCGTGAAGGCGCAGTTCAACTCCATCACGCCCGAGAACGCGCTCAAGTGGGCGTCGGTGCACCCGCGGCCCGGCACCTATGACTTCGCGGCCGGCGACCGCTACGTCGAATTCGGCGAGCGGAACAGCATGTTCGTCGTCGGGCATAATCTTGTCTGGCACAATCAGACACCGCGCTGGGTGTTCCAGGACTCCGGCGGCACGCCAGTGAGCCGGGACACCCTGCTCGCGCGGCTGCGCGACCACATCCACACCGTGGTGGGACGCTACCGGGGCCGGATCAAGGGCTGGGACGTCGTGAACGAAGCGCTCGAGGACGACGGCACCCTGCGCCGCACCCCCTGGCTCACGATTCTGGGAGAGGACTACCTCGCGACGGCATTCCGGTTCGCCCACGAGGCCGACCCCGACGCCGAGCTGTACTACAACGACTACGAGCTCGAGCGCGCGCCCAAGCGGCGGGGCGCCGTGGAGCTGGTCCGACGCCTCCAGGACGAGGGAATCCCGATCGCGGCCGTGGGGCTGCAGAACCACGATCGCCTCGACTGGCCGTCGCCGGCGCAGGAAGATTCCACGATCGACGCGTTCGCGGCGCTGGGCGTGCGGGTGATGATCACCGAGCTCGACGTGGACGTGCTGCCGCGGGGAGCGGACCCGTTCGCCGACGGCCTCCCCGACTCGCTGCAACAGGCGCTGGCGCGGCGCTATGCGGAGCTGTTCGGCTCGTACCTGCGGCACCGCGGGACGGTGACGCGGGTGACCTTCTGGGGCGTCACCGACCGGGACTCCTGGCTCAACAACTGGCCGGTGCGAG
>Ga0209234_1000595_pt1 | contig 12783 bp, 7 predicted proteins | sample GraSoi013_1_20cm_2_FD_185816 | JGI IMG/M metagenome (GOLD analysis project Ga0209234, IMG submission 185816) | Grasslands soil microbial communities from the Angelo Coastal Reserve, California, USA - Sample 08_20_2013_1_20cm (SPAdes) (version 2) | ecosystem: Environmental > Terrestrial > Soil >... | reverse complement strand
CGGCGGAGATATCGGCCTCGGGACGTTCAGCCCACGCGACGAAGGCGTCACGATAACCGAGACCGTCTGCGGGTACTCCCGCCTTGCCCCATGCGAAGGTGGGCTGCGGGGTCATTCCGACGAGGGCAATCGGTTGAAAGTATGAACCGTTGGCGCCCGCGGGTTTGAGTCCGAGTGCTTGGAACTGTACCGCGATATACTCTGCAGCAATGCGGCCGCCTCTGGTGGCAGGTGCCCGCCCTTCGAGAAGATCGTTGGCAAGAAAACGGAGATGCGCGTCCATCGCGGCTGTATCAACCGGGACCGCGAGAGCTGCTTGCAGGAGGAGTGCGGCGATGATCACGCCTTCAAGCAAATCCGCTTGCTGGCCCTACGGCAAGTGGTGATACTTCGCGCATGCGGGACGCGACTGTGCAATTAGAAGGCCGGATCCTCTATCTCAGCGAAGATCCTGCCTTTGTGCGCGCTCAGCTGGCGGGCGAGAATCCCAACTGGACGCCCGCGATCAAGCTTCGCGACGACATCTCAACTGACGAAATCACTCCCGCTTACATCTGTTACTACTACGACGAGACGTTAGGAGAATTTCCCTACCTGGGTCTCAAGTGCCGCGATGAATTCCCCATCACTCGCGGCAGCGTCAGGCGCGGTGGATTCGTCGCGTCGGTGAGCGGTAAGCGGCGCGGCAAGGGCTCATCCCGCGAGCAGTCACCATATGCCGAGATGTGTGCCGGCATCAAACTGGTTGTCGCGGAAAGCATCGAGCGCATCTACCGGGAGAATTGCCAGAACCTCGGCGTCCTGACAACAACCGATTTTTCGATACTCGATAAGGTGCGCCGCGGCGAACGCATCCCTCTATCGGCGTTCACCGCCGGCGAGGGCGAGATCACGCGCGGCATCATCGAGCACGGTGGCCTCTTCAATTACAACACGGCCCGGTTGAAGGGTGATGTCGTAGTGCATCCGCCCAAAACGGCTCGTCGACCCATGACGTTGGGAGAGAAAATTCTCGCGCGCCGCTGGGTGGTGGATGCCGCCACGGGGAAGATCGGCGTACCGGCCGTCAAGCCCGGTGACGAAGGATTCGTGCTGACGGACATCCGCTTCAGTCACGAATACGTCACGCCGATGGCAGCGATCTTTTTCGAGCAGCTGGTGGGCAAGAATGCGAAGGTCAACGATCCCGGCTCGATTCTCATGTTCCGCGATCACCTCACCTTCCTGCCCCAAGCGATGACGCCTGAGCGAGTCAAGGAAGGCCTGCTCGACGTCGCGCTGCAGCTCGAGAAAAAGCAGCGCGAGTTCGCGACAGCGCAGGGCATCAAGCTCTACGGCGAGCTGCGCCTGGGCCACCACGGCTCCGAGGCAATCTGTCACTCGAAGATTCTCGAATCGCATGCGCTGCCCGGCCAGGTGATCATCGGCTCGGACTCGCATACGCCGCACGCCGGCGCGGTCGGATGCATCGCCTTCGGCGTTGGGACGACCGCGATCTTCAATTCATGGATCACACGCGATGTCCGCCTCCAAGTTCCGGAAACCGTGAAGGTTGTGATTCGCGGCAAGAAGCCCGACAACGTCACGGCGAAGGATTTCATGCTGGAGGTACTGCGCCACCCCTACGTGAAATCCGGTCGCGCCATCGGCAAACTGGTGGAGTACTGCGGTGATGCTGTCGAATCGCTGTCGGTTGATGAACGCGCGACGATGACGAATATGACAGCCGAAGTTGGCGGTTTTACTGGTTACGTCGCGCCCGATGCGAAGACCACTGAGTATCTCATGGACTATCGCAAGCTGTCTCGCGCGGAAGCCGAAAAGCTGTGTTCAGGACTCGCCAGCGATCCAGACGCCGAGTACTGCGAAGTGATTGCGATCGACGCCGCCGGCATTCGTCCGATGATCGCGCTGCCGGGCGACCCGGGAAATGGACTCTACATCGACGACGTCACCGAGCGGATCAAAGTCGACATCGCGTACGCGGGCTCGTGCACCGCCGGAAAGAAGGAAGACATGGATATGTACGCGCGCGTACTCGCGGAAGCCGCCGGCCGAGGGGAGCGCGTGGCACCATGGGTTCGGTTCTTCATTCAGTCTGGCTCGCAGGATGTGAAGCGCTACTGCGAAGAGCGTGGCTATCTGGACGTCTTTCAACAGGTCGGTGCGACATTCCTCGAGCCATCGTGCGGTGCCTGCATCAACGCCGGTCCCGGCGTATCGAAGACCCGTGAAGAGGTCACGATCAGCGCGATCAACCGCAATTTTCCGGGACGCTCAGGTCCCGGTCAATTGTATCTGGCGAATCCATACACGGTGGCCGCGTCCGCGATCAGCGGTTACATCACCGCGTGGACGCCGGGAATGGTGCTGGAGACTTCCAGGTCAGGGTAGGTTGCCGCGGATCTTCACCTTCAGGGCCCGCGATCCGCTTCCGAAATCCTTCGTAGACGATACCGCAGTCGTCGAATCCGGAACCAACTTCGCATTGATGACGAACTCGCCGTTGAGCGTGCCGCGATACACCGTCAGCGTCGTGCTGCCCCCGCCGAGAGTCTGGCCGGATCCGTAGTGACTCTGGGTCGTGCGGAAGTGGCCGGTGCGAGAGAGCCACTTCGTGACCCGCAAATCAGCCGCCTGGTGGACGACGAAACCGGTTCCGGTGCCTGCCGTGTCGAGCGTGAACCGCGTCCACAACGAATCCGTGATCGGCGCCCGCCCGGATCCGAGCAGGAAAAACACGGTGTCAACGGTGCCCGATGTCGAGTCGTAGCCTTTCCACGCAAGCTCGACCGTCAGATTGCTGACGACCTGCGTTCCGCCCTGCGTCGCATCGATATCGAACTCGATGCCGACGATCCGCGTGGTGTCCACTCCTTCCGCGATGCGCGAGGCGCGATCGATAAACGGAAACACGAGGGCCGCCAGGAGCGCGTAGAACCCCGAATCTCCGGTGAACGCGCGGTCCAGCGTCGTGTCGTGGAGAAAAGCGGAATCGAGCGCCGTACGGACCGCGGCCAGCTCGGGACCGCGAATCGCATCGGCATCGACGCTGCCCCCATCGGAGCACGCGCCAAGCGCGCCGGCAAGTGCCAGCGGTACCAACAGCCTACGCATGTGGTGGAGAATATGGGGCTACTGCGCGCCGCCCGTAACTATCACGCCGTCCTTATACGGGCGGAGTGAGTCGCGCTGATACACGCTGCGCGGATTCCAGAGCACCCACGTCTTGATTCCCAACTCCTCGGCGGCGCGAATTTGCTCGCGGATTTCGTGCGGCGTGTACCGCGGCTTGCGACGGCCGAGGGTGAATGCCTGAAGGTAAGGACGGATAATTGCGGCCTGTGCGAACGGACTCGAGCGTTGGATGGCCTCGGTCAGCGCGTTATGGACGACGCGGTACGGCTCCCCATTCGGCCAGGCCAGCCCGTAACTGCCGCGATAGTAGTGACTGGGATACACCATCGGCAGCACCACGTCAGCAGCGGTGATGAAGTCTTCCCACACTTGTCCGATGCCAAGGTCGCCCGTCGCCGACGACGTCAATCCGAAGATGTCGAACGTAACCGGCACGCCCAGCGGCTGGATCCGATTCGTGAGGATGGCGATGCCCGCCTGAACGCCCATGCGCTGCGTCTCACCCGCGCGGCGAGCGGGAAAAATCGCCAGCGCCATCGCTTCCTTGGGCTCATCGGGGAAGCGCACATAATCGAACTGCACCTCCTTGAAACCCAGCTGAACCGCTTCCTCGGCGAGCTGCGCCGCATAAATCCAGACGGAGTCGTTGTAGGCGTCGACCCAGGCGGTGCCGATCCGATCACGCCACAGGCCGCCATCGCGATGTTGCACCGACCATTGAGCACGATGCTCAGCGAGCAGCGGATCCTTGGCAACGACAATGCGCGCGATCGGATAGATGTCGTGCGCCAATAGCGTATCGAGACGGGACCGCACGTCCTTCGTACGCACGCAATGCGTGGCACCGATGTCCTGCGCGACCTTAACTTCGGATGGATAGAGGAGACAGCCGGTGTCGTCCTTGACGTCGACGACAAAGGCGTTGATCTCGGTGGAGTCGGCCAGCCTGACGAGCTGTTCGAGCTTGCTCGAGCCGAAGGCCCACGCGTTGACGTAGAGAGCTCGGATCGGTTCCGCCGCGGGCGCGTTGTCGAACAACGGTTCAGGCAGAACGTATCGCAACTCCACGCCGCGGAGCCGCAGGCTGTCGGGGGAGACCGGCAAGCTCTGCGCAAAAAGGCCGCGACTCATGGTCGCGGCCCAGAGCAAGAGCACGCCTGTCTGCCGAGCCAAACTCATAGGGGTGAGCAACATAGGGAATTGGCCCCTAGTCCGGCAAGGATTAAGACCTCATTGACCTCGTAAACTCTTAAAGAGCAATGGATAAGTGGCGATACTCTGACCGCGATACTGCGGACGCATTCCGAAGAGGATTACCCGTCCAGCACCTTGTTGCACTTCAACGATCGCCGCCTTGCCCGCAATGCGCTCGGGGTGGAGTACCCATCCTGAGAGCAGCAGGCGAGCAGGATCGTCCGGCCAATGCCCGACGACTCGCGCGGCAGCGGTATCGAGCACCTCGAAAGCCGGTCCTCCCTCGAACCAGCCGATGGTCTCGTGCGGTAAACCGCGGGCGATCGCTTGCGTTGTATCGAGCTCGAGCCGGAAGATCGACCCTGGAGCATAGAAATCTTCTTCGCTGGTTGCTTCAAGCACGTTGCGCACCGGGAGCAGCAACGCCTGGATCGCGAATCGGCTCGCATCGTTCAGCGCGATGAGCGTCCCGCCATCGTTGACAAACTGCCGTAGCGCTTCGCTCCCTTCAGAACCCACTCCCCCCGCATAGGGGGCTGGATAGCGAGACGGCAAACCCTCCAGGATTTCTTGCGGCGATTGATCGGGAAGGATGATTACGTCGAAGTGATCTTTGAGTTTCCCCGCGCGGAGGACTGAATCGACGACCGAGCTGTACGGCACTTTCCAATTATCAAACACCCACCGCGTCCACCCTTCGTCGATGGCTGCTTTGTACGACTTATAGAGACCGATGCGTGGGGCGTCGCCGAGCGGCGGGACGAAGGGCACCGCACGCAGTTGTATCGGTGCCGACAGCGGGACTCGAAGCGAGTCAGTTGCAACAATGGCGTTGACACCCAGCAGCAGCGGCAATGTGTGAGCGGTGACGTCATACGGCTTCTCGGGCGGGCCATTGGGATAGAGACGCCGGTCGGGATAGTGCTGTACCTCGAGCAACGTCTTTGCGAACGCGGCGTAAGGTTGGCGCAGCACGATGACGTACGTTCCCGCGGCGTGTCGTTGGCCTTGCAGTGTGAATGGTTGCAGGGCGGTTCGGATTTCGACGTCGCCGCGGTGCAGGATGCCCAGCATTGCGCTCAGCGCGATGGAGTCCTGTCGCGCGGGGATGACGTACGCGTACGGCCACTCGCGCCACCCTCGCACCGCGCGCGTCTCGATGGTGAGGAAATTCGCCAGCCAATGCTCGCGCTGCGCGGCCGCGTGCGCGAGCAACGCGTACGCACCGTCCGTCTGATAGGCAACGATGTCGCGAATCGTCCAGCGACCGCCGCGCCAGGGGTTCGTGAAATTCCACGATCGTTCGCGCGGGTTATAACCGCGCGACCGGGTCTCGAGCCGGTCAAAGGGGATCTCGACTGGAGAAGCCAGATCGGCGCTGGCGGTTTCCGACAGAATTCTCACCCCACCGTGGTAATGCTGATAGGCGCGCGCCGGCGTCCACGCGTCGTACGTCGAATTGATCGAGATCCCGGTCTTCCCTTGGCCGGCCAGCTCCCACGCCATTTCCGAACCGAGTGCGTTCACGCCGTCGATCAACAGCGGATCGACGTTCGGCTCGACGGGATCGAGATAAGGCGGCAGGAATAGGCGCGCGCCGTTCGCATCCATCTGATGAATGTCGTGGACGATCTGCGGGTGCCAGACGTTGTGGAGCGAGTCGACGGTCAGCTGCGTTTCGACCTGGGTGAAAGCGTACCAGTCGCGGTTATTGTCGTGGCCGGTATAGTGGTGATAGAGCTCGGGCGGTTCCGTTCCTTCGGCCGGGGTGCCGAGGGTTCGGTTGTACCAATGCGCGACGATGGTCACGCCGTCGGGATTTTGCGACGGCACGAGCCAGAGGATCACATTGTCGAGGATCGTGCGCGTGGCGGCGCTCGTATCGGTAGCGAGCCGATATGCCAGCGCGACGGGTGACAGATGACCGCCCACTTCAGTCGAATGAATGCTCGAGGTGATGAGGACGACCGTCTTGCCGTTCAGCACCGCCTCTCGGGCACCGCGGCTCGTCCGCTGAGTTCGTGGATCGGCAAGTTCGGCGTTGAGCTGCCGGTAGTAATCGAGACGGCCTAGATTCGCTGGGCTCGAAATGACGAGAGCGATAAAGGGTGCGCCCAGCGTGGTCTTACCGAGCTCCCGATAATCGACGCGATCGCTGGCCTTCGCGAGCGCTTCGTAGTAGCGGACCAGCACCGGCCACTCGACGAGTTTGCGATCGTCCCCGGGGTCGAAGCCCAGGATCGATCGCGGGGTGGGTATGGCCGGTCGGACGTTCCGGTGCACCGCGACCGTCGGTGGCGGCTTTGTACGACGCGGGGATCTGCGCGGCCGCTGTGCCTGCAACGGCGCCGCTACCAGCGTGGCGAGCGTGAGCGCGAGCAGCGCGTGCCCCGTCCTCATCGCGCTCTCGCCGCCGCGGCCGGCCCCCCCATCCCCTCCAACGCTACGGCAATTTGTGCAGCTCGACCCGCCGGTTCTGCGCGCGCCCCTCTGCGGTGGAATTCGGCGCGATGGCTCCCGAAGCGCCATAGCCGCGCGCCTGCAGGCGCGACGGACTCACGCCCCGGCGTGCGAGGTACGCGCGCACCGCCGCCGCGCGTGCCATCGAGAGGCGGAGATTCGTCATCTTCCGCCCGACTGAATCGGTGTAGCCTGCGATCTCGATGCGAATCTCCGGATTCGCGATCAGCGAGCCCGCGACCTGGTCGAGCACCGCATAAGATGAGGCCGTGAGAACCGAGCGGCCGGTCTGGAAATTCACACCGCTGAGAATGAGAGTCGGACGCGGCGGCGGCGGCGCACCGGGCGCTGCTGGTGCGACTGGGTGCTCCTCGAACAAGAGCAGGCAGCCGAACTGATCCACGCGCGATCCCTTCGGCGTGTTGGGGCAGCGATCCTGCGGATCAGGGATACCGTCGCCATCGGTATCCTTGGCGATCGGACATCCGTTCCCATCCACCTGCGTGCCCGGCGGCGTATTCGGACAACGATCGAGATTATCCGGCACGCCGTCGTGATCACTATCCAATGGACAGCCGAGCGCGTCGACCGGCGTACCGGCCACGGTGTCCGGGCATTTGTCGATACCATCGAGTACGCCGTCGCGATCGCTGTCGGCCGGACAGCCATTTGCATCGACCGTCGCATTGGGCGGCGTATCGGGGCACTTGTCCAGCCCATCCCAGACGCCGTCGTGATCGGAGTCCAACGGGCATCCCGTGGGATCGACCGTCGCTCCCGCCGGTGTGTTGGGGCATTTGTCCGTTGCATCATCGACGCCGTCGCCATCGGAGTCGACCGGCGAAGGCGCGGGCGGTGGCGGAGGCGGCGCAGCCGGGGCAGGCTCCGCGGCCGCGACGGGCGCGGCGAGCGGGCACCCCGTCTGATCGACTTTGACGCCGGCGGGCGTGTCGGGGCAAGCGTCTCGTTTGTCGGGAACGCCGTCGCGATCCGCATCCGCGGCAGGCGGTCCGCTGGACTGGAAGAAGGCGAGTCCGGCGGACCCAACGAGGTGAGTCGCGTTCTTCTGACCGAAAGCGCCGTTCGTGGCCGGTGTGTAGATCCCGCGCCCTTCGAACCGCAGCGCAAAACGTGAGCTCATGAACATCTTGACGCCGGCGCCGGCGTGCACGCCGCCATCTGTAAACCGGTATGGACTTGTGCCTCCAAAATCGAGTCGGGAATAACCTCCGATCAGGTACAGCGACATGCGGCTCGCATTGAGCGCATACAGCAGCAGGCTTCCGGATCCGATCATCGGCTCGATCGACGCCGAGGAAAAGTCTTGCGGCGACTGGAAGAGCGCTTCGACCTCGAGACTGACCGCTGGTCCGAGGGCGTATGCGAACCGCACGCCGCCACCCGGCTTGTCCGACAGCCCGAAGGCCTTGTCGTACCTCGTAAAGGCGCCGAACAGGCCGACTTCGTAGCGCCGTTCGTATTGCGCGTAGAGAGGCGTCGTGCCGACGACCACGAGTAACGCGAGCGCGAACTTTCTCAAGTGAGCCTCCGCCTCAGTTCGTCTGCCGTAGCTCGACGCGCCGGTTCTGCGCGCGCCCTGCCGCTGTCGTGTTCGGAGCGACCGGCTGCGAGGGACCATAACCCTTCGCGACCATGCGTTCGGGAGCGACACCCTTGGTCGCCAGATACGCCCGCACCGCATCGGCGCGCGCTTGCGACAGCCGTGTGTTGGTCGCCGCCGAGCCGGTGTTATCGGTGTGGCCGGAGATCTCGATCTTGATAGCGGGATTCGCGACGAGCGAAGCCGCAACGATATCGAGAATCGTGTACGAATCGGGCTTGAGCGCCGAGCGGCCCGTCTCGAATGTGACGCCACGCAGCACGACCGGCGTGCGCGCTTCTGTGAACAGGATGGGGCAACCGGCGGCATCCACCTTCGTGCCGGCGGCGGTGCCGGGGCATTTGTCCTTGGTATCGTCTACGCCATCGCCATCCGAGTCGCTGGCGCGCTGGCAGCCCACGCTATCGACCTCAGTACCCGCGGGGGTATTCGGGCACTTGTCGATGCCGTCGGGGACGCCGTCGTGATCGCTGTCGACCGGACAACCCGAGCGGTCCACCGTCGCACCGGCCGGGGTATTGGGACACTGATCGACGCCGTCCGACACGCCATCATTATCGGAGTCGGTCGGGCAGCCCTGCGCGTCGACACGAGCGCCGGCCGGAGTGCCCGGACACTTGTCGATCCCGTCATAAACGCCGTCGCCGTCCGCGTCCTTGGGGCAGCCCCGCGAGTCCACTTCCGCGGCTTGCACGGTGTTCGGACAGGCATCGAGGCCGTCATACACACCGTCTCGGTCGGAATCTCGAGGACAACCTTGCGCGTCTACCGCGGCACCGGCGGGTGTGGCGGGGCAATTGTCGCGCTTATCGGCGACGCCATCCAGGTCCGCGTCGCGAAAGCCACTCGGCCCTGTGAAGATCGACAGTCCAGCCGAGCCCACGATGTGGCCGGCCCACGAGCTGGTGCCCGCGAATCCGCTGCTCGGGGAATAGATCGCGCGGCCCTCGAGACGGAGTGCGACACGATCGCCGAAGAAGATGCGGTCGCCGATGGCGCCGTGGACCGCATTATCCGTGAAGCTGTAGCTGGCGTTGTTGCCGAACGTCAGCCGCGTGTAACCGCCAAGGATATAGAAGAGATTGCGGTCGCTGCCCATGTTGAGGACCAGGCTGCCGCTGCCGAGCGCAAGGCCCGCATTGGCGCCGCCGGTCTTGGGGGAGGGCTGCTGGTAGCCAAGGTCGAACTCGACGCCAATAGCGGGACTGAAGAAGTATCCCAGCCGGCCACCACCACCGATCTGGTTATCGAGGTTGAATGCTCGATCGTAGCGCGTGAAGGAGGCGAACGCGCCGATTTCGAACTGATGGGTATGCTGGGCGAGTCCGAGGGCTGGAACGACAGCGAGACAGAGCACCAGCAGAATCATCCGAGCGCGCATGTCTCCCCCGAGGGTTAGCGGCACTCCACTTTAATGATTGGCCGCTCGTTCAGAAACCCCATGCGCAGCTGCGGCGCGTCTGAGTGTTCAAATCGAGACCCCCCACAACCAGTCCATGGGGGGTTCCATCGGCGTCTCGCCAAGCGGCTCCAGCCGGTCCCACGAGGGTCCCTGCCGGCTGCGTCAGGCACGTCTGGTCAGCAATCCGGTTTGTGCCTACCGGCCCCGCGAACACCCCAACAGAGTCGCCATTCACCGTTGCCGCGAGAGTCTCGGCCGAATTGGTCGACGCGCTGGCGTACATTCCGCCCACGGCAAGCGCCGTATTTCCCAGATCCAGCAGCGCAAATTGTGACCGCCCTTCAGGCAGCAGCGAAGGCCCTGCGCCCCACGTTCCGATGAAGAATCCCGAGAGCAGGCTGACGGCCGCCGTATCCCCCGTCACCAGCCGCAAGATCCCGGGGTCCAGACCGCCGCCGGGAGGAACGCTGTCGGCCACTCCGCCAATGGTGATCGCACGTCCATCACGGACCAGCCCGCTCCCGTAAGCGCGCGGTCCCGGCAGCGACGGCTCCGTGTACCAGCCATCGATGTGCCCGTCCGAGCCGATTCTTCCCATGTAGGCGGTACGCTGGGGATGGCCGAGCACGTCGGTTCCACCGATCACATAAATTCTCCCCCGGCGTACAACGGCGATCGCGCCGGCCACGGGGGTCGGCAGGGACTCGAGCAAGGTGAAAATCCCGCTCACACTGTCAGCCGTGATGTTCGCGCTGAAAACAGATCCCTGCGCGCGACCAGTCGCATCGATTCCGCCGATCACATACAGCGCATTCCCGGAGAAGCGTGAGTTGTAGCGGGTTGCTACGGCTGCCGCTGCGAAGGCTCGTGGTGCGGGCAGCACGCGCGAGCGGCTCGGGTCCGCGACGTCATGCTGTCGAGCCCAGTTACCGATACTGCCCACTCCAGCCACAATCACGTGCGCGACGTACACCCCGGAGTCCGGAGTCATCGATAAAGTCATCGGTAGAGGCTCGGCCCCCCCGGCCGTGTACAGACTCACCCGCAAACCGGTCGCGTCTGGAAACTCAGCCGCTGCCAGGGCGATGCCCGACGGGGCGCCGGGATAGGGCGTGCGGGCGGTCCACGCGAACGTTGAGGGATCGAACGAGGGCCGTGGCAGGACGTGAATCGCTGCATTGAGAGACGTGCCGCCGGCGGTTATCACAGTGAGCGATGTTCTTCCGGTAGCAGCGGAGTCGGGTATCGTGGCCGCAATCGTGAATAGGGTCCAGTCGGAATCGGCGATCATGACGTCGACGGTTCCGCCACCGAGGCGCGGAAATCGCACCTTTCCTGGCGTTGTTCCGAATCCGAAGCCCTCGATCACGAAGCGTTCACCGCGTGCGGTGATGGGCTCGATCGCGCCGTCCATGTAGTCGATCCGCGCGGACGCAAGGTTCGGCGTCGTCCCGTCACCACTACAGGCTCCGACAGTTGTCGCGATAAACGCGGCGGCCGCGGCGGTCGGCAGTCTACCGATGACCGTTTTCTCCGCGGATGAAACGCAGCGCTTGCGCGAGCTGCTCGGCGAGAGCGGATAACTCGGTGGCGCCGTGCGCGAGATCCTGAATGGCGCGGAGCTGCTCGGCCGCCGCTGCGGCTACCGCTTGCGCTTCCTGGCTCGAAGTCTGGGCGCCACTGCGCGCCTGCCCCAGAGTCTCGGTGATCTTGGTCGCGAGTTCGGCGCTCTGGCGTCCGACCTCGGCGACGTGTTTGCCGGCGCGGGCGGTTTCGGCTGCGGCGTCGGCGATGCGGTCGAGATCCTGGACCCACGCGGAGGAATTCTGGACGACCTGCCCGAGATCGCCGCGGATTCGTTCAATCAGCTGGGCGGCGCGATCCAATGCCCGGCGGGTATCCTGCACCGACTTCCCGACGTTCCTGGCCTCGCGGCCGCTCGCCTCCGCCAGCTTGTGGACCTCATCCGCAACGACCGCGAATCCGCGGCCGTGAACTCCGGCACGTGCCGCCTCGATCGTGGCGTTGAGCGCGAGGAGGTTGGTCTGGTTCGCGACGAAGCCGATCGTCTCCGAGAACCTTTCGACTTGCGCCGCCACGTCGCGCAACCGCCCGACCTCCGCTGCGCTTTCCTCCGTTGTTGCACCGAGATCAGTCAGTTGACGCACGGCATTCTGCGTCGCGATCCGGACCCGGTCTGCCGTCTTTTCCATCTGGGCGCCGGCGTCGCGCGTACGGTCGCCCGCGGCCGCCAGCTCGGCTGCGCTGTCTTTGAGTTGTCCGGCTTCCTGGGCAGCCGTAGAGACGAGGTTCGCTGCTGCTCCGGCGCCATGACTCGCCCGTTGAGCCGCGGCTGCGACCTCTTCACTGGAGGCATGGATTTCTTCGGCGGTGGCGGTCAGCGTCTGCACATACTGAGTCGTCTGATCCGACGCGCCGGTCACGGGGCGCAACGACCCGTCGATCGCGACCATGAGCGCGAGCTGCGGTGCCAACAGCTCTAGCAGATCGCCGTCCGACTGCCGGTACATGGTGGGATCCGAATGCCGGACGCTCCACAGCCCCACCAGTTGGCCGGCGTGATACAGTGGCACCAGCATCTCGGAGCCCGGGGTCTCGGCGCCCGGAACGACGACTTGATCTCGCGCGAGCCCGTGCGCAACCACCGGTCGCCGCAGCCGCAGCGCCTCGCCGGTGAGACCGGCGTCCGAGTCGAAGCGGAACGTCGTACCAGGTTGCGCCGCGGTGTCGGCGACCAGCTCCATCTGGCGGGTCCGCGGGTCGTAACGGGCGAATCCCATTTGCTCCCACGGGACGAGTTGGCGCGTGAGCTCCTGCAGCCTCGCAAAGCTTCGGGATAACGTGAGCTCGGCGGCGATGGCTTGGGCCAGGCGCTGGATCAAGTGCAACTCGTCGGCGCGTACACCGAGCCGTAAGACATACAGACTTCCGGCCGTCGCCAGTACCA